>Ga0247727_10015735_pt1 | contig 12348 bp, 13 predicted proteins | sample WisWelCaveWW1625_FD_202498 | JGI IMG/M metagenome (GOLD analysis project Ga0247727, IMG submission 202498) | Biofilm microbial communities from Wishing Well Cave, Virginia, United States - WW16-25 | ecosystem: Environmental > Aquatic > Deep subsurface > Groundwater > Cave microbial mat | place... | reverse complement strand
ACGAGTTCGGTATTGCTGGCATTCAGCGGCAGCGAGCAACTGACGATCACCTTCCCCGACAAATCGCCCGCCTGATTCAACACGTCGTCGATTCGGGACCAATGCACAGCCAGCAGGAGAGCATCCGCCTCCTGCGCAGCCTCACGCGGTGTGCCCGCTCGCGCGCTCCCCCGTGCATCCCGCGCGAGCTCTTTCAGCTTCTCGTGGCGGCGCGCGTAACTGAACACCACCTCATGCCCGGCACGCGCGAAGAGCGTCCCGAGCTTGCCCCCCATCAACCCCGATCCTAGAATGCCAATTCGCATGCTATTCTCCTTTCGCAAATAAGCAGTAGAGCACTTGATTGAAGATGTGACCGAATCGCTACCTGCGCAAGATCAGCGACCGGTCATTTGCTCCAGGTTTTCGGGATACCGAGCCTCTTGCACTGTGATCTTTGAGGCGGCGCTATTGATGTCGCGGAGATCGTCCTGTGTAAGTTCAACTGCAGTTGCCTTGATGTTCTCGTCCAGGCGCTCCAGCTTCCGCGTGCCCGGGATTGGAACAATCCAGGGCTTCTGGGCAAGCAGCCAAGCGAGCGCTATCTGAGCAGGTGTCGCCTTCTTCCGTTGTGCGAAGGCGCCAGCCAGCATCAATCGTCTGGCCTCGTGAAGGCGAAGATGCTTTTGATATTGTAACGGGCTCATCAAAGTTAAAGCTTTGAAGTGGTGATGTAACGTAGAGACACCCATTCCTGCCGCTTTAGCCAGCTTTTCAAGCGAAAGCGGCTTTAAGTAATTTGTTTTAGCAAATCAATAACTCTCGCCATTCGCTCATCGTAAGTCCCGTTTAGTGCGATTTGCCCTAAGACGAAAACCTTGATCGCTCGTCAGGAGCCGGTAAATAATCTCACGCTTGATAAGATTCGAAAGTATGGGAATGTCGCTTGGAGTGGAAAGAAGCCGAAGGAGTCGATAAATAGCATCGAGCAACTCCCGTGTGGCAGGGCCCGTTGTCAGGCCGTAGCGGGGAAGTATCGAACCAGTTACCGTCACCTCGAAATCAGAAATCATCTGACGAGCAATTTCAAGATCGAGCTTCAGAAAGAAGCAGAAATACGGCTTTTCACGAGTAGCTGCCACGACCTGCGTAACGACCGGAACGTCAACTGCTGTCAGTATGAACTGCGATTCACCATAGACATATTCCTCATCGCCGAGCACGACTCGCTTCGTTCCCTGTAAAGCCACCCAGATGCTGGGCTCATAGAAGAACGCTGCAGGTTCAGCCGGAACGGAAGACCGATAGAGAATTACACCTGGAATTGCTGTTTCAAAGGCTCCATCGTTTGCATGCCATTGTGCAAACTCGTTCATGATCAAGCTGCGGATCTCAAGAGGTTTCAGGCAGGCTGGAGCAGCCTTTGTCTTCCATTAATCCAGCTCTGGTCTGATGTGTTCATAACCCGTAATCACAAATGGCGCCACCGTTTCTCAACAACCCATGAAGGAAAACTATTTGGTCGTTAGTGTGGCGTTGGTCTGGCTCCACTCGATCAAAAATAATGCCGCCGGCAGATTCTCTTCAAACGTCGGCACGATTTCGCTTTCCGGCAATTCGAATCCCGGAAAAGCTGACGCCGGCCGCAGCTCGATAGTATATGATGGCGCGGTGGTTTGTCCGTAGAGCCAATCGGTGGCATCGCCGCTGGCGAGATACAGATCGGAGCTCTGCTCGGCGGTGTAGCGCTTGCCGTGCACATTGAAAATATTGTCGGCCATGGTTTGCGCCAAACCGTGCATGAGCGCTTCGTCCGGTGCTGGGCTGTTAGTGTAACCCCATGGATAGAGAACCAATTGCGAAAAATTGTGATAGCTCAACATGGCGATAAAATTATGCTGCTGCGAAAAATCGCGGATGACTTTTGTTTCGGGTTCTGAGAACGGTCCGCTGCCGCGATAAATTTCGCTGAAGGTGTCGCCGCTGGATCCGGGGCCGCCCCACTGGTAAGAATAATTGCGATTCAAATCCACGCCGAAGGTGCCGTCGCCATTGTTGCGGCGATTCTTCCGCCAGAGGCGATTGCTGGTCACCGAGTATTGATGGCCATCCGGGTTGAGCAGCGGGACAATCCAGATTTCACCGCTGTTGACATAACCTTGAATTTTCGGATCGCTGTTATAATTTTCAAGCAGATGCTTTGCCAGCAGAAACGGCACGTCGATGGAAATCCACTCGCGCGCGTGGTGTCCGCCGATGAATAAGATTTCCGGCTCGTCTTCTTCAGTCGCCACGTTATCGCTGATTTTGATCGCCCAAATCGAGCGGTTCTCCACTGATTTTCCCAAATCTACCAGTTGCGCTAGATTTGAGTGAGCCGCCTGCAAATCGTGAAGTTCCTTTTCTATTTCCGCATAAGTGTGATACAAGCCGGCATCAGGCGAACCGGGAGGCGGATTGCAGGTACTGGAAATGACCAACGGGATAAAAATGATGAGTAGAATTTTCGCCAGATGTTTTTTCACTCTTCGTTCTCCTTGAATGAAACATAATGAAAAATGAAACCTGCGAAATGCAAAACTCAAATTTGCATTTTTCAGTTTGCGATTTGAATTTTGCATTAACTACTTTTGCGCTTTGTTCACAACATTCTGAACGTTGCGCTCGAGAATCTTGACAGTGAATCCGCGTTTTTCGATCTCCCAAATGTGCTTGTCATAAACCTGCGCGGTCACGGCATCTCCTTCAACCTCCCACACGTCGATGCCGAGATCCACCAACTCCTGTATTCGCGCCTTCTCCACACCGGGAATCCGCACGAGCCGCTGCACAAGCTCCGTTTCTTTGATGGGCTCGGTTTTCAACTGCAGCGCCTGCACTTTGACTTCCTCTTCCGGCGCAACCCGCGCTGCAACAAACGTTTCTTCCACCACCAAAATATCGATGCCGCGGTTACGCAAGCTATCAACCTGAGATGGATTGGTGATTGGAATCTTGACGATTTGCGGTCCGGATGCCGTGGCGGTCTGGACGGTGGCCGGAGTTTGTTGTCCGGTGCCGCTCTGGCAACCGATGAGAAAAACGAATGCCATGAGAAAAGATAGTCCTTTTTTTGTCATCTTAAAATTCCTTCTACAATAATTATTCACTGCGCGGCGCGCCCAATAACATTTTGCTGAGAATGCCGACACTGGAAAATTTTTCGAAAAGACCGGTGGCAATCAGAATAATGGATAGAATGAAATAAAACATAAAGCCAGCCGCCAAGCCCAGTCCGTAGGGACCAATCCAGTCCTGATATTTTCCGAGCAACCCCACGACGACCGCGCCGCCAACTGCGCCAACGGCAACCACCAGCATGTCAGCATTGAACTCCTTCGTGTGCCGTACGGCATAGTAAAGCAAATAGCCAAAAATGAAACCGATTGCAAAAATTCCCCAGAATACAGTGGTGCTCATTTCCCTCCTCCTATGATTTTGTGATGTTTGAAACGAGATTACAATAAGCAAATTAAAGCAGATTGTCAATAATCAAAACTAAAGTTTTGCACTCTGTTTCCTGGCGAAAAAATGTGGCTAACAACCCGGTTGACAAAGAAAACATTTTTCGTTATTTTCACCTGTCCAAAAATCGAGCGATAATGAACCCGAGATTTCACATAGCAGCACATGTACCCGCGATGAAATCCGATGTCTATCGACGGATTTACCGCGCCCGTAAGTTCATCGACGAGTCGTTTCATCGCCCACTCGATCTCCAACAAATTTCCAAACAAGCTTTTTTTTCGCGCTACCATTTTCTGCGGATGTTTCGGAAAACTTTCAACAAAACGCCGCATCAGTACCTTACCCAGCGTCGCATCGAGCGCGCCAAGCAACTGCTGACCGAAAGCAATCTTTCCGTCACTGAAGTCTGCTTCGGGGTGGGTTTCGAGAGCATGGGTTCGTTTTGCTGTCTGTTGCACAAACACGTCGGGCGCCCACCCAACCTCTATCGCACGCACATTGCCAAGCGCAAACAAACGGTGGCGCGACTCCCCGAGCTGGCGGTGCCATCGTGTTTTCTGAAAATATTTAGCGTCAAAACTGCGCAATCATAAATAGTAGAAAAGGAACACCGATGATCCCAAAACTCTACCGAGTCATTTTGCCCGTTTTCGACATCGATGAGGCCGAAACTTTTTACACGGCCGCACTTGGAATCAAAGGCCAGCGCATCTCGGCGGGTCGGCATTACTTCGATTGCGGCGGTGTCATCCTTGCTTGTTACAACCCGCGCGCCGATGGCGATGATTTCTATGCTCGACCCAATCAGGAGCATTTGTATTTTGCCGTGTCGGATCTCGAGGCCGTTTACGACCGCGTGAAAAAACTCGACGCCCTATCCACAGATATCGGTGACGGTGGGCTGCCAATGGGCGTGATCGCGATCCGTCCGTGGGGCGAGCGGTCCTTTTACGCCATCGATCCGTTCGGCAATCCTCTTTGTTTTGTTGATGAGAAAACGGTTTTCACCGGAAAATGAGTTGTAGGGGCGATTCATGAATCGCCCCTACAACTTCAAAAACAGCAATTTTCGAGTAGCACCATTTCCCTCCGAAACCTATCTTCTCAAAAAAAAATTGTAATTCCAATTTCAAAATAAACCGGAGGCGAAACATGATTCAAAGAATGTCGCACACCACCATTTTTGTCCTCAACCAGGATGAGGCACTGGAATTTTACACCAAAAAATTGGGCTTCGAGGTGCGCCCGATTCCCGCATGGGAGATTTCCGTTGGCTGACCGTGGGACCGAAAGAGTAACCGGAATTGGAAATCGTGCTCATGGAAATCCGTCCCGGCATGGTTTGGGATGAAGCCACTGCCAACCAACTCAAAGAAATCGTGCGCAAAGGAGTGTTGGGCGCCGGGGTTTTCGACACCGATGACTGCCGCAAAACCTACGAAGAATTGAAACGCAAAGGCGTGGAGTTTCTGTCGGAACCGCAGGATCGGCCGTACGGTGTCGAGGCGGTTTTCAAAGACACTTCCGGCAACTGGTTCAGCCTCACGCAGCATAAATAAAATTTACAAAAAGCTCAGTTGCGGATTTAATTTTTATTAATTATATTTTGAAGGAAATTTGGCAAAAAGCGGGCGCAAAGATTCCAAGCCGGTTTGGTAACTTGCGCCTTTGTATGTATAACAAAAGAAAATGAGGATGCGAAGCATGCCTGAAGTCGAATCCAAAATCCCTTCAAATTTTATTCGCGATATCGTCGATGAGGATCTCGAAACCCAAAAATACGGCGGCCGGGTGGCAACGCGGTTTCCGCCCGAACCCAATGGCTATTTGCACATCGGCCACGCCAAATCCATCTGCCTGAATTTTGGTCTTGCCCGCGACTACAAAGGCGTCTGTCACTTGCGCTTTGATGACACCAATCCCACGAAAGAAGAGCAGGAATATGTGGATTCGATCATGGAAGATGTGCGCTGGCTGGGCTTTGATTGGGGCAAGCACCTCTACTTTGCATCAGATTATTTCGATCAACTTTATGGATTCGCTATTCAGCTTATCAACGCCGGCAAGGCCTACGTGGATGACCTCAGCGCTGACGAAATCCGCGAGTACCGCGGCACCCTGACCAAACCGGGAAAGGAAAGCCCGTTCCGTAATCGTTCGGTTGCCGAAAATCTCGGCCTTTTCGAACGGATGCGCAAAGGCGAGTTTCCAGATGGCTCGCGAACCCTGCGTGCGAAAATCGACATGGCCTCCGGGAATATCAACCTGCGGGATCCGGTTCTCTATCGCATTCTGCACGCAGAACATCATCGCACTGGCGACAAGTGGTATGTCTATCCAACATACGATTGGGCGCACGGCCAATCGGATTCCATCGAGCGCATCACCCACTCCATCTGCACGCTGGAGTTTGAAGACCATCGACCACTATACGACTGGTTCATCGACAGCCTCGGCATTCATCATCCGCAGCAAATCGAATTTGCGCGCCTTAACCTAAGCAACACGGTGATGAGCAAACGACGATTGCTCGAATTGGTTGAGGGCAATTATGTCCACGGCTGGGACGATCCACGCATGCCCACGCTGGCAGGTCTGCGCCGGCGCGGCTATACCCCAGAAGCCATTCGCAATTTCTGTGATCGCATCGGCGTGGCCAAAGCCGACAACCTCGTGGACATCGCACTACTGGAACATTGTCTACGCGAGGATTTGAATCGGCGCGCGCCACGCGTCATGGCGGTATTGCGCCCGCTGAAGGTGGTGATCGATAATTATCCCGAAGGCGAAGTTGAAGAATTGGAAGCCGTAAACAATCCCGAAGACCCGGCCATGGGCTCGCGCAAAGTCCCATTCTCGAGTGAGATTTACATCGAGCAGGACGATTTTCGAGAGAACCCGCCGCCAAAATATTTTCGCCTCTCGCCCGGTGTTGAGGTTCGGTTGCGTTACGCCTATTTCATAAGATGTGTCGATGTAATAAAGGATAAGAAGACCAGCGCGATAACCGAGATTCACTGCACCTACGATCCCAAAACCCGCGGCGGCGACTCTCACGATGGCCGCAAAGTGAAAGGGACGATTCACTGGGTGTCGGCGGTGCAGTCGCTGATGGCGGAAGTTCGGCTCTACGATCACTTGTTCATGAAACCAATCCCGGGTGAAGATGACCGAGATTATAAAAAGGATATGAATCCCAACTCGCTGGAAATTCTACGCGATTGCCGGCTGGAGCCCAGTCTCGCCAATGCCGTTCCCGGCAGTCGCTATCAATTCGAACGGCTCGGTTACTTCTGTGTTGACAAGGATTCCACCCCGCAGAAAATGGTTTTCAACCGTGCGGTCACTCTGCGGGATACCTGGGCGAAGATTGAAAAGAGGGAGGCAAAGTAATCCTCCCATTACAACTTTTTTTTACTTTCGGAGCCTCCGTTCCTTTTTGGAACCAAGGTCATTAGAATGGCATCTCACAAAAACTCCCTCGGTGAAACCCGACACTGCAGTTGATGACATTGTCTTCGATCCCTCGATAGTTGTCCTCTTATGAAAACTCATCAAATATTTAAAAAACCAGAGCACCACAATTTTGTCTATGGTGATTGTGCAAAATTCTTTCACAATCTCCGCAATCAGGAATATGCAATATTATGCCCATTCTTAATGCAAATTATTGCACAAACACATATAGTATTTTAGTGCAAGAAGTCTAATATTATTCGGATATTATTATACTTAGTAGAATAGACAAACAAAATGGCATAAATTTTGACCTTTTTAATATGCCATTCTATATCACCTCATTTCCATATCTATTTCAGTAACATTCGGGAGGGTTTAAAAGATGAACATTCTGGCCACCAGTGACAGAGCGCCTCCTAAATTCAATTGAGGCACTTCGCACTTAGGAAGTATCTGGTCTCTCCATCAGGAATAATTATCCTTAATAATTTAAGGAGGCAATTATGTTTTCGTTTCTAAAAAACTTTAAAATTCAAATAGCGATACTGTTGGCTGCTTTATTGATTTGCCCAGTTTTGCTACTGGCTCAAAACGGCACCATTTCGGGAAAGGTGGTCGACGAAAAATCTGGTCAATCATTGCCGGGCGCAAACATATTTATTAAAGGCACCTCGATGGGCGCCGCAACAGGAACCGATGGGTCGTTCAAGATAGCCAATGTCCCACCGGGCAATTACACACTATTGGCTGCTTACATCGGATACTACACCACCGAACAAACGGTGCAGGTGGTGGTCAACGAGGATGTTGCTGTTAACTTCTCCCTGCGCGTCAGCATATTGAAAGCTGACGAAATAATTGTAACCGGCACTGGCTACGATATTAAAAAGAAAGAGCTTTCCACAGCGATCTCTACCATCAGTACTCAAGAGATCGAAGCGGCGCCGGTTCAGTCCATTGAACAAGTGCTACAAGGCCGGGTGGTTGGCGGCGCGGTTAATGTGAATACCGGGCAACCCGGCACCGCCGGCCGTATCCAATTGCGTGGCGTTACCAGTGCAACGGTCAGCCAAACGCCAGTGATTTACGTGGACGGAGTGCGCATGGATAACAACGACAACTTCCGTCTCGAGAACTTCACCGGCGGACCAGCTTCGAACGCCCTCTCTGATATTCTAGTGGGCGATATCGAGCGCATCGAAATAACCAAAGGCGGCGCTGCTTCTACGCTGTACGGGTCAGAAGCCGCCAACGGCGTGATTCAGATTTTTACCAAAAAAGGTAAAGCCGGCCCAACCCGCTGGACCTTTTCAACGGAGCACGGTGCCAACCAGCCGGAAACCAAATTTATCATCGAAGATTTTACAAAAGATCAACTCCTGCAAACCGGTTATTATCAGAAATATGCGTTTGCCGCAGACGGCGGCAATGAAAACGTGACCTACCATGTCAGCGGCCACGTGCTGGATTCGGAGGGGGTGACGCCGAAAAATACTGACACCCAATACTCTTTCCGTATGGGTGTCCGCGCCTTCCCAAGCGAAAAAATTCAGCTGGATGTTTCGGGCGGCTTGATTCGCGACGATTTCGAACGCTTATTTACTGACAATGCCATCGCCAGCATTATGACAACTATCGAAGGCGGCGACCCGCCATTTGGCGACCCCAACGCCACTCTCGAAGATAAGCTGGCGGCACTGGAAGAATACATTCTACCACAAAACGATGAAGCGGTGAACCGCTTCAATTTTGGCATCACGGCTTCGGCCAATCCACATCAGTACTTCTCGACGCGCCTGACTTTGGGAACAGATTATCGCAAAAGCGAGCAGCGCTATTTTATCCCCATCGCGGCGCAAGTCGTAACCAGCACGCCGGGAGGGGGCATCGAGCGTTCGGATCGTGAATTCCTGAGCATAACACTTGATTACGCTGCTACCCTGAAATATCCTAATAGTGGCGCCATCACCTCAGCCCTCACCGTTGGCGGCCAGGGCTTCCGTGAAGAAGACCGCGAAAGCGATGTCGATGCGGAAATATTTGGTCTGCCAGGAACGGATGACTTTGATAACGCGGCGAGTCTTGCCCCGCGCGAATCCAATCGCGAAATCTTCAGCGGCGGCTTCTTCCTCAACGAACAAATCGGTATCTGGGATCGGTTGTTTCTCAATGCCGGCATTCGCTTTGACGGCAATACCGCGTTTGGCGATGATGTCAATTTGGAATCCTACCCCAAATTAGGCGCAGCTTATAACATCTCGGATGAAGCGTTTTGGAGCAAGATACCGATTGTTGGTGATGTTATGCCAAGCTTAAAGTTGCGCGGGTCGTGGGGCAAAACGGGTAGTTTTCCTGACCCGTTCACGCGAGACAAACAATTTAGTCAAGGCTCATTTCTGGATGCAGTTGCCGCCAATTTTGGCAATCCCGGCGACCCGACTCTCGGTCCCGAAAAGACTCGCACCATCGAATACGGTTTTGACGCAGCGCTGTTAAGCGAGCGCATTGGCCTGGAGTTCACCATATTTGACGAAAAAACCGAAGACGCCCTGTTCTCAGTTCCGCCGGATCCAGCTTCTGGCGCCGATGACGCCCAACTTAGAAATGTTGGGACCATTGAAAACAATGGTATTGAGCTCGGCATCACTGCCATCGTCCTTGATAGCAGAAATTTCCGTTTCTCACTGCGTGGATCATTCTCCACTCTCGATAACAAAATCACCAGCCTCGGTGGCGCGCAACCGTTCTCAATCGGTGGATTTGGATTCTTGCCGTTGCGTATCGAACAGGGCCACCCAGTTGGGGTATTCCGCACCAACGTTCCCATTCCGGATGCGACAACCGGCCAATTTGACGGAGATTTCTTGCCCAACCAATTCATACATTCACCCATTGCCGAAAATTATTTCAATGTGGGTCTGAATTTTACCATCATGGAAAATCTTAACCTCTCCATTGTTGGCGACGGACAAACTGGTGGCCAGATTTTGAACACGGGATCCGTTATCCGTTTCTTTAACGGCCTCGAACCGCAAGCCTCCAAGGTGCCAGCCGGATATACCTTTACAACAGCTTCAAATGTATTCGTTGAAGACGCCAATTATTTCAAACTCCGAGAAATCACTGCAAACTACCGGCTGCCGCGGAGATACCTCGGAAATCAATTGACCTTTGGGTTTAGCATCCGCAACGCCATCACCTTCGCCGGCAATGACGATCTTGATCCCGAACTCAATGGCGTCCGAGCTGGCCGGGACGTGGACGTAGGCGGCATCAACTTCTTCACGCTCTCAGCGCCACGTCAATTCAGATTTACCGTAAGCGTTAATCGATAAATCTGACTGGAATCGTTGAACCAATAATCTCTAAGGAGTCAAATTATGTTTTTCTTAAAAAAATATAAAACTCAAGGTACGTGGGTAGCGCTGCTTGTTGGTTTGCTCGCTCTATCCATCAGTTCCTGCGATTTTTTGGATCCGACCGGCGTGAGAAACCCACAGACCACCGACAAAAGTCTGGAAGAGGGCGCCACGGGCGCTACTGGACCATTTTTGAATGGTGTCAAAGAGCGCTACTCCGATGCCATTGAAGATATTGCTTACTTCACGGATGTGGTCTCGGATAACTACGACAATGTGGCTACCTTTATCTCGCCCGCTGCCGACCTTCCGAGAACCATCGGCCCCCAGGACCTGACGTTAAACGGCACAGCCGGCCCGTACTTCGAAGTCCAGGAACTGCGCGCGCTGGCGAGTTTTGTGCTGGAGACCGTCATCCCCAACGACCCAGAAGCCACTCCTGAAGATCAGGCGGAAGCCTTATTTTATCGCGGCATGGGCAATGTGCTCTCGGCTGAAAATTACGGCGGTGTCCCCATCGTAGCGGACGGGCCGGTTATCCCACAGGCGCAGCTGCTTCAGCTTGCAATTGACGACTTCAACACTGCGCTAGCCACCAGCCAGCACAGCGATTTCCCCACTCGTATTCAGATTGTGCGGGCGCGTGCTCACCGCTTGCTTGGCAACGCAACTCAGGCAGCACAGGAAGCCACTGCGGCGCTAGCCGGCAACTCCCAATTTACGTTTACGGCAAAGTATGATGCAGCATTCAACGAGAACGCCGGCTTCACGTTTGCCGTCAGCCGCAACCTGAATGACATGCAACCGCTGCCACGGCTGGACTTTCTCGATCCCAAATACACCCTGCGGGATACACCAATCAATTCAGTTAAAATCGAAGAAGCCCATCTCATTTTGGCCGAAGTTGCTCTATCACAAGGAAATCCTGCCCAGGCCAAACAACACATGATTAACGTCATTAACTTGGCCAACGCCCGGCCCCGGGTATCGTTCCTCGACCGAGATCCTCGCCCCAATAACCAGACGGGTACGTTTCGTCCGCAAGGCGGAACGGTACAGGCCAGCGCCACTGCTCCAGCCATCGACGGCCTGATTCTACCGCGTGGGGGTACGCTGGCATCAGTGCCAACCGTATCAGGGACCCACCTGACGGCAGCGGACATCAATGCCATCGCGGATACCAACCCGGTGGAATTGCTGCGGACGCTTTATCTCCTTCGTCAGGAAATTTTCTTCTTCGAAGGACGCCGAATGTGCGATCTCGTGATTCGTCTGCCGATGATGGAAATTGAAATCCAAACGAACGACGTCATCAACGCCGGCGATGCGGGCACGGTAGCGGTTGTTCCTAATCACATTCCCGCAAACGACGACCTCGATGACTTCACCTTCGACGGCAACAACACCGTCATTGCCAACGATATGAACCAGGTTATCGCCGACAACCGGTTATCGCCATTCACCATGCCTTTCTAAAAATCCGGTTAAGTTTTGGCCAGCCCACAGTCGTCGCGACTGTGGGCTTTTTTATTCCGGCTAATTTTTTCAGGATTAATCTCAAGACCGAGATTGTAGTTACGGCAAAACACTTCGATCTTGCATTATTCATCAAGTTTCCACCGCAAAGGCGCTAACAGGATGCTGAAAACCTGTAAAACTGCACCCCTCGACTCCGCTCGGGGTGAAGAACTGAGCCTGTTTTTCATGGTGAGCGAAGTCGAACCATTAAGTTTACAGCGAAAAAGCGAGTTTTTCAGCATCCTGCTAAGACGCAGAGAAGAACAGATTAGAAACGTTTGTTTATCGAAGTTTTTGGAGTATTTGCAAATTACTTGCTATTGCTTTCTATTTTAATCTCTTTTCTCGAACTTTGCGCCTCTGCGTCTATGCGGTTTCTGAATTATTCAGGTTATTTTATTCGATTTGACATTTCCAAAATTTTTTCTAGATTGCTGAAATCAGTCAGGTGAGATTATGGCGGCTCAATTTTTTCGCACTCCGAAAACGCCCTTGCTGGCGCTGCTTTGTTGGGTGCAACTATCGG
>Ga0247727_10015734_pt1 | contig 12349 bp, 10 predicted proteins | sample WisWelCaveWW1625_FD_202498 | JGI IMG/M metagenome (GOLD analysis project Ga0247727, IMG submission 202498) | Biofilm microbial communities from Wishing Well Cave, Virginia, United States - WW16-25 | ecosystem: Environmental > Aquatic > Deep subsurface > Groundwater > Cave microbial mat | place... | reverse complement strand
CCTCGGCATAAGCGGGTTTCCTGCGGATCACCTCGCCGAAGGTGGCGACCGATTCGCGGTAGCGCCCGGCCTGAAACTGCTCGACGCCGGCCGCCATCAGGCGGTCGATCTCAGCCTCGCCCGAGCGGCTCCACAGCAGCCACAGGCCCTGCTCGGCGAAGCCGCGCACGAACGGGCTGTCGTCGCGCAGGCGCTTGAGCAGCAGCGGCTGGTCCTCGATGCGGCCGTGGTTCGACATCCAGACCACCGCCTCGGCGCGGCGCTCGGTCAGCGGGTTCTCCAGGTCGGCGAGCGCCTCCTCGCGCGACTGCGGCGCCGGGAATGCATCCAGCGGGGCGTATGTTAACGTAAGGGTTAGCAGAACCCAGAGGAGCTTTCCATGCACGGCACGAAATTTCATGCATTTATCATAGCTTTTTTCACAGCGACTACAGTATGGGCCGCGGACACGCCCAATCCCCCCCCGGAGAAACCGAAGGACCTGTCGCTGGAACAGGCCAGGGCCGCGATCGCCAAGCAGGACTGGGCCGGCGCGCAGGGCGTCCTGCGGGAGGCGGTGGCGCGCGATTCGCAGAACGCCGACTACCACAACCTCTACGCCTACTCGATGCGCAAGGGCGCGAATCCGGCCATGGACCTCGTGTTCCGCCACTACAACGAGGCGCTGCGCATCGACCCGAAGCACCGCGGCGCGCACGAGTACATCGGCGAGGCCTACCTGATCTCGGGCAACGTGCCCAAGGCGAAGGAGCACCTGGCGCAGCTCGACCGGCTCTGCACCTTCGGCTGCGAGGAATACAGCAAGCTGAAAAAAGCGGTCGCCGCGCACGAGCAGCAGCAGGCGAAGAAGTAGAACCTCCGCTATCCAGGAGGCTGGACGACGATGACGCGGGCTGAGGCGAACGACGAGGGCATCGACTGGCGCCTGACCACCTGGGAGGGCGCGCAGCGCGAGCAAATGCGCCGGTGGGCCGAACTGCCCCTGGAGAACGTCGTTCGAGCGCTTGAAGAGATGGAGCAGCTCGCGGCGCGATTCGCAGCGAGCAGCCCGATCAACTCAGTCTGAACGGGCCAGCGAACGCGCGGCGGCGGTCACCGCCTGCGCCATGGCCGCCGCCGCCGGCGCGAGCGGCATGTCGGCGCGAACGAACATGCCCATGGTCGATGCCGGAATCTCTTCCTTGATATTCAGGCGCTGAAGATACCGGTTGGCGATGGGGTCCCGGAATAGCGGGCCATAAACCAATCCGAGCAGATCGCTGCGCGCGATGAGGGCGTGCGCCGCGGCGTAGGACTCGCAATGGACCGCGACCGTGGGCGGCGGCAGGTTCGCCACACGAAAAACCCGTTCCAGGATGCCGCCGGAACCGGGGGGATTGAAAACAAGCCACGAGGCGCCGGCCAGTTCGAGCAGCGAGCGTGCGAATGCCAGCGGATGGCCGCGACGGCCCGCGATCGCCAGTTGCGGCCGGAACAGCGGTTTGAACGCGAGGCCTGCTTCGGCCTGACCGACAACGCCTTGCGCGATGGCAAAATCCAACGTTTCGTCGCGCACCAGCGGCGCGAATGATCTGCGGTTCCCTTCGAGTATGTGCACAAAGGCGCGGGGATGCTGCAGGCGGAAGCGGGCGAGCGCAGCTGGCAAGAGAGCAATTGTCGACACCCCGCCGAAGCCGACTGACACGACGCCTTCGTCCCCGCCGCGCAGCGCCGCGAGATCCTCCCCTGCCTTACGCAATTCAGTTTGAATCACGCGAGCGCGCGCGATGAACGCGCGCCCCGCTGGCGTGAGCGCAGCGCCGCGCGCAGTGCGCAAGAGCAGTTGGAAACCCAGTTCCTGTTCGAGCTGGCGCAGGCTCTTGGTCATCGCGGGTTGCGAGACGCCGATACGCCGGGCAGCGGCACGCAGGCTGCCGGCCTCGGCAATCGCGATCAGGTTGCGGATCTGATTGAGGTGCATTGCGATAACCTTTTGTTATCGAACTTGACCGAACGGCATCTTACGCCGGTCGGAAACGGCATGATCTACTGTGGCCGCAACGCGAACCTGGAGGCAACGATGCGCGTAACCCGGTTGACGATCGTGGCCCTGCTCGCCAGCGTCGTGGTTTTCCCGGCGGCGGCGCAGGGTTATCCCTCGGGCCCGATCCGCTTAATCGCGCCGGGCCCGCCGGGCAGCCCGCGCGATCTTCGTGCCCGCTGGGTCGCGGAGAAGCTCGCGCCTTCGCTTGGCCAGCCTGTGGTCGTGGACAATCGCGCCGGCGCCGGGGGAAACATCGGCATGGAGGCGGCGGCGAAGAGCCTTGCGGACGGCCACACGCTGGTGATCGTCGATCTCGGCACGCTGGCGCAGAATCCGCATCTGTACGCGCGAACCGGGTATGACCCAATCGTCGATTTCACGCCCATTACGCGTTTGGTCGACTCCCCGCTGATGCTCGCGGTGCATGCGGAGTTGCCAGCGAAATCCGTGGCCGAGCTGATACGGTTAGCCAAAGAAAAGCCCGGACAGCTCGCTTTTGGATCGTCCGGCGTCGGCACGCCTCCGCACATGGCCGCGGAGCTGTTTAGACGAATGGCTGGGATCGATGTCGTGCATGTGCCGTACAAGGGGGCGTCGCCGGCGCTGATGGATCTGGTCGGCGGGCGGATCGCCTACACCATCGACAGCATTGCGATGCAATGGCCGCAAGCAAAAGCGGGGAAAATCCGGGCGCTGGCAATCACGGGCAGGCAGCGCGTGGCCGTTGCGCCGGATGTGCCGACGCTTGTGGAAGCCGGCCTCGCTGGCTACGAGTACAGCGCCTGGATGGGTGTCGCCGCGCCAGCCGCCACCCAAAAGGAAATCGTCTCGCGCCTCAATGCGGACTTGGTGCGCGCTTTGCGCAGCCGGGAGGCGCGCGACTGGTTCGCCGCTCAAGGCGGCGCAGTGATCGGCGACACCGTCGAGGAATTTACCGAAGTTGTTCGCGCGGACCATGCCCGCTGGGGCAGGATAATCCGGGAGGCCGGGATCAGGGCCGAGTGATTCACGAGGGGCGATGAGCGTCTGCTAAGCTCGCCCGGTGGGTCCCGATTTTGTCTTCATCCTCGCTGACGACCTCGGCTACGCCGATCTGGGCTGCTATGCGGGCCGCGGCTACCCGAGCTGCTCGCCCAATCTCGACCGCCTGGCGAAAGAAGGACTGCGCTTCACGCAGGGTTACGCCAACTCCCCAGTCTGCTCGCCGACGCGCATCGCGCTGATGACCGGGCGCTGGCAGCACCGCCTGCGCGGCGGGGCGGACGAGCCGATCCGCAGCAAGGAAGCGCGAGGCAATGCGGCGCTCGGCCTGCCCCCGTCGCACCCTACGCTGCCCTCGCTCCTGCGCGATGCGGGGTACGCCACCGCGCTCATCGGCAAGTGGCACCTCGGCTTCCCGCCGCATTTCGGGCCGCTGAAGAGCGGCTACCAGGAATTCTTCGGCGCGCTCTCCGGCGCCATCGACTACTTCACGCACAAGGATTCCTACGGCGCCCACGATCTATTTGAAAGTGAGACGGAAGTGCACCGCAAGGGCTATCTCACCGACCTGATCACCGATCGCGCGGTCGAGTTCGTCGGGCGCGGGAGCAAGGAACCGTTCTTGCTCTCGGTGCACTACACCGCGCCGCACTGGCCCTGGGAGACGCGCGCCGACGCCGCCGCGGCGAAGCGCATCGGCAAGCTGTATCACTTCGACGGCGGCTCGCTGGCGACCTACCTCACCATGATCCGGCAGATGGACGAGGGCATCGGGCGGATTCTTTCTGCTTTGAAGTCTACAAAAACTGAAAAAAATACGATCGTGGTCTTCACCAGCGACAACGGCGGCGAGCGCTTTTCCGACACTTGGCCGCTGGTCGGCAAGAAAATGGACCTGCTCGAAGGCGGCATCCGCGTGCCCACCATCGTGCGCTGGCCGGCGCAGGTGAAGGCGGGCGGCGTCACCGCGCAGCAGGCGATCACGATGGATTGGGTTGCGACCTTCCTGGATATCGCAGGTGTCGGCGCGGACAAAAGATACCCGCTCGACGGAATCAGTTTATTGAAAACGCTTCAAAAACCGGATCGCGTGGTGAAGAGGGATCTGTACTGGAAAACGCTCTATAGGACGCAGAAAGCCCTGCGATCGGGCGACTGGAAGTACCTATCCGTCGAAGGCGACGAATTCCTCTTCAACCTCGCGCGGGACGAGCGCGAGCGCGCGAACTACGGCAAGCGCGAACCGGCGCGGCTCGAAGCGATGCGCGCGCGCTACCTGGCGTGGGAATCCGCCCTGCCGACGCACCCGGACGCGGCCTACTCCGTGCCGGCGACGAAGGCGGATCTGGTCACGCCCTCCAGCTAGTCGCCTGCTCGGGTTTCGTCAGGCGCCCGTGAACGCCGGCCAGCATTTGCAGCGATTCTGAACGTGTATCCTAGAGGCACGGGGCGATTGACGCGTCCCGCACCACCACCGTTGGGGAGGAGATCATGAACGTGAAACGCGGTTTGCGGCGGGCATCGATGGCGTGCGCCTTTGCATTGATCGGGTGTTTCGGCGGTACGGCGCTGGCGGTGAACGACGAACCATTGAGGGACAAGTGGGCGCCCAGCGAATGGGGGCCCGACGACAAGGTGGGCGCAGCCAACCGGAGGACAGCGGCATCGGTACTGAAGGCGATGCGGCTGGTGACGAAAGGCAAGGTGGCGACGCTTGGCAAGGTCTACCAGCAGGACGCGCCGGGGTTCGGATCGCGCGGCTGGCGCATGGTGATTCCCGGATTGCCCACCGGTGGGCCGTTCGGCAAGCAGGAGCTGGTCTACAACGACGAGTACGTCGCGGCCGAGCTCGGCCAGATCGGCACGCAATTCGACGGGCCGGGCCATATCGGCGTCATCACCTCTAAGGGCATGTTTTTCTACAACGGGCGCTATCTCGCCGACCCGGGCATCGACGCCTACGGCTTGGGTGCGCTCGGCGTCCAGCACGTGGGACAGGTCGGATACGTTTGCCGCGGCGTTCTTCTCGACGCTGTAGCTCTGCGAGGCGGAACGCTGCCGGTGCCGAAGGCCAACAGTCCGGCCGACCCGGGCGTGGTCACCGACAAGGATGTGCAGGAGATGATCCGGCGCCAGGGCATCGCGCCGATCGGCGAGGGCGACTGCGTGTTCCTGCACACCGGCCATGGCGATCTGTGGCATCCGACCAAGTGGGACAGCTATTCCCAGGAAGAAAAGCAGAAGCGAATTGCCGCATTCAATGCCGGCGAGCCCGGCTTCGGCATCTCCGCTTGCGAGTACCTGGCGTCGCGCAAGATCGCGCTCACCGGCGCCGATACCTGGGGCACGGATGCGGTTGGCCCGGGGTTCGGCGGGGAAGGCGAGCAGCCGTTCGAATGCCATATCAAGCTGCAGACGAAGCGCGGCATATGGAATCTCGAGAATCTCGACCTGACGCAACTCGTCGCGGACAAGGCCTACGAGTTCCTGTTCGTATGGTCGCCGCTGAAGATCAAGGGCGCGACCGGCTCGCCGGGCAACCCGGTCGCCATCTACTGATCGCGGTGCTAGGCATCGTCCCGGCGTCCATGCCGGGGCGTTGCCTGCCCGGTCGCTCCGCTCTTACCGCCGCAGCACGCGCATCGGCAGACCGCCGCGCGGGCGGAGGGTGATGCGCGGTTCGGTGCGTACTTCGTGGCCCGGGATGGATTCGAGGCGCCAGCGGCACACCGCGGCGGCGAGCACGATGGCGTGCTCCATCATGGCGAACGAGTTGCCGATGCAGATGCGCGGGCCGCCGCCGAAGGGCAGGTAGGCGTGCTTCGGGCGGTCGGCCGCATCTTTCCCGGACGCGCCGGGCGCGAAACGCTCGGGCCTGAAGGCATTGGGCTCGGGCCAGTAGTCCGGTCGCCGGTGCAGCGCGTAGGGGCTGATGACGATGTGCGCACCCGCGGGCATGTGGAAGGGGCCCAGCCGGTCGTCGCCTGCGGCGCGCCGGCTGAAGACGTAGGCAGGCGGGTAGAGGCGCAGCGCCTCGTCGGCGATCATCCGCGCATACGGCAGGCGTTCGAGATCTTCGAACGCGGGCGCGGCCCGTGCGGCGAAACCCGTGCCCAGCACCGAGTCCACTTCGGCGTGCAGCTTCGCCTCGGCGGCCGGGTGCTGCGCGAGCAGGTGAAAGGTCCAGGTGAGCGCGATCGCGGTAGTTTCGTGGCCGGCGAGGAAGAGCGTCACCAGCTCGTCGCGCAGCTGCTTGTCGGTCATGCCCTCGCCGGTCTCCTCGTCGCGCGCTTCCAGCAGCATCGAGAGCAGGTCGTCCCGCGGCGCGGCGCCCCTGTCCATCTGCGCGCGGCGCTGGGCGACGATGCGGTTGACAATGGCGTCCAGCGTCGCCACTGCTTCGGCGAACTTCCGGCCGCGCGGCCGGGTGACGAACTCGGGTAGGTCGAAGAACGCGGTGGGCCGCACGCGCCCCGTTTCCTCGCCCAGCACGTTCATCGCCCCGGCCACCGCGCCGATGTCGCTGCTCACGTCGGCGCCGAACAGCGTCCCGGCGACGATTTCCATGGTCGCCGCATTCATCGCCGCCATCACGTCCATCACCTTGCCGTGCTGCCAGCCGGCGCTCACGCGCACCGCGACCCCGGCCATCGCCCCGGCCAACGCCTTCAGGCGGCGCAGGTGGAACGCGGGCTGCGCGAGGCGCCGCTGGCGCTTCCAGAAATCGCCCTCCGAGATCAGCAACCCGTCGCCGAGGAACGGGCGCAGGTTGTTGCGGTAGGTGACCGACTTCGGGTAGTTGGCGAGGTTGTCGAGCAGAATGCGCTTCACGTACTCGGCATCGTTGACGAAGTAGATGCGCTTGCCGAGCAGGCGCGTCCAGCACAGCGGGCCCTTCTCGAGCGTGGCCATGACGTCGAAGCGCGGCGCGAGGCCGAGCCAGCGCGCGAGCAGGGACGCGCCTTCCATCGGCGGGAAATCGATGCGCGGGGCGTCCAGGGGAACTACTTCTTGCCGTAGCCGCCGCCGCCGGGCATTTCGGCGATCAGGCAATCCCCCGCGGGAACGACGTAGGTTTCCTTGCCGGGCAGCACCCTGCCGCTGCCGAGCACGACGCGGCCGACCCGGCCGTCGCCGCCGCCCGCGCGGCCGCGCGCGGGATGATGGCGCCGGTCGAAGGTCGCGCAGGCGATGGCGAAAGGCGCGTTTTCGGTGTTCTCGATCTCGACCACCGCGCCCATCCCGCCACGCTGCCGGCCCTCGCCGCCGGAGCCTTCCAAAAGCTCGCGCCGCCTGAAAATGAGCGGCGATTGGGCTTCGGTGATCTCGACCGGGATGGCGCCGACGCCGCTCGGGAACGCGGTGGTCGACAGCCCGTCCTTCGAGGGGCGCGCGCCCATGCCGCCAATGCCGATCGAGATGACGTTGAAACGGCTCGCACCCGGCTTGGCGCCCTCGATGTGCGGCCCGCCGGACAGGCCGAGCACCCACATGCTGCCGGCGCCTTCGGCGGGCACTTTCCCGCCGAGCGGCTCATCGAAGCAATCGAATACAAGTTCCGGAAGCATCTGACCGATGACGTGGCGCGCGGTCACGGCGCGCGGGCGCAAGGGGTGGACGATCGAGTCCTCGGGCGCGGAGACGGTCACCACTTCCAGCGAGCCGGCGTTGTTCGGGATGCCGGGAGCGACGATGCACTTCACGCCGAACGAGGTATAGGCATCGGTGTAGCACTTCGGCGAGTTGATGCCAAAGCGCGAGGCCGGCGAGGTGCCGGCGTAGTCGACGTGGATCGCGCCGTCCGACACGGTCAGCGCGGCCTTCAGCTCGATCGGCGCTTCATAGCCGTCAAGCCGCATCGCCGCGCGCCAGGTGCCGCGCGGCATTTTGCGGATCGCCGCGCGCATCGAGGCGCGCGAAGTCGAGACGATGTACTCGCCCAGCGCATCGAGCCCGTTCAGCCCGAATTCCTCCAGCATCGCGGCCAGGCGCCGGGTCGCCACCTCGTTGCACGACACCAGCCCCAGCAGGTCGCCGCGCACCTGCAGCGGCTCGCGCGAATTGCCCATCAGGATCGCGATCAAGGTCTCATTCAGCTTGCCCGCCTGCATCAGCTTCATGTGCGGCACGTACAGGCCTTCCTCGTAGACCGAGGTCGCCTCGGCGACGAAGCCGCGGCCGCCGACGTCGATCACGTGACAGGTCGAGGCGAAAAAGCCGATCAGTTTCCGCTTCAGGAACGCGGGCGTGACGGTGACGAAATCGAACAAGTGCCCGGTCCCCATCCAGGGGTCGTTGGTCACCAGCACGTCACCGGGCCTGAGCGAAGCGGGTTGAAAGCGCTGCAGGAAATGCGCCACCGCGGTCGCCATGGTGTTGACATGGCCCGGCGTGCCGGTTACTGCCTGCGCCAGCATGCGCCCCTTGGTGTCGTAGACGCCCGCGGAAAGGTCGCCCGCTTCGCGCGTGATCGGCCCGAACGCGGTCTTCAGGAGCACGTTGGCCTGCTCCTCGACCACCGCGATCAGGCGGTTCCACAGGATCTGGCGGATCAGTTGCTGCTTTTGGGTCTTCATGTCTTTCTTTCGAGAATTAAATGCCCCACGGCGGCGACGTGGCACCGCCAGCCGCGCGGCACCAGCGTCGTCGTCTGCGGTTCGATGACCAGTGCCGGTCCCACGAGTTTCATTCCGGGATTGAGTTGTTGACGATTGAAGGCCGGGAGGGATTCTAGCTTTCCGGCATTCGGATCGAAGACCTCGCGCTTCTGCTTCGGTTTCGGCGTCGATGCTCTTTTACCGGATCTCGCAATGGCCGCTGTTTCCGGCTTGGTCGAGACGTTCACGGACCAGGTCAGAAACTCGACGGCAACATCCGCGATCCGCAGGCCGAACTGCCCTGCGTAGCGCGACTCGTATTGCGCGCGCAGCCTGGCCGCATCCTTGTCGACCAGCGCGCGCCCGGGCAGGGGCACCGAGATCTCGTGACCCTGGCCGAGGTAGCGCATCTCGACCGAGCGGCGCGTCTGCAGCGGCGCGCCGAGCGCGCCTGCGGCGACGATGGCGGTGGCTTCGCTTTGCATTTGTTTCAGTAGTTTATTTATTTCATTCAATGAAAAATCATCATCGCGAACCTGAAGGCTGCGCACGACCTCGAAAGCCACGGGCGCGCGCAGGAAGCCGACCGCCGAGCCGACGCTCGCGTCCACCGGGACCAGCACCCGCCGCATGCCGAGCTTGGCCGCGAGGCGCGCGGCGTGCAGCGGCGCGGCGCCGCCGAAGGCGATCATGGTGCAGCGCTCCGCCACTTTGCCGCGCTCGATGGCATGCACCCGAGCCGCGCTCGCCATATTCTCTTCCACGATCTCGCCGATGCCGGCCGCGGCCCAGCGCGCATCCAGCCTGAGCGGTGACCCGAGCTGAGCAAGGATCGCGCTTTTTGCTTTTTGAAAATCTAACTGAAGTGTCCCGCCAGCGAAGGCAACCGGGTCAATGCGACCCAGTACGACGTCAGCATCGGTGACGGTCGGCTCGCTGCCGCCGCGGCCATAGCAGGCCGGCCCGGGCTCGGCGCCGGCGCTGGCCGGCCCGACCTGGATGCGCTGCAACTCGTCCAGGCGCGCGATCGAGCCGCCGCCGGCGCCGATCTCCACCATCTCGGTCACCGGGATGCGCACCGGCAGCCCGCTGCCCTTGAGATTGCGCCAGATGCGCGCCACCTCGAACTTGCGCGACTGCTCCGGGCGCCCCTGGCCGATGAAGCAGATCTTGGCGGTGGTGCCGCCCATGTCGAAGGAAAGCACTTCGGGGAGCCCGTTTTCCCGCGCTAGGCCAGCCGAGAGGATGGCGCCGCCCGCCGGACCGGATTCGATCAGGCGCACCGGGAAGCGGCGCGCGGTCTCCAGCGTGGTCAGCCCGCCGCCCGAAGTCATGAGGTAGACCGGGCAGCGCATGCCGCGGCGCGCCAGCTCGGCCGCGAGGCGCTCCAGATAGCTCGCCATCAGCGGCTGCACGTAGGCGTTGGCGCAGGCGGTGGAGAAGCGCTCGTACTCGCGGATCTCCGGGCAGACCGCGGAGGAGAGCGTCACCGAGACACCCGGGAGTGCTTTTGCAAGCAGTTCTCCCGCCCGCCTTTCATGGCAATTATTTGCATAGGAATGCAGAAAGCCGATGGCGATCGATTCGACGCCGGATTCTTTTATTTTCTTCAGGGTTTGAAGCAAAAAGTTTTCATCCAAACGCGTTCGAATCTCCCCCATCGCAGTAATTCTCTCTGGAATCGGAAAACGCAGCTCGCGCGGCACCAGCGGCGCGGGCAGTTCCAGCTCGAGGTCGTAGTGTTCGTAGCGCTTCTCATAGCCCATCTCGAGCACGTCGCGGAAGCCCGCGGTGGTGAGCAGCGCGGTGCGCGCGCCTTTTCTTTCGATCAGGGCGTTGGTCGCGAGCGTGGTGCCGTGCACCAGCACGCCGACCTCGCCGAAGGAAAGCTGCGCCGCCGACAGCACCTGGTTTATCCCTTCCAGCATGCCCCGCTCAGGCGCACGCGGCGTGGTCAGCACCTTGGCCGAGCGGCGGTGGCCGCCGTGCTCCAGCACGATGTCGGTGAAGGTGCCGCCGATGTCGGCGGCGAGGCGGGCGGCGACGCGGGTCGTACTGCGCGCCAGGGTGCTACGCCTTGTCCGTGCGCGCCGGCAGCGGCAGCGCGCTGTAGTCGGCGTGATGCAGGCTGCGCATGCCGAGGCGCGTGATGCGGAAGCGCGCGCCGCAAGCCGGGTCGAGGCTGGCGATCTCGGTGTCCGTGGACATCCAGTCGTTCGGGTGCGTCGGCCGCTGCTTCGCGGGAAGGAAAGGCAGCACTGCGATCATGGCGTAGAGCGAGAACGAAGCCTGATAACCTTCACGTCCCGGCGGAAACACGATGCGGCCGCCGATCACGTCGAAGGTATCGCCCGGCCGCGCGTGGCTGACGAACGGCTTGCCGGTCTCCAGCACCTCGACCCGCAGGTCGTAAAGCGTGAATTCGTCGTTCTGGCTCTGCTTTTGCTTCATCTGGCCCCCGCGCCGCGCGTATTCTGATTTTTCCACATTATCGAGCCATGGGCGCCGTCCTCGATGCGCTCAAGCTCGTAGCAATCGCCGAGCGGCCCGGGAGAACGCGCGACCAGCGCGGCGATCGCCGCGCGGCCTGCGTCATCGAGCGCGAGGCTGGCGATCTCGAGCGTGGCCGGCAGCTGCGTTGCGCCGCGCGCGCCGACGATCGCCACGGCGACGCCGGGCTTGTCAAGCACGTAGCGCGCTGCGACGCTCGACAGGCCGACGCCGTGCCGCTCCGCGATCGCCTGCAGGACGCGCAGCAGTTCTTGGAACCGCTCCCAGCCGCCGATATCCTCGATGATCAGCCGGTACTTGAGCAGCGAACGGTTGGCATACGGCGGGCGAGGCTCGGGCGCTCCCAGCCAGCGCTGCGACAGGAAGCCGCCGGCCATAGTGCCGTAGCAGAGCAGGGCGATTCCCCGGGCGGCGCAATACGCCGCCAGGCCGTGCTCGGGCCGGTGATCGAGCACCGAGTACTGCAGCTGGTTCGTCGCCACCAGCACGCCGCTCTCGACGATCTCGCGCAGATGCGCCAGGTCGAAGTTGGTGGTGCCGATCAGCGCGATCTTGCCGGCCGCCTGCAGATCCTTGAGCCAGTGCATCGCCTGCACGCATCCTGGTATGCGGTAGTCCCACCAGTGGAACTGGACCAGGTCGAGCCGCTCCTGGCCGAGGCGCGCGAGCGAGCTATCCACGATCTTCTCGAGGTCGGCGCGCGCGAGGCGCGGCAGGCGCTCGAGGTCGGGCACAAGTTTTGTTGCAACCCGGAGCTTCCGGGCGTGCTCCGGATGGCGGCGGCGGAATTCGCCGATCAGCGCCTCGACGCCGACGTAATGGTCGGCGCAGTCGAACAGCGTGATTCCCGCCTCGACGTAGGCGCGCATGGCCTCGATTTCGCCATCGCGATCGTAGGGCGCGCCATGCTGGTCCGCGAGCTGCCAGTTGCCCCTGGCGACGCGCGATGCGGCCCAGCCTGGCGCGATCTGCACGGTTTCCATCATCGCCGCGATGTTACTCTCCCGGCACCCATGATCGACCGGCCGCGCCGTCCGCCGCGCATCGAACTCGCCCCCGGGCTGGAAGTGCCGCGCATCCTGACCGGCCTGTGGCAGGTCGCAGACATGGAACGCGGCGGGCGCAGCCTGGATCCGGACCGCGCCTGCGCGGCGCTCGGCGAGTATGCCGACGCCGGCTTCGACGTTTTCGACATGGCCGACCACTACGGCAGCGCGGAAAGCATCGCCGGCCGCTT
>Ga0247727_10015733_pt1 | contig 12349 bp, 14 predicted proteins | sample WisWelCaveWW1625_FD_202498 | JGI IMG/M metagenome (GOLD analysis project Ga0247727, IMG submission 202498) | Biofilm microbial communities from Wishing Well Cave, Virginia, United States - WW16-25 | ecosystem: Environmental > Aquatic > Deep subsurface > Groundwater > Cave microbial mat | place... | reverse complement strand
TTTTGAACTCATGGTCAGTGCTCCGGTCATAGTCGGGAAATCCCTCCGTTAATGATGGATTTCCAAAGAACAGAAACCTGACATTCTTATCGAGCACTAAACATGACATTTCTATTGTGGTATTACATGTTAAGAATGCACTTCCAAATCCACTTGTTTTTTAAAAGCGATATTGATAAGTTTTATTACGAATTTCGCCAATTTAAAAAAATAGGTACACACATGTTTTTATGTTTCACATTTCACGTTTGCCGTTTCATTTCCAGGTACAATGAAATCTAGTAGTGACATCATCATCATCGGCGGCGGCGTCATTGGCTGCTCGATTGCGTGGCGACTGGCACAACAGGGCGCGAAAGTTACGGTCATTGAAAGAGGCGAGCCGGGGCTGGAGGCCTCGTGGGCAGCGGCGGGGAAACTCGATCCTCACAGTGAGCCCCTGTATGGATTGAGAGCTCCACTTCTTAGTCTCTGTGAAGAAAGCCTTTCTTTATACCCAGCTTTTGTTACTGAATTAGAAGATCAAATGGGAATTCATGTTGGTTATCAAGCAAGAGGTTCTTTACTTGTTGCAACAGATTATCACGAAGCCACTCTGCTATCGGCTTTAGTGGAAAGACAGTTTCAAGCCGGCAAAGTGGCCGAAGAGCTTTCGCAGAAAGAGTTGCGAGAATTTGAACCTGAATTAAGTGAGAGTGTAGAAGTCGGAGTTTATTTTCCAAACGATTGTTTCGTAAACAACCGTGAACTCATGACTGCGTTGGTCTCGGCGGCGATGAAAAGCAAAGTAAATTTCTTGAAAAATACGCCTGTGATTGGTTTAAAATTCACCCGCTCAAAAGTCAGCGAAGTAATATTGCCGACTGGATGTCTTCAGGCAGATATCGTTATCAACGCAGCTGGATCATGGGCTAGCTTAATCGATCCAACAAATAGAATTCCAATACCTATTCGTCCAATACGTGGTCAAATTGTATGTTTACAGCTACCCCAACAGACACTTGGTCATCTAACTCAATCAGCTAAATGCTATCTTGTGCCCTGGCCCGATGGGCGGGTTATAGCAGGGAGCACGATGGAGAATGTAGGATATAACAAAGAAGTGACAGCTAAAGGAGTTCAACAAATTCTTACCGCTGCTCTAGAGATCGTTCCTTCCTTGGCTTCTGCGTCAATTCGTGAAGTTTGGGCAGGCTTAAGACCTGGCTCGCAGGATGCCTTACCACTTCTAGGTACTACTCAGTTTCCCAATTATATTATAGCATCGGGACATTTCCGACATGGGATTCTTCTTGCACCGATTACGGCGAAACTGATCACTGACTTAATCCTTACTGGCAAAACTCAATTATCTCTTGAACCTTACCGAGTAGATCGATTTAAGTCGTCTTAAGGACAGGTACAGGATGGAATATTTATAGAATTGGCTATCAAAAATCAATTTAGAGAAATTAGCTTGATTAGTTTGAAAGATTTTTGTATTTAATTGTTTGGGTTTCTCTAAATTTAACAGCATCGAATTTAAGGAATAGTTTATTTTCGCGCATTGTAGTCGTTATATATGAAGATAATAATAACAAAAACTTGTGAGGATTCTATGAAAGTGAAATTTTTTTTTCTAATCCTTTTAATTTTTGGTCTTCTTTTCTCAGCATGCGCGCAAAAAGATGATACACTTAAAATTGGGATCAGCTTACCACTTACAGGTGATGCTGCAATCTGGGGCAAAAGCTTGAAAGAAGGCTATGACTTAGCCCTTAATCAAATAAATCAAACCGGTGGCATCAAGGGGAAGCGTCTTGAACTCATTTACGGTGACGATCAGGGCTTGCCCAAAGAGGGTATTTCACTTTTACAAAAATTCATCACTCAAGATAAGATCAAAATTCTGACTGGGGTTGCTAATAGCTCCGTAGCGCTAGCAATGATACCGATCGTCGATCAAAACAAGATCCTATTTATTAGCTCCGGTGCTTCGAGTCCAAAGTTAAGCGGGGCAAGTAAATTGTTTCTTCGAACGTGGCCATCCGATATAGCAGAGGCTATTGCCATGGCGAATTTTGCCCGTGACAGTCTAAAATACACTAAAATTGCCATTCTCTACATAAATAATGAGTATGGTATTGGCTTGCAACAACCTTATACGAAAAGATTTCAGGAACTTGGTGGGCAAGTAGTTTCAGAGGAAAGTTTTGAACAAGACGCAGTCGATTTTCGTGCACAACTTACAAAAATCAAAAAGTTGGAGTATGATGCTATTTACCTAGCCGGAAATCCAAGGGAAATGGCAAGATGCATCAAACAGGCAAAAGAGTTGGGTATACAAAAGCAAATCTTGGGAATTAGTACACTAAAGGAGAAAGAAGTATTGGATATTGCCGGGGCCGCTAGTGAAGGTGTTCTATTTACGGATGCTAGTTATGATCCAAATAGTTCGAACCAAGCAACGCAGAAGTTTGTTAGTTCATTTGAAGTTAAATTTAGTGAACAGCCGGGTATTCTTGCGGTAACAGCGTACGATGCTATGATGGTTATCAAAAAGTCCGTTGAAGAATGCAACTGCGATTTGGATACTGAAAACTTAGCAGAGTTTTTGCGTAATATGGGAACATATCAAGGTGCTTCTGGAACCATTAGTTTCGATGCGAATGGTGACGTAAAGAGAGATGTTCGTATTACAGCTATTAAAAATGGCAAATTCGAATTTTATGCGTCAGCAAGTTATTAAGAGTAAGGGATCATTATATCGGAAATCTTTTTTTGGGCGAAGGTATTCGCAGGTTTTCGATTTAATCATGAAGGATGTACCCTACGAGAGTTGGGCGTCTTATATTCTCGATATAGCCAAGTCTTATGCAATACACCCTCTGACAATTCTAGACATTGGTTGCGGAACGGGAACACTGATCTCACATTTAGCCGGGTGCGGAATTCACTGTACCGGTGTTGATCAGTCGTTGTATATGATTTCTCAATGCCGCCGCAATTGCCAAGATATTCGACCACACCCCGCTTTTTTTTGCCAGAAATCTTGGAACCTGAAATTACCGTATAAGAGTTTTGACATCATATATTCCTTTTTCGATACAATCAACTATATCATAGACGAACAATTGCTTTTGAAGACTTTTCAGAGTGTAGCACATCTTCTTAACAAAAATGGAATTTTTATCTTTGATGTTGCCACAGAGTATGCTTTTCAAAATCGTTTGATTGATCAAGCAAATTTGATTCAATCCCAGAAAATCTATTACCAATGGTCATCTAGTTACAATCCCCAGACAAAAATCTGTATGATTGAGCTTCGATTTGACACTATTGGTACACAGAAATCAAAGTTTTCAGAAATTCATTTTCAAAGAGCCTATTCGACAAAAGAAATCATCGACAATTTGAATGCTTCTGGTTTAAGGGTTTTTGATATCTATGATGCTTTTTCTTTCAAAAGTCATATGAACAACCCGGATGACGAACGATTAACCTTTGTCGTAGGCAAACTATATCAGTATGCGTGAATCAAAAGGAGTGCAAAATGGGAATGTTACGTCCAGCGTCAAAGCTGTTGTACAAGCGAGATTTGGCTGAAAATCAAAATCAGGATTTTCTTAAAAGTCTCCGAAGATTTTTGGAAAAACTCCAAAACAAAGAGGTTTTGAGAAATTCCCAAGAAGCAAACTCTCAGAATCAAAACTTCGATAAATAGGATTTAAATCATATAATGCGAGTTTTGCTTATTGAACCTCCGGCAGGGGTTCAGATGTGGGAGTATTCTATTTCGTCTAGAGAAAATGTGGGATTGGAATATCTTGCCAGTTATTTACGTCAATTTGGCCATGAAGTTCAACTGGTAAGTTGTCCTGCGCAGAATCTTTCCGTTAACGAAGTGATTACTGTTATTTCGGACTTTTTGCCTCAAGTTATTGGATTAAGTTTTCCATTTTCAGATGAACTTGAAAAAGGTTTAGGAATTGTTAACCTCTTGGAAAATTACAAGCAAAATTTCCCTGTACATATAACAGCTGGGGGGGCATGCTGCCAGCGCATCTCGAAATGAGATCTTAAAACGTTTTCCTTTAATTGATTCTATTGTTCGCGGTGAAGGTGAAATTTCATTTGCTGCACTTGTTCATGCGCTCGAAAAAAAAATTGATTGGAGGAAATTGCCAAGCCTCTCTTTTCGAGTAAAAAGCAATGAGGCTTGTCATAACACCAATCAAAAGCTAATTGAAGACCTTGATGCCTTACCGTTTCCTGCCAGAGACATATTTGAAGCCCTGCCTCCGATAAAACAGGATTCAATCTACATGAGCGGCAGTAGGGGTTGTTATGCACGATGCACCTTTTGTGATATTAAAAGTTTTTACAAAAATGGCAGAGGGCCGGGTTGGCGTGGTCGATCACCAGCCAACATACTGCACGAAATGCGTATTATACAAAGGCGATATGGAAAGGACCTGACGTTCAGTTTTGTTGACGATCAATTCATTGGGCCGGGGAAAAAGGGCTACAATCAAGCAGTTGAATTTGCCAATCTTTTGCTAAAATCAGGCGGCGATTTTGCTTTTGAGATAACATGCCGCGCTGATACTGTAGAACGGGATTTGTTTGCTCTTCTCAAGAAAGCAGGATTACATGGTGTCTATATTGGAATCGATTCCGGCAGCCCTAAAGGATTGGAGCATTTCCGTAAAGACCTTTCAATGGAAGATAATTTAAGGGCAATAAAAATTTTGAATGCCTTGAAGATTCCAGTTGATCTTGGATTTATCATGTTTGAACCCTTAATGAGCTTGAATGACTTACAGCATAATATAGATTTCTTAAGAAAGGTTTCCTTCAGTGGTGTATTTATTAATCCCGCTGCTATCTTGAATAGTCTATCTTTGTATCCGGAGACACCAATAATTTCACAAATACCCAACGCAAGTGAATATCACTTTCGCCTAAATGGTTTTGAATGTCAATCTTCATTATTCTTAGACCAACGTGTTGCAATTATTCGTGATGCTCTAAAAAGATATTGGACTTTTTCTTTAAAATCACACTTTCAATCTGCAGAGCAACTTCTCGAAAATTCAATTTCCGAACCATTCTGTCCAGAAAATATTGACCGTGCAAAGTCTATACTGTTGCACTCGAGTGAATTTCTTTTGGACTTACTAGAAGAACTGACAGATGAACTTCAATCTATCGATGTGACGAAGCATCAAAGCGCGCTTGCACGTTATAACTTAATAATTCGTTCAAAGACAGAGAATTTATTTTCAACATTGAAAGATGATATGCTGAAAGGTCGTCTTAAAGATATGATTATTAGCTAGTCATTTTTCAGGCTAATATTATTAGAATTTTCACAGCCTACATCGTGAATTGCTTCGCGTAATTTCAAAAGCTTGCTTATAGGTTCTTGAGAGAACAGGATAACACGAGTGCCATAAAACTTTTAATAGCATTCGATAGAAAAGAGTTTTGTAACAACATCATTGTTAAGCAAACAAGCTTTTGTCTGCGTTAAGTATGAGAAAAACTTCAGTGAAAAGATTGTTTAAGCGAATTAGAGATTCTGTTGTATTCCAAAAGGAATGGATATGGTTAGAGACATTTAGCGGATTTTTTTTCTTTGTTGCCCTAATTGTCATAGCTTATCATTTTTTCTTAGAAAAAGAAAACGTATGGACATTTGTATGGACAGCATCAATTTTGGAACTATTACTGCTACTAGGAGGCTTCATTGGTTTCTTCCTTTTTGTTTTTGCAGGAGGGCATAGTAAACGATTTGGTAACCTGCTCTTCCTAATTGAGGCAGGATTAGTATTTGCCGGTGTATTATATATTGGAAGCTTGGTCATTGGCGACCAAAGTCTATTTGCTGAATTGTCGGATCCTAATAAAATAATAATCAAAGTGTGGGGCTCATTACTTTTGGGGTTACTTCTTTTGTTTTTATTAAAGGCGCTTTTCAGATCCGATGCTACTGTGATTTTCGGTTGGTATTTTCATAGATTTTATTTTGCCTTTTTTAGTGTTTTAATGATACTGTTAATGATTATTGTTTTATTTAAGTCTTTCGAATTTATGGAAGCTAAAATTGCTTTTAAGAAAGATACGCGGAGTTCTAGTTTTACACAATCTCAAGAAACAGAGAAGAGCAGTTCTGCACAACTAACCCCGGATAAAGACCAAAGCGATTCCACACAGCCACCTCCAGATTATTATGTAGAAGTGTTGGGGGTACTTTTTACGTTAATTGCATTGGGCGGCGGCTTTGCAACGTATCTTATTCAATCTCGTATTCAGCATGTTGATCGGCTCCAGGATATGTTAAATGAGACGAAAGGAATAATTTCAACAGTCGTGGAAATGATAATCACAAACCTTCCAACCGTTACTGAAACACAACACATTCCATTAAATTCTAGGTATGTGCTTGCAGAAATAGATCTTTTGCTGAAATCCTCGCCGCATCTGTTAAAATTCTTAGAAGACGAACCAGAAAAGTGGGCAAAAGTCTGGCTTGCAAGGGGAGTTTTTCTGTATACAAACGGAAGGTCGGAATCGATCGATGTTTTTGAGAAGATCAAAAAGATGAAAAATCAAGGCAAAACTATTGATGATGATACATATGGAACGGCCCTTTGGCGTTTGGGTATTGCTTATCGTCAGTTTGGTATGTTTAAGCAGTCAAGAGAAATTTTTCAGGAAGTGAAAGAAAATCAGCCAATTGAAGAATACAAAAAGTACGGGATGATTGGTGAAGCATTGACAAATTTAGCAGAACTCAGAAACGCAGGCATAAGCAAGTTTTGGGGACTGCAAGGTAAGATGTCACAAAATTTAGAACAACATTTAAAGGATTCGATGAAATCTTTGGCTGATTTATGGCGTAACGGCCATCGCGATTTGTTCGTAAGCTGGTACCTAATTACCCTGGCTTACGAGTTGGACAACAAGGATCAAATAAGCCAAGAAGTTATTAATGTCGCTAAGTGCAGGCTTGAGGAAATTATGCATACCCGTGAAGATCTTGCAATAAGGGCAAACTTTAGTCAAGCTTTAGCGATGTTAACAAAAGTTGAGAGTTATTGCAATAAGCGAATGCGTGGTCGTAATAATCATGGTAAATTTGCAAATTATTGTGAGGATGCTTAAAATTTTGCCAAGTGGGTTCCTAATACGTATCCTCTCATCTACTCCGAGAGGTATCTTAGAGAAGTCGATAAAGGTGATTTCATACGTGATGACATCGAGGGACTACTATTTAACTGATTTCGATAAAAGTAATCTTAAAAAACGTGACTCTTCATGATTCGACAATTACTAGCGAATGGCCTTATTGCCGGAAGCGTCTACGCCTTAGTCGCTCTCGGCTTTTCTATCATCTACAGCACAGTTCGCTTTTTTCATTTTGCGCACGGCGCGGTTTATACTGCGGGTGCCTATTTCACATTTCTTTTCTTTATTCTCTGCCATTTGCCCTTTGGTGTTGCCGTGGTTTTGGCCATTTTGTTGTCGGCATTCTTAGGAGTGGCTATCGAAGGGTTCGTCTATAAATCAATCAAACGGCGCGGCGCAAGCAGTATCATCCTGCTCATCGCTTCCCTCGGAGTTTTCATCCTTCTGCAAAACCTCATTTCACTTTTCTTCGGGGACGACACCAAAACCATCCGCAGCGGTGAGGTGCGGGAAGGGCTAAATGTCTTGGGAGCGCGTATCACGCCGGTGCAAATCGCCATCATTCTCACCAGTTTCGTACTATTTGCCCTCACCGCTATTATTCTCAAGCGCAGCAAAATCGGCAAAGCCCTGCGCGCCGTAGCCAATGATGCGGAGCTGGCGGTCGCTGCCGGATTAGATAAAGACAAGATAACCTATCTCACTTACTTTGTCGGTTCAGCGCTGGCGGCCATTGCTGCCATTCTCATCTCACTTGATATCGATATGACGCCGCTCATGGGTTTTCAAGCCATGCTGTATGGTGTCGTGGCAGTAGTCATCGGTGGTTTGGGCAATATTCTCGGCGCGTATTTTGGCGGGCTGCTACTGGGTCTGGCGCAGCACCTCGGCGTGTGGTATATTTCTTCCAAATGGCAAGATGCCATCGCATTTGTTATTCTTATTTTGTTTTTGCTCTTCCGGCCACAGGGGTTTTTCGGGAAGAGGATCAGGAAGGTGGAGGTGTAGTGACTTGACTGAAGGAGGTGCTCGTCTAATTGGACTGCTTCGGCAAAAAACGCCTCGCAGTAACAGACCAAGGCGCTGTCTTTTCGAGCGGAGCGCAGCGGAGTCGAGAAATCTGACGTAGAATCCATTCATCGCCAGATTCCTCACCCGACAAAAAACGTCGGTTCGGAATGACAATTCTCGTATCCCTTGGAAAATCGTCTTGACTTTTTGTGAATCAGGTATTAGTTTGGACTATGACTAAAGATCAAAAATGGATTCAGGAGCATTTTGAAGAGCTGGTGGAAAAATTCGCCGGCCGCTACATCGCGGTTGCCAACGAGGAACTCGTGGTTGGCGGCACGCTACAAGAAGTGCGCGAAAATGCGCGGCGAAAATATCCTGCTGTCATTCCCTCGATATTGCACGTGCCTCATCCTGAGGACTTTGTATGCGCGTTGTAGAATTTCCCTATACGCTCTACAAAGGCCTGTCCGTGCCGATCATTCCAATCCAGTTGAAAAATCAGAGCGAGTGGTTTGAGCTCTGGGCTTTTGTCGACTCCGGCGCCACATTTTCCATTTTTGCTGCGCGCGAAGCCAGCGGCATGGGATTGGATTTGAGTCACGCTTTGCAGCGCATGATCGTTGTCGGTGATGGCAGCTTTATTCCAGCCTTGTTTGTGAAGTTGCCGCTGCGAATTGGAGATATTGAGCTACCTGTAGAGGTTGGATTTTCGGAAAAATTGGGCGTGGGATTCAATCTGCTCGGACGAAAAGATGTCTTTAACGCTTTTCGCGTTTGCTTCAGCGATGATAAAAAGATTATAAGCTTTTATCAAGATTGACTGAAGCTATGGCCTATCTCTTACATATCTTCATTCTCATCAACATCTACATCATCATTGCCATCTCGCTCAACTTAATTGCGGGCTACACCGGCATTTTGTCGATTGCGCACGCGGCGTTTTATGGGGTTGGCGCTTACGTGGTGGCGTTGCTAGCGGTCAACTTTGGCACGCCCTTTCTGTTTAACCTCATAGCAGCCATGGCCGTGGCGGGAGTGGTTGCAGCCGTGGTCGCGTTTCCTTCCCTGCGCATTCACGATGACTATTTAGTGATTGCCACCTTTGGTTTTCAGATGATCCTCTTCAGCATTTTCAACAACTGGGTATCGCTCACGCGCGGGCCATTGGGGATTCCGGGAATTCCGCAGCCAAATCTATTCGGCCTTGTCATTACCTCGCACGTTGACTTTCTTATTCTTAGCGCTCTCCTGGCACTCGTTGTTTATCTATTCGCCAGATTGCTGGTAAATTCACCCTTTGGCCGAGTGCTCAAAGCCGTTCGTGAGGACGAGATTTTTGCGCAATCATTGGGAAAGAACGTGATCCATTACAAGATTCTGATATTCGTCATCGGCGGCGCACTTGCAGCCATTGCGGGAACTTTGTACGCTCATTACGTGACCTTCATCGATCCCACTAGCTTCACAATTCTTGAGTCCATTTTTATGATTTCCATTGTCATCGTAGGCGGCGCGGGCAGTCTCTCTGGTTCGGTGATTGGCGCTGCAGTATTGATTATCATTCCCGAAGCCTTACGTTTTCTTGGTATGCCCAACGCGATTGCCGCTAACATGCGGCAGATTATTTACGGCGCGCTGCTGGTTATCATGATGATATTTCGTCCAAGAGGACTAGTGGGAGAATACGAGCTAAAATAGAATGGCAGACACGGACACCTTACTTATCGTTTCAGATCTCTCCAAAACATTTGATGGCTTGAAAGCCGTCGATGATTTCTCTTTTTCACTCGCAAAAGGAAAAATCGCCGCCTTGATTGGCCCAAATGGCGCGGGTAAAACCACTGCCTTCAATATCATCACGGGTTTTCTCGAAAGAGAGGCTGGTGAGATCTTTTTAGGCCAAAGAAAAATCACCGGGTTTCCACCTTATCTAATTGCGCGATCTGGAATCGCGCGCACGTTTCAGGATTTGCGGCTTATCAAAGGATTGACAGTTGTTGAGAACCTGCTTTTGGCGCGACAGAACCAAGCCGGCGAACATTTCGTGTCGGCGGTTGCACGCCGAAAGAAAGTGAAACAAGAAGAACAGAAGAACCGTGAAGCTGCGTTGGAGCTTTTGAATTTTGTTGGACTTGCGGCTAAGAAAAGTGATTCAGCAGGTGCGCTCTCCTATGGACAACAAAAGTTGTTAGCCCTTGCCTGTTGCTTAGCTACAGAAGCCAACCTGCTCCTGCTGGATGAGCCGGTTTCCGGTATTCACCCAAACATGATTGAGAAAATGTTATCGCTTATCACTCAACTCGTTAGTACCGGCAAGACGATCCTGTTTATTGAGCACAACATCGAGGCCGTGATGGAAGTAGCCGATCAGGTGATTGTGATGGACGCTGGCCGCAAGATTGCAGAAGGAACTCCGCAAATGATCAAAGACAGCCCTGAAATTTTGGAAGCTTATCTTGAGTAGCTTCCATGCTAAAGGTTATCAATTTAGAAACAGGTTACGGCAACAAGCAGATCATCAACGGAGTATCGCTTGAGGTCAATCAAGGAGAAATCGTTGCTCTTGTCGGCCATAACGGCGCTGGCAAATCAACCATTCTCAAAGCGATTTTTGGTCTGCTGCCGGTTTGGAAAGGTAAGGTAGAATTTGATGGTAAGACAATTCAGAATCGGCGACCGGCGACAAACGTGAAGGAAGGCATTTCGTTCTTGTTGCAAGGCAGTCGCGTGTTCACGGAATTGACCGTACAGGAGAACCTCGAAATTGGAGGCTATCTTCTAAAAACCAGAGAGAAATTAAAGGCACGGATGGAAGAGATTTTCGAGCTTTTTCCCCGACTGCGAGAACGGCGTCAGCAAAATGCTGGCACCCTAAGCGGTGGCGAGCAACAAATGCTTGCCGTTGCGAATGCTTTGATGCTGCAACCACGATTGCTGTTGATGGATGAGCCGTCCTTGGGACTTGCACCACAAAGCCTGCGAGCTATGTTTGAAATGATTCAACGTATCAATCAAACTTTAGGTACCACGCTTCTCATCGTCGAACAAAAAGTCCGTCAGGTTATGGAAATAGCCGATCGCGCCTACGTCTTGAAGCTTGGACAAGTGAGCGATAGTGGTCAGCCGCAGGAATTGCTAAAAGGTGATCGGCTGCAAAAAGCTTTTTTATAAAACGCCTGCCCAATATACCGGGTTACCTCTTTTAACAAGCCCCGTTTGTGATAAAAAAATCATCAAATCTCAGCATTTTTGAGAGTAAAGCCCACCTTCTTTTGTCATATCTAATAAAGGCAGGTTTCTCTTCTGTCCGCCTGTCTGTTACCTTAATCACTTATCTAATCATTCAACACGAGGAGGTAACTATGGCTATCCAATACGTTGTGGTCACCAAAGGCAACCCAGCCAATCCCACCGCACCCAAAAAGTTTTATGCTCAAGCCCGAAGCAGTGGCGAAGTCGCCTTGCGGCAGATTGCCAAAGAAATCTCGGACATGTCTACAGTGAGTACGATTGATACGATGGCGGTATTGGAGGCGCTACTGCAGCTCATTCCCAAACACCTTGCCGATGGTCCCGACGCGTCGGGATGCGCCTGGGAGAATTTGGCAGTTTTGGTGTCACCCTTAGCAGCAACGGCGCGGAAACCGAAGACGGGTTCACTGCCAGTATGATTGTCTCCAACATTATCCGCTTTCGCCCTGGCCGCGAAGTGCAGAAAGTGCTCAAGGCTGCTCAGTACCAGAAGGGATAAAGTCCGTTAGCTTTTTAAAAAGCCCGCGGGCTCTTGGGCAAAAGCCCGTTAGCTTTTTGAAAAAACAGGCGGGCTTTTTATTGATTGATAATAATCCTTTGGCGAAAGAATTACTGCGTTTCGAAAGTAGCCGGAAATTCAGCCACAGCCGTTGCATCATCTCATTCACTCCACCGGCTGCTATCTCGTGCCGTGGCCGGACGGCAGAATCTTAGCCGGCGCGACCGTGGAAAACGTGGGATTCGATAAACGGGTGACCGCCGATGCCTTACAACAAGCTTCTGGCAGCGGCCATCAGAATTGTGCCGTCGCTGGCATCAGCAACGGTCAGCGACGCCTGGGCGGGATTGCGTCCGGACACGCCGGACAATTTACCAATTATCGGGAACACTTCGATTTCAAATCTCATCG
>Ga0247727_10015732_pt1 | contig 12350 bp, 7 predicted proteins | sample WisWelCaveWW1625_FD_202498 | JGI IMG/M metagenome (GOLD analysis project Ga0247727, IMG submission 202498) | Biofilm microbial communities from Wishing Well Cave, Virginia, United States - WW16-25 | ecosystem: Environmental > Aquatic > Deep subsurface > Groundwater > Cave microbial mat | place... | reverse complement strand
CACCTGCTTCGCCCTCCTCTTCCTCAACCGCGCCACGCCCGCCATCACGGGCGACGACTAGCGCCGTGGCCCGCCGCCGGGGCCCCCGCGGGAGGGTCGAGGAGGAGGTCCTCTTCGAGATCGGCCGATCCCCCTCCGCGGGGCGGGAGGAGAGGGAGCGCCGCCCCCGCCCCCCGCGGATCGAGGTCCTCCGCGAGGAGGCGGGCTGGGTGGCGCTCCTCAAGCCCGCGGGGCTGGCCTCGGTCCGCGAGCGCTGGGACCGGGAGGCGCCGACGGCCCTCTCGCTGCTCCACGCGCAGTGGCGCCGCCGCGACCCCGGCGCGCCGCTTCCCTTCGTCATCCACCGGATCGACAAGGAGACGAGCGGGCTCCTCCTCTTCGGCCGGGACGCGGCCGCGGCGCGCGCCCTCTCGGAGGCCTTCCGGCGGCGCCGGGTGCGCAAGGAGTACCTGGCGCTCGTCCTGGGGGCCCCGCCGGAGCCCGCGGGGGAAGTCGAGGTGCGCCTCACCCCCGACCCGCGGCGGCCCGAGGCCATGCGGGTGGATCCCAAGCGCGGGAAGAGGAGCGTGACCGCCTGGGAGACGCTGGAGGCCTTCCGGAGCCACGCCCTCCTGCGCGTCTCCCCGCGCACCGGCCGCACCCACCAGATCCGCGTGACCCTCGCCCACCTCGGGTGCCCCGTCGTCGCCGACCCCCTCTACGGGACGGGCGAGGGGATCCTCCTCTCCCGCCTCAAGCGCGGCTACGTCCCGCCCCGGGACCACCCGGAGATCCCGCTGCTGGGGAGGCTCGGGCTGCACGCGCTCCGCCTGCGCTTCCCGGATCCCGCCTCCCCCTCCGGGGAGGGGGAGACGGAGGTCGAGGCGCCGATCCCGAAGGACTTCCGGGTGGCGGTCGAGAGGCTGAGGAGGCACACGGCGGCCCCCGCCGGTGCGGAGGGAATGAGAACGGGGGCCGCTTCCGTCACGCATCGCACCGGAACCGGCGGGCCCCGGCACGGGGACTGAAAGCGACCCCCTTGACGGGAATACTACCGCAGTCCGGCCCCTGGATCACGGGATAGGCCGGTACCCGCCCGTCTAAGGCTGGATGGTCCCACCGCCGATGACTGAAGCGGGGGCGTGCCGCCGGGGCCCCCGGGGAGCGGACATGGCGAGGCTGCGGACCCTTCTGATCCTCCTCGTCGCGGGAGCGGTCCTGGCGCTCTCCCTCTCCTCGGGGTGCATGACCGACCCCGTCACCGGGAAGCGGTCGCTGGGCGTCATCAATCCGTCGGACGACGAGGAGGTCCTCCAGGGCCGCCAGTACGCTCCCTCCTTCACGGCCGAGTTCGACGGCGCCTACCCCGACCGCGAGGTCCAGGACTACCTCGCGGGGATCGTCCTCCGCCTGGGGTCCGCGAGCCACCGGCCCTCCCTCCCCTACCGCTTCACCCTGCTGAACTCGTCGGTCCCCAACGCCTTCGCGCTCCCCGGCGGCGAGGTCTTCGCCACGCGGGGCCTGGTGGCGCGCCTCGAGGAGGAGGCCCAGTTCGCGGTGGTCCTCGGGCACGAGGTCGGACACGTGAACCACCGCCACTCGGTCCAGGCCATGAACGACGCCCTCGTCGTGGGCCTGGGGACCTCGCTCCTGGCGGGCGGCCTCAAGGACGAGCGGGACCGCGAGGTGGCCTCGGGGCTCGCCTCCATGGGCGGCGGGCTGCTGCTGCTCCGGTTCAGCCGCGAGCAGGAGACCGAGGCGGACGACCGGGGGGCGGAGTACGCCTACGCCGCGGGCTACGACCCCCGCCGCGGGGCGCGGGTCTTCGAGGAATTCGCGCGGATGAAGCGGGAGTCCGGCGCGGGGGGCGGGCCCTTCGAGTCCTGGCTCTCCTCCCACCCGCTGGACGAGGACCGGGTGCGGCACCTCCGGGCGGAGGTGGCCCGGCGCTGGCCGGCGCTCCGCGGGGAGGCTTCGGCGCCGGGGCTCGTCGTGACGACCCCCGCCTGGGACGCGACGGTCGCCCGGCTCCGCGGAGCCCAGCCCCGCTACGAGCGGATGGACCGGGCCCGGGCGGCGGCCGCGAAGGCGCTCCAGAAGGGGGACGGCTCCGGGGCGCAGAAGGCGCTCCGCGTCGTCGAGGAGGAGGGGCGCGCGCTCCCCGACCACGCGCTCTTCCCCGCCGTCGAGGGGGCCATCCTCCACGCGCTCGGGGACCGCCGCGCCGCCCGGGAGAGGCTCTCCCGCGCGGTCCGGCTCCAGCCCGACCTCTACTTCGCGCGCGTGCGCCTGGCCGTCCTCGACAACGACGACGGGCGCCACGCCGAGGCGGCGGCCGGGGCCCGCGCCGCGGCGGACCTCGCGCCTTCCAGCGCCGAGGCGCGGATGCTGCTCGGCCGGGCCCTCGAGGGCGGAGGCCACCGGAAGGAGGCGATCGCCGCCTACGAGGCCGCGGCGCGCGTCGCCGCCTCCGGGAGCGCCGAGGAGCGGGCCGCTCTGCGGCGCCTGGCCGAGCTCGAACCGGAGGAGTACGGGGTGCAGGACCGGGGGAAGGGGAAGAAGCAAAAGCGGTGAGGTAGTCTGGGGCGACCTTGACCCCGCACCTGCTCGGCATCACCGGCCTCTGCCTCCAGATCCTCGGCGCCTTCTTCCTCGCCAAGAGCGTGATCTGGAAGGCACCCCGCTACTTCATGCGGGAGCTCATCGGCCTGCCGCTGGAGCGCTACCGCGCCTTCCGCCACTACCTCGCGGGCCGCATCGAGGCCATCCTCGGCTTCATCTTCCTGTCGGTGGGCGCGGGCCTCCAGATGGCCGAGGAGGTGCACAACGCCCCGCCCGGCCAGGCGCATGGCCTGCTCTTCTGGATCGCCGCCTCGCTGCTGGCCATCGCCGCCATCGCCACGGTCCTCTACTTCGTCGTCCGGAGGTTGGCGAGGAAGGTCTTCCTCGAGACCTTCGTCGAGCAGGTCCAGCGCCGCCACTGGCCCTTCCAGGAGGACCCGGAGCTGCTCCGGGAGCTCGGCGAGATGCTGGACCTCCCCCGAGGCGAGGACGACACCGTGGACACCTACCAGGCGAAGGTCCGCGAGCGCCTGGGCCTCCCGCCCCGCCGGTCGGGGCCCCGGCGGCGGAGGGACCTCGGGAAGGGGTAGGGCCTACCGGTTCTCGAGGATCCGCAGCGGCCGGTTGTGGCCCACGGTTACCCCGTAGGTCTCCGGGTAGACGCCCGCACCGAGCACGAGGTCGAGGTCGCCGTCGCCGTCGAGGTCCCCGAGGACGGCCGCCTCCGACTGCCCGTAGTCCCCGTTGTAGGGCGTGGGCATCCAATCCCCGGTGACGTCCCCGAGCCACCCCGTCCCGTCGTTCAGGAACACCTTGGTGGCCTGCACCGTCCCTGCCGGGAGGAGCCCGTAGTAGCCGTAGCCGGTGCCGTTGTAGTCGTAGACCCCGTAGTTGGTCCCGGTGACGACGAGGTCGAGGCTCCGGTCGCCGTCGAGGTCGCCCAGGGCCATCGCGGAGGCGCCGAGGATCGTGTCCGCGCTCCCCGTGCTGAAGGAGGCCGCGGGGAGGAAGGAGCCGGTGGCCTCGGCGAAGGCGCCCGTCCCGTCGTTGCGGAAGATCCGGATCGCCGGCTGGAGTCTCGTCGCCCCGGCCGCGGAGTCGTACCAGTACTGGAAGGAGGCCCGGCCGACCACGAGGTCGAGGTCGCCGTCGCCGTCCAGGTCCCCCAGCGCCAGCGAATCCCCTTGCCAGTAGTCGATGGAGCCCGCGTGCGAGGCCCCGTAGGCGGCCGGCAGGCGGAGGGATCCCGTCGTGAACGCCCCCGTCCCGTCGTTGGCGAGCACCCGGCAGGCCGGGTCGTAGTAGTAGCCGCCGGGGGGGTTCGGCGCGTAGACCAGGCGCGGGTAGGAGCGGACGACGGCGAGGTCGGGGTCCCCGTCCCCGTCGAGGTCGCCCAGCGCCAGGGCCTGCCCGCCGAAGTCCTCGCGGACGGTGGCGCCGTAGGAGCCCGTCGAAGTGGTCGGGGCCGGCAGGGCGCCGGCGACCGCGGAGAGGGTCCCGGAGGCGTTCCGCAGGACGCGCGTGGCCGCGGCGTAGGAGTAGGTCTCCTGCAGGTAGGTCGTGTACGTCGTGGTGCTGTACCGCTGGTAGGCGACGCTTCCTGAGACGAGCGGCGAGGTGGCGAGCACGAGGTCGGAATCCCCGTCCCCGTCGAGATCCCCGAGCGCCGAGGCGTCGGCCTGCCAGCGCTCCCCGAACCCGAAGACCGGGGTCGAGGCGGAGGCGGGCATCGCGGCGGAGGTCGCGTCGGAGAGGATCCCCGCGCCGTCGTTGGCGAGCAGGCGCGTGGCCGGGTAGGTCGGATAGTCCTGGTAGTTGTAGTAGGCGCCCTTGAGGTAGTAGGCGTAGGACTTCGAGTTCCGGGTGAAGACGTAGCCCGGCCCCTGGAAGGGGTAGGAGGCGGACAGGACGACCTCCGCGGCCCCGTCCCCGTCCAGGTCCCCCACCGCCAGCGCCGACGCCTGGCCCGCGTCCCCGGGGTAGGTGAAGGAGGCCTGTCGGTCGGCCGTCTCGTCCGCGAACGCCCCGGACCCGTCGTTCAGGAGGATCCGCGAGCCGGGGAGGAGGGAGTAGGTCGAGGAGTCGTAGGCGGGGTAGGGGGTCGCGACGACGAGGTCGGGATCGCCGTCCCCGTCGAGGTCCCCCAGCGCGGCCCGCGGGGCGAAGAGGTCCGTGCCCGTCGGGGCCGCGGGCACCGCCGTCGAGGTCCGCGAGACGAAGGGGCCGCGGCGGCTGAGGAGGCCCGGGGTCGTCGTGGACTGGCCGAACTCGTCCCGCACCTCGACGTCGAAGGTGCCCGCCTCGCCTGCGGGCATGGGGAACCGGAGCGTCGTCGCCCCGAGCACGGTGACGGGCCCCGCCTCGTCGCCGCCCACGAGGACGCGGTCCGTGCCCCGGAAGTCCGTCCCCGTGAGAACGATGGTCCTGCCTCCCGCGAAGGACGAGGAGGAGGGCCTCGCGGCCGAGGCCGCCGGGGGGCGGACGTAGAGGAGCCCGCCGGAGAGCGCGCCCGGGCGGCCGAACTCGTCGGTGACGACGACGGAGACCGGCCCGGCGGGGCGGGGGGCGGCGACGAAGGAGATCGTCCCCGCGGGGGTGAGGACCGCGTCCGGGACCGGGGCTCCCGCGACGGCGAGGGTGAAGCCCGGCCGGAAACCGGCCCCGGAGAGGGTCACGGTGATGCCGCCCGCGAGCGGGGCGGCCGCGGGGCTGGCCCCGCGGACGTCGGGGATGCCGAGGAAGCGGAACCCCCCGGGGACCGTCCCCTCCTGCCCGTCGGGGTTGGCCACCGAGAGGGCCACCGCTTCTCCCCGGTCGGAGGAGAGGGTCCTCGGGGCCTCGCAGTCGATCCGCGCTGCGGAGGGGACCGCGACCCCGGTCCCGGCGTCGTCCCCGAACCACACCGTCGCCCCGGGGCCGAAGCCGGATCCGTCGATGGCGACGGCCGTCCCGTCGCGGCCGGAGGAGGGCGTCGCCGCCGCGGGCCGCGGCTCGGCGCCCAGCGCGAAGGACCTCCGGGCCGCCTTCGGGTACTTCACCGAGAGGGAGGCGTCCACGGTCGTCTCCCCCTCCCCGGAGCCGAGCAGCCGCACCGCGTAGGTCCCGGGGCCGCCCACCAGAACGATCCCCCGACCCTCGATCCTCGACCCCTTCCTCGCGACGGCCCCGGAGGGCGGGGCGACGGCCTCCCCCGACGGGTCCACGACCTCGATCCCCCGGAGGGCGGGACCCATCCGCTCGCGGATCGAGAAGGAGAGGACCGCCCCGTCGGAGGCCCCGAACCGCAGCTCGGGCGAGGATCCCGCGGGGACGGCGAGGGACCGCGCGCCGGCGCGCGGCGCCGATGTCTTGAACGAGATCGCGTAGGCCCCGGCGGTCCCCGGCCCGCCCCGGACGACGACCGCCCAGGCGCCCGTCTCCCGGACCGGGAACCCGCGGAGCGTGAGGCGGGAGCGGCCGGAGCCGCGGAGGAAACCGGAGAGGCTCGCCTCCCCGCCCGACGGATCCCGCAGCGCCAGTTCGGGGAGGAGGAGGGACCCGGGCGCCGCCGCGACCTGCACCGTGACCCGCGCGCCGTCCGTCAGGGGCAGGAGGAAGGCGTCGGAATCCTCCGCCGGGGAGATGGCCCCGGCCACCCGGTCCCCCGGGGCCACGGGCACGCCCCGGTTGCCCGCGGGCGCGGCGGCGGCGAGGAGGGGGAGGACGAGGATCGACCAGCCACGGACGCGCCGCATCGGACCCCTTTCCGGAACGGTCCCCGCAGGACCATCCTAGGGTACCGCAACTCCCTGTCAATGGCGCCGCACCGGGTCCTCCCCCCGAATCCTTGGCCGGCCCGGGAGGGGCCGATAGGGTTCGGGGTTCGGCCCGCCGGGGGGGTCGGGAACGCGCCAGGAGACCGCATGCCGGAGCCGGAACTCAAGGCCGTCAAGGAGTACATCTGGGCGAAGTACGTGGACTTCACCAAGCCGCCCGCGGAGATCGACGAGGACGCCGCCATGAAGGTCCTCGAGGAGCACTTCCGCTCCACCCCCATCGCGGCCGACGGCGAGAACTACTACCTCGGCATCCTGCTGTTCGAGAACGCGGAGAACCACCCCGAGCGCAGGCGCCCGATGCTGGCGGCCGCCAAGGTCCTCCTCGAGAACTACCGCCAGCGCACCGGGGAGATGGACTGGGACGCGGTCGAGGACCGGCTGGCCGACGCGGAGGCCTTCCTCGCGAAGATCCCGGAGAAGGAGCTGACGGCGCTGCTCGAGAAGGCGCGCCGGGACTACGAGCCCGCCGGGGGCCCCGGGGCCGCCGGCGGCGAGGCGGCCGCCGCGGCGCCCGGCATGGTCCTCGTCCCCGGGGGGCCCTTCCTCTCGGGGGCGGCGAAGAGCCTGAGGGAGACCGGGGCCTTCTGGGTGGACACCTTTCCGGTCACCAACGAGGAGTTCGCCGCCTTCTGCCAGGCGACCGGCTACCGCCACCCCAAGTTCTGGGCCGAGGGCCGCATGCGCGGCCCGAGGGCCCCCGTCGTCGGCGTCTCCTGGTTCGACGCCTACAAGTACGCCGCCTGGGCGGGCAAGGCGCTCCCGACCTTCGAGCAGTGGGAGAAGGCGGCGCGCGGGAAGTCGGGACGCGTCTTCCCCTGGGGCGACCAGATCGACCACAACAAGGCCGTCTACGGGCAGAACGACGGGACCGACGCCGTGGCCGAGGTCGCGCACTGCCCCGAGAACGCCTCGGAGTACGGCGCCCGGGACATGGTCGGCAACGTCTGGCAGTGGACCGACTCCTGGGACCGGCAGGAGCCGGAGATGAAGATCATCTGCGGCGGCTCCTGGTGCGACCCCGTGGAGTTCCTGCGCCTCGACGGCCACCTCGCCACGAACCCGAAGGACAAGTTCGACAACATCGGGTTCCGCTGCGTACGCCCGGCGGAGTAGGGGCGGGGCTTGCCCCGCCCCATCCCCGCCGTCCGCATCCGGGGCCTCGTGAAGTCCTACCGGGGCGCCCCCCCCGCCGTGGACGGCCTCGACCTCGAGGTGGCGGCGGGCTCCTGCTTCGGGCTGCTGGGCCCCAACGGCGCCGGGAAGACCACGACCATCCGGGTGATCTGCGCCGCCTCGCCCCGGGACGCGGGCGAGGTCGAGGTGCTCGGGCGGGATCCGGCGCGGGAGCCGCGGGCGCTCAAGGCCAGGCTCGGGGTCGTCCCCCAGCAGGACAACCTCGACCCGGACTTCTCGGTGCGGCGGAACCTGGTGGTCTACGCCCGCTACTTCGGGATCCCGGCGGCCCTGGCGCGGGGGAAGGCGGACGAGCTGCTCCGGTTCTTCCGCGTCGAGGACAGGGGCGACGGGGTCGTGGAGGAGCTCTCGGGGGGGCTGCGGCGGAGGGTCATCCTCGCCCGGGCGCTGCTGAACGACCCGGAGCTCCTCGTGCTCGACGAGCCCACGACGGGCCTCGACCCGCAGTCCCGCCACGAGCTGTGGGACCGCGTCCGCGACCTCCGCCGCCGCGGGGTGTCGATCCTCCTCACGACGCACTACATGGAGGAGGCGGAGGCGCTCTGCGACCGGGTGGCCATCATGGACCGGGGGAGGGTGCTCGTCGAGGGGGCCCCGGCCGACCTCGTCCGCCGCCACGCCCGCCGCGAGGTCGTGGAGGTGCTCGGGGAGGCGGCCGGGGACCCGTCCTCCTGGGCGGGCCCCGGCGACGAGGTGGAGCGCCTGCCCGCGAGGACCGTCCTCTACACCGACGACGGGGAGGCGGCCTACCACAGGGTGATGAAGGCCGCCCCGGGGGCCGTGGCGACGCTGCGGAGGGCGACGCTGGAGGACGTCTTCCTGCGGCTGACGGGCCGGGGGCTCCGGGAATGAACGCGATCCTCGGCGACACGGGCCCGCTGGCGTTCCAGGTCTGGCGGCGCAACCTCGAGGTCTACCTCGTCACCTGGCGGACCGCCTGCATCTCGCTCGCGGAGCCCGTGTTCAACTTCCTCGCCTTCGGGCTCGGCGTCGGGGCCCTGAACCCGGAGGTCCGGAGCGAGGGGGTGGCCGTCCCCTACACCGCCTTCGTGGCCCCGGGCATCATCGGGATGTCCGTCATGTTCCAGTCCTTCTTCGACTGCCTCTACGGCTCCTACATCCGCATGTACTACCAGCGCACCTTCGACGCCATCACCGCCACGCCCGCGTCGCTGGACGACGTCGTGGTGGGCGAGGCCCTCTGGGGGGCGACCCGCGGGCTCCTCGGCGCCGCGGCCTCGCTGCTCGTCCTCTGGGCCCTCGGCTACGCCCGCACTCCGGGGGCGGCGGCGGTGCCGCTGCTGGCGGTGGCGGGGGGGCTCTTCTTCGGCGCCGCGGGCCTCTGCTTCACCGCGGTCGTGAAGAACATCGATTCCATCAACTACCCGCTGCACCTCGTGGGCGTCCCCATGTACCTCTTCGGCGGGCTCTTCTTCCCGCTGGACGTGATGCCGGACTGGGCATGGTATGTCGCCCACGCCAACCCCATGTACTACCTCACCGCCGCGCTCCGCTCCGCCTGCGCCGGGGACCTGGGGCCGAGGGTCTGGGTCACGCTCGCGGGGATCCTCGCCGCTTCGCTCCCGCTTCTGGCGCTCGCGCTGCGCCTCATGCGGCGGCGGCTCGTGAAGTAGACCGCGAGGCGAGCGGCACCGCTGCGAACTCCCTGCCGGTACACCTTCGCGAACAGCGGGCGCGAACAGCGGGCCCGCCTTCCCGGCGTCAAGATCCTCGAGGACCTTGTACGGCGTGGGGAGTCCGGGACGTCCGCAAGCACTTGCAGGCTCCCCGATCTCGACGCTCGGACGGACCTCGCCTATTCGATTCCGTCGTCGATGGTGCCGAACCTGTTGTCCGTGAACGAGTTGTCGGAGCTGGGGTGGTAGCAATCGACACCGTCGGTCTCCACCCCGTTGCCGTTGGCGGTGTTCTTCGTCAGCGCGTTGTTGCCGGCCCGCAGGGCGATTCCGTTGCCGCCGCAGTCGATCACCGTATTCCGCTCCAGCACCGCCCCTCCGGTCTCAAGGCTGATGCCGTCGCTCCCGGCGCGCGTGATGCGGTTCTTCTGCAACACGTTGACCCCGTCGCCCCCCCAGATGCGGACGCCCTCGGCCCCCGTTCCCGAGATCCTGTTGGCGACGAGCGTGCTGCCGTCGGCCTGGAGGGAGATGCCCGTGCTGCCCGTGCCGCTGATGGAGTTCTTCTCGAACACGAGCCCAGAGCAGTTGAGGAACGAGGAGATCCCGCGGAAGCCTGCGTCCGTGATCCTGTTCTTCGAGAAGGTCGTGTCGGTGCAGAGCTGGATGTGGATGGCGTCGGCGGCCACGGAGGAGATGACGTTCTTCTGGATGACGCACCCCGTGGTGGCCGTCGACGATTCGAGGAAGATGCAGTTCTGCCCGATGGTCTCGAAGACGTTCTTCTCGATGCCCGTGTTGTCGCCGGCGAAGTGCGCGCCGTAGGACCCGGTGTTGCGGACGACGTTCCTCGACACGAGGCCGTCGATCATGGCTCCCCAGCCGTTGGCGGACAGTTCGAGGCCGCTCCCGCCGGTGCCGTCCACGACGCAATCCTGGATGACCGTTCCCTCGCCGGCCCGGTCCTCGATGCCGTGGGACGAGACGTCCAGCACCGTGCACTTGAGGACGCGGGTATCGACGGAGTTCGCCACCAGGATCCCGGTGCCGGAGTCCGTGACCTTGACCTTCGTGACGAGGGTCCCCGTGCTCTCCGACACGGAGACTCCCGTGTCGCCCCGGGCCGTCACGCCGGTGATGGTCACGCCGGTGCAACTCGAGACGTAGATCGCCGCACCCTCGACGGCCTGCACGACGGGGCCTCCCCTGCCCCTGATCCGGATCCCCGTTCGTGCATCGAGCGCGATCGGGCCCGTGTACGTCCCCGGACCCAGCAGGATGGTGCTCCCGTCCGGGGCCGCGTCGATGACCGCCTGTACGTCGTCCTCGGGGGTCACCTGGAACGTCGCGGCCATGGCGCGCCCGGAGAGCACGGCAAGCGTCACCGCCACCGAGAGCGTCGAAATTCCGCGCATCGAGTCCTCCTTCCGTTCCGTGCGGCACGGGTCAGCCTCGAAGCAGGGGACGTCCGCAGGCAGGCAAGGTCCTCCTCGCGGGTTCCCTATTCAGGATCCTCCACGGCCTTCCCCCCCTTCGCCGGGCGGACCGAGAGGGTCCAGGTGACAGGCCCCGACGCGGGGATGCGCAGCAGGTAGAGGCCGGTGCCGCCCGCGAGGACGGTGCCCGGGACCTTCAACCCGCGGCCCGCGAGGACCGTCGGCACGGAGAGGGTCCGGTTGTCGGGGCCGAGAACTTCCGGGTCCCCCGCGACCGCCCCGGAGAGCCTCCCGGCGAGCGTCGCCCCGTCCGGGGCCTGGAGATCCACGATCACTGCCCCGCCCGCCGGCTCCGCGGTCCCCGCCGCGCCGAGGTTCTCCGCCTGCCGCCTCACCTTCACTGAGAGGGTGCAACCTGCGCCGACCGTTGCCTCTTCCCCCGAGGGGTAGAGCACGATCCAGTATTCCCCCGGGAGCGCCGCCTGCAGGTTCGCGATCCCGGGTTTCGACGCGCTCCCGGGGAACCGTCCCGTCGCCAGGCGCACCCCCGTCGGGTCGTAGACGTCCACCAGCGCCCGGACGTCGGCGCCCTTCAGGAGCGGCCGGGCCTTCACCCGCACGCTCAGGAGATCGCCGGGAAGGAGGCCGATGCGGAAGGCGTCCACGTCGCCGCCCGGGTCGAGCGTCCCCCTCCAGGATCGGACTGCCGTCAACGGCGTAGGAGCCGCCTCCACGAGGTAGATCCCGTCCGAGGAGACCGGCGAGAGGTTCCCCGCCGCGTCCTCGAAGCGACCCTCGGTCCGCACGAGGCCCTCCGAGGCCGGCCGGTCGAGGGCGGCGGAATCCCCTCCCAGGAGGGCGGCCCCCGCGGACCACGGGCCCCCGTCCCACCGGTGGAGGAAGGCCGCCACCCCCGACCCGCCCGCCCCGTCGTCGGAGATCGTGTCGGCAGAGAGGCCCTCCCAGGGCATCGCGTAGGCCGCCCCGCCCTGGAGCACGAAGGAGCCCGTGGGCGCCGTGGCGTCCACGAGGATGGTGTCGGAGGCCACGGCCGATTCGTTCCCCACCCCGTCCCGGACCTGCGCCTCCACGGTGCGCGCCCCCTCTCCCGGCGGGTCGAGGACCCAGGCGACGGAGGTCGCGTAGGCCTGCCAGGGGCCCCAGGACCCGCCCCCGTTGCGCAGCCGCATCACCGAGATCCCCGTCAGGTTGTCGAAACCGATCACCCCCACCGAGACGGCGCTGGCCGGCGCGGCCGTCCTCCCGTTCTCGACGGAGACGAAGCAGGAGGGCGCCCCGGTGTCCAGGACCTGGGTCCCGACGGCCGCGGGCGCGGCGAAGTCCTCCCCGAAGGAGGTCGTGGCCGCGAAGGCCGAGAGGTACTTCGTCCCGTTCCCCGAGGAGGGCGCGCGCACGGTCCAGGAGGCGGAGCGGGAGTCGCCCACCGCGGGGATGGTCGTGGTCGTCTGCGGGTTGTCCCCGGAGACCAGGGCGTACCCGGACCGCAGGCTGAGCGAGATCGCCGGCGTCGTCGCGGGGAGCTCCCCGTTGTTGGTGACCGTCACCGCCACGGTGAACTCCTGGTCCCCGCGCACCGCGGCGGGCAGCGAGGTGTAGGCGGTGGACAGCGCCGGGGGCGTGACGATCCTCGAGGCCGTCGTGGCCTCCGTCGCCACGGCCCACCGGACCGCCGCCTGGCCCGAGGGGAAGGAGCCGAACCGGTG
>Ga0247727_10015731_pt1 | contig 12352 bp, 16 predicted proteins | sample WisWelCaveWW1625_FD_202498 | JGI IMG/M metagenome (GOLD analysis project Ga0247727, IMG submission 202498) | Biofilm microbial communities from Wishing Well Cave, Virginia, United States - WW16-25 | ecosystem: Environmental > Aquatic > Deep subsurface > Groundwater > Cave microbial mat | place... | reverse complement strand
CGGCGGTCCCGATCACGATTCCGTCCGGGTCCTCCACGACGAAGATGCCGCCGTTGGTCGCGGGCTCGATGCAGGTGATACGGTAGACCCCGACCTTGGCGGCCTGCCCCACGGTGGGCGCGGCGGTAATGGTGCCGTTGCCGGTGTTACCGGCGACGGCCGCGCCCGTGGCAGCGCCCTTGGTGATGCGGCCCAGCACCATGGCGGTGGTGAGCACACGATCGGCGCCGGCGCCGGCGAGCACCGTGATCGGCTCGCGGCAGTAGAGGGCCTCGGCTTCATACTTCAAGACATCGCCGAGGTACAAACCTTCAGTTTTGACGGCCATGTCAGTTCACTCCTTTCGCCGCCAGCTTTTCGACGGCCTTGATGACGGGGTTGTTTTCGAGTGAGGGCTTCGGGCTGGTGCCGGTGTCCGGCATCACGTGCGAGCGGATCTCGGTGGCGTCCTCCGCGGCGCGAGCCTCCATCAGGACCTGGCGAGCCTCGGCAGGCGTGATGCCGCGGGCCAGCAGGCGCGACGCCTTGGCGGGCATGCCAGCCAGCGCGCAGAGCTCGACGATCTCACGAGCCTCGGCGTAGCCCTGACGTCGCGCCTCGGCACGAATGGCTTCGATGTCGACTGCGGGTGCAGGCTCGGCGACTTCAGTTCGAACCGGTTCTTCCTTCATGGTGGTTTTGCCTCCTGGTTGGAATAGGGTGCTGCGGGTGCCGATCGCGACCCGCAGATCGTTCAGAGCGTCCTCCGGCGTGCCCACTCGGTCGGCCAGCCTAGCGTTCACGCCGTCGCTTCCGAGAAAGACTGCCGCCTCGGTCCCTCGGATGGCTGCTTCAGAAAGGCCTCGGTTTCTCGCGACCGCCGCGACCAGCATCCCGTACGTCCGATCTACGGCAGCTTCGAGAACCTGGCGCGCCTCCTCGCTCAAGGGCACATGGGGATGGAGGTCAGCTTTCCGAGCCCCCGCGTGGACGATCGTGTACTTGAAGCCAAGCTTCTCATCGTTGCCGGTCATGTCGAGATGCGTAACCATCACGCCTACCGAGCCAACGCCGGAAGTCCGGCTCACGTAAATCCGGTCAGCCCCCGAGGCCAGCAGATATGCCCCGCTCAGGGCGTCGTTATTGGCCACGGCAAAGACCGGCTTTGCCGACCGCGCGGCATAGATGGCGTCGGCAGCGTCGAAGGCGCCGGCGACTTCGCCACCGTGCGAGTCGATGTCGAGCAGGATGGCCTTAACCGCCGTGTCCGTGGCGGCGTCCTGGACCTCGCGCTGGATGTCGGTGTACGCGCGCAGCCCCGACAGCGCATCCACACTGTAGGACTTGTGGACCAGGGTGCCTTCGATGGGGATGACAGCAATGCCATCTGGGGTGATCTCGAACTCTTTGCTTGCTCGGGCTTCGCCCGCGGCGGCGACACAGGCGGGATCGAGTCCGAGCCGCGGCGCGAGCACCGCGAGGATCACCTCGAGCTTCTGCGGGGCAATCAGCAGCGGCGTATCAAAGATCCGCGTTGCCAGATGCGTCAGCGTCTTCATCGTCTTCCTTTCGAGGATCGGAGTCGTACTCAAGGCCCAGCTTGTCGGCCCTTGCGTTGTCGGCAGCGATCTCGCGGTCAATCACCTCGGCGTCGTATCCCTGCTCGGAGACCACCTCGGCGCGGCTCTTGAAGCCGGCCCGCACGGCCATGGTCTGGGCCTTGATGTCCTTGAGCGGATCAACCCACGCCCAGCCGGGCGCAATCCACTTCACGTCAAGAAGACCAGCGTCATCCGCCGCAGCCCGCAGGGCGCCCGCGAGCAGTGCCGCCTCAACCCACTGCCGCCAGATAGGCCGGCACATCTGGTAGACGATCACCTGGTGCTGGAACTGCTCGCACCGGCGACGGAACTCGAGCAGCCCGGCTCGGATTGAGGAGTAGTTGACGCCCGTCAGGTCACCGGTCAACTGCTCGTAGGTGATCCCCATGCCAGCGGCGATCGAACGCAACTGGACCCGCATGAAGGTCTCGTAGGTTGCGCCGACATCCGCCGGCGTCGAGAACTTGACGTCTTCGCCGGGTAGCAGGACCTGCAAGGTGCCGGGTTCGAGACCCGCGAGTGAGGCGCCGCTTGAATCCGGCGTGCCCTCGCCGAGGATCTGATCTTCCGGCGCGTTCTTCGTCACGAAGCCCGCGAACATGGCCGCCGTCTTCTTGCGCACCAGCTCGGCGTCGTCGTACTGGTCAAGCTCGTAGAGCTTCACCAGAACCTGGGTGAGCCAAGGCTGGCCGCGCAGCTGGCCAGGCCGCAGCGGGCGGAACAGGTGCAAGACCGAGTCCGCGGCGACGCGAACCAGCTCGGTCGAGGCCATCGGGTTCGAGGTGTCGCCCGGGTGCTCGCGATAGAGGTGGTACGCCACTCGTCGCCCGATCTTGTCGAACTCGATTCCAGCGCGAATGTAGTTGCCGTTTTCGAGGCGCCGCGTTTCGTTCGCGGGCAGGTGCTCAGCCTCGAGCAGTTGCAACTGGAGCGGAACGCTCAAGCCATCCTTCGGCAGCCTCGGCCGCAGTCGGATGAAGCATTCGCCAGCCTCCATCACCGAGCGGCAGGCCATCGCCTGGAGACCGTAAAAGTCGGTCAGCCCCGTCGCATCGGCCTCGTCGGTCCATCGCAGCCATAGGTCTTGGATCTGCTCCTTGAGCTGCGCGTCCGGGTGCAGCGACTGCGGCTTGATCCCGATGCCAATGGCGTTGGCAACGAAGGCATCTAGCGCGTTGGCGGCCCACGGGTTCCGCCGCACCATGTCCCGCGACCGGGACCGCAGGGTGTCGGCGCTGCGGAAGACCAGCGTATTGATGTCGCTGGTCGAGACGATCCAGCCGGTGGTGCGGCGCGTGCTCGCGGCCGCCTCGTAGTCGGCCGCCGCCCAGAGCCGCGGGAACGCGGCCTGCAGTCGCTTCCAGAAGCGCAATCAAAAACCCTTCGCTGTTGAGATCCGGATCTGCCGCGTGACCGGGGTGTTGGTGTCCTTGGCAAGTTCGGCTTCCGCCGCCGCGATGGCGGCTTTGAGCTCGTCAATGCTGCGGTACTCGATCTCGCGGTCCGCAAAGCGGACACGCCGGGCGCCGTTGGCCAGGGCGTCGCGTAGGGCCTGGAGTTGCAGTTCGGTGTATGGCATCTATCGACCCAGAAAGTTCGAACGGATCACGCGGCGAACGGGCGCGAGCTTCTCGAGCGTTGCCACAGCCGCGGGCGCAGCCTGTCCAACCTCCAGTTGCTCCTGTTTGCGTTTGATCGCGGCGCCAACCTGCGCCTCGAGCGCTTTCCAGTGGCGTTCCGCGAATCGGTCGAGGCCATAGACCGTTGCGGCCGCCCGCGCATAGACCCGGCAGTCGAGGGCCTCGTTGCGCTCCCGCATCTTCTGCCACTCCATCCGCCGGTAGCCCTTGACGATGCGCGGCACGAGCTGCTCGGCGGTGAGTTGCTTGAAGAACTCCTCGGAGTACTTCGGGAAATGCGAGTACCCGGGCGGAAATGGCTCGCCGCCTTCGTCGGTCGGTTTCTCGAGGCGCAGCCAGCGGTAGATCTCTTCCTTGATCAGTCCAGAGCACACCGGCCACACGCGGATGCCGCGTCTCATCCGCTTGCCGGTCACCGAGACATCGATAGCCGTGGCCTGGCCGACCGGCGCTGCTCCGCGCTCGATGCCCTTGATGACCATCACGCGGGGCGAGGCATGCTTTCGCGCCCAGTTGTAGACCTCCTGGGTCGCGTAGCCCGAGTCGACCGCCAGGCGTACAATCGGCAGCTCTACGCCGGATTCGCTCTCGTAGGTTTCATCGAGCAACCCCGAGAGCAGGTCCCAGACCTCGCTGCGCGAGGTGTCTCCCTCGAACACCCGATACTCGACCGACCACGACTTCTTCCCGCGGCCCCAGGCCACCACCTCGCATTCGATGCGGTCCCGCTGGACGTCGACGCCAGCCGTGAGGAACAGCCCGCCGTCCGGCACCGTGCCGATCTGGTAGTCCTCTCGCCGCTCGTAGAGGCGCTGCCAGTCGGGCGCCTCGCCCAGTTGGGTCCAGGTCTCGCCCAGCACGGTGTTCACGAAGACTTGCAGCAGCGCGTGATCCTTCTGCGCCTGCTCGAACATCTTGGCCGCGTCGGCCCAACTGAACCAGCCCACCGGGCTGTACAGGCTCGAGACGTGAAAGCCCGCCGTACGTCCATCGCCAATTGCGCTCGGCCGCCAATCACCCTGAGCGAGCATGTGGTGCTTCTGGTGGTTCTCGATCCGCGCGCTACAGTGCTCGCAAACGTAGACGGCCTCTTCGGGCTTGCCCTTTGGCCATGTCACCTGCGCGAACCTGAGAACTTGAAACTCGCTGCAGGCGGGGCACGGGACCCAGTAGCGGCGCTGGTCACTCTCCTCGAAGGCCTTCTCGACCCGGCTCAGCCCGGCGATCTTCGGCGTCGATGCGAGAAAGACTTTGCGCCGCGCGAACGTTCGGGTCCGCGCCAGCGCCAGGTTGACCGGATCGCCCTCACCGTCTACGTCGCCTGGGTAGCCGTCCACCTCATCCAGGAACAGATACCGCGCTGCCATCGATCGCAGCCCGACGGCGCTGTTCGCTCCAGTCATCACGAGCACGCCGCCGGGGAACTCTTTCGCCAGAACCGTGTTGCCGGAGTCCCGTGAGCGCGGGTCGCGGACCAGCTCGCGCAGCACGCCACTCTCCTCAATCAGCGGATCGATGCGTTGCTTCGAGTTGCGCTTGGCCATCTCGACCGTGGGCTGCACGCCCATCATCGGCCCCGGCGCCTGGTGGATCACGTATCCGATCCAGTTGTTCCCGCACTCGGTCGCGCCGACCTGCGCCCCCTTCATAAACACCACTCGCTCCACCGGCGAAGACGGCGAGAGGCAATCCATGATCTCCTTCAGGTACGGCGTCCGATTCGTTCGCCAAGGGCCCGGCTCGGCCGAGGCGCGCGTTGAGAGAATCCGGTACTGATCAGCCCACTCGGAAATCGTCAGCAGCGGATCGGGCCGGGCGCCGGCGGCGGCTGCCGCGTTGTAGATCTCCTCAGCCGTTTGAACCATCAGCGAACTCAACGAGCGCCTTCCGAATCTCGGTGGTCAGAATCTCGTGCACCTTGCGGGGGTCACTCTCAGCGGCGAGCACCGCCGCCACGCGGTCCGGGATGTTCAGCATGCCGTCGCGGAACGTTCGGAACCGATTGAACGCCGCCACTTGGACCTCATCCCGGCTGACGAGCTTGCCGAGCCGCTCCTCGTAATCGATCTTGGCCAGTCGCGCCAGGTAGTTTTCGCGCACGGCGCGCGCCCGGGCGTAATCAAGCCCGCCCGCCGCGCCAAGGTCGGCCCGGGGCTGCTCCGGTGGCGGCTGCGCCACGGGCTTGGGCGGAGGCGATGGAAAGGCGATGGTGTCGCGCGCCTTTGGCCCCGTGTTGCGCCCCCAGGCCGCGTCCGCCTGCTCGGTGTCGATCTTGCCATCCGCTGTAGTCCGAATCCGCCCCGATTGAATCGCCTTCTGAACCGCTCTCAGGCTTACACTTCGGTGCCTCGCGTAGCCCCTGAGGCTAACAATCGCCATCGCATTTTCTTGCCCGATCTACCGAGATTCCGCTTGCCTTCCGGCGCGAACGAAGCGATGAATGGGGTCCCTATGATCACTCGCGAACAACTGATCGAATGGACCACGGCGAACGGATGGACCCTGGACCGGTTCGGCCACCTCCAGAAAGTCGAACACGAGGGCTTGCGCCATTACCGGCTCAAGGTCAGCCGCATCGCCGTCCGCTACGAGATTAAGTCGCACGCCGGTTGGGTGCGCGTCCGCAGCGGCTACCTCAAAAACCTCACCATCACTGCCGACGGCAAGCTCGCCGGCATGAAGTTCTGACGAAAGGAGAAAACCGAGAATGACCACTTTCACCATCGATTGCGACAACAACATCACGGCCTTCGCCTCGCTCAAAGACACCAAGGCCGCTGACATCGCCGGGGCCGAGTACTTCAGCAGCGAGGAAGAGCTGGAGCAACTCGCCGAATCCTGGTCCCCCGCCGGTACTCGCGGGCGCGGCAGCTCCAAGTTGATCGAACTCTGGAACAGCCTGCCCGGCGTCACCCCGGTCAAGAAGTTCACGGATCGCAAGACGGCCCTGGCCAGGATCTGGAAGGCCGCCCAAGCCCTGACGCCGCCCGGTGCGCCACAGGGCGCCCAGGGCGCGCCGAAGGCCAAGGGTTCGAGGAAGAAGGCCACCGCCGCCAAGAAGGCCGCCCCCGCCCAAAAGGGCGAGGCCCGCGACGGCAGCAAGAAGGCCCAAGTCCTGGAACTGCTCCGCCGGGCCGAGGGCGCCACGCTCGCCGATATCAGGTCGGCGACCGGCTGGCAGGCCCACAGCGTTCGGGGCTTCATCAGCGGGAGCCTCAGCAAGAAGATGGGCCTCAAGGTCGAGTCCTTCAAAACGCCCCAGGGCGACCGCGCCTACCGGGTGTCGTAAGAGGCCGGCCATGATGATCGAATTCGAAGACCACGGCGAGGAGGAGCAGCAGCTCCTCCTTCGCCACTTGGAGCGCCTGAAGGCGCAAGGTCCCGCCGGCGCTCCCCCTCCTCCACCCAGGCCCAATTGGTTCTGGCGCCTGCTCGGACGCATCTGGCTCGCCTACGTGCGCTGGCGCTACGGTCCGCGCAAGTAGATCCTTTTCACCTCTCACACCTCCGCCGCTGGGCCCTGCGCCTGGCGGCGCTCTTCTTCGAGGATCCTCAACTCCGCCGACCAGTCGCTCAGCGCCAGGCACAGGCCAGCCACGTCCGGGTCACCGCTTCTCAGGAGCCGCTCGGCATCCGCTACTTCTTTGCGGCAGCGCTCGATCTCACGCCGCAACCCGCTGTCGCTCATCTCGGATCTCCTCGAAGTTGCGTCCGTCTGTATCGAGGGCCGCCTTGCCACCACTGAACTCCATCCAGCGCCGGATGATCACGTCGGCGTAGCGCGGGTCGATCTCCATGAGTCGCGCCTGCCGCCCCAGGCGCTCGCATGCGATCAGCGTCGAGCCCGAGCCGCCAAACAAGTCCGCGACCACGTCGTCGCGCCGGCTACTGTTTGCTAGCGCCCGCTCCACCAGTTCCACCGGCTTCATGGTCGGGTGCAGCCGATTGGCCGCCGGCTTCTTCTCCGGCCAAAGCGTCGACTGGCTGTGGTCCCCGTACCAGGGATCTTCCTCCCCAGCCACGTGGCAGTAGAAGATCGGCTCGTGCTGGAACCGATAGCGGCCCCACCCGAGGCTGAAGGTGTGCTTGGCCCAGATGATCTGGCAGCGGACCTCGAAGCCGGCAGCCTCCAGCGCGTTCTGGAACTCCCGCTGGTAGCGCGAGCCGTGGCAAACGTAAATCGACGCCGTCGGCCGGATCGCCGTGCGCAAGGCACTAAAGGCCGCCTCGAGAAACGCCACAAACTCGTGCGCCGACATCCGGTCATTCGCGATCGTCAACCGCTCGGCCGTGCGGCCGTGATAGTCGATGTTGTAGGGCAAATCGGTGAAGACCAGATCGGCGCGCTCCTTGCCCATCAGCAACGTTACGTCGTCTGTGCTCGTCGCGTCGGCCACCAGCAGGCGATGCCGGCCCAGCACCCACAGATCGCCGCGAACCGAAACCGGCTGCTCGGGCGCCTCGGGCGCTTCGTCCTCATCGGTCAGTCCCGCGGCCGGCTCGTCGGAGTCCGCCAGCAGAGCCCCGAGTTCCTCATCGGAGAAGCCGAGCAGGTCCAGGTTGAAGTCTTCCTCACGCAGCGCCTCGAGTTCCAGCCGCAGCAGCTCCTCGTCCCACCCAGCGTTTAACGGCAACCGATTGTCGGCCAAGGCCAGCGCTCGACGCTGGGTCTTGCTGAGATGACCGAGGACGATGACCGGGACTTCGGTCATGCCAAGCTTTCGCGCCGCGAGCAACCGCGCATGGCCGGCGATGAGAACTCCATCCGGCCCAACGAGAACCGGGCTCACAAAGCCGAATTCGGCGATCGACGCGGCGATCTGCGCGACCTGTTCATCCGAGTGGGTGCGCGCATTGGTCGCGAACGGGATCAGCTTCTCAACAGGCCAGTGCTGGACCGCGAGGGCGAGGCTCATTTCTGCTTGCGGTAAGGCTCCGTGGCTGGCGTGCCGTCCGGGTTGGCAAAGTGGGCCAGCACAGCGGCCACGCCCTGGACGCCGGAGAGCACCACCAAAGCCCAGAACTTGGCCCGCGGAGGCAGCAGATCCTGGGCCTGGTTGACGCCCTGCGCCACGAGCGCCAGCATCTGAATCACGACGTTGACGGAAAGCTTCATCTTGGCGAGCTCCTGGAATTGCTTGAGAACCGGCCGCAGTCGCCACCAGAGGCGAAGTTCGCGGACCATCGGACTGCCTCAAGGGTGGATTGGGCGCGGCACACGGGATCAAGCCGCATGCCGCGCCTCTCGATCGGTCAGCGCTTCTTGCCCGCCAGCGCGTCGGCCACCGCTGCAGCGACCACCGCGCCGATCGCCTTCAGCGACACATCGTCGATCGACACCGCGCGCGCCGTCAGCGTGTCGCCGGCTCCCTGTTGGACAGGATTCCATTGACCGTCGATCGCGATGTCGCCGTGGCGCACCGCCTGCTTGGAGACCATGTTGGCCGTCTCGACCGCGTTCTGCAGGGCCTGGTTGGCGATCACCTGCCGGGCGTTGTCATACTGCTGGGCGTCCGAGACCAGCTTGTCGACGATCGTCCGATTGCGCCGGATCGACTCGAGCGACTCCTGCTGGTACTCGTCGTAGGTCCGCTTGACGTTGGCGAACCACGGATCGGCGGTGGCCGCGTTGACCTGCGAACGGTGCTTGAAGAACTCATCCGAGGCGGTTTCGAACTCCCGCTCGGCCTGATTGGGGGTTGCTACTTCGGGCATGTTGTTTTTCTCCTTTTGAAAGTGAATTGACTACGCAAACTGAAGAGCTTGGTGTGGGCGCTTGCGCGCGCCGTAGTACGGCATCCCGTTCTTGTGCCGGATGGACTTCGCGTCCAGGGCGTGTCTTGCCGCCGGTGCCTCGGCCGGAACTCCGCGCGCCGCAGCGACCTCGGGGAATGTCTGGTTGCCGCCTGCCAGCACGGCGTCGCAGCCGAGAGCACTGGCCGCGCGTCGCACGATTACATCGCAGTAGGCCGGGCTGATCTCGATTCCGTAGCCGATCCGGTCGAGCAAGGCGGCGGCGACCATCGTGGTTCCGCTGCCGAGAAAGGGATCAAAGACCACATCGCCAGGATCCGAGAAGGCCCTGATGAAAAACTCCGGAATCGCCCGCGGGAACGGAGCGGAGTGCGAGCCTTGGGAGGCCTCGGTCTTCGCCTCGATCACGTTGCTGGGGCGGGCCAGGCCCTCGCGCCGCGGGTGCTCGCCGAGCAGTCCGCTTCCTGTTCTCGATTTCGGGGTCTCCGGCGAATAATCGAAGACGCCGTCCGAGGGATGGCTCACCGCGTCGGGCCGGAACTTGATCTCACCGCCGGAGGCCGTGAAGTGGAAGATTGGCTCCCACGCATTCTTGAACCTGTTGCCCCACCCGCCCGGCACGCCGTTGTCGGTTTTGCGCCAACAGAACTCGTCGACGAAGCGCCACCCCCACTGGCGCACGTGCGCGAGCGTCAGGTCTTTGACGTACAGGCTGCGCTGGCCTTCTTCGGCGTGCTCCTTGATGTTCAGGAAGTAGGAGCCATCCAGCGCCAGGGCCGCCGCGATGTTCTCGGCCACGACCCGGTACCACTCGACGTACCCCTCGGGCGCCACCGGGCGGAACCCGCTCGCCGGATCGTACTCGCGCTGCGTCGCGTAGGGCGGCGACGTGACCACCACGTTGGCCTTCCCGCCCTCGAACAGCAGGGCCACGGCGCCAGCGTCCCGACAATCGCCGCAGAGCAACCGATGCTTGCCGATGAGCCAGAGATCCCCCGGTTGAGTGACAGCAACGGCCGGTGCCTCCGGGATCTCTTCTTCTTCCGGCTCCGGCCCTCCTTCGTCGTCCCCCCGAAGCAACTCCGCGAGTTCCTGCTCGTTGAAGCCGGTCAGGCCGAGATCGAAGCCGTCGGTCTCAAGGGCTGCGAACTCCTGTGCCAGCAGGTCCTCGTCCCACCCGCCCAGCAGCGTGAGTTTGTTGTCCGCGATCAGGTAGGCCCGTTTCTGTGTCTCGGTCAAGTGATCGAGAACGATGACCGGCACTTCGGCGAGGCCCAGTTTCCGTGCCGCCAGCAGCCGCCCATGGCCAGCCACGATCCCGGCCTTCGAATCGACGAGGATCGGGCAGTTGAAGCCGAACTCGGCGATGCTCGCGGCGATCTGCGCCACTTGGGCCTCTGAGTGGGTGCGCGGGTTTTTGCTGTACGGGACCAGCTTGTCGATCGGCCACAGCTCGATGCGCTTGGCCATCGCCGGAGCAATACGAAGATCAGTCACGGACGTGGAAAAGTGACGACCGACTGGTGACGACCCAGGGTGACTACCTGACTACCTCGGCCCGCCTCTAGGTCGTCACGTAAGTCGCGGCAAACACGAGGAAACGCCGTCCCAAGTGACTACCCTGACGACCTCTTTTCTTTCGCTGACAGTAGCGAAATCGTGCAACCAACCCACCCTCGGCCGCGAGATGATTCCTAGGACCCGCCGTATCCGAACTGCTACGCCGGCGGTCTGGCCGTCAGGCCGCCGCCTCCACCGCCCGTTCGTAGCGCTCCCGATACAACGCAATCACACGGGGCCGGTGTTCTGGATCAACGCGCTGAACCCATTCTGGATAGCTCAGGCGAGCCTTCCTGGCATTGCACTCCGGACACACGATGACGATATTACGGAGAGAATGCTCCCCGCCGAGCAGCAGCGGAATCATGTGATCCGTATGCTTGTCGATCAGCCGGACATCGCAGTAGGCACAATGAGTCGCACGCTCTTTCAAGCGTGCAATCGCGTCTTTGCTCGCCGTACCGTCCGACAAATCTATTTCGCGCTCGATGCGCGCGCGGCTCCAAGCACGGTTGCGCTCAGGGTTCGCCAACTTGTATTCGGCAACGCGATTCACTTCACAGGACCGGCGCCGACGATAGCGCTCTCGGTTGATGGCTTTCACCTCCTCCCGGTAGAGCGGGTCGGCGTCGTAAAGCCTATTGCGGAATGGTCTTAACCACTCCGCGGCCCAACGTGCGCGAATCCGGTCGGCCATCCGCTCCGCCTGATGCATCCTGCTGCGGAACTTCCGCACGCTCTGCGGAATATAGGGCACGGCGAGGCGGCCCCGTTTGGCTGCCTCGGCTTCCCGCTGCAACCGCTTGTATTCTGGCGTGTTTGCCCAGCATCGATAGCCGGCTGCCTTTGCGGCTTCCGTTCGTTTTCGGGCTGCCTCGGCTCGCTCGTCGCAGGCCGGGCATAGCATCCTCAACCTGCCGTTCCGTGCATACCGGCCCCAACTATCGGGCCCTCCGGCGAGGCCACAAGACTTGCAGACTGGCACTTTGGATTGATCTCAGTCGACGTGCCGCTTCCGAATCCTCGCGGCGATGGTCATCGCAGTCTGGTGTGCGGCGTTCGCGCCGACTCGCCGACTTCGCTCGGCTTCATCCTCGGCGATCTCCAGGCAGACGGCTCTGGTCGAAGCCATGGCCCGCTCACGCACGTCCAGCAATGCCTCGCGCAACAGTTCGGTCAAGCTCTCGGCGTTGTCGGAGGCCTTCAGATCAAAGCGCCGGCAGATCCGCTCGGCCAGTCTCTGCGGAGTCAGGCTCTTGCGCATGGTTTGAGTTTCGCCGAGGCGATCTCTCGCTTGCCCTGGCATGCCTCCGCCAACTGCCGTAACACGCGCTGGAAGGGCCAGCCACGCCAGCGCGGAAACAACCCGCGCTCGACCGCCACGAACTTGCCACCAGCCCGCACCCGCTCAGCTCGCATGCTCAAGTCACCTCGGGCGGCGAGCTGCCGTGGACTTCCGGACAATTGTCCGGAGGTTGGGGACGCCCCCCCATCTTCGGAATTTCCGAAGATGCGATCGGCTTCCCGGCGCCGGAGTCCGGCGCTTGCCCAAAGCTCGGGAGGCCCATCTCCATCGCGTCCTGGGCCAAGTGTGGGCCAACAGCGGGCAAACCTCGCGCCGTACCGAAGCACGCGCCTGGGCTCTCTCACACCAGGTCGTCCGCATCTCCGCTGGCGCCGCAGGCCCGGCATCGGAACCTCTCGCCTGCGTCACGGTAGCCGGTCTCGGGACAGACGCCGAAGTCGTAGTCATGGACTTCGACGTCCTCGCTCAGGCACTCGGGACACATTTTTCCTTACCGGCCAATCTTGCCGGGG
>Ga0247727_10015730_pt1 | contig 12352 bp, 13 predicted proteins | sample WisWelCaveWW1625_FD_202498 | JGI IMG/M metagenome (GOLD analysis project Ga0247727, IMG submission 202498) | Biofilm microbial communities from Wishing Well Cave, Virginia, United States - WW16-25 | ecosystem: Environmental > Aquatic > Deep subsurface > Groundwater > Cave microbial mat | place... | reverse complement strand
GGCGCGACGCCGATCGATTTCGCCTATGCCCTGCACACCGACCTCGGCCACCGCTGCCGCGGCGCGAAGGTGGACGGGCACATCGTGCCGCTCGACACGCCGCTGAAGAGCGGTCAACGCGTGGAGATCACCGTCGCCAAGACCGGCGGCCCATCGCGCGACTGGTTGAGCCCCGAGCGCGGATTCCTGAAAACCAGCCGCGCGCGCGCCAAGGCGCGCCACTGGTTCAACCTGCAGGAAGGTGGCCGGGAACCTGAACCGGCGCCCAAACCACGACTGGTGCCGGCACCAGCCGCGCCCGCCACGCGCAGGCGCAAGGCCGCGGCAGCGGGCAGCGGCATCCTGGTGGTGGGCATGGACCGCCTGCTGACGCAGCTCGCCAAGTGCTGCAAGCCTGTGCCGCCCGACCCGATCCGCGGCTTCGTCACGCGCGGGCGCGGAGTGTCCATCCATCGCGAAGACTGCGCGAGCCTGAAGCGCCTGTCGCAGACCGATCCGGCGCGCCTGATAGACGCGGCCTGGGGCGGCAGCGCCGGCGCCTACAACGTGGACATGGTGGTGACGGCGAGCGACCGGCCGGGCCTGCTGCGCGACATCGGCGATGCGCTCGCGCGCGAGCGCATCAACGTGACTGCGGTGCGCACGCAGAGCCGCGACGAGGTCGCTCTCATGCGCTTTTCCTATGAGGTGGGGGACGTGGCGCAGTTGAAGCGCGCATTCGCGGTGGTGCGCGACGTGTCCGGCGTGATGCGCGTGGCGCGCGGCTGAACGGCGCCTACAGGCGAGGCAGCAGCAACAGCAGCCAGACGAGCGCCGTTGCAGCGAGTGCGATCATCACCGCCGCGCTGCCGTAGTCCTTCGCCCGCTTGGCGAGGTCATGGTGCTCCAGCGATACGCGGTCGACCACCGTCTCGATCGCCGAATTGAGCAGCTCCACCACCAGCAGCAGCAGCACGCTTCCGGTGAGAAGCGCGCGTTCGACGCCGTCGTTGCCGAGCCACAATCCGAGCGGCACTAGTACCGTGGCGACCACGAGTTCCTGGCGGAAGGCGGCCTCGTGCTGCACGCCCGCGGCGAGGCCTTCGAGCGAATAGCGCGCCGCGTTGATCACACGCTGCACCCCGGTCTTGCCCTTGAAGGGACTCTCGCCATCCATCGCGCGGAGACTGTAGCACGCGCCGCTGTCATCGAGATTTCACCGTCGCGTCACCGCCGCGTCACGCGGCCTGTCCGACAAGAAGGTGTCGGTGCTCAGCCGGAGCTACATCAGGTCCGGCGCGACCACCGCCCGCACCACGACCTGCGCTCCGTCTTCCGGCACGCGGTTGTTCAGCCACCAGGCGCCGCCCTTCTTGATGCTCCAAGCGGTCGCGGCGCCGGATACCAGTTGCGCCACGGTCCGGCCGAGGTCCGGCTGGTGCCCTACGACCACCACCGCGTTCTTGCGATCCGGCCAGCCCGCGGCCTCGAGGATCTGCGCCACCGACGCGCCGGGGGCCAGCCGCTGCACGGTCTTGAAGGGGACGACCAGTGCCTGCGCGGTCTCCTGCGCCCGGCGCGCCGGGCTGGCGAGCACGATGAACTTTGCCGGCAGGCGCTGCAGCAGCCACTCTGCCACGCGCGCGGCGTGCTTCTGGCCGCGGGGTGTAAGGCGACGCTCGAGGTCGGGCGCGCCGTCCTCTGCTTCGGCGTGCCGCCAGAGAATCAGGTCCATCTCGCTATGAACGGCATCGGCGGGATCTTGTTCCGTGGATGTGACGCTTCAGTTAAAATTCCGCCCCTCGTTCCACCAGGCGCGTAGCTCAGCTGGTTAGAGCACTACCTTGACATGGTAGGGGTCGTTGGTTCGAGTCCAATCGCGCCTACCAACATCTTGCCCAACATCAAGCTCCTCGACGGTTCGGTGAAGAGTTTCCCGGGCCCGGTCACCGTCGCCGAAGTGGCGCGGTCCATCGGCGCCGGCCTGGCGCGCGCCGCGCTCGCCGGCAAGGTCGACGGCGAGCTGGTCGATACCAGTCACTGCATCGAAGGCGACGCCGACCTCGCCATTGTGACCGAGCGCGACCCGGAAGGTCTCGACATCATCCGGCATTCGACGGCGCACCTGCTGGCGCATGCGGTGAAGGAACTGTTCCCCGAGGCACAGGTGACCATCGGGCCGGTGATCGACAACGGCTTCTACTACGATTTTTCCTACAAGAGACCCTTCACGCCGGAGGACCTGGCCGCGATTGAGAAGCGCATGGCCGAGATCGCGCAGAAGGACTATCCGGTAGCGCGCCGCGAAATGCCGCGCGACGAAGCGGTGAAATTTTTCCGCGACCAGGGCGAGGTCTACAAGGCCGAGATCATCGCCTCGATACCCGCGGGAGAGACGATCTCGCTCTACGGCCAGGGCAATTTCATCGACCTGTGCCGTGGCCCGCACGTGCCTTCCACCGGCAAGCTCAAGGTGTTCAAGCTGATGCGCGTGGCCGGCGCCTACTGGCGCGGCGACTCGAAGAACGAGATGCTCCAGCGCATCTACGGCACCGCGTGGGCGAAGAAGGAGGACCAGGACGCTTACCTCAAGATGCTGGAGGAGGCCGAGAGACGAGACCACCGGCGCCTCGGCACCCAGCTGGACCTCTTCCACATGCAGGAAGAGGCGCCGGGCCTCGTGTTCTGGCACCCGAAGGGCTGGGTCCTGTGGCAGTGCGTCGAGCAGTACATGCGGCGGATCTACCGCGACAACGGCTACCAGGAAGTGCGCGGGCCGCAGATCCTCGACGTCAGCCTCTGGAAGCGCACCGGTCACTGGGACAATTTCCGCGAGAACATGTTTTTTACCGAGTCGGAGAAGCGCGCTTACGCGGTGAAGCCGATGAACTGCCCGGGGCACATCCTGATCTACAACAAGGGCATCCGCAGCTACCGCGACCTGCCGCTGCGCTACGGCGAGTTCGGTTCCTGCCACCGCAACGAGCCTTCGGGCGCGCTGCACGGCCTGATGCGGGTACGCGGTTTCGTGCAGGACGACGGCCACATCTTCTGCACCGAGGATCAAATCCTCGACGAATGTGTGAAGTTCACCGCCTTGCTGCAGCGGGTTTATCGCGATTTTGGCTTTACCGACGTCATCTACAGGATCGCTACCCGGCCAGCCAAGCGAATTGGCTCGGACGAGGCCTGGGACAAGGCAGAGAAGGCCTTGCTGAATGCCTTGGAAGAATCAAGACTTACGTTTTTGTCGGCACCGGGCGAGGGCGCCTTTTACGGGCCGAAGATTGAATATTCGCTCAAGGACGCCATCGGCCGGGTCTGGCAGTGCGGCACGATGCAGGTGGACTTCAGCATGCCGGGCCTGCTCGGCGCCGAGTACGTCGGGGAGGACAACGCCCGGCACGTGCCGGTGATGCTGCACCGAGCCATCGTCGGCTCGATGGAGCGATTCCTCGGCATCCTGATCGAGCATTTCGGCGGCGCCTTCCCGCTGTGGCTGGCCCCTGAACAGGTGGTCGTGATGAACATCTCGGAGCATCAAGCGGACTACGCGAATTTGGTTGCGGCGACGCTGCGCAAGGCCGGTTTCCGCGCCCTCGAAGATTTGCGAAACGAGAAAATTTCCTATAAGATTCGGGAACATAGCTTGCAAAAGCTCCCCTACCAATTGGTGGTGGGAGACAAGGAAAAGCAGGCTGGAACGGTGGCCGTGCGCACACGCGGCGGTGAGGATCTCGGCGCCATGGCGCTGGAGGCTTTCATCGCACGCCTCCGCAACGAGGCGGGCGCGTAAGCAGCACGGCCGGATTTTTTCACGGGCAGAGGAGCTGTCACCCATCGCACTCGAGAGATCGCAGCGCATCAACGGGGAGATCACCGCAGCACAGCTGCGGCTGGTCGGTGAGCAGGGAGAGCAGCTCGGCATCGTGGCAATCGCCGATGCGCTGCGCATGGCGGAGGAGCAGAACGTGGATCTGGTGGAGATCGCCCCGCTCGCGGTGCCGCCGGTCTGCAAGCTGATGGATTACGGAAAGTTCCGCTACCGCGAGCAGAAAAAAGCGCACGAGGCCAAGCTCAAACAGAAGCAGATCCAGGTCAAGGAGATCAAGTTCCGCCCCGGCACCGACGAGGGCGACTACAAGATCAAGCTCGGCAAGCTGATCCAGTTCCTGGAGGAGGGCGACAAAGCGAAGGTGACACTGCGCTTCCGTGGCCGCGAGATGGCGCACCAGGAGTTCGGCGTGCGGCTGCTGGAGCGCGTGAAAGCGGACCTGGGGGCCGTCGGGCTGGTGGAGCAGTTTCCCAAGCTTGAGGGCCGGCAGATGGTGATGGTGCTGGCGCCGAAGAAGAAGGGCCTGCCGCCCAAGGCCAAGCCCAAGGCGGCCAAGGAAGCGAAGGAAGCGAAGGAAGCGAAGGAACCGAAGGCAAAGAAGGAAACAGCAGCAAAACCCGCCGCGGCGACTTAGCGGTCGCAGCGAGCACAAGTGATGGCCGCGGCTCCAAGCGCCCCCAAGTCGGGCCGCCCGGCGTCAAGCTAAAACAGAAGGAGCAGTGCCGTGCCCAAAGTGAAGACCAAGAAGTCCGCCGCGAAGCGCTTCAAGATCCGCTCATCCGGCAGCATCAAGCGCTCGCAGGCCTACCTGCGCCACATCCTCACCAAGAAATCCACCAAGAGGAAGCGCCAGCTGCGCGGCACGACCGAAGTGCACGCCACCAACAAGCGGGCAGTGCGCGCCATGCTGCCGTACGCGTCGTAAGGGGCACGCCATGCCAAGAGTCAAACGGGGAGTCACGGCGCGCGCGCGCCACAAGAAGGTCCTGAAGCAAGCCAAGGGTTTCCGCGGCCGCCGGGGCAACGTCTATCGCGTCGCCAAGGAAGCGGTGATGAAAGCGGGGCAGTATGCCTACCGCGACCGCCGCAACCGCAAGCGCAGCTTCCGCGCGCTGTGGATCGCGCGCATCAACGCCGCAGTGCGCGAGCTGGGAATGAGCTATTCCACGTTCATGGCGGGACTGAAGCGCGCCAACATCGAGATCGACCGCAAGCTGCTCGCCGATCTGGCGGTGCTGGACAAGTCTGCATTTGCCAAGATCGCTAGCCAGGTCAAGGCCAGCCTCGCCCACTGACCCCGTTGCGGGACGTACGGGGATGCAAGACGTCGACAGCTTCGTCGAGCGCGCACTGGCGGAATTCCGCGCTGCCGCCAACCCGGCCGCGCTCGAGAACTGCAAGGCGCGCTATCTCGGCAAGAATGGCGAGCTGACCGCGCTGCTCAGGACCCTGGGAGCGCTTGTCCCGGAAGAGCGCAAGCAGGCCGGCGCGCGCATCAATACCGCCAAGGCGCGCATCGAACAGGCGCTTGAGGCGCGCCGCGCCGAACTGGCCGGCGCCAGGCTGCAGGAGCGCCTGGCCGAAGAAGCGCTCGACGTGACGCTGCCCGCGCGCGGCCGCGGCCGCGGCGGCATCCACCCGATCATCCGCACCTGGCAGAGGATCGAGGCGATCTTCGGCTCGATCGGATTCGACGTCGCCGACGGCCCGGAAATCGAGACCGACTGGTACAACTTCACCGCGCTGAATAATCCCGAGAACCACCCGGCGCGCTCGATGCAGGACACGTTCTATGTGGACCTGAAAGACGCGCAGGGCCTGCCGCTGCTGCTGCGTACGCACACCAGCCCGATGCAGGTGCGCTACGCCCGCATGTGGGTCGAACGATTTCGCCATGCGGCGAAAATGCCGCCTATCAGGGTGATCGCGCCGGGGCGCACCTACCGCGTGGATTCGGACGCCACGCACTCACCCATGTTCCACCAGGTCGAAGGCCTGTGGATCGACGAGCAGATCAGCTTCGCCGACCTCAAAGGCGCGTACACGGACTTCCTGCGCCGCTTCTTCGAATCCGATGCACTCGAGGTTCGCTTCCGGCCGTCGTACTTCCCGTTCACCGAGCCCTCGGCGGAGATCGATCTGCGGTTCCACTCCGGACCGCTGAAAGGGCGCTGGCTGGAACTCTCGGGCGCAGGCCAGGTGCACCCGCAGGTGGTGCGCAATTTCGGGCTCGACCCGGAGCGCTACCTCGGTTTTGCTTTCGGCTCGGGGCTCGAGCGCCTGACCATGCTGCGCTATGGCATCGACGACCTGCGCCTGTTCTTCGACGGCGACCTGCGCTTCCTGCGCCAGTTCTCATGAATATCCCCGAGAACTGGCTAAGGAGTTTCTGCGATCCTTCGCTGAAGACGGAAAAGCTCGCGCACTTGCTGACCATGTCGGGTCTCGAAGTCGAGGCCTGCACGCCGGTGGCGCCGCCGTTCAGCGGGGTGGTGGTGGGCGAGATCCTCAAGGTCGAGCGGCACCCGAACGCCGAGAAGCTCACGGTCTGTACCGTGAATTCAGGCAAGGCGAAGTTGCAGGTGGTGTGCGGTGCGCCCAACGTGCGCGCCGGCATGAAGGCGCCGCTCGCCTTGGTGGGGACCAAACTCGGCGCGATCGAGATCAAGGCGGCCGCGCTGCGCGGCGTCGAAAGCCGCGGCATGCTGTGCTCCGCGAAGGAGCTTGGGCTGTCCGATGACCACTCCGGCCTGCTCGAGCTGCCGGCGGCGGCGAAGCCGGGCGGCGACGTATGGCGCGTCCTGGAGCTCGGCGAGCAGGTACTGACTTTCAAGCTGACGCCAAACCGCGCCGACTGCCTGTCGGTGCTCGGCATTGCGCGCGAGGTTTCCGCGCTCACCGGCGCGACGCTGCGCTCGCCGAAGGTCAAGCCCGTCGCGGCGAAGAACAAGGCCCGGCATCCGTTCAGGATCACGCACGCGGAAGGATGCGGGCGCTTCGCGGGTCGGGTGATCCGGGACGTGAACGCGGCGGCACCGACACCGCCGTGGATGCGCCAGCGCCTCGAGCGTGCCGGCCAGCGCTCGATCTCGGCGCTGGTGGACGTCACCAATTACGTGATGCTGGAGCTCGGCCGTCCGCTGCACGTCTACGACCAGGACAAACTCAGGGGGGCGATCGACGTGCGCTGGGGCCGCAAGGGCGAGAAGGTCCTGCTGCTCAACGGACAGGAGGTCGAGGTCGATGCCGGCGTGCTGTGCATCACCGACGACTCCGGCCCGATCGGCCTCGGCGGCATCATGGGCGGGGAATCGAGCAAGGCCGAGACGACGACGCGCAACCTGTTTCTCGAGTCGGCGTTCTTCTACCCCGACGCCGTCGCCGGGCGTGCCCGGCGCTACAACTTCACGAGCGACGCCGCGCATCGCTTCGAGCGCGGCGTGGACTTCGGCAACAACGTCGACGGCATCGAGCGCGCGACACGGCTGATCCTGGAAATCTGCGGCGGCGAGCCCGGCCCCACGGTGGACCTGGTGGCGCGCCTGCCGAAGAGAAAGCCGGTCCGCCTGCGCGTCTCGCGCGCGCAGAAGGTGCTCGGCTTCCCGGTCACGGAGCAGGAGATCGGCCGCGTGTTCAAGCGCCTGCGCCTTCCCTTCAAGCGCAAGGCGGGCAGCTTCACGGTCGCGCCTCCCTCCCACCGCTTCGACCTCGAGATCGAAGAAGACCTGATCGAGGAGGTGGCACGGGTGCATGGCTTCGAGCGCATCCCTGCACTGCCGCCGCGCGCGCCGGCGACAATGGTCATGGCGACGGAAGCGAAGCGCTCGCTGCACGCCTTGCGCGAGCGCCTCGCGGCCTGCGACTACCAGGAGGTGATTACCTTCGGCTTTGTCGAGCCGCAGTGGGAGGCGGACCTTGCCGGAGAAGCGAATCCCATCCGCCTGCTCAACCCGATCGCCAGCCAGCTGTCGGTGATGCGCACCACTTTGCTGGGAGGCCTGCTGGCGAACGTGCGCTACAACGCCGCGCGCAAGCTTTCCCGCATCCGCGTGTTCGAAGTCGGCCGCGTGTTCCTGCGCGACGCGACGCTCAAGGATGGTCCGCTTGAAGTGGCCGGGCTGCGCCAGCCGATGCGCGTCGCGGCCGTGGCCTGTGGCCCGGCGCTGGAGGAGCAGTGGGGGGCCGCTACGCGGCCGGTCGACTTCTTCGACCTCAAAGCTGACGTGGAAGCACTCACATACCCACGCGCGGTGCGCTTCGAGTCTGCCCCGCATCCCGCCCTTCATCCGGGGCGGTCCGCACTCATGCGCGTCGAGGGCCAGGACGCAGGCTGGATCGGCGAACTGCACCCGCATTGGCAACGGAAATACGAGCTACCTCAAGGGCTTGTGTGGTTTGAGGTCGATGCCAGCACATTGCAGGAGGACCCGCTGCCGCGGCTTTCCGTCCTCTCCAGATTTCCGGCGGTGACCCGCGACATTGCGCTGTTAGTCAACGCCAACGTCCCAGTACAGGCGCTATTGGATGCCGTCGCCGACGAAAGGCCCGCCATCGTGCGGGAGGTTCGGCTGTTCGATCTCTATCAAGGTCCAAACCTTCCTCCAGGCAGAAAAAGCCTTGCGTTCCGGGTAGTTATGCAAGATACTGAACGAACCCTCACGGATGCGGAGGCCGACGCGGCGCGCGAGGCGCTGGTCGCGCTGTGGGGTCGTCGTTTCGCTACGACACTCCGGACATAAATAAAGAAATCAGGGAGTTGTGATGACTTTGACCAAGGCCGAACTGGCCGATCTGCTATTCGAGAGGGTCGGTCTGAACAAGCGCGAGGCCAAGGACATGGTGGAAGCGTTCTTCGAGGAAATCCGCGGGGCCCTCGAGCGGGGCGAGAGCGTCAAGCTCTCCGGCTTCGGCAACTTCCAGTTGCGCGACAAGCCGCAGCGCCCGGGGCGCAATCCGAAGACCGGCGAAGAGATCCCGATCAGCGCCCGCCGCGTGGTCACCTTCCACGCCAGCCAGAAGCTGAAGGCGATGGTGGAAAAGGCGCGCCATGGAAAGCCGCAGCCCCAGCAAGAAAGCTGAGCTGCCGCCGATCCCGGCGAAGCGATACTTCACCATCGGTGAAGTGAGCGAGCTATGCGGCGTCAAGCCGCACGTGCTGCGCTACTGGGAGCAGGAATTCACGCAACTGAAGCCGGTCAAGCGCCGCGGCAACCGGCGCTACTACCAGCACCACGAGGTGCTGCTGATCCGGCGCATCCGCGAATTGCTGTACGAGGACGGCTTCACCATCAGCGGAGCGCGCAACCGCCTCGACAACTCGATGTCCGATGAGCGGGCGGAGGCGCCGGCGCGCGCCGAGCGTGCCGCCGCCGGCGCCGATCTCGCCGCCATCAAACGCGAGCTACGCGCGCTGCTGGACAGCCTGCGCGCCTGATAAGATTCGCCTGTAGATCCGATCCACTCGGGGCGTAGCGCAGCCTGGTAGCGTACCTGCATGGGGTGCAGGTGGTCGCGAGTTCGAATCTCGCCGCCCCGACCAAAATCTTCCGATGCTGCATGACAAGGTAGTGGTGGTCACCGGCGCCGGCGGCGGCATCGGGCGCGATTTCGCGCTGCTGTTCGCCGCGCACGGCGCCAGGGTGGTGGTCAACGACCTCGGCACCTCGGTGGCGGGCGAAGGCGCAAGCGCGGGCCCCGCGCAGAAGGTGGTGGACGAGATCCGGGCGAAGGGCGGGCAGGCGGTGGCGAGCACCGATAACGTGGCCGACTGGGAAGCTGCCAACCGCATCGTCAAGACCGCGATCGACGCCTTTGGCCGCATCGACTGCGTGGTGAACAACGCCGGCATCCTGCGCGACCGCTTCTTCTTCAATATGTCGATCGAAGAATGGAGGGCGGTGATCGACGTGCACCTGAACGGCTCGTTCTACGTGTCGCGCGCCGCGGCGCCCTACTTCAAGAGCCAGAACTCGGGCTGCTACGTCAACATGACCTCGACCTCGGGCCTGATCGGCAATCTCGGCCAGGCCAACTACTCGGCCGCCAAGCTTGGCATCGCCGCCCTGTCCAAGTCCATCGCGCTCGACATGGCGAAATACCACGTGCGGTCGAACTGCATTGCTCCGTTCGCCTGGAGCCGCATGATCGGCTCGATCCCCACCGAAAGCGGGGAGCAGAAGGCGCGCGTGGAGAAGCTCAAGGTGATGCAGACCGCCAAGATCGCGCCGCTCGCCGTGTACCTGGCGAGCGATGCCGCGCAGGAGGTCTCCGGCCAGATCTTTGCTGTGCGCGCCAACGAGATCTTCCTCATGTCGCAGAGCCGCCCGGTGCGCTCCGTGCACCGTGCGGAGGGCTGGACACCCCAGTCCATCGGCGAGCAGGCGATGCCGGCGCTGCGCGGCAGTTTCTTCCCCCTCGACCGCACCCAGGATGTCTTCACATGGGATCCGCTGTAGCCGACGCCAGCCACGCTGACCTGCGCGAGGGCGTGCGCGGGCTGTGCGCGCAGTTCGACTCCGCCTATTGGCAGAAGGTGGACGAGGCACGCGCCTATCCCGAGGCCTTCGTCGACGCGCTGACCAAGGCCGGATGGATGTCGGCCCTGATCCCCGAGCAGTACGGCGGCTCGGGTCTTTCGCTGACGGAAGCCAGCGTGATCATGGAAGAGGTGACGCGCTCCGGCGGCAACGCAGGCTGCTGTCACGGCCAGATGTACAACATGAACACGCTGCTCAGGAACGGCTCTGAAGCCCAGAAGCAGAAATACCTGCCGAGGATCGCCTCGGGCGAACTGCGCATGCAGGCAATGGGCGTGACCGAGCCCACCGCCGGCACCGACACGACGAAGATCAAGACCGTGGCGGTGAGGAAGGGCGACCGCTACGTGGTGAACGGCCAGAAGGTGTGGACTTCGCGCTTGCAGCACTCCGACCTGATGATCCTGCTCGCGCGCACCACGCCGCTCGCCGAGGTGAAGAAGAAATCCGACGGCATGTCGGTGTTCCTGGTCGAAAAGAAGAGGGCGCTCGGCAAGGGCCTCAGCATGCGTCCGATCCGCAACATGGTGAACCACGAGACCAACGAGGTGTTCCTCGACAACCTCGAGATCCCGGCCGACAGCCTGATCGGCGAAGAGGGCAAGGGCTTCAAGTACATCCTCGACGGCCTGAACGCGGAGCGCATCCTGATCGCTGCCGAGTGCATCGGTGACGGCACCTGGTTCGTCGAGCGGGCGGTCAAGTACGCCAAGGAGCGAGTCGTGTTCGACCGCCCGATCGGCCAAAACCAGGGCGTGCAGTTCCCGATTGCCGAGTGCCACATGGAGATCGAGGCGGCGAACCTGATGCGCTACAAGGCCGCTGCGCTGTACGATGCCAAGCAGCACTGCGGGGCAGAAGCCAACATGGCCAAGCACCTCGCCGCCAAGGCCTCCTGGGAAGCGGGCAACGTGTGCCTGCAGACCCACGGCGGCTTCGGCTTCGCCGCCGAATACGACATCGAGCGCAAGTTCCGCGAAACCCGCCTGTACCTGGTGGCGCCGATCTCGACGAATCTGATCCTGTCCTACATCGCCGAGCACGTGCTGGGGCTGCCGCGATCGTTCTAGGGCCGGCCATCGCCGTCGGCTAGAATTGGACGCGCGATGGAGCGGACACTTTGTACCGCTCATCGCACGACGCCTGCGATGCGCATACTAGTTTCCAACGACGATGGCTATTTCTCCCCCGGGATCGCGCTGCTCGCCGAGGTCCTCGCCGCCCTCGGCGAAGTCACCGTGGTGGCGCCTGAGCGCGACCGCTCCGGCGCGTCCAACTCCCTGACGCTCGACCGGTCGCTGGCGGTGCGGCGCGCGCCGAACGGCTTCTTCTTCGTCAACGGCACGCCGACCGATTGCGTGCACCTCGCGGTCACCGGGCTGCTCGGCTTCCAGCCCGACGTGGTGGTGTCCGGCATCAACCTCGGCGCCAACATGGGCGACGACACGATCTACTCCGGGACCGTCGCCGCAGCTACCGAAGGCTTCGTCCTCGGCATTCCGTCGCTGGCGGTGTCGCTCGCCAGCAAGGAGGCGAGGCACCTGGAGTCGGCGGCAGGCGTGGCCCGGCGCCTGGTGGAGCGCCTCGGGCGCGCGCCTTTCGGCCAGCCGGTGCTGCTCAACGTGAACGTCCCCGACGTGGCGCCAGCGGCGCTCGGTTCGCTCGAGGTGACGCGTCTCGGGCGACGGCACAAAGCCGAGCCGGTGGAGAAGACCCGCACCCCCCGGGGCGAGACCGCCTACTGGATCGGCGCGGCCGGGGCGGCGGCGGACGCAGGCGCGGGCACGGATTTCCATGCCATAGCGGCCAACCGTGTATCGGTGACGCCGTTGCAGGTCGACCTCACGCACCACGCCCAACTCGGCATGGTGAAGGCGTGGCTGGCCCGGTGAACGCGCGTGGCTCGCACAAGCTGAGCGGCGTCGGCATGACATCGCAACGCACGCGCGCGCGCATGGTCGAGCGGCTGCGCGGCGAGGGCATTCGCGACGAGAAGGTGCTG
>Ga0247727_10015729_pt1 | contig 12352 bp, 12 predicted proteins | sample WisWelCaveWW1625_FD_202498 | JGI IMG/M metagenome (GOLD analysis project Ga0247727, IMG submission 202498) | Biofilm microbial communities from Wishing Well Cave, Virginia, United States - WW16-25 | ecosystem: Environmental > Aquatic > Deep subsurface > Groundwater > Cave microbial mat | place... | reverse complement strand
AGCATTATCCATCGATGTCTGTCACTTCCCACCGGGAACAAGTAAATGGAACAAGGTAGAACACCGCCTGTTCTCCTTCATCTCCTCAAATTGGCGAGGCCAGCCGCTTCGGGATTACGAAACTATTATTCGCTTGATTTCTGCCACCAAGACGGCCAAAGGATTGACCGTCACATGCCGTTTGGACCGCCGCAAGTATCCAGTAGGGCGTGAGATAGCAAAAGCAGAACGGGCATCGATCAATATCATTCGCCAGACCTTTCATGGCGAGTGGAACTACATTATTCAACCACGGCAATCCCCTATATTGTAAATTTTATTTATTTCCAATGCCTTATGCTGGTAATCATCGACTACGGTTTGGGGAATCTTGCCTCGGTACTGAACATGATTCACAAAGTTGGAGGAAATACTATAATATCGGGCGATCCGAACGACCTATTAAGTGCGTCCAAACTCATTCTTCCCGGTATAGGCTCATTTGACCACGGTGTCAACCAGTTGGAGGCGCTTGGCCTTTTCCCAGTTATTAAAGAGATGGCAGCAAAAGGAATTCCAATACTTGGCATTTGCCTCGGAATGCAGTTGCTCGCTAACCGGAGCGAGGAGGGGCGATTGAATGGTCTGGGGCTGATCGATGCGGAGTTCAAGCGGTTCTCATTAGAGATAAAATCGCCTCTCCGTATCCCTCATGTTGGATGGAATCATGTCAGGGTTCAGAAGTACAATCCGTTGATCCCTAATGACGGCAGGGAACAACGTTTTTATTTTACCCATTCCTATCATGCCGTGTGTGCGGAAGAAGCAGATGTTCTTGCAACGACGGAATATGGCTATCCTTTCGCGTCTGCTTTTTGTAGGAATAATGTTTTTGGAGTGCAGTTTCATCCTGAGAAAAGCCATCGCTTCGGAATGGAAATGATCAAGAACTTTCTGGAGCTATGAAATGCTGAAGCATCGCGTCGTACCTTGTCTTCTGCTCCGAAAGGGTGGCCTAGTCAAAACTCAGAAATTTGTGAATCCGAAGTATGTTGGAGACCCCATTAACGCTATCCGTATCTTTAATGAGAAGGAAGTAGACGAGTTGATGGTCCTCGATATTGAAGCAAGTAAAACAAACCGCGAACCAAACTACGATCTCATTGAACAGTTTGCAGGTGAGTGCTTTATGCCACTTTGTTACGGAGGGGGGATTACATCGGTTAATCAGGCAAAGAGGTTGTTTTCCATTGGAGTGGAAAAGGTTTCCATTCAGACCAGCGCCCTGGCCAACATATCTCTGGTGACGGAGGTTGCCTCGTTCTTTGGTAATCAAAGCCTGGTGGTATCTATTGACATAAAGAAGAACCTGCTTGGCCATCCCAAACTCTATTCTTCCGCGACAGGGAAGATACTGGATCAGGACTGGATTGAGTACCTCAAAATGGCCGTTGCCGCAGGAGCGGGAGAAATTCTCATCAATGCGGTGGATCGAGACGGAACCCTCAGCGGGATGGATTTGCCCCTCATTGAACATGCCGCATCGACATGTTCTGTTCCGCTGATCGCAGTGGGTGGAGTTGGTTCTCTCTCTGACATCAAAGCGGCAGTGAAGGCCGGAGCAAGCGCAGTTGCAGCCGGCGCTTTTTTTGTCTATCACGGACCGCATCGTGCCGTGCTTATTACTTACCCAAAATATGACGAATTAACTGCCTTACTCGGGTCTTAAATATGGGTGAAAATTACCAAATTTGTGCGCGCTGCGTTATGGATACGACAGATCCGGAAATTACCTTTGACGAGGCAGGTATATGTAACCACTGTCGTATATTCGAGGAAGTAACAAAGAAAGGGTGGTTTCCCAATGAAGAGGGGGCCCGGATACTCAGGCAAATCATTGAGAACATTAAAACCATCGGCAAGGGGCGTTCCTACGATTGCATTCTTGGTCTTAGTGGTGGGGTAGATAGTTCTTATCTCGCGTTGAGGGCAAGCGAATGGGGGTTGCGGCCACTTGTTGTCCATGTGGATGCGGGATGGAATAGTGAGCTGGCTGTGGCAAATATAGAGGCTATTGTCAAACACTGTAATTATGACTTGTATACGCATGTAGTGGATTGGGAGGAGATGCGGGATCTGCAATTAGCCTATCTGAAGGCTGCGGTTGCTAATCAGGATGTACCTCAAGACCATGTATTCTTTGCAAGTCTTTATCATTTCGCTATTCAAAACGGGATCCGATATATATTAAGCGGGGGTAATATTGCTACAGAAGGCATTTTCCCAAAAGCATGGCACGGTAGCGCTATGGATGCCAGGAATTTACATGCCATTCATAGAAAATACGGTAAAGGCCGTTTAAATACCTACTCGACAATCAGCTTCTTTGAGTATTATCTGTGGTACCCCTTTGTGAAGGGCATGCGTACCATTCGTCCTTTGAATTATATGCCTTACAATAAAACGATGGCCATTGCTGAGTTGGAGGCTCGCATTGGCTGGCACTCCTATGGTCGCAAGCACGGCGAATCTGTTTTTACTAAATTCTTTCAGAATTATTATTTGCCAACCAAGTTCAGCTATGACAAGCGTAGACCACACCTTGCGAGTCTCATTGTCTCCGATCAGTTGAAGCGCGAGGAAGCACTCGAAAAACTTGAAGAGCCTCTTTATGACCGGAACGAATTGGAAAGGGATATTGCCTATTTTTGCAAAAAACTCGATATCACTCGTGCACAGTTCGATGAACTGCTGGCTGCACCGTCCCATGATTATTCTGATTTCCCTAATTGGAATCGTCGATATCAAATATTAAAAAAAGCACAGTCTTTTTTCGAGCGTATGACTGGTCGTAGGAAAAATATCTACTCATGATCCAGGAAACTCAAAGGACGTCATTTGACTATGCCACCCGTCAATCGGGTACGCGGCGTGTCTGCCACCTCACCACTGTCCACCCACGGCATGATACCCGTATTCTACTGAAAGAGTGTAGGACTTTGGCCAAGGCGGGCTATGATGTCCATCTTATTGTTGGGGATGGGCAGGGAGATACGGTCATTGATCGTATCCACATCCATGATATTGGGGCCAAACCAGATTCACGAATTAAGCGAATGTGCATTCAACCTAAACGGGCTTTGGAAAAAATATTGGCATTACGGCCCGACATTGTTCATTTCCATGACCCGGAGCTTATTCCTGTAGGATTATTGTTACGAATCCAGGGCAAAGTTGTGTTTTATGATATTCACGAGGATGTGCCTCAAACTATCCTTTCGAAAGACTACATTCCCAATTTGTTGCGTAAACCGATTGCATGGCTGATAGAACGTGTAGAGAATTTAGCGTGCCGCTGGTTCTCGGCATTGATGCCTGCGACGCCAGCCATTGCTAAACGGTTTACGACACTTAATCCCAATAACGTGGTGGTCCAAAATTTTCCTCTTCTTGAAGAGATGGTTCCCGCAATTGAAATCGCTTGGAATCAACGGAGTTGCTCTGTCGCCTATGTCGGTGGCATTGCAATCAATAGAGGCATTCGGGAAATGGTAGAGGCTATGGGCTTTTTGCCCGCGAGACTGAATGCCAGATTAAAACTGGCTGGCAACTTTTCACCGGTAAGTGATCGTGACGAGGTAGTCCGTCTACCAGGTTGGAATCGCACTGAAGAGCTCGGTTTCTTGGATAGGTCTAAAATCGCGGGACTTTTGGGCAGTGTGAGAGGGGGGGTAGTGCTCTTTCACCCTCTGCCTAATCATATCGCTGCACAGCCCAACAAGTTATTCGAATACATGTCTGCTGGAATACCTGTAATTGCTTCTGATTTTCCTTTGTGGCGGCAAATAATAGAAAGTGCAGGGTGTGGCTTACTGGTGAATCCTTTAGACCCAAAAGCGATTGCGAGATCTATTGAATATGTTCTTACCCATCCTAAAGAGGCCGAAGACATGGGACGGCGTGGCCGTGAGGCAGTTGAAAAGTGCTATAATTGGGAAAATGAGTCACGTAAGCTGCTTACACTTTACACTTTCTGAGTTGCAGGATAGTCGTGGGGAGGAGTGGGTGATCAAACCGTTCATCGTAGGAAAGATTCGATAGTACAAAAGAGAGAAGGGGGCGAAGTCGCGGAGGTGTTGTGCCAAGAATGAAAGTTGTGTCCATTGTAGGGGCCCGTCCTCAATTTATTAAATGTGCCATGGTCTCCCGCGAACTGAGGAAGGTGGCAACGGAAGTGCTCGTACACACCGGCCAGCATTACGATGGCAACATGAGCGATGTTTTTTTTCATGAACTTGCAATGCCTGCCCCTGACTACAACCTCGGGGTAGGTTCTGGTTCTCATGGTCAGCAAACAGGGGAGATGTTGAAGAAAATTGAAGAGGTATTACTTAAAGAAAATCCGGATTCCGTCATTGTCTATGGTGATACGAATTCAACGGTAGCGGGTGCTCTCTCCGCAGTAAAGCTCCATATTCCTGTAACTCACATTGAAGCAGGATTACGCAGTTTCAATCGACACATGCCGGAGGAGGTCAACCGGGTTGTTACGGACCATCTTTCGACGTTACTCTTCTGTCCCACCGAAACGGCCGTCAATCACTTGGCGAAAGAGGGGATTACCCAAGGGGTTTATTGTTCGGGCGATGTGATGTACGATGCGTTACTTTATAACCTGCCGATAATCGAAACAAGATCGTCAATCCTACAACGCCTTATGGTGCGGCCGAAAGAATATCTACTTGCGACGGCACATCGTGCGGAAAATATAGATCAGCGGGAAAATCTCCAGAATATTCTTGCCAGTTTTATTGGGCTTGCCAAATTGGGAGAAACGGTCATTTTCCCGGTACACCCTCGAACACGGAAACAGATTGATATATGTGAGAGGGACGGCCTTGGTAATCTACGTTTTATCGATCCCGTTTCTTATTGGGATATGCTCGCACTGGAAAGACACGCGAAGGTCATTCTTACAGATTCGGGTGGAGTTCAGAAAGAAGCCTATTGGTTACGGGTACCCTGTGTTACTCTGCGGGAGGAAACTGAATGGATCGAAACGGTAAAGGCTGGATGGAATGTCCTCTCTGGAACCCATGTTGATACAATTATCGAAGCAGTACGGACAGCTAAGGAGGGGGAGGGTCGGACCCAGTGGCTTTTTGGAAAGGGCGACGCTTCTCAAAGGATAGTGAATGTCCTTATCCAGTAGACTGCTTTTGCGAGAGACGCAACGGTGTCCCATCTGGTCCGTTCAGAAAGCTCATGATGGCATATGATGAGGCATGATGACAAGATTCAGGCCATCAAGTGGAAATCCATAAGGAGGAGCATGAATATTTGGTATCTTGCCGCCTATGATCAGCCGAAAGGCATGTCGTCCAGAACGTATGATTTCTCCATGGAATTGGTAAGACGTGGACATCAAGTCACCATGTTTACCAATAGTTACTGTCATTGGACACACGAAGAGCGCTTGGTGGGTAACGAGAAATGGCGTATTGAGGAAATCGATGGAATTCGAGTGATTTGGCTGCGAACCATCCACTATACTGGAAACGGCTGGAAGCGCGGGGCCAATATGTTCTCGAATGCGTGGCGTTCGCTCCAAGTGGCCCAAACGCTTTCGGATAAACCGGATGTGGTAATCGGTCCTTCTGTGCCGCTTGGCACCGGTTGGGCCGCTTCAAAAGTTGCCAGAAGGGAAAAGGCCGCTTTTGTTTTCGAGGTAAGAGATGTTTGGCCGATTCTGTTGGTTCTCACTGGGGGGCTTTCCCAAAAGAGTCCAGTTTACTTTGTTTTTCGATGCATCGAGAAATATCTCTATCGCATCTCTCATCGTATCTCCTCCGTCCTACCACTCATTTTTCAGCATGTCGCTGAAAGCGGAGGCGATCCGAAGAAAGTGACGTGGATTCCAAACGGAGTCAATTTTGAGCGGTTTTCTGGTTTTGAAGCGTATCATGGCGGCAGAACATTTCCACTGGTCGCAATGTATGTTGGGGGGTTCAGTGGTACACATGATGTGCTCACCATCGTGAGAGCGGCAAATATCCTCCAGAAAAAAGGAGAGAAGGGATATCGCTTCGTGATCGTGGGCGATGGTGTCAAACGGCCTGGGTGTGAGCAAGAAGCGTCATTCCATAAACTATCCAATATCGAGTTTCGTGGTCCCGTCCCAAAATCGGAAGTGCCGCGACTTCAGATGGAAGCGGATGTTTTGATTGCTTCTGTCACGAATTCGGATGTATACCAATTTGGCATTAACAGTAATAAGTTATACGATTATTTTGCGTCAGGACGGCCTGTGATCTTTTCTGGTAAAGCGCAAAAGGATCCTGTGGTTGAGTCTGGGGCCGGATTCAGTATTCCTCCTGAAGACCCTGACGCGATGGTTGGGGCGCTGCAGAAGCTTCAGGAGATGAGTCCGGAAGAGCGCATCGAGATGGGAAAACGAGGCCGTCGTTACATTGAACATGAATACGACATACGCAAGCTAGCGGATCGTATGGAACTGTTGCTATTCAAGGCCATTCAAGACAAGGAGGTAAAATGAAACTCGAAGAACGGAAACTAAAAGAAATAGAACATTCTGACCACCGCAGGGCGATCGTGAGGGGTTATGAATACCATACCGATACATCTCCCGATCAGTTGGAGGAGAAATATATCGCGGTGGAAAATGAGTTTGAACAGAATTTTAGCAATATGAAATTCTATAGCATCACGCGATCGAGTGTTGACTGGAGGAATCAGCTTCTTTATGAAAATATCGCGGGGGCGGTAGCCCTAGACTATTGCTGTGGCAACGGAGAGGTCGCTCTTGAAATGGCAAAACGGGGTGCAAAAAAAGCCATCGGGATTGACCTTAGCCCGGTGGCCATCGATAACGCAAAAAAGTTGGCCGAATCGCATGGGGTTTCAGATAGATGCGAGTTTCGCGTTATGGACGCGGAGCATACTGAATTTGCCGATAATACCTTTGACGTTATTCACGAGTATGGTGCATTGCATCACTTGGAATTGAAAACAGCTTTTTCCGAACTCTCCCGTATTCTCAAACCGAGTGGCCAATTCGTTTGCACCGAAACGCTGCGCCATAATCCCCTAATTCATTGGTATCGGGAAAGAACCCCTCAATTGAGGACAGAATGGGAGGTTGAGCATATCTTGGGAGTGCCGGAAATCTATAGTGGGCAGGCTTTTTTCGATAGTCTAAACATGCGTATGTTTCACTTGGCTGCGCTTGGCGCCGTCCCGTTTCGTAAAACCCCACTCTTCCGGCCGATGCTTGCGGTGCTGGAAGGAATAGACAAGTTTATCCTGTCGATTCCTTGGGTACGCCGATTGGCATGGGTGGCTGTCGTGGAATACCGAAACCCAAAGAAAAAATAGGTTGGGTCTGTGTGTCAACACGAGTGAAAGACAATGTCGTTCCTGATCTACAGCATCCGCTATGGGCGCTTGCACTGAAATGCCTCATCGATCGGATCGTCTCCGCAACCGTGTTGATGCTCGTCTGGCCGATTTTGTTGATGATTGCACTGGCAGTCTGGCTTTCCAGCCCGGGTCCTATTTTTTATAAAGGCATTCGAAGTGGCCTTCATGGGCAACCTTTTCGGATTCTAAAATTTAGGACCATGGTAACGGACGCCGAGTTGCTTGGTGGTCCGACTACCGGATCGACGGATCCCCGCGTTACACCCGTGGGTTGGTTTTTACGGCGAGCGAAGCTGGACGAACTCCCCCAATTCTTTAATGTTTTAAAGGGCGATATGAGTCTTGTCGGCCCCCGTCCCGAAGTGCTTGAATATACAAGCCGATATCAAGGAGAGGAGCGGCTGATCCTGGCCATGAAGCCAGGGATAACCGATTATGCATCGATCGAATTTGCTGATTTGGGTGACCGGGTGGGCAGTCATGATCCGGATGCCTACTTCAGGCAACATATTTTGCCAAGAAAGAATGCATTGAGGTTAAAATACGTTCGGGAATGGTCGACAACGACCGACTTCCAGATTCTTGTTCATACGTTTGTAAGGGTATTGCAAAGAATTTATAGGTCTTGATGGATTTCGATTGTATCCGTTTCTCAGAAAATGGCCCACCGGTAACCCGCTTGTGGGATGGGATACTGGGCTGCTGGCGGCCATGGTTGGGGCGCGGTTAAGGATAGCGAGTCAATCGCTGCAATTCGGCACGCGTTCGAGCGGGGTGTAACTTTTTTCGATACGGCTGATACCTATGGTTTTGGTAAATCTGAACGCATTCTTCGGCAGGCGCTGGGTAAAAATAGTAAATCTGTTATGGTGGCCAGCAAGGGAGGTGTACGCTGGGACGAATCCGGAAAGGTATGGAATGATAGTTCTCCGGAATATCTGCGACGTGCGGTTGAGGCGAGTATGCGGCGTTTGGAAATCGAGCAGATACCTCTTTGTTATATACATAAACCGGACAACAAAACCCCCATTTCCGATATGCTGGGTGCCCTTCTGAAGTTGCGTGAGGAGGGGAAGATTGGTGAGATCGGCGTCTCAAATTTTACTGGGTCGCAACTGGCGGAAGCATTGACCGTGGCACCGGTTCGGGCCGTACAAGTCCAATTCAACATTCTTCAGCGAGCCTATGGTGAGAAATTGGCCGCTCTGTGTTCTCCATACAATATTAAGTTGGTAGCCTGGGGCGCGCTTGCTGATGGTCTTCTAACCGGCAAATTCAATCGCTGGTCAACTTTTAGCAAAGACGATCATCGTAGCCATCTACCGGATTTCCAAGGAGCAAGGTTTGTGGAAAATCTTCGGAAGGTTGAAGCGCTTCAAAAAATTGCAAGTGAATGTCAAGTTACTCTTGCCCAGTTGGCGCTTCGTTGGGTAATGGATAAATACGGGTGGACGTGTTCCCTGTTTGGAGCAAAAACAGCCGCTCAAGTTGAGGAGAATCTGGGAGCGACTGGCTGGCATTTATCTGAGGAGGAGATTTCGGCCATTGATAAATTATCATGATGCCTTTATAGTCATCAGATGCCCATCATGATGGATGTCTATAACCAGCGGAGAACGGAATGGATTATTCAAAACAATTCTTGAAAAAACTATATAGGACCATGCTAAGGATCCGCGACTGCGAGGAAAGTCTTGTTGAGCCTATGATAAAAGGCGATATTCGCTGTCCGGTCCACCTTTATTCCGGGCAAGAAGCTATCGCGGCGGGTGTTTGCGCCGCTCTTAAAGAGGAGGATTATATCTTTGGAAACCACCGCTCGCATGGCCACTATCTGGCAAAAGGTGGGGCCATGCCCGAATTGGTTGCTGAAATCTATGGGAAAACGACGGGATGTTCGAAAGGAAGGGGAGGGTCAATGCACCTGACCGCTCCGTCGCAAGGGATGCTCGGATCGGTCCCGATTGTCGCGGGAACGATTTCACTAGCCGTTGGCGCGGCGCTGGGTTCCAAGATTAAAAAAGAGAAAAGAGTTACGGCCAGTTTTTTTGGAGATGGGGCGGTGGGAGAAGGGGTTTTATACGAGTCGTTGAATTTTGCTGCGCTTCAGAGGCTTCCTATTATTTTTATTTGCGAGAATAATTTTTATTCAACGCATCTTCCAATTAACGAATGTCGGCCTAAAAATAATATCTATAAAATAGGAAGTCCCTTTTGCGTTGCGAGTTACAGGGTGGATGGGAATGACGTCTTAAAAGTTTATGAAGCTGCAAAAGAGGTGACCACCCTCTGTCGAAAAGGTATCGGGCCAGCGTTTATAGAATTTATTACTTACCGGTTACGCGGCCATGTTGGTCCGGACGACAATATTCAGGGAACGCATACAGATATCAGAGCCGAAGAGGAGATCGAAAGATGGAAAAAGAAGGATCCGATTAAACGGTTTGAACGGTTCCTTCGACGGAATAATGTCCTAGCAAAAGGAGAAATGGACACCATAAAGAGGGCAACAAAAGAGGAAGTCGCCGATGCCCATATCTTTGCCCAAAACAGTTCCTATCCAAAGGATGGAGAATTGACCGCATATGTCTACAAATCATAGAACATTGTCTTTCAGTCTGGCCATTAACGAGGCCCTTATGCAAATGATGGGCTCCGATGAAACGATTTTTCTGATTGGGCAGGGGGTGAAAAGTCCCTGGTATGTGGGGAATACGGCTCGTGGGCTCCTCGAAAAATTCGGACCAGAAAGGGTGATTGATACGCCGGTTTCGGAGAATGCCGTCACGGGCGCGGCGGTCGGCGCGGCGATATCCGGGATGCGACCAGTGGTTGTCCATCCCCGGATAGATTTTATGGTGTACGCCCTAGACCCGATCATCAATGAAGCGGCAAATTGGCATTATATGTTTGGTGGGGCTGTCTCGGTTCCTGTTGTGATATGGGGGATTATCAACCGGGGGGGGGATCAGGGGGCCCAGCATTCTCAAGCCCTTCATGCAATATTTGCCCACATCCCCGGCTTGAAGGTCGTTATGCCCTCCACGCCATACGACGCCAAAGGATTGATGATTTCGGCCATAAAAGACGATAATCCCGTTATCTTTATTGATGACCGCTGGTTATATGGTGTGGAGGGATCGGTTCCCAAAGAGGTCTATTCCGTTCCGCTTGGAAAGGGGATTATCCGAAGAAAAGGCGCTAATGTTACGCTGATATCAATCTCTTATATGATGGTTGAGGCCGCGAAGGCTTCCCTTGAATTGGAAAAAGAAGGTATTGATGTCGAGTTAATAGACTTGCGGACGATCAAGCCGCTCGATGAAGAACTTCTGTTGGAATCCGTTAAAAAGACAGGTAGACTGGTTATCGTGGATGGCGGCTGGAAAACGTGCGGGGTGGCGGCGGAGATCTCCGCCGTGGTTGCTGAAAAAGGCTTTGCGTATCTAAAGTCGCCGATAAAACGGGTGGTTCTTCCCGACGTTCCTGCCCCAGCGAGTGCAGTCCTGGAAAAAGGGTATTATAAGACCAGTGAAGACATTATTCGAGTTGTACGAGAAACGGTGAGGGGGAGAGGCCGTGAAACGTAAGTATAAAAGCGCTTAGGCCTCACCGGATGGACGCAGATCAATTGGCGGAATGACCTCCCCATCCCTCAGAAAGTCGCATTTGATGTGTACTATCTTCATCATCGCTCCTTGATCTTTGATATCAAAATACTCTGGTGGACTTTGTTTAAAGTGCTTCGTGCCGAATGGGTAAGGCATTGAAGGTAGTTCTTCTATGGCTGTAAAGGATCTATGCAAGATATATTAGGGCACTTCTATAAATTCTGTGGTAGGTTGCGGGTGTGGTGAGGCGCAGGGCATCTCTTTTCGTATTTCATTTCTTTAAGAGGGAATCGCCCGACTTGGAGCGGATTGACCAGTTGGAGCGGATTGACCAGAAGGTTCGCAAGGGTGCGGCGGGCTGCAAGCCGGTTACGGCGCTGGTTCGATGGGCAGCGTAAAACGATGCGGAAAACTGGAATGGAGGGCGCGATTTAGACAAGAGGTGAGGACGCGAGCAGGGGGTGAACGGCCCAGATGTCTCTCCGCAGAACGTTGCAACGCGGGCAAAACCTAGCAGGCTCTTGATAAGTTATAAAAACCTGTGTTACGCGTTTCCGTCCAGATAATTACTGGTTAGCCGCTTGATAATTTAAAGGAGGACACGATGAGCATATTCAGGGCAGTAACGTGGCTGGTGGGTACCCTGCTCTGCTTCACGGTCGGAACCACCGTGGCCCAAACCAATGCACCTCAAGCCGAGGGGGAATCGGCGGACCACGCGAAGAACATCCGATTTCAGGACCTTAAATTGGGAAAGATGCAGCCGGAACTCGGGGACAAGGCTTCCGAGATAACCATTCTGCGGGTGGATTCAAAAACGAAAGCCACGCACCTCATGATTCGAGTCCCGAAAAACTTCCATGTCCCCAAGCACTGGCACACGGCGAATGAGACACACACCGTTGTGAAGGGCACTCTCATCCTCGAGTGCGAGGGCAAGCGCGAGACGCTCACGCAAGGGTCGTGGAACTATATTCCAAGCAATCTGCCTCACGAGGCGTGGACGAAGCCCAACGAGGAAGCCCTGCTGTACATTACGGTGGACTCGGCCTGGGATATCAACTGGGTCGGCGAGCCCCCAAAGCCCACGGATTTCCTAGGAGGCCGCAAGAATTAGCCAGGGTCTGAATGTCGCGGCTAACAACGCGTTCCAGCCGACGCACTCGCGCTGCGCGCTCGCGGCGGCTGATGCCCACGTTATGCGCCAATAAACACAGTGCGTGAGTCTTGGTAATTTGAGCGAAACCCTTGGAACGATAAAGACACTCATTGCCGCAGGACAGGTGCGGATATCCGAGCATGGTTACGATGAGATCGCGGCG
>Ga0247727_10015728_pt1 | contig 12353 bp, 11 predicted proteins | sample WisWelCaveWW1625_FD_202498 | JGI IMG/M metagenome (GOLD analysis project Ga0247727, IMG submission 202498) | Biofilm microbial communities from Wishing Well Cave, Virginia, United States - WW16-25 | ecosystem: Environmental > Aquatic > Deep subsurface > Groundwater > Cave microbial mat | place... | reverse complement strand
TTCAGCTGCAGCATCCAAGCTTTCCTAAATTTTGTCATTTTCCAACAATTTTGTAGTAAAGAATCAAACAGCTCTGAGTAGGGACAATTTGCTTTAACTCAAAAGATAGAACTTCTTTGTTGGCATACTTCATGCTAGTTTATCCCGCCAATAGTCGGAATCTTATTAAGATTCTGATGCTCACAAAATAAACAAGGAGGAAAATAATCAATGTTTCTTAAGAAATTATTTAAGTCAAGCATGCTCAAATGGGTATTATTTTCAGGGTTATTCTCGCTAGTTCCTTTATACAATTTGTTCGCACAAGAAGCCGCAGCACCCAAAATCGATACCGGAGATACAGCTTTTGTATTGATTTGTGCGGCACTGGTTATGATTATGACGCCAGGGCTGGGCTTGTTTTACGGTGGTATGGTTCGCACCAAAAACGTGCTGAACATGATCATGGAGAGTTTCATTATTCTCTGCTTGATCAGCGTTCAGTGGATTCTTTGGGGCTACACCTTAGCCTTTGGCCCGGATGTGAACGGCATTATCGGCAATCTCAGCTGGTTCGGACTTGCCGGAGTGGGACAGGATCCAAATACGGATTATGCCGGGACTATTCCTGCGTATGCATTCGTAATGTTCCAAGCGATGTTTGCCATTATCACACCCGCTCTAATTACGGGAACAGTAGCAGAAAGAATGAAATTTAGTTCCATGCTCGTGTTCGCCGTTCTTTGGGCAACTCTGGTTTATGATCCTCTAGCCCATTGGGTTTGGGGTGTTGGAGGATTTTTGAGAAAAATGGGTGCTTTGGACTTCGCAGGTGGAACTGTGGTTCATATTAGCTCAGGATTTTCAGCATTAGCAGCCTGCATTTTCCTTGGAAAGAGAAAAGGTTATGGGGTAGAAGATATGTCGCCGCATAACTTGACAATGACAATTGTCGGAGCATCTCTTCTCTGGTTTGGCTGGTTCGGATTTAACGCTGGAAGTGCTGTTGCATCGAATGGTTTAGCAACAAGCGCCTTCCTGGTAACTAATACCGCTGCCGCTGCCGCTGCCATTTCCTGGATGTTCACGGAATGGATTATCAAAGGAAAACCGACAGCATTGGGTATTGTTTCAGGTGCTGTTGCTGGACTCGTTGCCATCACACCGGCTTCGGGTTATGTTGGCCCTCTTGCCTCAATCATTATCGGCGCAGTCGCCGGTATTGTTTGCTATCTGGCCATTCTTCTTAAAGTGAAAGTATTTGGCTATGATGATTCCTTGGACGTTTTTGGTGTTCATGGAGTAGGCGGGTTTACGGGAGCTCTTCTTACAGGACTTTTTGCTTCCAAACTGGTGAATTCTGCTGGAGGAGACGGACTTTTCTTCGGTAATTCTCAACAGCTCGTCATTCAGTTTATTGCTGCAGGGGTCAGCGCTGTTTATGCCTTTGTTATGACGCTGATACTTTTGGCAGTGATCAATATTGTCATGGGTGTTCGTGTGAAATCGCAAGATGAAGAAACAGGGCTGGATCTCACACAACACGGTGAATCAGGTTATAATCTATAATACGGTTATTTGAGAGGAGGAATTTCGATGAAAAAGGTTGAAGCAATTATTCGGCCCAGCACTCTGCAAAAAGTTTTGGATGCCTTAGCAGTTGCAGGGTACCCAGGGGTTACAGTGGCTGAAGTGATGGGGCACGGGAAGCAAAAGGGAATTACCCAGGAATATCGGGGGCAGTCCCATGAGGGTCTTCTTCACAAGCTGAAATTGGAAGTGATCGTAGAAGATGGAGCTCAGGTGAAAAAGCTCGTCGACGCTATCCAAAAAGCAGCAAAAACCGGTGAAATCGGCGACGGAAAAATTTTCGTCAGTCCGGTCGACGAAGCTGTTCGAATCCGAACCGGTGAAGTGGGTGCCTCAGCGATTTAATCTGCAATATCATTCGAGAAGTCGCTCTAGCTTTGTCGGAAAGGCTTCTTGGTTGTGAGCAAAAGCCCAGGTGAGATTAGCGGTTTCGATCTTGCCTGGGCTTTTTTTATGATTTTAGGCTGATAGTCATCTTGAAATTGCAATCCAAATCTGAAAGAATACGCGCTCTATGAATCTTGCGCAAACGTTGAGCCATTACGTCCATAAATTCAGATTCGAAGCATTACCTTCCCCTGTAATTCACGAAGCCAAGAGAAGAGTGATTGATTCACTCGGATGTGCTCTGGCAGCCTTTAATACTAGACCTGGCAGAATTACTCGTAAAATTGCAGAAACGGGTTTGGGGCGCGCGCGCGTCATTGGCACTCGTCTGAAAACGACTCCTTCCTTGGCAACATTTGCAAACTCAAGCCTCATCCGTTATTGGGATTACAACGATACCTATCTTTCGAAAGAGCCTGCACATCCAAGTGATAATTTAGGAGCTCTTTTGGCTGTGGTGCAATCGGAACATAAAACCGGTAAAGATTTTATTTCGGCTCTGATCATCGCTTATGAAATTCAATGCCGGCTTTGTGACGCGGCCAGTCTTCGTACAAGAGGCTGGGATCATGTGACTTACGGGGCGTTTTCTGTTGCCCTTGGCGTTGGGAAATTGATGAATATGCCGGTGGATCAATTGGTGCATGCACTTGGACTTTCAGGTGTTGATTCTGCGGCTCTTCGCCAGACTCGAGTGGGAGAAATTTCTGATTGGAAGGCTTCCGCCTTTGCAAATACAGCGCGGAATGCGGTCTTTGCTTGTGAGCTTGCACGGATGGGAATGACGGGGCCTTCGGCAATATTTGAAGGGGAAAAAGGATTTCACCGTTTGGTTTCAGGACCGTTTAAACTTGCAGCGCTTGGCGGCGGCAATCTGCCATTTAAAATTCTAGAAACCTACATCAAATTTTATCCTGTGGAATATCATGCTCAAGCGGCTGTTGAAGCGGCTTTGCGTTTGGTGCCTCGCGTAATGAATTTTAACCGGATTGAGAAAATTGATGTCGATACTTATGATGTTGCCATTGAAATAATTGTCCGGGATCCGGAAAAGTGGAATCCCAAATCCCGAGAGACGGCGGATCACAGTCTTCCTTACGTCATCGCACGAAGTTTGCTGGATGGTCAGATGACGCTCCGGCAATTTTCGGAGAAGAAAATTCGTGACTCAGCAGTTCTCCAGCTGATGAAGAAGATTCATATTCGGGAAGATAAAAAGATGAGCCGGGCCTATCCAAAAACTTTGCCTTGCCGGATCCGGATTCAAGAAAAGGGAGCGGAGCTTCTTGAAGAACTTGTGGAAATTCCGCGCGGGCATTACATGAATCCGATGTCAGACGAGGAAGTCGAAGAGAAATTTATCCAACTCACTGCGCCATTTATTTCGAAATCAAAACAAAAACAAGCTTTGGAGCTTGTTTGGAATTTGGAAAGGATAAGAAACTGGGATCAGTTGATGGACACACTGGTGGTAGAGAAATGAAAAAGAAAACTCTTCGATCCTTAGTCAAAGCTGGCCGAACGCTAGTTATGCCAGGTGCTATCAATGCGGCTCTAGCACTTTTGATTGAGAAAGCAGGTTTTCCGGGAGTTTATGTGTCCGGTGCCGGTATTTCGAATGGGCTGGCGGGACTTCCTGATTTAGAGCTGATCACACGAAAAGAAATGATCCAGGCGACACATTACATTGTGAAATCGGTTAATCTCCCGGTCCTAGCGGATGCAGACACTGGATATGGGGATGCCCGGGAAGCTGCTAAGACAGTGAGAGAATTCGAATCTATTGGCGCTTCAGCCATTCACATTGAAGACCAATTTTCTCCAAAACGCTGCGGGCATCTTGAGGGGAAAAAGCTGATTTCTCAAGAAGAAATGTGTGAGAAGATTAGTGCTGCGCAACAAGCGCGCCGGAACCGGGACTTTATGATCTTTGCTCGCACTGACGCACGTTCCGTCGAGGGGATGGAAGGCGCTCTCAAAAGAGCAGAGGCTTATGTTCGGGCAGGTGCTAACGGAATTTTTCCGGAAGCCCTTCAATCAGTTCGGGAGTTTGAGATTTTTCGAAGCAGAATTCGCGCTCCTTTAATTGCCAATATGACGGAATTTGGCAGAACGCCTTATATTTCTGTTAGACAGTTTAAAAAGCTTCAGTATAATATCGTTCTTTTCCCGCTCAGCGCGTTTCGTGTCATGATGAAGCAGGCGGAAATATTTTTGGCGCACCTTTCCAAAACAGGATCCCAAAAAAAATTCCTACCTAAGATGCAGACGCGTAATGAATTATATGATTTACTTCAGTATCAGAAATTCGAGCAGTTATTGGCAAGGAAACGACGTTAAGAGATATGTCAGACCATTCACCCATTCAATCAGGCTTACAGGGAATTATCGCAGGTTCTTCTTCCATTTCTGAAGTAGATCCTTCAGGCGACAAGTTAATTTATCGCGGATTTGATGTTCGCGAACTGGCCGAGAAGTCTTCTTATGAAGAAGTTGCGTATCTCATCCTGATGGGAGCGCTTCCCACATTGAAACAACTTTCCGATTTCAAAGCCAAGCTTGTTGAAGAGAGGACTATTCCAAAATTGCTTAAAGACCTGTTTCAGCAGCTTCCAAAGACATCTAACATGATGGATCGTCTCAGAACAGTCGTTTCTTTTTTAGGGCTTTTGGATCCCGACTGGAAGGATGATTCTCATGATGCCAATATCAGGAAGGCAATTCGTCTTGTCGCGAAAATGCCTATTCTCACAGCAGGTTGTTATTTGGGACCGAAGGCGAAAGAAATTCCGGATCAGAACCCTAAGTTTTCTCACGCGAAAAATTTTTTATTTCTTCTTACAGGAAAAGAGAAGGATGATTATTCAGTCAAGGTGTTTGATGCTTCTTTGATTCTATATGCCGAGCATGGATTTAATGCGTCAACATTCTCGGGCCGGGTGACCATTTCAACGCAATCCGATATTTATTCTGCGGCCACATCGGCCATTGGAACTTTGAAAGGAAGCCTTCATGGCGGTGCCAATGAAAAGGCCATGGAAATGTTGCTCCAGATCGGAGAACCCTCCAAGGCAGAGGCCTGGGTTCGTAATGCTCTGAAAAGCAGAATAAAAGTTATGGGATTCGGTCATCGAGTCTACAAAATTCAGGATTCCCGCGCGCCCATCTTGAAAAAAATGCTCAAGGAATTTGCTGAAAAAACAAAGAACACGAAATGGGTGGCAATTTCCGATGTGGTTGAGCGCGTGATGAAAGAGGAAAAGAATCTTTTCCCAAACGTCGATTTTCCCTGCGCGGCGCTTTATTACGAGCTTGGACTTCCGATGGAACTGTACACGCCGATTTTTGCTGCTGCCCGTATGGCCGGATGGTGTGCTCATGCGATTGAGCAGCTGGATAATAACCGGCTTATCCGCCCTGAATGTGACTACACGGGCCCGCATAATCTGAGTTATGTACCGATCGAAAAAAGATAGTCGTTTTAAATTCTCTCTCCCAAAAATGAAAACATTTCATTATCTCTCATTATTTGTAGTCGGCATATTAACGGTCTTTCTTTTTTCCGGATTTCTTTCATTCAATAAAGGGAACAAAGAAACTCAGCCAAAACAGAGTATTGCACTTTTGCCCATCGATAAAGCTGTGGGACGCCCTCTGACAGCTTATGTTGGGAGGAAATTTGGCGAGAGTTTTATGGAAAAAGCTTTCGGAGATAAAATTAATCTCGAATTTTTGAAAGGAAGCGATATCCACAATGATCCTCATTATGTCCAGAAGCGGATTTATGTCACAATCGGAAAAACTCTCAGGAGGAGAAAATATGAGGTCTTAGATCCTGTAAAAGTTTTTGCCGCGTTTAATACACTAGCGTATCGACACCAAGAAGTGAACCTGAAGCAGTTAAGAGAACAAGTTCCAGCAGATGCTTATTTTTTTGTGACGATTACTTATTGGGAAACGGATGATTTTGATAAAACGGGTATCATGGAGGCAGGTTATAACGCTCAGTTATTGGATGGGAAAACAGAGAAATTGATTTGGCAAAAGGAGAGCCCTAAGCGGCGCTTTACCGTTCGCCAAAACCAGAACAATATCAGCTCGTTCACAGCCTATTATGATGAAGCAATTGAATTGATTGCCTTGGATATCATCAAGAAATTTCCAAAAAAAATACCTGTTTCTGAGGCCCCGAAATCATTTGAAGTTCAGGCCCAAAAAGTGACAACAACGTAGTTGTTGTCATCCCGGCCTCCGAGCCAGGATCCATTTTTAGAGGAGTTTTTCATGCCGCTTCATTATGGCTGGCTTCCGGTTGGCAATGAAGAAATCAGGTATTTAGAAGGTGGGGAAGGAGCCCCTATTGTTTTTCTGCATGGAGCTATTGGATCCATGGAGATTTGGAAGCCTGTTCAAGAAATTCTCTCAAAACAATTTTTTGTATTCGCCTTTGATTTACCCGGATTCGGAAGCTCTAAGAAAAATAACGTTTCGTATACTATTCCGTACTTTGCCGATTTTCTCTATTCCTTGCTAGAAAGAAGGAAATTCTCACGTCCTTCAATTGTTGGCGCTTCGATGGGAGCGCGAATTGCGCTTGAGTTTGCGGTTAAATACCCCACCGAACTGGATCGATTAATTCTCTGGGCTCCATCCGGCGTATCGGCCGGTCCCTGGAATTTGCGGGGGATTTTGAGTTTATTTGTTATCCGTGAGTTGTGGCTTAAATGGTATTTGAGGCCTGCTCAAATTAAGAAAATTTGGAAAAAAGAATTACCTCTTAATCATTCTTCTTTCAAACAAATATGGGAGTCCAATCCTTCCTATCACGATGACAATGAGCGAAGTTTGTGGATTCGTGCCTTTTCAAGATCTGTGAGATCCTTAATGACTTATCCTCTTGGAAATCGGGCTGTAAATATCTCAAGACCTACGTTGGTTCTTTCAGGAACAGGGGATATTCATCATTCCATCGAGGAGGCGAAACTGTTACAATCCAAAATTCCTCAAGCACGTTTTGAAGTTTGCCAGGGAGCGGGACATTTTTTGATGCTTGAAAGACCAGAGGAATTTGCGACAATAGTTGCCAATTTTATCCAACAAGCAGTGAGGACCTAGTCCATGGAAGGGAAATCATCATCTCGGAAATCAAAGTTTCTCGTGAATGCAGGCGAGAAACTGAAAGAGCTTTCGTCTAAACCCAATTTTATTTATCAGTTGGGCATTTCAATTTTAGTTCTTCTGCTTTTTCTCCCGTTTTTTATCTTCGTGATTAATATTTTTAGACAGAGTGGACAATTTTCTTTGGATGGATTCAGGAATGCATTTGGATCTTCCACCTCTTGGCATCTTATCTCTCAGACTCTGATTTTAGCTTTCGGATCCTTGTTTGTTGCTTTACTCGCGGGGCTTTCTCTGGGATTCTTCTTTAATGCGACTCAGTTTCCATTACGGCGTCTATTTTTAGCGGCTTTGCTTTTTCCTTTATGCCTGCCATCTTATCTGTGGGTTCTTGGCTGGGAATTAATATTGGGTCGTCAAGGATATTTACAGGAATTGTTATGGGAGAATGCGGGTGATTTTACGGCTCCTTTTCTTTTCAGTGACTTAGGGGCTATATTCATTTTTGGCATTTATTACTCAGGCGTTATTGTGATTTCCGTAATGCTGTTTCTAGCGCTGAAGCGTTACTCCTTTATTCCCGACTCCAATCAAAGCTGGATGAAAAACTTTTTTGGGTTTGTTTTTTCCTATTTGAAGTCATCCCTTTTCTGTTTTTCTGCGTTCCTGATTGTTTTAATGGGGTATCGTGATTTTGGCGGGAGTTCATTGTTGGGGAGAGAAACTTTGAGCACGGAGATATTTTCGTTTTTCAGCACCTTTTATAATTACGATTCTATTGTTGCACCCGGCATTGTGATTCTGGTGTTCTCCCTTATTTTTTGGATGATCTGGGAATTGGGAATCAAAAAACATCTATTGGGTTTCGTGGGTTCTGAACGGAGGAGGGAGCTTGTATTTCTGAATACCGGTAAATGGCAGACAGCTCTTTTTTGGATGTTTATGTTTCTAGTGACAGCCTTCTACTTTTTCCCCATATGGGTTTTTTTCTTAAAGTCAGGGGGAATGGAGTTTTATTGGGAGGCGCTTAAAGGAGGGTGGGGGAGCATTTTGAGGACAATGGTATTTTCTGTTTTGGGTTCTTTGGTTCTGGTTTCTTTTGTTCTGGCGATTGACCGTTTTATCGGCGTTACGAATAAGACTTATGCTTCTTGTGTTGAAAAAATATTCGCTTTTATTTTTTTTATTCCTGGGATATTAACGGGTGTACTGTTGAACCGATTCTGGAATCATAGCTGGAGCGCCTGGATTTATACGAGTTATGCCATCGTTTTTTTAGGTATTGTCACCCAATATGTATATCCCTTCTGGTTTGGAAAGAAACTGTTCGGCGAAAATCCGAACGTTCAGGTGCATTCTCCAAAACATTCGGAAGCTCAAACGAATTTTTTTAGAAAAATTCTCTCACCTTTTAACGACGTTCGGAATTTTGCCTTAGTCATGGGGGGGCTGATCCTTTTTCTTCGCGAAATGGGATCTTCTGTATTGCTTTATCCGCCTGGACAAGAGCCATTACTTATAAAAATATTTACTCTCAAACCGATTGAGACCGAACCCGTGATAGCAGGTATGGCAGTGATTTATCTCGTGCTGATTAGCATTCCCATCACAATTCTTGTATTACGGTTTAGAAAAATATAAGGGAGGTTGTTATGCATGTTGATCCTCGAAAAATGAGTTGGCTTGGAATTCTTTTTGTTGTCTTTGTTGCGGGATGCGGCCAACAGGAGCCTGTCATCAAAATTGGTGTTTCAGGGCCGTTTACGGGTGATCAAGCGAATGTGGGTCTTACGGTTCTGCGTGGCGCAAAGCTGGCTGTGAATCAAGCCAATTTAAACGGAGAAGTACTTCCAGGATATAAACTTGAATTGGTTCCAATCGATGATCAGCACAATCCAACTCAAGCAGTTTCTGCAGCCAAAAAATTTATTTCGGATCCACAAATTTTAGGGGTGGTAGGCCATTTGAATTCAAGCTGTACGAAGCCAGCCTCACAAATTTATTACAATGGACGCCTCGCGCAGATTACGCCTGCTTCCACGAATCCGGATATTTCTAAACAGGGGTATGACACTTTCTTCAGAATTTGTGCGACGGATGATCTCCAGGGGCCGAAAGCTGCGCAATTTGCTTTCAATGAACTTGCCGCCCGTAAAGTGTTTATCATTGATGATAAAACCACATACGGTAAGGGAATTACCGATGAATTTAAGAAAGCGTTTGCAGCCATGGGAGGACAAGTTCTTGGCCATCAGGGAATTACTCAAGGGGACAAGGATTTTACTCCGCTGTTGACCAACGTTCGTACTCTGAGTCCAGACCTGATTTTTTATGGAGGACTTTATCCGGAGGCCTCCCTGATTATCAAACAAGCTAAAGATTTAAATATCAAAGCTCCTGTGATGGGAGGGGATGGAATTTACGATGTCACGCTGATCAATTTATCTACACCTCAAGCAGCTGAAGGAACGTATGCAACGATGATTGGTACAGATATTAGAAGTCTTCCTCAGGCCCAGGAATTTGTGAAGGCGTATGAATCAGAATTTGGAGATATCGGTTCTTACTCTGCATATTCGTATGATGCCGCGAATATTTTGATTCAGGCAATTAAAATGGCTCAGATTCCAGATCGTGAAAAGGTGATCAGTGTTTTACGAGGTGGAGGAACGTTTCCGGGCATTTTGGGTCAAACCAAATTTGATGAGAACGGGGACACTGAAAATGAAATTGTGAGCGTTTTTCGCGTTCGTGACGGTAAGTGGGAGCATGTTCGTACCGTCTGATCTATGGAACTCTTTTTTCAGCAATTAATCAATGGTCTTACAATCGGAACTATATACGCTTTAATCGCCCTGGGTTACACCATGGTTTACGGAATTATTCAGCTCATTAATTTCGCCCATGGGGAAGTTTTCATGGTTGGGGCCTATATCGGTCTTACAGTAATTATGTTTTTAGGATTTACCGCTGCTGCAAATTTGCCTCTTGCGTTACTTTATCTGGCTCTCATTTTACTCATTTCGATGATTGTCTGTGGACTTCTTGGAATCCTGATTGATCAAATTGCTTATCGGCCAATCCGTAATTCTCCACGTTTGGTGGCATTGATCAGTGCCATCGGCGTCTCTTTCGTTCTTCAAAATGTGGTGATGCTGATTTATGGGCCTCAGGATAAAGGTCTTCCTCAAATTTTCCCCGATATCAAATTTATATTTGGTGAGGTGACAATTACATTAATGCAGATTCTGATTTTCGCTGTCTCGCTCGTGTTGATGGTTTTACTTCATTTTTTGGTCCAGAATACTCAGATTGGCCGGGCAATGCGGGCGACAGCTCAGGATCACAAGATGGCAAGATTGGTTGGGATCAACGTGAATGGCATTATTAGTCTTACATTTTTTATTGGTTCTTCAATGGCGGCTGTCGGTGGAGTTTTATTTGGATTGTATTATCACACCATTAATTTTCATGACGGATATCTTGCCGGTCTTAAAGCATTTACCGCAGCTGTACTGGGTGGAATCGGAAATATTCCAGGCGCCATGGTGGGCGGGATACTGATTGGACTTGCCGAAGGATTTGGCGCCGGTTATATCTCAAGTGAGTGGAAAAATGTTTTTGCTTTTGTGATTTTGGTTGTCATTCTTCTCCTGAAGCCCACAGGTCTTTTTGGAGAACGTATTTCGGATCGGGCATGAGTCAAATCCGACTTCAGCGCCACTGGATTTACGGCCTGATCATCTTTCTTTGCTTTGCCATCCCATTTATTGACCGCAGTGCTTATCATCAAGAAGTTCTTACCACCGCAGGCATTTATATTCTCCTTGCTCTAGGCTTGAACATTATTGTCGGGTATGCGGGACTTTTGAACCTGGGATACGCGGCATTTTTTGCTATCGGAGCGTATACTTACGCCAGCCTGAATCTTGCCTGGCATGTTCCATTCTGGGTAGCAATTCCAATTGCTTTCGTCGTGACTTCAATTTTTGGATTTTTGGTGGGACTTCCTGTTCTGCGTGTCAAAGGAGATTATCTGGCTATTGTTACTTTAGGATTCGGAGAGATTGTCCGCATTATTTTTAATAATCTTGAGATTACAGGAGGCCCGAATGGCCTTTTGGGCATTGCTCATCCCACACTTTTTTATCCGGTTTGGAACAATGGATTGGCTTGGGCCCGCTTGGATTTTGGTGTTCAGTCTTTTCCTTACTATTATCTGGTTTTAGTTTTTGTCATTTTCGTGGCCTATTTTTCGCTCAGGCTTGATCGAAGCAAACTGGGACGAGCCTGGATTGCGGTCCGTGAAGATGAGGTGGCGGCCGGGTGTATGGGCATTCCCGTTGCGCGAGTAAAACTAGCAGCCTTTGCGGTGGGATCCTCCATTGCCGGAATTGCAGGAACCATTTACGCCGCCAAGCAGGGGACAGTGACGCCCGACTCTTTCGATTTTATCCTGTCGGTCATGATTCTTGCCATGGTGGTGCTTGGAGGACTGGGCAGTGTTTTCGGAGTGATTTTGGGTGGACTGGTACTCAGCATTCTTCCGGAACTCTTGAGAGAATTTTCGATTTACCGGATGCTGATTTTTGGGCTGGTTATGATTTTGATGATGATTTTCCGGCCCCAGGGATTTTTAGGAAATGTGAGAAGGAAATATGAGCTTACTTCGCGTAGAAAATATTTCTAAAAAATTTGGCGGACTGAAAGCCATTCAAAATGTTTCACTCACAATTCGCCGCGGAGAAATTGTGGGTCTGATCGGCCCGAATGGAGCCGGAAAAACCACATTTTTCAATTGCATTACCGGTATTTACAAACCGGATTCCGGTACAGTTCTCTTTGGCGATTACGATCAAGACATTACGGGTTTTCAGCCGCATTTAATTTCGTGGAGGGGAATGGCGCGGACATTTCAAAATATCCGGCTGTTTGCCGGAATGACTGTGCTTGAGAACGTTATGGTAGGAGCCCATCGGCATGTTCATTTTTCACTGAAAAATCTCTTCTTTTCTTCTGATCGTTTTCGCGCTGGGGAAGAAAAAGTAATTCGCCGGGCTCATGAATTGCTCGAATTTTTTGGAATTAACAAATATGCCAATGAACTTGCTTCCTCCATTCCTTACGGCTCCCAGCGCCGGTTGGAACTTGCAAGAGCGCTGGCCTGTGAGCCTCAGCTTTTGCTTCTCGATGAGCCAGCGGCAGGCATGAATCCTCAAGAGAAACAGGATCTTCTTGAGCATATCAGTGAAATCCGGCGTCAGGGAGTTTCCATTCTG
>Ga0247727_10015727_pt1 | contig 12353 bp, 11 predicted proteins | sample WisWelCaveWW1625_FD_202498 | JGI IMG/M metagenome (GOLD analysis project Ga0247727, IMG submission 202498) | Biofilm microbial communities from Wishing Well Cave, Virginia, United States - WW16-25 | ecosystem: Environmental > Aquatic > Deep subsurface > Groundwater > Cave microbial mat | place... | reverse complement strand
TCGGAAAGATCCTCCAGGTCGAACGAGCCCTTGCGCATCTTGGCGGCGATCGCCTGCGCCTTCTCGACGTCGATGGTCTGCGCCGCCTTCTCGACCAGGCTCACCACGTCGCCCATGCCGAGGATGCGCCCGGCGATGCGCTGCGGGTGGAAGTCCTCCAGCGCGTCCCACTTCTCGCCCACACCGATCAGCTTGATGGGCTTGCCGGTCACCGCGCGCATCGAGAGCGCGGCGCCGCCGCGGCCGTCGCCGTCGACGCGGGTCAGCACGATGCCGGTGACGCCCACGCGCTCGTTGAAGCTCTTGGCAAGCTTGACCGCGTCCTGCCCGGTCAGGCTGTCGGCGACCAGCAGCGTCTCGTGCGGGCGGGCGATGTCGCGCACCTCGACCGATTCCTGCATCAGCGCTTCGTCGATATGCATGCGCCCCGCGGTATCGAGCAGGACCACGTCATAGCCGCCAAGCCTTGCCGCATCGAGTGCGCGCCGCGTGATCTGTTGCGGCGTCTGGCCGGCGACGATGGGGAGCGTATCGACCTTGGTCTGGTCGCCCAGCACGCGGAGCTGCTCCTGGGCCGCCGGCCGACGCGTGTCCAGCGAGGCCATCAACACTTTCTTCTTGTCGCGGTTCGCCAGCCGATAGCCGATCTTGGCGCAGGTGGTGGTCTTGCCCGAGCCCTGCAGCCCGACCAGCATAATGGCCACCGGCGGCTGGGCGGCGAGGTCGATGGGCGCGGCGTCCGACCCCAGCATGGCGACCAGCTCGTCGTGCACGATCTTGACCACCATCTGCCCGGGCGTGACCGACTTGACGACGTCCTGGCCGACCGCCTTGGCCTTCACCTTGTCGGTGAACTCGCGCACCACCTCCAGGGCCACGTCCGCCTCGAGCAGCGCGCGGCGCACCTCGCGCATGGCCTCGGCCACGTCGCTGTCGGTCAGCGCCCCGCGTCGCATGAGCTTGTCGAGAATGCCCGAGAGGCGATCGGATAGGCTCTGGAACACGTCGAACCTCTTTGCACCAAACGGAAATGACGGAACGCGCCCGCGGGCGCTATGCGCTGGCGGACGTTCACCCCCCGGCCACCCGATCCTGTCCGCAAAAACGTGCCGGATCATGTGCAGGGCGGCGGCTCGTTCCCACGGGCCGTCTGGAAGCGCGCACCATCGTGGAAGTCGGTGCACCTGTCAACCTGCGCCGTCAACGACGCCGCAATCGCGAGGTACGCAGCAAATGCGCCGTCGTATAGATTGGCGGCGGTGCCAAGGAATGTCTCGGGATGTCGGCTGGAGCGCGAACCCCCTGGTGGACCTGGGCCTGGCCTGGCCTGGGCGACCATGATCGCGACGGCCATGACCGGCGCGGCCGGTGTCGTCGCGGTGGCCGCAGGAGCGGTTCTGATCGCCACCGTGTTCGCGGCCGTGTACCACGCGGAGGTGGTCGCGCACCGGATCGGAGAGCCGTTCGGAACCCTTGTCCTTGCCGTCGCCGTGACGGTGATAGAAGTGGCTTTGATTGTCTCCATCATGGTCGGAGTTGCAGCAGACAAGGCGGGGCTCGCACGCGACACGGTGTTCGCGGCCGTCATGATCGTTTGCAACGGCATTGTCGGCTTGTGCCTCCTCGCGGGAGGCGCGCGCCACCGCGAGCAGGGTTTCCAGCTCCAGGGCGCGAGCGCCGCATTGGCAGTGCTCGCAGCGCTCACCATCCTCACCCTCGTCGTGCCGAACGTCACGACGAGCACGCCAGGCCCCACGTTCAGCACCTCGCAGCTCGTCTTTGCCGGCGTGGTCTCGCTGGTGCTCTACGGCTCGTTCGTTTTCGTCCAGACGGTGCGGCACCGCGACTACTTCCTCCCGCTCGAAGCTGGCAGCGAGGAGGTGCATGCGCCGCCGCCCTCCAATCACGCCGCCCTCGTCAGCTCGGCGCTTCTCCTCGTCGCCCTGGTAGCCATCGTCGGCCTTGCCAAGGCCCTCACGCCTGCGGTGGAAAGCACCATCGGCTGGTTTGGCGCACCGAAGGCCGTTGTGGGGATTGCCATCGCCATGGTTGTGCTGCTGCCCGAGGGGCTGGCGGCGCTCAGGGCAGCCCGCGCCAACCGATTGCAGACCAGTTTGAACCTGGCGCTCGGATCGGCACTTGCAACCATCGGCCTGACCATACCGGCGGTTGCGATCGTTTCGATCGTGCTCGGCCAGCGGCTGGAGCTGGGGCTCGGTGCGAAGGAGATGACGCTGTTGGCGCTCACGCTGCTGGTCGGCGTGATCACGCTGGGCACCGGCCGGACCACGGTGCTTCAGGGCATCGTGCACCTGGTCATCTTTGCAACGTTCCTGTTCCTGGCCGTGGTGCCGTAAGGTGATGGAAATGCCCGTGCCATCAAGCTGTGCCCCCCGTTAGAAACGGCGGCGCTCACCGTCGGCGCAGCCAGTTCTCGAGCAAGAGGCCTCGGATGCGGCGGAAGTCACGCTCGTTGTCGGTGACCAGCGTGCAACCGAGGGTGACCACCTGAGCGGCGATCAGGAGATCGTTGGCGTCAATGGGGCGCCCCTTCCGTTCGAGGTCGGCGCGGATCACGGCATACGTGACGTCGGCAGGGGATTGTCCGAGACACTGTTGGCGTCGAGCAGACAGCGGGTCACAGGACAACCGGCTTGGGCGGCCTGTTCTCGATCGGCGGGAACTCCTCATCGAGAGGATCGAGTGTCGCCAGCAAGGCAAGCAGCGATTTCTTCCGCGCGGGCTCGATGATCAATCGTTCGCCCTCCTTGCGCATGATGGCCTCCTCGCCCGGCAACTCGAATTCCCGCGGGATGCGCACGGCCTGGTTGCGCCCGTTCCTGAACACCTTCACGTGCCGTTCTGCCCCGGCCGGCGTCCTACTACGTGACATAGGCCGCAGCAGATGCCATGCGGGGCCAAGAGTCCGGTGCGTTACCCGAACCCCGAAAAGAACAGCCGCCAGGTGGTCGCGCAGGACGAATCTCTGAGAGAGAGCATGGAGATGTGAGTCTCACCCAGCTGGCACCAAACGCAACACGCGGCCATCGGCACTGTCCGTCAGCAGCCACAGCCCACCGTCAGGCCCCGAGCGCACGTCGCGGATGCGTTCGCCCAGGTCCCCCAGCAACACCTCTTCGCCGACAATTCTTTCGCCGTCGAGTATCAGGCGGTGCAGCGCCCGCGCCCGCAGCGCTCCTACGAACAGGCTGCCCTTCCATTCAGGAAAGAGACTGCCCGTGTAGAACGCCATGCCCGAGGGCGCGATCGAGGGGTCCCAGTAGTAGACCGGCTGCTCCATGCCCGCCTTGGCCGTGCCCTCGCCGATCCTGAGACCCGTATAGTCCACTCCGTAGGTGATCACCGGCCAGCCATAGTTTCGGCCCCGGAGCGGAATGTTGACCTCATCGCCGCCGCGGGCGCCGTGCTCCACCGTCCACAGCTTGCCGCTGGCGGGGTGAATGGCAGCAGCCTGCACATTGCGGTGGCCGTAGCTCCAGATCTCGGGCCGCGCACCGGCCTTGCCGGCGAACGGGTTGTCGGGCGGCACCGTGCCGTCGGGGCGAATGCGCACGACCTTGCCGTAGTGCGAGCCGAGATCCTGGGCCTTGGCGGGCTGATAGCGCTCGCCCAGCGCCACGAACAGATTGCCGTCCGGCGCAAAGGCGAGGCGCGAGCCGAAATGCTGGAGGCCAAGTGCCGAGGGCTGCTGCCGGAATATCACCTTCAGATCATCGAGGCGCGCGCTGTCGCCTGCGGATACCAGCCTGGCCCGCGCGACGGTGGTGGCGCTGCCGCCGTCCTCGCGCAGCTCCGCGTAGGAGATGTAGACGAGACTGGACGATGCAAAATCGGGGCTCAGCGCGACATCGAGAAGACCGCCCTGCCGGCCGGCAACGACCGCCGGCACGTTCGCAAGCGGCGGCGATACCTTGCCGTCTTTGCCAATCAGGCGCAGCCGCCCCGGCCGCTCGGTCACGATGAGGCGCCCGTCCGGCAGGAAGGCCATTCCCCAAGGGTGCACCAGCCCCTTGGCGTATGTCTCCAGCCTGACGCCATGTTTCGTCCTAGCCGCGGGCGCCTTGGTGATCTCGGCTGCGGCCTGCGAGGCGAACGCGAACAGCGCCGCAAGAGTGGCAATGGGTCTGGCGTGCATCAAGGAGTGCTCCGATCTATAGGTCCGGCTGGTGATGGTGACGCGCCCCTGACGCTTCAAGGGTGCTCGACGCTCACGTTTGTGAAAGGGGGGTCTGACCCCGGAGCCATGCCACCTGCCAGGATAAATTGTCTTGCAAGACCGCCTCGCCATATAAGGGACGCATGTCAACGCCAATCCCCTTCCGCAAGATGAACGGGCTCGGCAACGAGATCGTGGTGGTCGACCTGCGCGGACGCAAGGAGACCTTCAGCCCGGCCACAGCGCACGCCGTTGGCCGGCGCCAAGCCTCGCACTTCGACCAGATGATGGTGCTGCACGACCCCAAGCGTGCGGGAACGGACGCCTATGTCCGCATCTTCAACGCCGACGGCTCGGAGGTGGAAGCCTGCGGCAACGGCATGCGTTGCGTGGGCTGGATCGAGGCGCGAGAGACCGGCCGCAAGGCGCTGACATTCGAGACCCTCGCCGGCGTGCTCGATGTCAACGTGACCGATATCGGGCGCATCACCGTCGACATGGGCAGGCCGAGGTTCGGCTGGCAGGACATTCCCCTCGCCAAGCCGGTCGACGACACGAGAGCCATCGAGCTGCAGATCGGCCCTGCTGATAGGCCGATCCTGCATTCGCCTTCCGTCGTCAATGTGGGCAACCCGCATGCCGTGTTCTGGGTCGATGACGTCGAGGCCATCGACGTCGGCAGCATCGGACCCGTGCTTGAGAACCACCCGATCTTCCCGGAGCGGGCCAACATCTCGCTGGCTCGTGTCACATCGCCGGCCGCGATCACCCTGCGCACCTGGGAGCGCGGCGCCGGTCTCACCAGGGCGTGCGGCAGCGCCGCCTGCGCGGCGGCCGCATGCGCGGCACGCAAGGGCGTGACCGGACGGCAGGTGACCGTGACACTGCCGGGCGGGCCGCTTGGCATCGAGTGGCGCTCCGACGATCGCATCTGGATGACGGGGCCGGTGGAACTCGAGCACGAGGGCGTGCTCGAGGCGCCGGACGCGGTGCGATGACGCCATGAGCGAGGTTCGCATCGTCACTCTGGGCTGCCGCCTCAACGCCTACGAGTCGGAGGTCATGCGCGGCCATGCTGCCGCGGCTGGCCTCGGCGACGCCGTGATCGTGAACACGTGCGCCGTAACCTCGGAGGCGGTGCGGCAGGCGACGCAGTCCATCCGCAGACTGCGGCGCGAGAACCCGCAAGCCCGCATCATCGTGACGGGCTGCGCCGCGCAGATCGATCCCGATCGCTTCGCCGGCATGCCGGAAGTCGACGCCGTCCTCGGCAACGCCGAGAAGATGCAGGCCCGGACGTTTCAGGCCCTGAGCACCGCCGATACGCCGCGTGTGGTCGTCAACGACATCATGTCGGTGCGCGAGACCGCGCACGCCATGATCGACGGTTTCGGATCACGGGCGCGCGCCTACGTGCAGGTGCAGAACGGCTGCGATCACCGCTGCACCTTCTGCATCATTCCCTTTGGCCGCGGGCCGTCGCGCTCGGTTCCGGCTGGCGACGTCGTGGCGCAAGTGAGCCGCCTTGTGGACGCCGGCTACCCGGAGATCGTACTGACGGGAGTCGATATCACGGCCTACGGCCTCGACCTGCCCGGTGCGATGCGGCTGGGGGGGCTGGTGCGACACATCCTGCGGCATGTGCCGCAACTCAGGCGGCTCAGACTTTCGTCGATCGATCAGATCGAGGTAGATGCGCATCTCATGGATGCCATAGCGCAGGAGCCGCGCCTGATGCCGCATCTGCACCTCTCCCTGCAATCCGGCGACGACATGATCCTGAAGCGCATGAAGCGCCGGCATACGCGCGCCGATGCGGTGCGTTTCTGCGACAAGGTGCGCCGGCTGCGGCCGGACATGGTTTTCGGCGCCGATTTGATCGCGGGATTTCCGACCGAAACCGACGCGATGTTCACCAATTCCCTGCAGCTCATCGACGATTGCGGCCTCAGCTTCCTGCACGTCTTCCCGTTCTCCCGCCGGGCCGGGACACCGGCCAGCCGCATGCCACAGGTTGCCGGTCCCGCGATCAAGCAGCGGGCCGCAAGACTTAGACAAAAAGGCCGGGCCGCCCTTGCTGCCTACTTGGATGCGCAAGTCGGCCGGGAGGCAGAACTGCTGATGGAGCGCAGCAATCTCGGCCGCACGCCCGGCTTCGCAGAGGTAGAGGTTGTGGGCGGCCCCGGCGAGCTCCTCAATGTCCGCGTCACTGGGTCCGATGGTTCCCGCTTGCGGGGCGAACGACCTGCTCCCAAGTATGCGCCGTGAACGACAAACCTGCGAAACGAAGCGGCCTTTTCAGCGCGTTCCGGCGCGCCGGAACGCCTCAGGAGCAGACGCAAGCCGCGGTTGCTAAGTCCCCTGCCGCGGCCCCTCCGCAGGCTGCCACTGCAGGTGAACCCCCGAAGAGGCCGGGCTGGTTCCAGCGCCTCAAGCAGGGTCTCTCCAAGACCTCCGCCCGGCTGTCGCAGGACATCGCCGGCGTCTTCACCAAGCGAAAGCTCGATGCCGACACGCTGCAGGAGCTGGAAGACCTGCTGATCCAGGCGGATCTCGGGGTCGAGATGGCTCAGCGCATCACCACCGCGCTGGCCAAAGGCCGCCATGAGAAGGAGATTTCACCCGACGAGGTGCGTGCCGTACTGGCCGCGGAAGTCGAGCGCACGCTCGCTGCCGTTGCCAAGCCCTTGCAAATCGAGAGCGGCGATCGGCCGCACGTGATCCTGGTGGTTGGGGTTAACGGCACTGGCAAGACCACGACCGTCGGCAAGATCGCGCATCGTTTGGTCGGCGAAGGCAAGACGGTGATGCTGGCCGCCGGCGATACCTTCCGCGCGGCCGCAATCGATCAACTCAGGATCTGGGGGGAGCGGACCGGGGTGGAGGTCGTCGCGCGTGATGTCGGGGCCGACGCGGCGGGGCTTGCGTTTGATGCGCTGGCGCGGGCGCGCGAAAAAAATTGCGACGTCTTGCTCATGGACACTGCCGGCCGTCTGCAGAACAAGCAAGCCTTGATGGACGAGCTGGAAAAGGTGATTCGCGTTCTGCGCAAGATCGATCCTACAGCGCCGCATCAGGTGCTTCTGGTCCTGGATGCAACCACTGGTCAGAATGCACTCAACCAGGTGGAGGTGTTCAAGGACAAGGCAGGGGTCACCGGCTTGATCATGACCAAGCTCGATGGCACCGCCCGCGGTGGCATTCTGGTCGCAATTTCGGCAAAGTTCGGCCTGCCCGTGCATGCGGTCGGAGTTGGTGAGGGAGTCGAGGACTTGTCAGCCTTCGATGCCGGAGAGTTTGCGCGCGCAATCGCGCTAGGCTAAAGGAAACAAAAAGGGAGGGGCCGGATCTCTTGCAGGGAGCCGCCAAGGAGCAGAAGTGGCAATTGAAGCGATGAACTGGCGGCGGCGGCATTTCCCGTTCAACGCCGAGCAATCCGTCAGCGTCTTTGGGGAAATCGGGCCTCTGGTCGCGATGTTCCTCGTCAATGGCATCACCGGAAACATAGCCGCGGGCACGTGGGCACTGATCGTTGCCACAATAGTCTCGCTTGTGGTCAGCCTGTGGGTGCTCGGCCGCCCTCCGGTCATGCCGTTCATTGCGGGAGGCGTCAGCGTCGTATTTGGTGCCCTCACCCTGATCACCGACGATCCCATGTGGGTGCAGATCAAGGTGACCCTGTTCAACACCTTGGTCGCGGCGACGCTGTGGCTTGGCCAGAAAACCGGCCATGACTTCTTCCGCTTCGTTTTCGGCAAGACCTTCCACTACACCGACGAGGGCTGGCATAAGCTTACGCGCAATGTGGCGCTGTTCTTCCTCGCTACGGCCATCTTGAACGAGGCGGTCCGCCTCGGCTTCGACGGTTTCGAGATGTTGGCCCTCAATCACATGTTCACGGGCGTCGACATCTGGATTCTCTTTAAGCTCTTCATCATCATGCCGTTCACGGCACTGTACTTCTGGTGGCAGGTGCGTCTGATGCAGCCGTACCGGCTGCCCGAGCCGAGACGGTTCGCGGCCGCGGACACGGCCCAAAGCAACGATGCGGCCAACTGACCGACGTTACCTGGACGACAGGCCGAAAACGCCATGAGCGATGAAGCCAGGGCTGCCGGGCGCCGCGAGGAGGCCAACTCCCCCGTCAAGCTTGCGATCGATTTTGGACCGCTGGTCGCGTTCTTCGCGGTCTACTACCTGGTCGAGCGCTATCGGCCGGAATCCGGCATCTACTGGGCTACCGGCGTCCTCATGGGCGCAACCGTCATTGCCCTCTTCTTCTCGCGCTTGTTGCTTGGCCGTTTCTCGGTGGCCCCGCTCATCACCGCCGTGCTGGTCGTCGTTTTCGGGGGCCTGACCATTTGGCTCCAAGACCCGCGCTTCGTCATGATCAAGCCCACCATCATCTATCTGCTACTTGCGGGCATCCTGGCGTTCGGTCTCCTCACACGCCGCCCCCTGCTCAAATGGGTGATGGGCGAAGCCCTGCGGCTCACGGACGAGGGTTGGCACAAGCTGACCGTCCGCTGGGTCGTCTTTTTTGTCGCGATGGCGGTGCTCAACGAGGTTGTAAGGCTCAACTTCACACAACCGACGTGGGTCAATTTCAAGGTCTGGGGCGTCCTGTCGTTAACCTTGATTTTTGCGGCCGCGCAGGTCGGCCTGATCAGGCGCCACGAAGCCAAGCTTGATGCCTGACCTGGTCTGTTAGCCCAAAGTGGGACACTGCGTCGCAAATTTTGCAATGACACGCGTGCCGATGATGTGTCATCTTACATAAGACTGACCCGCCACGGATCGTCTGCCGGCTTGGTGATGGGACGCTTGCAGCGTTCGTACCCGTCCGGCATCCCAAACACATTATCGAGGGAGATTTGAACAGCCATGAAGCGCGACACGACTGATCGGCTCAATCGCTCTCCCATCCATCTCCTGCACCGGGCAGGACAGTGCGCGGGCGATATCTTTCACGCCGAAATGAAGGTGGATGGTCTCACCCCGCGTCAGCTCGCCGTCCTCGTTACAGTTTCGCTGAACGAAGGGCTCAGCCAGACCGGACTTGTGGAACGTACCGGCATCGATCGTTCGACGCTGGCCGACATTGTCCGCCGCATGCAGCGCAAAGGATTGCTGCAGCGGCGGCGCACCAAGGAGGACGCGCGGGCGTACGCCGTGAAGCTGACTGAAGAGGGTCGTCGCGTGCTGCGCACGGCCGAGCCGTTGGCCAAGCGCGTGGACGACCGCATCCTCGACGCGCTGCCGGGCAAGCAACGCGATCAATTCGTCAACGATCTTCTGGCGATCGTCGACACGCTGCAGAAGTTGTCGCCGCAGGCATAGCGGCGGTCGATCGGCCCAAAGTTTGGGGGGAGCCGGCAAAGGGCCCTTCCCGCGCAAGCGGGAGGGGTTCTTTCATGCCGGCAACCCGATGGATGAACGCACCCGTCATCCCGGATGGCCTCCGCTGAAGCCTCGGCTTCCGGGAGGACGGGTGGGGCTCACACGGCGCCGTCGACAATCACGTCGAGCAGCTTCGGGCCGGGCGCCGCGAAGGCCCGCTGCAGAGCTGCCGGCAGCGCTTCGGACTCGGCAATCCGCTCGGCGACCATGCCCAGAGACCTGGCAAGGGCGGTGAAGTCGATCTTCGGGTCATCGAAGTCCATGCCGACATACTTGTCGCTGCCGTGGAAGGCCTTGAGGCGCTGCTTGATGATGCGATAGCCGCCGTTGTTGGCGATCACATAGGTGATCGGCAGTTTGGCGTTGGCTGCCGTCCACAGCGCCTGGATGGAATACATGGCACTGCCGTCCCCCGAGAAGCAGCACACCGGTCGCGGCGCCTGCGCCAGCGCCACGCCGACCGCGGCCGGCACGCCCCAGCCGATGCCGCCCGACGCCAGCCCGTGATAGCTGTAGCGGTCGCGGTAGGGCACGAGATCGGTGAGATGGCGGGCCGAGGTCAGCCCCTCGTTGACGAGGACGGCCTCGGGCGGCAGCGCCTTGGCGATTTGGAACGTCAGCCAGTCGGGGTCGATCGGCGCTTCCGCGCCGCGACCCTCGATGCGATCAGCAAGCCGCGAACGCCGCGCGATCCAGTTGCCCTTGGCCAACTCGGCCAGCGAGGCCTTCGCCCGCGCCGCCAGGCGCTCGCCGCCGCGCTCCCGCAGCAGGGGCGTGAGCGCCAGCAGCGTCTCGCGCACATCGGCCCGCACCGCCATCTCGGCCGCGAAGTTCTTGCCCATGTCCCAGTCCACCAGGCCGACGTGGACAACGGGCAGGGCATCGGGCAGCGCCTCCACCTCGCTCCACACCGACATGCGCAGCGGATCGGCGCCCAGCACGATCATGAGATCGAACCTGGCAAGGATCTCACGCACCTGCCGCTGATCGCGCGACAGCGCCCCCATGTAGCAGACGTGCTCGGAGAGGAAGTGTGAGCCGTAGGGCGCGCTCTGTTGATATGCGGGCGAGCCCAGCGCCTCGGCGAAGGCTGCGGCGGCTTCGAGCGCGTCGCTCTTGACGATCTCGTCGCCGGCAACGATGACCGGCCGCTCGGCCCGAAGTATGCGCCGCGCCAGCGCCACAAGCACGGCGTCGGCCGGCCGGGTACGCGTGTCCACACGGGTGGAGTTCCCCAGATCGATGCCGGCTTCGGCGTTGAGGATGTCGCCGGGCAGCGAGATGAACACCGGGCCTGTCGGCGGCGTCGTGGCGACCTTGGCGGCCCGGCGCACGATACGCGGCAGATCTTCCAGACGCGTCACCTCCACCGCCCATTTGACCAGCGGCTCCGCCATGGGAACCAGCGGATGATAGAGCAACGGCTCGGTAAGGCCGTGGCCCTGCTCCTGCTGGCCGGCGGTAATGATCATCGGCGTGCCGGTGAATTTGGCGTTGTAGAGCGAGCCCATGGCGTTGCCGAGCCCTGGCGCCACGTGCACGTTGCACGCTACCAGCTTGCCGCTGGCGCGCGAGAAGCCGTCGGCCATGGCCACCACGATCGCCTCCTGCAAGCCCAGCACGAACTCGAGGTCGGGATGCTCGGCGAGCGCGTGCATGATCGGCAGCTCGGTGGTTCCGGGATTGCCGAACAGGTGGGTGACGCCCTCGTCCTTCAAGAGCGCGAGGAACGCCGATCGGCCGGTGATGCGGTTCATGCTGGTTCCCTCGAGCGGAGGCGGCGGGCCGGGATGATGCCAAACATTGGGGCCGATCGCCAACGCGGTATCCTTGGCTGAATGGCTCGGGAGCCAACCGCTGGTTGCGCTGCGCTGCGGTTTTGCATTATGCACTCGCGTACCTGCCGGATAATTCCGGCTGTTGCGCCGAGTGTACTTGTGAAGCGCCACGTAGGGGCTACGCTGCCCATTGGCGTTCGGTTGGGGAAAGCTGCCTGCCTCCTGCCCAAGAGGGGAAACGCCGTTTCCCTGCTGTTTCGGAATCCGGACTTGGGTGCTCGCCGGGGCGGGCCGATATTGATGGGAGAAAGCAATGTCGATGAAGCGAGTTGCAGTTGCCGCCGCCGGGACAATCCTGCTGCTGACGGGCATGCTGGCAACGGCGGCCTCCGCACAGGAGGAGGAGCGGTGCAAGAACAATGAGACCTCAGCAGCCGGCGCCGCCACATATTTTGGCAAGGGCCGAGCCAGGCGGCTCTCCATAACCAGCTGGCAACGCGAGGTGCGCGCCAAGTATGGCGAGCGCTACATGGATTTCGCCAAGGCCAGAAACGCCCGCTTCGAGTGCGAGGCGGCGGGGATCGGAACGATCGGCCAGTTCAATCAGCGCTGCATCGTCAGGGCAACGCCCTGCAGAATCGTTGCTGCCGCGGACGACGACACTATCGGCGACGTGGGCAAGGACGACCAGAGGGTCTTCCGCATCCAGCGACTGTTGAGCCGGGCAGGCTACCTGGAAGCGGACGATGTGGACGGCGAGTACGGTCCGAAGACACGCGACGCCGTGCGCCGGTTCCAGCGGGAGGAGGGCTTGCGTGTGACCGGCGAGGCAGACGACAGCACCCTAGAACGACTGAGGCAGCGAGCCACTCCGTCGAAGTCGTAGAGATATTTCTGGTGACTCTGGCAACAGTTTGAGGTTGCGGCGGGCGCCCGCGCCCGCCTCTTTCCACTCGACTTCACTTCAAGCAAATCAAATCCGCAACCGAGGTCCCACT
>Ga0247727_10015726_pt1 | contig 12353 bp, 16 predicted proteins | sample WisWelCaveWW1625_FD_202498 | JGI IMG/M metagenome (GOLD analysis project Ga0247727, IMG submission 202498) | Biofilm microbial communities from Wishing Well Cave, Virginia, United States - WW16-25 | ecosystem: Environmental > Aquatic > Deep subsurface > Groundwater > Cave microbial mat | place... | reverse complement strand
GCAGCGGCGACGACTGCCAGTGCAAAGCTTGCCTCAGCCAGCGCCAACCGATTGAAGCGTCGTTGAAGGAGAGTCGGATCAAGATTAGGGGCGCTCATCGCTGAGGTGAAACGCGGCTTGATCACCAGCAGGTTGAGCGCCGCGATGGCGAAAGCCGGAAGCGCCAACCCTATTTTGGTAAGCAGGGTCAGCCCATAAGTCGTCTTGAACAGCGCCGCCCACGAGCCGACGTATTGCCAGGCAAGGTAGCTCCCGCTCACCAGCAAAATGCCGACGGCCCCGGCGGCGACGGTGGAGAAATTGAGAAGCAGATTCAAATTGACGCTGACTTTGGCCCGCTGGCGCAGGGCTTGCGTGAGGCGTATGGCGATGAAGAGTTGCACTAACCCGCCGACCCACACCCCAGCCGCCAGCAGATGGGCGGCATCGGCCACCACCGCCAGCCAGCCTTCCTCTTGAAGCGCGGCGCTATGACTGACGAGCGTAGAGGTCAATCCGAGAGCAACACTTAGGATAAGGCCGAGCCACCACTCCCAACACGCTATCTCCTGACGCTGTTCTTTATCGGATAGCCCCAAGCCCAGATCGGCGAGATTGAATATCAGTCCCAGACTGAGCCAGAAGCGAGTGAACCACATTCCGCCGAAGCGTATGCCCAGCCAGAGTTTGAAACTCTCGAAGCTCACGTCGCCGATGGCGGCGCTTTGGGCGATGAGAGTCAGCAACATTCCAACGCCGACCAACCCCAGCCCGACCCAGCCGACCCGAAGGGCCTGCCGGGCCATCGCCAGATCAAGTTGGTCGTCCTCCACGCCGGTGAGCGTTGGCCGCCAGACGAGGAAGCGGAAGACAAAGAGGCCTAGCAAAAGCACTTGGCCGGTGAGCGTCAGCCAGCGCGCGCCGAGGCTGGCCGGGGTCGAGCCGGGCGCGGCGATTGCCGTCTCTTCCACTGCTGTAGTTTGGGGAGCGGCGACGCCCACGCCGAAGGTGAAGGCGCCACTACTCGTGTGTCCGTCTATCGAGGAGAGGACTTTCCAGGCGACGGTGTAGAGGCCGGGTTCGAGCGGCTTGAGTGAGACGGCCAGCGTCGTGTATTCGACGTTGACGGTCTGCGTGTCGCCGTTGTCAACCGCCTCGCCGGTTTGATTGAGAACGCGAATGGCGCTGAACGACGCGGCGACGGATTCGCTGAAGGTAAGCTCGACTCGTGTGGGTGGTTCCTCTGGCGGGAAGGTGCTGTTGGGGTTGGGCGTAGACGAGAGCAATACCGCGTGCGCCAGGGCAAAGGAGAAATGCGCCAGCGCCAAACCGAGTCCCAAACCAACCGCCAATAAGGAGGTTCTCTTCATGAATCAGACTTCCAACTCAGGCGATCACGCCCGCGCGCCGCAGTTTAGTTTCCAGTTCATTACGCGACTCGCGCATGGCTTCTTCGAGATACGGATAGGCCAGCCACACACAGCCGAGTCCGAACAGCGTGCCGGTGATCAACCGCATCCACGAGTTGAACGAACCCAGTGTATCGCCTGCATAGAACCAGGCCGGGAAGGCCTGACTAGTGAGCGCCGCCAGCCAGGCGTTCGAGTCGTGCCAGCCGTTGCCGAGTCCGGCAAAGTCGCTGATTAGATGTGTGCCACCGTCAAGCACCATCGGCAGAACGAACAGCGCAAACGCCTAAAACGGCAAAGGCCGTAAACGTTTGCGGACGAGGGCGAAGACCAACCCTGCCAGGAAGATGCTTGTATACATGCTCACCATTCGATCCGACCAAGCCACCTTCCAGCCCATCTGCGGATTACCTATGAACTGCCGCAGGAGATAGGGATTATTCGTGTCCTGCCATGTAGTGTGAATTTCAGGCAGAGAGTAACTTGCCTGTGCGCCAAAGAGGAAGAAGGAGCGCTGAGGCAGTTGATGGCATTGGGTGCGGCAGGCAACGTAAATTGCGCGGGCCAGGCCCTCATTGCCCATCTTCATAAATACTGGCGCTAACCAGGGGGTGATGACGAATACCGCCCAGAGCAAATTGATGATCAGCAACCATTGGCGCAGAAAACCGAGAATGGTTCTATCCAATGTGATCATGGTTGCGCGTTGGCGAGAGGAGAGCGTGCGGGATTTGTTCATTGCTGACTTGAACTTCCTGTAGCGAGATCGGCAAAGACCACGATCCGCTGAGTGTCCATCAGATATGGGTAGCACGAGATGAGGGTGATCGTCGGCGTGGGAGTCGGATTCATCACACTGACTTCGGTTGGCTCGACGATCCGCCACTCGCGGACGACGCAACGGAACTGCTCGGCCGCGGTGTAGACCAGAACTTCATCGCCGGGTTGGAGTTGGTCCAAATGGCGGAAGAGCTCGCCGTAGATGTCGTTGTGAGCGGCATAGACGCTGTTGCCGATTTGGCCGGGCAGGGCCGTGCCCGGCACCTGGCCGACGCCCTTTTTGAGTTGCTCCCACGCCACCCCCTGCACCACCGGTGCATCCACATCAAGTGCCGGGATGCTCAGGCGCCGGGGGTGTTCAGGCGCGGGGGTGGGGAGGATGACTGGCGGGGACGGCTCGACCGCGAAGCGGATATTCTCTGGCAGGCTCGCTTCGTAAGGCTGAGCGCCGCCAGGCGACGTGGGCGGCGTGTGGCCGTCAGGCAGAAAGGCGGCACTGATAATTGCGGTGGGGGTCAGGGTTGGCAGCGCCAGCGCCTCGGCAAACTCGGCATTGGTGTTTTGAATACTTTGCAAAGCGCCAGCCTGACTCACCAACACAAATACCAGCCCGGCCACCACACTCAGTTCAATGAGCAGAAGCAAGTTGTCCCACAATGTTCGGCGGCGGCGAACCGGCGCGGAGGGTGAGACGGTGGAAGGGGGAGCAGGTAGAAATGATGAGGTTGGCGGTCCAGCGAGTCGACCCTAATGGGCCAGCTTCCGCAATTTCGCGGCGCGTTCTTCGCTGCGCCGCATCCGCACGATCTGTTCCAGTTCGTCAGTGCCGACTGAGTCGATCGGTCGTTTGTCTCGCATCTTACGGTTGCACGATCACTGGCGTCCCGATAGTGGCCCAGTTGTAGGCCCACTCGGCTTCAGAAGTGGGCAGGTTGACACAACCGTGACTCATCGGCTGGCCGAAATTGTTATGCCAATATGTCCCGTGCAAGCCATAGCCTTTATAGAAGTATTGAACGTAGGGTACACCGGGCAGACTGTAGCCGGGGCCGCGCATGTGCTGGGATGAGTAGCGCAGGTAAATGTAATACGTGCCGATCACGGTGGGCGTCCTTGGTAGGCCGGTGGACACCAACGTTGTTCGCACCATCGTGTCTCCCTCATAAGCATATAGCCTCTGCTCAGAGAGGTCTATGACGAATCGTTTGCCATCTCCAGTGGGCGCAGACAGCGCGACGCTGGGGGCAGAACTCGTCACGGTAGTCGCCCCATTGGGGATGGTCAAGCGCTGGCCGACGTAGATGGTGTTGCCACTGAGACCATTGGCAGATTGGAGGGCGGCGATGCTGACCCCGTACTTCAAACCGATCCGAAACAGGTTCTCGCCGCGCTGGACGACGGGTTGACTGGCAGGCGCTTCACTGGCGGTGTTCGCCCCATTCGGGATCACCAGAACCTGCCCTGCGTAAATGAGGTTGCCGGTAATGCCGTTGGCTGCGCGGAGTGCGTCCACAGTGACCCTATGATTGAGGGCGATGCGAAATAGAGTCTCGCCGCGTTGGACGATATGAGTTGTCACATCCGCTTGAACAGATGGTGGGCCAAAGAACAATGCGATCAGCATGGACACTAAAACTGTGAGGCGGATAGCTGGATGCATGGCGGCCTCCCTTCATGGCTCGGCGAGCAAGGTTTCGATTTGCTGGCGCAACTTTTCTTCCGGCTGTGGCCCGATGATCACCGCTCGAATCTGCCCGCGCTTGTCCACAAAAAATTTCTCTGGCACACCGCGCATGCGATAGGCTTGCGAGATGCGCGTGCCGAGGTCCGGGCCATTGGGATAGGTGATGCCGAATTCCTTGATGAAAGCCTGGGCCTCGGCCTCCGTGTCAACATAGGCCACGCCAACGAAGACCACGCCACGATCCTGGTATTCCTGCCACAAGGCCTCCAGCCGCCGCGCTTCCTGACGGCAAGGCACGCACCACGATGCCCAAAAGTCCACCATCACCACCTTCCCGCGCTGATCCGAAAGGCGAAAGGTTCCGCCGTCATACTGATTCAGGGTGAAGTCTGGAGCAAGGCCTTCCCGAAGTTGCCCGGTTTGCGCGCGGTACAACCCGAAGCCGACCAACCCCAGAAAGGCCGCCAACAGGCCAAAAGCCAGCCACCAGCCCCATCGGGTTCGTTGCTTCTGCGTTGGAGTTTGAGTTACAGTGCTCGTTATTTCGTCACTCACACAAAGGCCCACCTATTTTGGATTGCGCTCGCCCTGGATCCGTCTGCCGGTGTCTACGATGATGGCCGCCGTGCCAGCCGGAAGCACGATCGGCAATCCCGCTGCCGGATCGTTGTTCGGGTCGCCCGCTTGAGTCTGAGCTAATACTTGGCCAGAGGCATCTATGGCCTGAAGGACGAAACGATCCAGATTACGCCGCGCCGGGCCTTCAAGCCGCGCCCCGTTCAGCAGGTACTTTGAGCCGTGGCACGGGCACTCGAAGCGGTTATTCGTCGGCACCCACTTGTACAAGCAACCGAGGTGGACGCAGATTTTGTAGATCGCCGCGACGCCCGTCGCAGTTTTGTAGCCGGGCGGGGTGCGCGGGTCGTTGGCGATTTTGTCTCCGGCGTTGATCAGCCAGAATCGGCCATCGGCGTATTCGGTCGGGTCGGTGGCATCTGGCGGCGGAATTTTGTCGAGGGTGAGCGTGAACTTGCCGCCAAATTCACCAGGCTTGAAACGGGGCAAGGCGAACCATACCAGGGCGCCGCCCATCTCGGCCATAAACAAGGCCATTGAAGCGCCCCACACGTAGTACAGAAACTCACGCCTCGTCATGGGTGTAGTGGGCAACGCAGTCGTTGCGCTCTGTATAGTCTGAGTGACAGCCATCGCGCACCTCCTTCAGTTACAACGGCCCTCAATTCATCAGGCCAGCCAGTACAGCACGATTTCGTGTAGACCGATCAGGATAAACAGACCGCCGACGATTCGTTGCAGCCAAGCATCGGCGGCCTTGAACCGGTTTACGAACTGCCTCACGTTGACCATGCCGGAGGCCAGTAGCGCCGCCAACCCTAACACCGGCAATGCCGTGCCAATAGCGAACACGCCCGGAAAGAGCAATCCGCCCGGTGAAGCTATGGCCAGCGGGATGGTCAAACCGAAGAACAGCCAGAACAACGTCGGGCAAAAGGTGAAAGAGAATGCCACTCCCAACAGATAAGCCGGGAGGAGGCCGCGCCGCCGCCCAACTTTCTCTTCGAGCCAGACTGAGAACCGATCGCCCAGTGACAATCGAAAGTTGAGCAGGCCCAGCATAAACAAGCCGACGATGATCAACAGCGGGCCAAGCGCGCGGCGGGCAATGATCACAATCGGAATTGCCGCGCCGCTGAGTTGATTGAGTTGCAGGCCGAGCGCAACGATCACGCCGCCGACCAGCAAATATACGGTCACCTTGCCGGCCACGAAGGCCAGCGTCTGCGCCCACACCCGCCGGGAGTTGGCCATGCCGCGTGACAAGAAGGCCAGCGTCGCGACGTTGGTGCTTAACTGGCAAGGTGCAGTCGCCCCGATGAGTCCGAATAGCAGGGCAGAGGCCAGCGGGATGTTGATCGCGTCGGCTAAATTGCTGATGGGCATCGTCAGCAAGTTGGCCAGCCCGCTCAGCCAAGCGTAATACTGGCTGATGATTTGCGCCATGATAAAGCTTCGCCGCTTAGTTGGTTGCGGTTTGCGTCTCTGACACAGTCGCCTCGTCCTGAGGCGCATCGCTCGACTTCTTGGCGGCCAGCAGCGCCTTCCGCCTGGCTTCCAATTCTGCCAGCCGTTCCGCTTCGGCAATCTCGGCTTTCAATGCCTGCTGTTGGGCGCGAAGCGCAGCCAGCCGTTCGGTGGAATTGGCGGGTGTTGTCTGGCCGGTCACGGAGTGACCTTGCTCACTGTTCATATTTTTGCTCATCCACCACATCATCAGGCCCATAACGACGGGGCAGGCCAATATGGCGACGAGCCTTAGAATTGAGTTGAGGTCCATAGCGTATCTCCTTGGGTTATGGTTGGGATTACTTCTTTTGGGCTTTTGATTTACGAGTCAACGTCTCTAACTGTTTATCCACCTTCTCCTTTTCTTTCTGCAAGCGGGTCAATCGCTCGGCGGACGTTTCTGTAATTGGCCCAGGATGTTGCTTCGCCAGGTGCTGGCGAGCCTCGGCCCGTTGCCGGGCTTTGGCCAAGGGTTGCGGCTTCAACTGTTCTTTCTTCTTTTCGGTCGGGCTAGGCCAGAAGGTTTCGATCATCGGGTTGATGAGCAGGAAGCCCCCGATCATCCAAAACAAGTGATGCGTGAACAGAAAAAAACGCGCGACCTCAAACCAAAAACTCAAGAGCAACATCGCCAAGATGCCGATCAACGGCGGCAACCATAACCTTAAGCGTGGAGGCAAGAAGTCGAAATTGATTTTCTTCATACCGCTCTCTCTTGGCCTGTGGCTGAGATCAAGGTGCGAGCGACTCGGTTTCTAATTCGGCTACTTCGCGCTCCAACGCTTCGCGTTTGGTTCGCATTTCAGCCAGCCGCACAGTCGCCGGGTCTTCCTCCGGCGGGCAACATGGCATCGTGGGCGAATTGCTCGATGTGGTCTGTCCCCCAGACTTCATCTCGCCTCGCATCATCAGACCCATACTTAACGGGCAAGCCAACATGCCCAATGAGACGAAGGCGAGGCCGAGCGGGCTGTTGAGGAACCCGCCGAAAGCCGCGCCGCCAACAGCGAAGCCAACGCCAATGACGGCGGCAATCGCCACCGAGGGCAGACAACAAAGCGCCATCGGCAACCAACGTTTGAGTGTGTTCATAGTTTTCCTCCGTATGAATAAAGTGCTTGTGTATCCGGTTTACTTTTCGATGACTTCATAATATTGGTCTATTTGCTCGCTTGTCATCGCGCCAATGTGCAGGCGAGCGATGATGCCAGATCGATTTACGAAGACACTCAAAGGCAACCCGCGCAGGCGATAAAGGTCGTTGGTCACCTGGCCGGTGTCGTCCAATAGCACCGGGAAACTCATCTTGAATGCCTCTACGAATGCCCTCACGTCGGGCAGTGAGTCTTGAAAGGTCAGGTTCACGCCTAATAAGACGAAACCTTCAGCTTTGTGGGCTTCGTACACCCGGACGAGATCCGGCATCTCAGCCCGGCAAGGCGCGCACCAACTGGCCCAGAAGTTGATTAGCACCGGTTGGCCGCGAAACTGTGAGAGGCCGACCTCGCCGCCATCAAGCGCCTGTAAAGTGAAGTCCGGGGCAGGCGAGTCGACGATGGGTACTGGCGCGCTTTTGCCAGTTGAGACAGCCAGCACAGTTGCGGGTGTCGTTTCGCGCTGCGGCGGCGTTGGGAGTAGAACGAGTGCGCCGATCCCGAATCCTAAGCCGACGCCGACAAGCAAAATAATCAGCGGCAGTTGTGTGTGATTCCTCATACTTTTCTCAGTCGCCCGGCCACGTCACTCCGCCATCGTCGCTGACATACACCCAGCCTCTTTCGTCCACGGCGATCACACGATTCGGATCGTGCGGGCTGGAAGCGACGGCCATCACGTTGGCCTTCAAGCCTAATGCCTTCCAGCTGTCCCCGCCGTCGTCGGAAGCATACAGTCCGGCATCCCCACCGTAAGTAGAAATGAGCAATCGTTTGTTCATCGAGTTATAGGCCAGGGCGACAATGGCCTCCCCGGGTATACCGGGCGCTTGCGTCCACGACTCGCCGCCATCCGCACTGCGCCACAAACCGGCATTGCCAGCGGCGGCATACAACGTTTGACCGGTTTCGCCGGTAGCGAGATTGAATGTAGCGGCAGGCATTGGCGCAGGTAGAGCTGTCCAAATCGAGCCGCCATCTTGTGAACGGAACACTCCAACGAAGCCCACGACGTGCGCGAAAACAACATCGGCGTTTTGCGGGTCGGCGGCGAACCCGTGAATATCCAACCCTGGTAAATTTGTAGCGACGGATCCCCACGTCGCGCCACCATCGGTGGACTTGAAAAAGACGTTGTGCCCGGCAGCGTACAGGATTTGCGGATTCGTCTGGGGCGCGGCCAACGCCATCGCATCGGCGTTCTGCAACGTTGTCGCTTCCCAACTGCGCCCAGCATCGCGGCTGATCATCAGCCCGTAATGGTGGCCGAAATAGATCGTGTCCGGTTCGGATGGCGAGAATGCCAACGAGTGAAAGTCGGAAGCGGTGAGGCGGCTGATGGCGTGTGGGCTACTGTTGGATGAATCACTGGAGACTAAGCGCCAAGCCGTGATGATCGTTACCAACACCACGCCGCCGATGATCAACCCCAGGGCCAGGTTGCGTTGACGGGTCTGACGTTTGTTTTTACGGCTCATTGCTCATCATTCCATCTCCCATCATATCGTCACCTCCCAATGAACGAATGTAGTTGACAACATCCCAACGTTCGGAGTCAGTTAGCGTTTCTTCCCACGCTGGCATGGCTGAATTGAACGGCGCAAAGTTGCCGCCCTCGCTAACGCGGTAAAACAGGTAGCCGTCAGAGAGCATGGAGGCAGTGTGGGCGAGGGGTGCAGGGGCTGGGTCGAGGGCAGAGGCGGCTGGCCCGCCGCCCCAACCACTCTCGCCATGACAGACGGCGCAGTTGGCGTCGTAAATCGTTTTCCCCCGCGCCAGCGAGTCCGCATCTGCCGGGATCGGATCCTTCAATTCAGCGTATTCAGCGGGGAGGGCGGCCATGTGCCGTCCCATCATCCCCGCCATTGGCATCATGCCAGATGGAGCAGGGGGTGCGGCGCAAGCCGTAAGTAGGAAGGCGATCAGCAGTCGGCGTACCATCTACTACAAAATTGTAGTATTTAGAGCGATGGGCGTCAAGTGAGAAAGCGATAAGCGATGTGCGACTCAGGCGAGCGGACTGGAAGCCAACAGACAGGCCATCAGCAAAATGATGCCGCTGACGAGTAAACTTCGAGGAGAGAAATGATGAGGTGGAGTTGAATCGCCCAACAACTCGGCGAGGCGAAGGTGATGGGCCTCGGCAAGGCTGAGGCCACTAAGGCCAACGGTCTGCGGAAAGCGCGCGGCCAGCGGGTGAGAGAGGAGTTTATACAGCGCCCCGGCCAAAGAGGGTCGGCCCGCCCGATGTGCGGCATACCGATCCGCCTCAAGTTCGGCTGAGACGATAAAAAGGCTCCGAAGTTCTCCGGCGATGGGCAGGAAGAACAAAGTGAGGCCGAGGCCGTCAACCAAAAGGGTGCGGAGCGGGTCGCGATGGCGGCGATGATGGTCTTCGTGCAGAAGCACGGCTTGGAGTTCGCGATCGTCGAGAGTGTTTAGCAGGCCAGTGCTGAGGTAAATGCGCGGGCGAAGCAGGCCAGCGCAAAAGGCCAGCGGCGCAGCCGCTGCCAGAACCCTGACGTGCGGCGATAAGCCCAGATCGGCGATGAGGCAGGCGAGGCGGGGCGAGGGGCGAACGGTTGAAGCAGTGAGGCTGGCCGCGAAGCGCCAAGTCTTCCACAGGCGAATGATCAGCCGGCTGAGGCCAATCATCACTACAACAGTGAGGCCGCCGCGCGCGGCGACGGCAAGCCATGAGAGGGTCCAATCGTTAACCTGCATCAGCAGGTGGCAACACGCAATCAGCCAATCGGTCATCAGCCAGTGCGCGGCAGACATGAGAGCGCAATGGGCGACGAGGCCAAACAGGACACACAAAGCGCGATAATAGCGATCAGCGTTCATTCGACTCTTTCTGCGCCTGCCGGGCCAGTTCAGCCAGCCGCGCCAGTTGCGCCGGATCGGTCTCGGAGAGTTGTTTGACGAATTGGCTGAGGGCAATCTCGCCGCCGAAGTCGTCGAGCAATGATTGCACCATTTGTCCGGCGGATTGGGCTTCAAGTTCTTCGCGAGTGAGGGCGGCGCGATAGTGATGGGCTTTACCTTGCTTCTCGGCGATCAACAAGCCCTTTTCGGCCAAGCGGCTCATCACCGTCATTACCGTAGTGTAAGCCAGGGCGCGCTTCTTGTTCAAGGCGGCCAGCACGTCGCGCACCGTCGCCGACTTACGGCCCCAGACCACGCGCATGATGGCGAGTTCAAGCTCGCCCAATAATTTTTCCGCGCCCTTGCCAGAGCGGCGGGTGAGTTTGGAATACAGTTTGGGAGGCATAAGCGGCGCTACTACAAGATTGTAGTGCTGAGAGTCTGGGTCGTCAAATGTGACTTTTGATGCGCTATTCGTCAGCGGCGGGTGAGCGGGTATAATTCCGGCAACTCAAACACGGAGAGCGAAAATGGATACCACAATTGTCGCAGTGCATGGCCGAGAGATTCTGGACTCGCGGGGCAACCCCACGGTAGAAGTAGAAGTGACCCTGAGTGAAGGGGCATGGGGGCGGGCGGCGGTGCCATCGGGCGCATCCACCGGTGTGCATGAGGCGCTTGAACTACGCGACGGCGACAAGGGCCGCTATGGCGGCAAGGGCGTGCAAAAAGCCGTCGCCAATGTGAATGACGTCATCGCCAAAGAACTCGTCGGCATGAATGCGCTCGATCAGCGAGACATTGACGCGACGATGCTGGAACTGGATGGCACGGCCAACAAATCGAAGCTGGGGGCCAACGCTATCCTCGGCGTCAGTTTGGCCGTCGCCAAAGCGGCGGCGAACGCCCTCTCCCTGCCGTTGTATCGCTACCTCGGCGGCACGCACGCCCACGTTCTGCCCGTGCCGATGCTCAATATCCTCAACGGCGGCGCGCACACCGCATGGCAGTCCACCGACTTTCAAGAGTTCATGGTCATGCCCCTCGGCGCAACTTCGTTTGCCGAGGGCTTGCGTTGGGGGGCTGAGGTCTATCACGCCCTCAAAAAAGTTTTGAAGGATAAAGGCTACGCCACCCTCGTCGGCGATGAGGGCGGTTACGCGCCCGCGTTGAAGACAAACGAAGAAGCCATTGAAGTGATCCTCAAAGCCATTGAGGCCGCTGGCTACAAACCTGGCGAGCAGCTCAGCATCGCCCTCGACCCGGCGGCCTCAGAGCTTTACGATGGCGAAAGCAAAACCTATCACCTGCGCAAAGAGAACCGCAAACTCTCCGGCGCGGAGATGGTGGGCTTCTGGGGTGACTGGATCAAGAAGTATCCGATTGTCTCGATTGAGGATGGTTTGGCCGAAGACGACTGGGACAGTTGGAAACAGATGACCGACCAATGGGGAGGCCGCCTCCAATTGGTGGGCGACGATCTCCTCGTCACCAACCCGGCCCGCGTCCAACGCGCTATCGAAGCCGGAGTCGCCAACTCCCTGCTGGTCAAACTAAATCAGATCGGTTCGCTGACCGAGACGATTGAGGCTGTCACCCTCTGCCAGCGCAACGGCTGGACGGCCGTCGCCTCCCACCGTTCCGGCGAGACCGAAGACACCACCATCGCCGATCTCTCCGTCGCCCTCAACATGGGCCAGATCAAAACCGGCGCGCCCGCCCGTTCGGATCGGGTGGCGAAGTACAACCAACTGTTGCGAATTGAGGAGGAGTTGGGAGAGGCGGGGACGTATTGGGGACAGGGGGTGCTGAGGAAGTAATTAAGCGAAAGGCGTCAGCTCATAAGCACGAGGGAGTTCGAGTCGCACCCCTGCGCTTTTTAGGGCCGACGCATCTTGTGTTCGGACATGCTCAAAGTTCGGAGTTTTCGCCGATTTGCATTGCCGCATTCCAGCAAAACGCGAAGGCCACTTGCTGATTGGCCCAAAATTGCCGGAGAAATTAGGCGTCCAAATTTAGATGCGTTCGCCCTACTGCGCTTTTTGGTAACTCAAAAAGGCGAAGCTTCGGATGGTATAATCGGTGGTCGGGTCCGGCCTACTCTACGTTGGTTCCCCATACAATTTTCTCCACAAGCAAGGACTCTGGTGAATGTCAATAGCCAATAGCGTCAAACTCGGCCGCGAGGTCAAAATCTTTCAACCCGATCTGGTGAATCTTTATGGTTGTACCATCGGCGATGAGACCAAAATCGGTGCCTTTGTCGAAATTCAGAAAAATGTCGCCATCGGATCGCGTTGCAAAATATCCTCACACTCTTTTGTCTGTGAAGGGGTGACGATTGAAGATGAGACTTTTGTGGGTCACGGGGTCATGTTTATCAATGACCGTTAT
>Ga0247727_10015725_pt1 | contig 12354 bp, 9 predicted proteins | sample WisWelCaveWW1625_FD_202498 | JGI IMG/M metagenome (GOLD analysis project Ga0247727, IMG submission 202498) | Biofilm microbial communities from Wishing Well Cave, Virginia, United States - WW16-25 | ecosystem: Environmental > Aquatic > Deep subsurface > Groundwater > Cave microbial mat | place... | reverse complement strand
GTGCATGGCCGCACGCCCTTCTCGCCCACCTTCTCGGAGAGTGACCGGCATCTGAAGCGCATTTTGGGGATGAGAAAATAGGAGATTGGAGGATTGGAGAATTAGAGGATTCTCCAATCCTCCAGACCTACTCATGCTCCATCGCCTCCCCCTCCCCACCCCCTTCCCCGTCGGCCCGGTCAATGTGTATCTGGCCGAGGGCGAGCCGCTGACGCTGATTGACACCGGCCCCAAAGACGACGCGACGCGCACTGCGCTGGATGCTGGGTTAGCCGCCCTCGGCTATCGCGTGGAGGATGTGCGCCGCGTCCTCCTCACTCATCATCACATTGACCATATCGGCCTCACCGCCGAAATTGTGCGGCGCTCTGGCGCAGACGTTCTCACCCACCCGCGCAATGTGGGCTGGCTGGCCGACAACGAAGTCGAGCGAATGCGACATTTTCCCTTCTTCCAAAAAATCTGGGACGAGAGTGGGGTGCCAGAGGAGATTGTGTCGGCGATGGTGGCGTCCGGCCAACGGCAACATCAGTGGACCGAGCCAGTGAATGTGACTCGTACCATCAACGAAGGCGACACGCTGGATTTGGCGGGCGCGGGGTGGCGCGTCTACCACACGCCTGGCCATGCGGGCGGTTTGGTGTGTCTATGGGAGGCCGAGAGTCGCACCCTGCTTGCCAATGACCACCTTATCCGCGACATCTCCTCCAATGCGATGCTGGAGCCGCCGCCCACGATGAACGGCCCACGCCCCAAACGGTTGGTGGAGTATTTGCGTCACATGCAACGCATGGCCGATTTGAATCCGGCCATCGCTCTGCCCGGCCACGGTGAGCCGGTCGAGGATGTGCCCGGCCTGGTGCGCCAACGCCTGACCTTCCATGAGCGGCGCAAACAAAGAATCCTCACCACCCTGGCCGAGCGTCCGCTGACGCTGTGGGAACTCACTCAGCCCCTCTTCCCCCGCCTCATGCACGGCGTGGATTATTTCCTCGCCCTGTCTGAAATTTTGGGGCATTTGGATTTGTTGGAAGAAGATGAGAAGGTGTCAACCATGCGCGACGGAGCCTTAGTGCGCTGGGCAAGCATTTGAACGAATAAATTGAGGGTGCCTCACGACACTTAACACCAAGACACCAAGACACCAAGAAACCTTTGTGTCTTCGTGACTTCGTGACTTTGTGTCTTTGAGTCTTTGTGTTTCCTCGTGCGCGAAGCATTCGTGGTTTAATCCTCGCTTTGCGTTATACTTCCCGCCATGACGACGCCTCAACCCGAATCATCCGACGACAAAACCGTGCGGCTGTCACCCGCCGAGTTATCGTCGCCCACCGAAGCGCCGCAGCCCGCGCCGCAACCCACGCCGCAACCCACGCCCGCACAACACCCCACCGGCGACCCGGGGTTGACCGCGGGTTGGTATCGGCCCGAGGTCGGTTCAGTCTCACCGACCAAGCCCGGTATTGAACTGGACGAATCGGGGATGCCGCGTTTGCGCCGCGTCACCGAGCAAGACCCCAGCGCGACCCGCGTACAACGCCGCGCCACTCAACTCCCGCCCACCGTTGTTTCGCAACGCCCCCGTTATCCACCGCCGCCACCGCCCGCCGACCCGACGTTGGTTCATCGCGCCGCTCCGCGCCGCCGATTTCGCCTGGCAGAATCGTGGCGCGGTTGTTTGGGGCGCGCGTTTGTGTACGGGACACTTGGAGTCATCGGCCTCATCGTTGTGGCCTTTGGCGCGGTGGTCGTGGGTTATTTGTATGTGGTCCGCGATCTACCGCCAGTGGGCGATCTTGAAGCGCAAGCCTCCAAATTTGAAACCACTCGTATCTACGACTCACAGGGCAATCTCTTATATGAACTCGTAGATCCACACGCCGGTCGCCGCACCACAGTTCCGCTCGACCAAATCTCGCCTTACCTCATCGCCGCCACCATCGCCACCGAGGACAAGAATTTCTACTCACACCCCGGCTTTGACCCATTGGGCATCCTGCGGGCCATCGCGCAAAACGTGCAGGAGGGCGACACCGTCTCCGGTGCCTCCACCATCACCCAACAGTTGGTGCGCGCGCTGGTGTTGTCGTCCGAAGAGCGCGCCCAGCGCACCGCCATGCGGAAGATCCGTGAGATCTTGTTAGCCGCCGAGGTGACGCGCACCTATCCGCGCGACAAGATTCTCGAAATCTATCTCAACGAAATTTACTATGGCAATTTGGCCTATGGCATCGAGGCCGCCTCGGAAACGTACTTCAATAAAAAGGCCAAAGACCTTACTTTGGGCGAAGCCGCTTTTCTGGCGGGTTTGCCCCAATCACCGGCCGTCTATGACATCTACACCAACCCCGAAGCCACATTGGAACGGCAACGGCAAGTGCTGATGCTGATGGTGCAACTCAGCGCCGAGTCGCCCGATTGCATCCCGGTCAGCACCGGCAAAATAGATGTACAGAACATTTGCGTTGCCGCCGAACCTGATTTCCGGAACGCGCTAACCCAAATTACGGATAAGACGCTCTATCCTTTCAACCCACCCAAGATAGACGCGCGTTTTCCGCACTGGGTTAATTACATCCGCCAGATTCTTGAAGAGCAATATGGCTCGGAAATTTACCGCGACGGCTACAGCGTCTTCACCACCCTCGACCCCAATTTGCAGACGCAGGCCGAACTCGCGGTGGCCGAACAGGTGGCCGCCCTGGCCGACCGGCATGTGACCAATGGCGCGCTGGTCTCACTGCGTCCCACCACCGGCGAGATTTTGGTGATGGTGGGCTCCGATAATTATGATGACCCGACCGATGGTCAAATCAACATGGCCCTGCGTCCCCGTCAGCCCGGCTCATCCATCAAATCGCTGACGTATGCCCTGGCTTTTGAGAAAGGCTGGACTCCGGCTACGTTACTATGGGATGTGCCGACCGAATTTCCCGACGGCGCAAATCCGCCCTATAAGCCCGTCAATTATGATGGGCGCTTTCATGGTGGAGTTACCGTGCGCTCGGCCCTCGCCAACTCCTACAATATCCCGGCGGTGAAGGCTCTGCAATTTGTGGGCATTCGCGGCCTCATCCAAACGGATGGCAGTGGCAACGCGGTGGCCGATACCGGCTTTATCCCCTTCGCGGAAAAACTCGGCCTCACCTCGCTGACCCGCGCTGATTATGGGCTTTCGTTGACATTGGGCGGCGGCGAAGTGTTACTGATGGAAATGGTCACGGCCTATGGCGCGTTGGCCAACAACGGTCAGCGGGTCTTGCCCATCGCCATCAGCACCATCACCACCTTTAGCGGCGACAAAACCATTTGCCAGCAACCGCTGACGCCCGCCGACCTAAAGGCCGACCCGCCGCCCTGCCAGATGCCGCCCGCCGATTGGGGCGCGCAAGCGATGAGCGCTGAGACCGCCTATCTTATCAGCCATATCCTCAGCGACAACGCCGCGCGCTCGCCTGCCTTCGGCCCCAACTCACAATTGCGCTTGTCCTTCGATGCGGCGGTGAAGACCGGCACCACCAACGACTTCATTGACAACTGGACGATTGGCTATACCCCGAATCTGGTGACGGGCGTGTGGGTGGGCAACGCCGATTACACACCCATGACCGCAGGTACAAGCGGCCTCACGGGCGCGGCCCCGATTTGGCACACGTTTATGGAGGCGGCCCTGGCTGGGCGGGCCGCGCCCTTTGGCCGCCCGGCCAGCATCGTCGAGCGTCAAATCTGCGCCATCTCGGGCGCGGAGCCAGGTGAGTTTTGCCCGTCCGATCAAATTCGCACCGAAGTCTTTGCGCCCGACAAACTCCCCCTGCCCAAAGAGCGCGACCTGTGGCAACGGGCCTTTATTGATTCATTTACCGGCCTGCGCCAAAGCGAGGTCTGCGCCACGTATTATCAAAACGACCAGTTGTTGTTGCAGGAAAAAATTGTGATTGGGGTCAGCGACCCCTTCGCGCAAAAGTGGCTCACCGGAGACCCCAATGGCCAGGCGTGGGCCGCTTCGATTGGCCTCACCCCGCCCCTAGTGTGGGCCCCCGTCGGCGATTGTAAAGCAGACTCACCCCACCCCATCATCGAGTTTAGCTACCCGGCCGAAGGCACGGTGATTGTGTCCGATGGCAACCCTCTCCAAATTTTTGGGCAGGCCGCCGCACAACCGCTTGAGCAGTTTGATCGTTACCTCATCGAATATGGCCTGAGCCACGACCCACAAGGTTGGGGTTTACTGTTTGGGCCAAGCGCCAACCCTGTTTTAGACGTTGGCAAACTGGCCGATTGGGATTTAACCAATATACCCGATGGGCCAATCACTTTGCGGATGATTGTCTTTAGCAAGACCGGCGGCACCGCCGAGGAGCGCGTGAAGCTGACCATTCAAAAGCCGACGCCCACCGCCGCGCCCAGCGAGACCGTCATCCCCACCGTCACTCCGACGCCCACGCCGACACCCACGCTTGGCGGTCGAAGCACGCTCACGCCCACCATTACACAAACACCAACCGCTACCGCGACGCCCACACCGAGCGACACGCCCATAAGCACCGCGACCGCAGCCCCCACCGAAACGCCAACTGAAACACCCATCCCCAGCGACACGCCCACGCCGACGATCGAACCGACGGTGACAGAGACCGCAACGGTCATGCCGCCACCGTCGCCATAAAACGTAACGAGCAAAACGTGATAGGGTCTTTACGTTTCACGTTTTACGTTTTACGTTTCACGTTTTACGCTTTACTTCACCTCATGCCTTCCCGTTCCACCGCCATCCGCCGCGTCCTCTGGATTGTGCTGGCGCTCAATCTAGGGGTGACACTTATTAAACTCATCGTGGGCTTTGCCTCCGGCGCGTTGGCGGTGGTGGCCGATGGCTTTCACTCCATCGTCGACTCGTCGTCCAATGTGATTGGCTTGCTGGGGGTGTGGGTGGCCTCGCGTCCCGCCGACCAGAATCATCCTTATGGGCATCAAAAATATGAGAGCATCGCAACATTGAGCATCGGCGGCCTGTTGCTGGTGGCGGCGTTTGAGATTGGCCAAAGCGTGCTGGCGCGCCTGTTTGGCGCAGAAGTGGCACCGAACATTTCGTCGCTCACCATCGGGCTAATGGCGCTAACGTTCATCGTCAATGTGGGCGTGACGCTTTATGAAACCCACATGGGGCGTCATCTCAAAAGTGATTTGCTGGTGGCGGACGCCACCCACACCCGCGCCGACCTATGGGTGACGCTCTCGGTGATAGCCTCACTGATGGGCGCACGCTTTGGGCTGACGTGGCTCGACCCGCTGGTGGCGGGCGGCGTCGTCCTCCTGCTTACCCGTGCCGCCTTTGGCATTTTGCGCGCGTCCTCGGAAGTGTTGACGGATGTGGCGGTGGCCGACCCGGAGGCTGTCAAGGGCGCGGCCCTGAGTGTGCCAGGCATACAGTGGGTGAGCAAGGTGCGGTCGCGTGGTCGCAGTGATGCGGTGTATGTGGATTTGCATATTAAAGTCAATCCGGCCATGGACACCGCGCAGGCCCACGCGCTGGCCTCCGAGGTGGAGCGCCGCATTAGCGCCGAGGTGCCGGGGGTGGTGGATACGGTGGTGCATATCGAACCTTCCGCCCAGGCCGCTTCCCGGTGGGAAGAGATTTCATTCAAGTTGCGCGCGCTGGCCGATGGCCTGGGCCTCAGCCTGCACGATCTGCACGCGCACGCCGAACAAGACGGCGGCTTTTCACTGGAGATGCACGTCGAGGTGGATGCCAGCCTCACGCTGGGGCAGGCCCATGCGCGGGTGGATGAATTTGAACGGCGCGCCCACGCGGCGCTGTCCGACCTCCGCTCACTGGTCACGCACATCGAACCCTTGCCGGCGCCGATGGCCCTGCCCGACGAAGAGGGCGCCCTGGCCCGCGCCGCCGCCCTGCGCCAACGCATCACCACCATTGCCAACGGCCTGGCCGGAAAAGGCGCGTGCCACAATGTTGAATTACACAACGTCGGCGGGCACCTCACCGCCACCCTGCACATCACGCAACCCGCGGAGCAACCGTTACCCGAATCACATGCGCTCGCCGAAACCATTACCGGCCGCTTGCATGCCCATGAAAAACGCTTGGACCGGGTCGTGATTCACGTTGAGCCTCCCGAATAACCGAAACCGTTCTCTCAAACGGGTTTCTGATAACCTGCGCTGTACGCAGTGGTATAATCCCGCCGTTCTACTCAAAAACCTAAAACTCAAATTAACCGCGGAGCGCCGATGGACAAGGCCGAGTTGTTAAACCTGTATGAGCAGATGGTCACCATCCGTCTGATGGAAGAAAAGTGTGAAGAACTTTACCAAAAAGGGAAAATTGGCGGCTTTATGCATCTCTATATTGGGCAGGAAGCGGCGGGCGTGGGGGCCGTCTCGGCCCGGCAACCACACGATAATGTCATCACCGCTTACCGCGATCACGGCCTCGCCATCGCCTGTGGCCTGGAACCGCGCCTCATCATGGCCGAGATGTTTGGCAAGGCCACGGGTTGTTGCAAAGGCAAGGGCGGCTCGATGCACCTGGCCGACATCACCAAAAAGTTTTGGGGCGGCCATGCCATCGTGGGCGCGCACATCGCCCTGGCCACCGGCCTGGCCTTTGCGGATAAGTATCGCCAATCCGACGCCGTGACGTTGTGCTTCTTTGGCGATGGCGCGACCAACATCAGTTACTTTCACGAGGCCCTCAACCTGGCCGCCGCCTGGGATTTGCCGTGTGTCTTCATCTGCGAGAACAATAAATATGGCATGTGGACGCCCATCGAAAAAGTGTCGGGCGTGACCGAGATGCGGCAGAAGGCCACGGCCTATGGGATGCCCAGCGATGTCTGCGACGGGATGGAGGTGCTGGCCGTGCGCGCTGTCACCGAAAAAGCCATCACCCATGTGCGCTCGGGCCAGGGGCCCTACTTCCTCGAAATCCTGACCTACCGCTATCGTGGCCATTCCATGGGCGATCAGCGCCCCTATCGCACCCAGGCCGAGATTCACAAGTGGCAGGCCGAGGACCCCATCGGTCAGTTTGAAAATTACCTGCTCAAACAGGGCTTCCTCGCCGCCGAGATGGATGCGATTGACGACCGGGTCAAGCATCTCTTGGACGACGCGATTAAGTTTGCCGACGAGTCGCCCTTCCCGGCCCAGACTGAAATTTGGACGGACATCTATGCTCCGGGATCTCCGGCGGCCATCCACAACTAGAGAATTCTCCAATCCTCCAATCCTCTAATCCTCTTCCCCAGGAATAACGGATGGCGATAACAACGATGGCCAAGGCGATTGCCCAGGCGATGGCCGAAGAAATGGAACGCGACTCCCGGATTGTGGTGTGGGGCGAAGAAGTGGCGGCGGCCGGCGGCACCTATGGCGCGACGCAGGGCCTGCAGGAAAAATTTGGCCCGACACGGGTGTTGGACACGCCCATCTCGGAGGGCGTGATTGTGGGCGCGGCGGTGGGCGCGGCCATGAACGGCCTGCGGCCCATCGCCGAAATCATGGGCATCAACTTTGCCTTTCTGGCGATGGACCAAATTATCAATCACGCCGCCAAGGTGCGCTCGATGTTTGGCGGGCAGTTTGAATGTCCGATTGTGATTCGCACCACCTCGGGTGGCGGGCGACAATTGGGGGCCACGCATTCGCAAACCGTCGAACATCTCTTTGCCCACTTCCCCGGCCTGCTGGTGGTCGCGCCGTCCACGCCGGGCGATGCCAAGGGCCTGCTCAAAGCCGCCATCCGCAGTGATGACCCGGTGATGTTTGTCGAACATGCCACCATGTATTCCGACAAGGGCGAAGCGCCGGAGGATGTGAACTACGTTCTACCCATTGGCAAAAGCGATGTTAAACGGTCCGGCAAAGACGTGACCATTGTGACCTATTCCAAGATGGTGAGCATCTCGCTCAGGGCCGCGCAACAACTTTCGGCGGAGGGGATTGAGTGCGAAATTATTGATCTGCGTTGGCTCCGCCCGTTGGATTTGGAACCCGTGTATGAGTCATTCAAAAAAACCAATCGCGCCGTCATCGTGGAGGAAGGTTATGCCACCTACGGCCTGAGCGCCGAAATCGCCACCCGCATTTATGCGGAGTGCTTCGATTACCTCGACGCCCCCATCGAGCGCGTCTCGCAAAAAGAAGTGCCGCTCCCCTATAGCGGCCCGCTCGAAAAATATGCCCTGCCCAAAGTGGAAGATGTGATTGCTGGGGTGAAGCGTGTGCTGTAACAAGTGGAAGGTGGAAAGTGGAAAGTGGAAAGTCGTAAGTGAACCTGCTACCTGCAACTGCAACTTGCCACTCGAAGTGACTCTCAGGAGCCTGTATGGCTGAAATAGTCCCTATGCCCAAACTCGGTTTTGATATGACCGAGGGCACCTTGGTTCGCAAAGCAAAACAAGCCGGTGAGGCCGTCGCCAAAGGCGAAATTTTGGCCGACATCGAAACCGATAAAGCCACGATTGAGGTCGAAGCCTACGTGGGCGGGGTGGTGACGGCCTGGCTGGTGACCGAGGGCCAGCCGGTGCCGATTGGCACGCCCATGGTCGTCATCGCTGCGCCGGGTGAGACGGTGGATTTGACGGCGTTAGGCGTATCAGCCGGTGGCGTCGCAAAGCCCTCCGCGCCTGTGCCTCAGGCTACCGTAAGCGAAGCGACCGAAGCGACGCCCGCCCCGAGTCCCACCGCGCCCGCGCCCAATGCGCCCGCCTCCCCCATCGCCCGCAAAATGGCGGCGGAGGCCGGGGCAAACCTCGGCCTCATCCCCGGCACCGGCCCCGGTGGTCGTATCACCAAAAAAGATGTCGAAGCCTATCTTAAGGCGACGCCCGCCAAGCCCGCCGCACCAGTTGCCTCTGTCTCTGTTCCATCACCCGTTCAACGCGAAGCGGCTCCACGCTCTGCGGTTGACGATACCGTCGTTCCATTAACCAAACTCCGCCAAATCATCGCGCGGCGCATGACCGAGTCCACGACCACCACCCCACAGTTCTATGTCACGAGCGAGATTGATATGGGCGCGGCCATGGACTTGCGAAAACAAATCAACGCGCTTCTGCCGGAGAGCGGCAAGGTCTCGGTCAACGATTTGATTGTGAAGGCGACGGGCCTAGCCCTGCGGCAATTCCCCAATCTCAATGCCACCTTTGCAGGGGATAAAGTCATCCACCAGGGGCAGGTCAACGTCGGCGTCGCCGTGTCGGTGCCGGGCGGCTTGCTGACGGTGGTGGTGAAGGATAGCGACCAAAAAGCCCTGCCCCACATCGCGGTCGAGGTCAAGGCCATGGCCGGCCGCGCCCGCGCGGGCAAGGTCTTGGCGAGCGATATTGAAGGTTCCACCTTCTCGACCTCGAATCTGGGCATGTTTGACGTCGCCAATTTTATCGCCATCATCAACCCGCCCGAGGCCGCCATCCTGGCCACCGGCGCGGTGCGCGAAGTGGCGGTAATTAAGAATGGGGCTATAATTCCAGCGATGCGGATGAGCGTCACCTGCTCCGCCGATCACCGCGTGACGGATGGCGCGGAGGTCGCGCAATTTTTACAAGCCGTGAAGAAAAATCTCGAGGAACCCTTGCGTCTTATGCTGTAAGGCACGGACGGTGAGGGGCAAAGGTTATGCCAGCCAAAGCCAAAATTCTGATCGTGGACGATGAAATTGACACGCTCAACCTGATGGAGATGGTTCTGCGGATGGCGGGTTATGCCGTGGTCAAGGCCATGAGCGGCCAGGATTGTTTGCGCCTTAACCGCGAGGAGCGGCCCGACCTCATCATCTTGGATATGATGATGCCCAACCTGAGCGGGATGGACGTGCTCAAACAGTTGAACAAAAGCTATGGCTCGCCACCCGTCATCATCTTCTCCGCCAAGAATCAAATGCCGGATGTGATTGAGGGCATGGAGGCCGGCGCGTTCCGCTATCTGGTCAAGACCGCCTCCCGTCAGCAACTTCTGCAAACCGTGCAGGATGCGCTGGCCAGCCGCGAGAAGACGGAGAAGAAGGGCGACGATTGGGCACCCAATTGGTGATTGCAGATTGCTGATTTTCGAGCGTGGGAGCCGCGAAGCGTGCAACCGCGATGCTATCGGGCTTGCAAAGCCCTCCCACGTTAGCGTAAGTCCTAATCTAAAATCTTACCTCTGAAATCCCAGGAGTTCTATGACGACTAGCGCCGCGACCTGGTTTTATCGCCAGCCAGAAAAAATAAAGTTTTTGCTTGAGGAACGTGTTCGTACCAGTTTTTGGGATGCGCGCTTTGGCAGTTTTTGGGTAGATGCTGTGAGCACCGACAACCCCATTCGGATGGAAGGCACGTTTAACGGCGCGCCCTTACAAATGGAGTGGGAGCCGGAAAAATGGCTCCGTTTGAGCACCCACCCGGCCCAGCCCGGCCTGGCCAACGGCATTAGCAATACGATTTTGCGCCGCCGCGCCACGCTGACCTATGAGAACCCGCAGGGCCATACGGTCTGGGAGTGGCGGCTGGCCGACGCCGACAAACGCTGGCAGGAAATTCAAGGCAAACCCGCTTACCGTAACCTGCAACGGTTGGATCAAGCGAAATAACGCTCCGGGCGGCCAGACATGGCCGCCCTTTTTTTATAGTTCTCCGGCCTACACCTGACACGCTTCGCGTCCAAAAAAACCTGTCAGGTGTAGGCAAGGTATTTAACCATGAACGCCTCCCGCGAAGTATCTATTCTCAAAGAAATGGCAACTGAATTGGAGTCCTACCTGCTGGCCGAGGCCTTGTTCTGGCCCCTGCGGCCCGGCAGTGATTTTCCACAACTTAGTTTGGGCATGATGTGGCTGACCCGCGCCCGCCTGCGCGCCGTGGCCTCCCAACTCACATCCGCGCAAAGCGCCGACCATGACCGGGCCGAAGGACAACTCGACACCGGGTTAAGCCGGTGGGCAGTTGCCGCCGAAACCAAAGCCCAAAAGGAACTGCGAACCCGGCTAAACTTGTGGCAGGCGTTTCTGTCCGAACATGCCGAATCGCCTCACACCACTGCCGAAAACTATGCCCAGGAGGTCACCCATCGCACGATGGCGGCCCTGTTGATCCATCACTTCCCGCGCCTGGCCGATTCACCGGAAGCCAGCCGCCTGCCCGGTTTGGACGCGCAACTGCGTGCGCGTTTCAAGGTCGGCCACTTTGTCTGGCGAGACGAATTGCACAACGAGTTTCCACAGAATGAGTTTTGGTTTTTGTATGGGAGGGTGTAGGATAACCTGATGCCCTTCTCCTTTGAACAATCCAAAGACGAAATCGCCCGGCTGGTGAAACACTTCCTCGCCAACCGGGCCACCTACCGCGCCCCGGCTTACAAGGAAGCCCAGGCCCGGCAGGAGTTTATTGACCCGTTGTTCCTGGCGTTGAATTGGGATGTCGCCAACCGCCAGCAGGCCGCGCCCGAGGAGCGCGAGGTGATTGTCGAAGACTCGCTGCCGATGGAGGGCCAGGCCGCCCGCCGCGCGCCCGACTATGCCTTTCGGGTGGGGCGCGAGCGCAAGTTCTTTGCCGAGGCCAAAAAGCCCGGCGTGGATTTGAAGAGCAATGCCGCGCCCGCCTATCAACTGCGGCGCTATGCCTGGAGCGCCAAACTGCCCCTCAGCCTGCTCACCGATTTTGAAGAACTGGCGGTGTACGATTGCCGCCTCCGGCCGGCCGAGAAGGACAAGCCCAATGTGGCGCGGTTGAAGTATCTGACCTGTGAAGAGTATGGGGAGCGCTGGCAGGAAATTTGGGAGGTGTTTTCGCGGGAGGCCGTGTGGGGCGGCCAGTTTGAGGCGTTCACCCAAAGCGGCAAAGGCAAGCGCGGCGCGTCTGAAGTTGACGCCGAGTTTCTCAAAGAGATTGAGGGCTGGCGCGATAGCCTGGCCAAGAACATCGCCCTGCGTAACCCACGCCTGACGATTGATGAATTGAACGACGCCGTTCAGCGCCTGATTGACCGCATCATCTTTTTGCGGATGGCGGAAGACCGGGGCATCGAGGACTATGGCCAACTACAACGGCTGGCCCTCACCCCGCCCCCCTCTCCCACTGGGAGAGGGGATGGGGGTGAGGGGAGCATTTACGGCGAACTGCTGGCGCTCTCCCGCCGCGCCGACGCCAAATATAACTCCGGCTTGTTTGACTTCTCCAAAGCGGGTGACCAGGTGACGCCGCGCCTGACGGTGGACGACAAGGCTTTGCGCCCCATCCTGGCCGATTTGTATTATCCGCAATCGCCCTATGAGTTTAGCGTTCTGCCCGCCGAGATTTTGGGCAATGTGTATGAGCAGTTTTTGGGGAAGGTCATCAAACTCACCGACGGCCACCG
>Ga0247727_10015724_pt1 | contig 12355 bp, 7 predicted proteins | sample WisWelCaveWW1625_FD_202498 | JGI IMG/M metagenome (GOLD analysis project Ga0247727, IMG submission 202498) | Biofilm microbial communities from Wishing Well Cave, Virginia, United States - WW16-25 | ecosystem: Environmental > Aquatic > Deep subsurface > Groundwater > Cave microbial mat | place... | reverse complement strand
CGCATGCCTGAGGCGAGAGTTTTCAGGAGAGCCGGACGCGGGAAATCTGCACCTCCGGTTCGACGAGGGGAGAGGGGCCGCAGTTTACTGTCGCTTCCTCTCCTACTCTACCGGCTCTGCAAGTGGTTGTAAACGCAGAGCGCCGATTCTGAGCCGCGACCAGAGGGAGCGGTTGCCGAGCGTTTTTCAATAAGCTGCTAGCGTACCGGGGACGCCAATCCCCGCCAGGACCGGGCCCAAGCCCGGCCGCGGCCGGAAGGCCGCCCCATCCGATGGTCAACCGTTAGCCGGGACACGACTCTAGCCGGCGATCCCGGCGAGCTTCGCCCGCCCGCTCGGAAACCCCTCCAGCCCGGCGCCCATCACGTCGTTGGCCAGCGCCAGGTAGAGGTCCCCGATGGTGCCCGCGCTCTTGGTGTGGCGTCCGGTCACCAGCCGTCCGGCGTGGCCCGCCACGATCACCGCCAGGCCGTTGTTCTTGTGCGCGTTGGCTTCGGCGTGCTCATGGATGTACACCAGGCAGCAGTTGTCCAGCAGATTGCCGGCGCCCTCCGGCGTGGCCTTCAACTTCCCCACCAGGCCGGCGAACTCCTCGACGTGCCACCGGCAGATGTCGCGCATCACGCGCTGGCTCTCCGGGCTCTCGGCGTTCTGGTGTGTGTAGTCATGATGCCGGGCGGCGGTGTAGCCGAGCCACGGGAATCGCGACAGCCCCTGGCACTTGGTCAGCATGTAGGACGCCACCCGCGTCTGGCGCGTCACCAGGGCGTGCGCCAGCAGGCCGGTCTGGAGCTTGGCAATCCGCGGCCAGTCCTTCATGTCGCCGCCCTGTTCGGGCTCCTCGACCTGGGCGTACTCCGGCGGCAGGCCGGCGATGGCCCGCTCGAGCTCGCGGATCGACTCCAGGTGGTCCCCCAGCCGGTCCTGGTCCGCCTTGCCGAGGCCGGCCTGGAGCTGGGTCGCGTCTTCTGCCACGGCGTCGAGAACGCTTTTCTTCCGGGCGATCCAGCCTTCGTCGCGGGCCCCGAACAGGCGGTCGAACAGCTTGTGCGGGATCATTTCCGGCGGCAGCGCCCGGTCGTAAGCCGCCCAGCTCAGGTTCCGCTGGATGCTCTCGCCGAACGATTCCTGCGAAACGCCGATTTGCAGCGACCGGAACAGCGACTGGCCGCCCAGCCGGGCGGCGATCGCCTGGTCGATCGACGGCCCGCCCGCCCCGCGTCCGGTAAACGAAGTTCCCGAAACCAGCGCGCTCATGGAGCGGTGGTGATCGTTGCCCGGCCCGGGCTTGCGCGCCGACGGATTGTCGACCCCGGTGATGACGTGGACGTCGTTCCGAAACGGGGCCAGCGGCGCCAGACACGGCGTCATCGTGTAGCCCGGCCCGGTCTCGGTCGGAATCCAGTACTTCTCGGGTATGCCGTTCCCGTTGAACCACAGCAGAAAGCGGGTCTCGATCGGCGCCCGCTCCGCTCCATAGGCCGTGCCGTGGCTGTTGAACATGGCCTCGAGCGGGGGCAGGGCGATCCGCGCGGCCGCGCCCGTCAGGCTCACGCCCTTCAAAAACGTCCTGCGCGAAAGAGGCTTCTTCATCGGACAACCCCCGCCATATAGATTATCAGCTCCTGGAGCCGGAACTGCGAGCTTCGGAACACCTCCAGGCCCCGGGCAATGACGGGGCGGTCGGCCGAGGTCTCCTGCCTGCCGAAGGCGTACCGGAACAGTTGCCGCACCACGCATTCCTGGCACTGGGCGCTTCCCGCCAGGATCCGCCCCAGATCCTTGGGCGAGGAGAACTCAGAATTGGCAATACCTGCCACCGCGCCCCGGGTGTCGATCTCGAGCTCCACGGCCTTGGCGCGCGAGCCGCGCTCCTGCCGGCCCGGGAAAAACGTGATCGACTGCTTTTCCCGCCGCTTGCCCACCGCGTCGAACTTCTCCAGGCCGAACCCGATCGGATCCATGAGCTGGTGGCAGGTCGCGCAGGCCGGGTTGGTCAGGTGCACGCCGAGCCGCTCCCGGTTGGTCAGGGGCCGGGCTTCGGTAGACGCAGGCAGGTTGTTGTCGGTGCCCGGCGGCGGATCGGGCACCTCCTGGCACAGCAACTGCGCCCGGATGAACACGCCGCGCTCGGTGGGCGAGGTCTCCTCCGGCTTGCTGGTAAGCGCCAGCAGCGTCGCCTGACCCAGGATGCCGGCGCGGTCCGACCCGGCGGGAAACTGCACCTTGCCGAACTCCTCCCCCGGAGCCGGGAACCCGTACAGGCTCGCCAGGTCGGTGTTGAGAAACCCGTACTCGGCGGTGAAGATCTCCATGAAGCTGCGGCTGCCCCACACCAGGTCGGCCACCAGCCGCCGCGTCTCCTCGGTCATGGCGTAGGCCAGCTCGGGATTGAACTGGGGGTAGAGCCGGCGGTCCTTCACCGTGTTGAGAACCCGATCGAAGCGGAGCCATTGCGAGACGAACTCGTCGAGCGCCTGGCGGGCCCGCGGGTCCCCGAGCATCCGCCGCGCGGCCTTTTCGATTCCGGCCGCGGTGGCCAGCTCGCCGGCCGCCGCGCTGCGCAGAAGCTGGTCGTCGGGCATGCTGTCCCACAGGAAATAGGAGAGGCGGGAGTCGGCCCCCTCGCCCCGGAACAGGAAGTGCGGCGACTGCAGCATCGCCTCCACCACGAGCTGCCCGCCGCCGCGCGCGAACAGGGCCCCGTAACGGCGCGCCTCGGCCTCCGCCAGCGGCCGCCGGAACGCCTTCCGCCCGAATTCCCGCACGAACTGGCCGCCGTCGCGCGGCGTTTCCCGGCCCCGGAAGTAATTCCGCGCCAGCCTCTCCGCCGCCGCGCCATACGCTTCGGCCTGGAGCGGAGAAATGCTCTGGGCCTCGACCTGGTTTTTGAATCCGTGGACGAAGTCTTCCTGCGGGAACTGGGACGCGGGCCCGGTCTGGTCGCCGAGCAGGTCCCGGACGGTGTTGTTGTATTGGCTGTGGGTAAGCCGGCGGAGCGAAGGCCGGCCGGTTTCCGCCGCCAGTGCCATTACCGCCATCAGGCTCCAGACGATGCGCGCCGCCAGCATACTGCCAGCCATTGTACTACAGGGGCGGCTACCGGTTGTACTTCGGCGTCACCCCCCGCAGCCGCGCCCACACCGCGTCGCAGGCCTCCAGCGCCTCGGGATCGAGAGGCTTGCCATCCACCGCCGCCAGGTTCTGCTCCAGTTGCTCCATCCGCGACGCCCCTAGGATCACCCCGTCCACACCGGCCTGCTGAAGCACCCACACCAGCGACATCTCGACCAGCGTCCGCCCGGCCCGCGCCGCGACCCTCGCCAGCTCCTCCACCGCCCGGAAATCCTCTTCGTGCCAGTAGCGGGTCAGGTACATGGGGTTGCCGTCGAACCGCGTGCCGGCGATGGGGCCGGAGTCCAGCCGCTGCTTGCCGGTGAGCAGCCCCCCGGCCAGCGGGTTGTAGACGAAGTTGCTCACCCCGAACTGGCGGGTGAACGGCAGATACTCCTGCTCGAGGCCCCGCGCGATCAGGTTGTACATCGGCTGCGATACCAGCGGCGGGGGCCACCCGTTCTTCTCCGACAGCCACAGGATGCGGCACAACTGCCAGGCGCTGAAGTTCGACGTCGCCGGATATCGCACCTTCCCCTGCTCCACCAGCCGCGCCATCGTCTCCAGGGTTTCCTCGATCGGCGTGTTCGAATCGGGCTGGTGCAGGTAATATATGTCGAGGTAGTCGGTGTCGAGCCGCGCCAGAGTGGCATCCACGGCCTTGAAAATCGCCGCCCGGGACAGGCCGCTCTCCTCCGGCGCCTCGCCCATCTTGTTGAACACCTTGCTCGCCACCACCACCCGGTTCCGCCGGCCCTTCAGGATCCGGCCCAGGGTCTGCTCCGAGGCGCCCTTGTTGTAAGAGTTCGCGGTGTCGAAGAAGTTGACCCCCGCCTCCAGACACCGATCCACCATCCGGCCGGCGGCCGCCTCATCGACCTGCGCGCCGAACGTCATGGTGCCCATCGAAACCCGGGAGACCTTGAGGTCGCTTCCCGGCAGCATCCGGTATTCCATAGGGCCGATATTGTCGCATACCGGCCCGCCGGCCTCGGAACTCTGGCCCCGGCGTCCCGGGGTGCGGTTCAGGCGTGCGCCCCATGCTCCAGCGACTGCTCACCCGTCCGTTCCGGCTCCTCCGGCTGCTCCATGGACAGCGAATCGATCGTGCCGGTCTGCTCCCAGCGCCTGGCCGGCGGATCCTCGGGATAGTTCTCCCACGGCATCGTATGCACCGTCCGGTCCCCCTCGAACACAACCAGGAACATCGTCCCGTCATCCCTGTACTTGGCGCTGAGCAATCCGTCGAAGTCCCCGCCGAGCGACTCCCACTTGTTGTTTCCCGGACACCACTCCGCCCCGACCCGGGATTTGTGCAGCACGCTGCCGTCGCGTCCGAGCGCGAAAAGACTGAGTCCGGTTCGCGGTGTGTATAAGGCGGTCAACGAGCCGCTCACCTCGCCGCCGATGCTCTCCCACTCGCCCGGCGCCCGGTTGTATCCGTCTGCATCCAGCGTCCGATGGAATACCGTTCCGTTCGCGGTCCAGCCGAAGAGTTCGATCCGGCCTTTGGGCCCCACCGCCGCCGCCACCGGCCCCGCGAAATCTCCGCCCAGCTCTTCCCAAGCGCCGTCGGGAGAGTCGCCGTCCGCATACGTCTTATGGAAAACGCCACCCCCGGGACCGAGAGCGAAAAGGCTGACGCGGTCTGGACCGGAGGCGACGGCCGTGACCGGGCCCCTGAACTGTCCCCCGAGGCGCGTCCAACGATCGCGCGGCACGCCCGGTCCGGTGCTCGCAACGGTCTTGTGATACACAGCGCCATCGGCGCCGAGGCCCACCATCTCCACGCGATCCTGTCCGGTCCCGACGGCCGCCAGTCGGCCCGGCTCGAGGACCGGAACTACTTGGGCCAGTATCCCCGCTGGCGTATGCATCCGGAACATGGCTCCGGGCGATGCCGTGATCCGGAGGTTGCCAAAGACCGTGAACGCCACGCCAAAGTTGCCGGTTGACATTGTGAAGGGCGTCACTCGAAAGCCCGATTTCAGCTCGCCCCCGTTGTCAAAGGTGTCGAATTCGTTCCAAACCCAGGCGTCCTCGCATCCGGATCTCTCCGAATGGTCAGTGAGTGGGCCAGTGGGGGAGGGATGCGGGATGTCGAAGCAGGTGGTCGTAAGAATACCGTCGTCGGAGTCCCTGCCGTGCACGCCCACCCACAGGCGGCGCGGCGCGTTTGGGATGCTGATCACCCGATTCACGAACGACGCCTGGCCGTCCCCGATGTCCTCGGTTCCGCCGTTGGGGTACCTCGGCCATGGCAGTCCGAGGTCGGTCTTGTTGTCCGCGCCCCCCGCGCCGAAGTAGAAACTAAACTCGCCTTTGTCTCCTGGGTCGCCGTCCCGATTCACCAGGATGTGGTCGAAGACGACATCCACGCTCTGAGTCCCGGTGAAGAAACTTCCCGTAACAATTGCCGGGGAACCGGCTGAGAGGGCCCGCCCTGCGGCAACGATCTTGAAGAAGTAGTTTGTGTCCTGGTCGAGCGGCGGATTGAACACCCTCACCTCGTGTTGCGTCTGGTTTCCCTTTTAAGGAAGGGGATGGCACTCGCCACCTGAGCGCCAGGCGGCACATCCGGAGAACCTGTGCTTACCGTGATGATAGGGACGGTGGCCTGCGAGGTTCGGAACGAAAAATCGACGTAATCCAGCCCAGGCGATACTTTCAGAGAAAGGATAGCCTGAACCCTTCCCATCTCCACCAGAATGGCCCCCAGCCGCCTGGCTTCCATATGACGCGCCGCCTTCGTGAAGTGCCCCATGGCTTACCTCCTGTCTCGCTGACCCGCGGCCTCCGCTCGGCGAAAGGACAGTATACACCGATCTTGGCCGGCGCCACTTCCAGAAACCGGTTCTCGCCACTCAGTCGTTGCGTTAGCCCCGGATCAGCCGCGGCGCCAGGTTGTTCTGGCCGCCCACATCGGTCAGGCGGAAGTCGCGGCCCTGGAAGAAGTGGGTGAGCTTCTGGTGGTCGAGCCCCAGCAGCGTCAGGATCGTGGCGTGGAGGTCGTGCATGTGAACCTTGTCCTCCACCGCATGCAATCCGATCTCGTCGGTGGCGCCGATGACCTTGCCGCCCCGGATTCCGCCGCCGGCCATCCACACGCTAAAGCCGTACGGATTGTGGTCCCGGCCGCTCTGGGGGCCGGCGGAGTCGCCAGCGCCGTTGGTAAATGGCGTTCGGCCGAAATCGCCGCCCCACAGCACCAGTGTGCTCTCCAGCAGCCCGCGGGACCTCAGGTCGGCCAGCAAGCCGGCGATGGGCTTGTCCACCTGGCGCGCCATCACCCTGTGGTTGAGATCGCACTGGGTGTGGCCGTCCCATCCCACCGATCCGCCCTTGTTGCCGCCGGAATAGAGCTGCACAAAGCGAACGCCTCGCTCGACCATGCGCCGGGCCATCAGACACTGCGCGCCGAATTCAGCCGTCTCCGGCTCCTCGACGCCGTACAGCTTCCTGGTCGCCGCCGATTCCCCCGACAGGTTCGCCAGATCCGGAACCGACGCTTGCATCTGGAACGCCAGCTCGTAGGAGTGGATGCGCGCCGCCAGGTCCGAATCGTCCCGGCGCGACTCGAGATGCTGCTCGTTGAACGATCGCAGCAGGTCGAGCATGCGCCGCTGCCCCCCGGCGGCGATCTCCTCCGGGCGGTTCACGTTGAGGATCGGCGCCCCCACCGTGCGCAGCACGGTCCCCTGGTACATCGCCGGCAGGAAGCCCGATCCGTAGGCCGGCGAACCCGCCTTGATTCCACCGTCCAGCATCACCAGGAACGCGGGAAGGTTTTCGTTCTCACTGCCCAGCCCGTACACCACCCAGGAGCCCACGCTCGGACGCCCCACCCGCGCCCAGCCCGTGTTCATCCAGTTTTGTCCCGTCACGTGGGTGAAGCCGTCGTGATAGCACGAGCGGATCACCGCCAGCTCGTCGGCAAAGGCGGCGGTGTGCTCGAACAAGTCAGAGACTTCCAGGCCCGACTGCCCGCGCTTCTGGAATCTCCGCTCCGATCCGAGCAGCGGCGACTTCGTCATGTCGGTGAACTGGAAATCCACTTTGCCGAAACTCGGCGGCGTTGGCTGGCCGTCGAGTTTCCCCAGCAGCGGCTTGGGATCGAAGGTGTCGACGTGGCTTGGGCCGCCATGCATGAAGAGGAAGATGACGGACCTGGCCGTGGCCGGCAACTGAGGCGGCTTGGGAGCGAGCGGGTTGCGCGCCGGCGCCGGAGCGGCCGCCTTCGCATCGCGCTCGAGCAGGTAGCCGGCCGCCAGCATGCCGAATCCGAGCCCGGCCTTCTCCAGAAACTCCCGGCGCGACCGGGCGGCCACGGTCTTGTCGCACAGCTCCATGACGGACTCCCCCTACCTCGTTGCAAATTTGCAACAAGGTTGGCTCAACAGAATCAACGGCTTACCCGTCGCAAATTAGTCGATATACAGAAACTCGCTCATGTTCAACACCACCAGGCAAAGCTCCAGCAGCGGCGAACCGTCCAGGAACGCCGCCGCCTTCTCGCGCTCCGCTGCCGCCGGCGGGCGGCCCAGCGCCAGTTCCCAGGCTCCGGCGATCTGCGCCTCACGGTCCCCCGGGTGCTCCCGCTCCAGCCGCGCGGCGAGCTGCTTGGCCTGCCGCACCGAGAAGGGACTGTTCATCATGGCCAGCGCCTGCGGCGCCACCGTGGTCGCGTCCCGGCGCGGACAACTGACGGCCGTGTCCGGGGCATCGAAGATCGTGAACATCGGATACGGGAAGGACCGCTTCACGTAGAGGTATACGCCGCGCCGGTTGTGCTCCGCGGGGTCGAGCGAGACGGGCCACTGCTTGATCGCCCAGATGCCCGTCTTTTCTTCCTCGGTCAGCGGAGGGATCACCGGACGCCCGCCCATCTTCAGGTTCAGCGCGCCCGATACGGCCAGCAGCGAGTCTCGGAGCGTCTCGGCATCCATGCGTTGCCGGTTCATCCGCCAGAGATAGCGGTTGGCGGCATCGATCCTGGCGTTGGCTTCATCGAGCCGGCTGGACATCTGGTAGGTGCTCGACAGCATCAGGAGCCGATGCAGCTTCTTGACGCTCCATCCGTCCTGCGCGAACCCGGTGGCCAGCCAGTCGAGCAGCTCGGGATGGGACGGCGCTTCGCCCTGGCGTCCGAAGTCGTTCGGCGTGGCTGCAATTCCCCGGCCGAAATGCCACTGCCACACCCGGTTCACCATCACGCGCGCGGTCAGCGGATGATCCGGCCGCGTCAGCCAAAGGGCGAGTGAGCGCCGCCGCTGCGGGACGAACGGCCGGGCGCCGGGTTCCTCGAGATCTTTGTCGCCCCCCAGCACGCGCGGAAACCCAGGGGAGACCTTGGGACCCGATGCCCGGAAGTCCCCGCGGGTGGTCAGGTGCACGTCGGGAACGATTTCAGCGTGGCCCAGAACGGTGGCCGACGGATAGCTGAATCGCGCCTCGAGCGCCGCCTGGCCCAGCTCGAACACCAGGCGGTCGCGCTCCTCCTTCTCCTGGGGCGTGTACCGCGGAACGAACTCCTTGCTGCCGGCGTTCTCGCGCAGCCCGGCTTTGGCCAGCGCCTCCTCAAGGGGCCGCGCCGTCTCGCCCTGTTGCCTGGTGCGCTTTCCGGCGGGCGCTTCGTGGGCCTTAACCGCTTCCGGCGTGAATTGGGCTTTGATCCCGGCGATGGCGCGGTCCCGGACCTGATCGTCAATGCGGCGGATCGCGGCTTTGTAGTCTTCCACTCGCAGCAGACTCGGCGAGCTGCTCTGGAAGCCGAAGATCGCCATCTTGCTGACTACCGGGATCTCCTTTGCCTCGCTGCCGGCGAAAATGGCCATCATGCGGTAGTAGTCGCGCTGCGAGAGCGGGTCGAACTTGTGGTCGTGGCACCGCGCGCAGCCCATCGTAAGCCCCAGAAAAGCCTCGCCGGTGGTGTCCACCGCATCGGTGAGCCACTCGTACCGCAACTGCTCCCCGTGCAGCGCAGCCTCGTGGTAGGTTGGGCCGATGGTGTAGAGCCCGGTGCCGATGCGCGCTTCCAGGTGCTTCTGCTTTTCCGCAGGGATCTCCAGGCCGCCGGCCAGCTCCAGGTTATCGGGCCAGAGCTCGTCGCCGGCGATCTGTTCCTCGACGAACCGGTCGTACGGTTTGTCGTCGTTGAACGACTGGATCACGTAATCCCGGTAGCGCCAGGCGTTGGCGTAGTAGATGTCGGTCTCGAAGCCGCCCGTATCAGCGTAGCGCGCCACGTCCAGCCAGTGGCGGCCCCAGCGCTCGCCGTAGCGCGGCGACGCCAGCAGGCGATCGATCAGCTTCTCCCACGCCTCCGGAGCCGAATCGTTGAGGAACTGCGTCACCTCCGCCGGAGTGGGAGGCAGGCCGTGCAGATCGAAGTACGCGCGCCGGATGAGTGTCCGGCGGCCGGCCGGTGGAGCCCGTCTCAATCCCTTCTCTATCAGCTTGCTGAAAACGAATGCATCAACCGGATGGATGGCGCCGGCCACATCGGGAACCGGGGGCCTGACCGGTTTGCGAAACGCCCACCACTCGCTTTCCGCAACCCCGCCCGAATCAGCTTCCCAGCGCGCGCCTCCGCTGATCCAGGCGCGGATCGCCTCCACTTCGCCGGCGGAGAGCTTCTTCCCCGGCGGCATTTTGAGATCTCCCACGTGGGAGACCGCCTTGTAGAGGAGACTGCCTTCCGCTTTGCCGGGAACCACTGCCGGGCCGCGCTTGCCGCCCTTCAGGATGGCGCCTCGCTCGCGCACGTCCAGCCCGGAGGTCTGGAGCTCGCCGTGGCAAGCGAGGCAGTTCTTCGCCAGCACGGCTCGGGCGGTTTCGCCGGCCGGCGCGCTCCACAGCGGAAAACACGCCATGAGGGCGCCCGGAATTGGGGACCAGACCCGCATAACCAGCCGCAGACGCTGTCCCGCGCGCAGCCCTAGAACACGAACTTCAGGGCGAACTGAATGATGCGGGGGTCTCCCGCGTCGCCGGGCAGGGTGCGGATGACTTCCCCGAACCTGGCGCCACTGACGCTGGCGGTGTTATTCCCCCCGCCAGCGGTAGGAGCGTCGAAGTTCGTCTGGTTGAAGATGTTGAAGAACTCCGCCCGGAACTGGGTGCTTACCCGCTCAGTAATCCGGAAGTTCTTGTACAAACCCATATCCCAACTGTACAGGTGCGGCCCGTAGAGAGAATTTTTCCCGACCGTGCCGAATGTGCCGACGTCGTTGACGGCAAAGGCTGCGGGGCTAAACCACACCTGCTTGTTCGCTCCCGGGGCAGGGTCGCGGCTGACGCCGGTGAGCCTGGCGCGGTCAGCGCCGTTGCCCGTCTGGGAGTTGTCGCGGCCGCTGACCACCGTGTACGGACGCCCCGTCTGGTATTGCCCGCCGCCGGACCACTGCCAGCCGTGCAGCGCGGCGCGAACAGCGCCGCTGCTGGTGGGAAGCTTCGGCACGTCCCACACATAGCTGATCGCGAAGCGGTGCTTGTGGTCGAAGTCCGAGGGTCCGCGCATCAGCGCATCCCCTCCCGGCAGGTGCCACGGAAGAACATAGCCGGCGCCGCCGGCGCCGTCCTGCCGGTAGTTGTCGATGGACTTGGAAAACGTGTGGTTGGCGAGCACGGTGAAGCCCCGCGAGAACCGCTTGGTCACCGAAGTCTGGAGCGAGTGGTAGTTGGAGCGGCGATCCTGGGTGTACCAGGTCACGTTGCCGATATCCGGCGCGAACAGGCGGCGGGCGTCGACCCCCCGCGTGTCCCCCGGCCTGTAGACGGCTGGGTTCAACTGAATGTCGGTGCGCCCGTAATTACTTACCGAGCCGACGTAGGCGACCCTGGTCAGCCATTCGGGGAACAGTTCCCGCTCCAGCGTCAGGTTCCAGTTGTAGGCCAGCGGCGATTCCTGCCGGTCGTCGTAGCTGTTCAGCAGCACCGGCCGGGGGAATGGCGTGTCGGGCTGTCCGATATTGTCGAGCCGAACCAGGTTGAAGTCGTTCCGTCCCCGGTAGGGATCCGAAAACGGCCCCTGCGGCTGGGTGACGCTCAACCGGATGTTCCACGGCGGAGCATTCACGGCGCCGTTGTTGAACTCGCCGTCCTGATACTGGTCATAAAACATGCCGATGCCGCCGCGCAGGCTGGTCTTGCCGTCCCCGGACACGTCCCAGGCAAAACCGAACCGGCCGGAGACATTGTTGTAATCTCCCAAGGTGCCGTCTTTCGGCACGCCGGGGTCGCCGGGGAAGGTCTCGCCCACCGGCGCATTCCGGAACCGGGTCGACTTCACGCCGGCCGCGTAGTCCTCCAGCCTGAAGCGCTGGATGCGGCCCCGCGTCTCATGATAAGGCGGGCTGGCCTCGTAACGGATCCCCAGGTTGAGCGTCAGCCGCCTGGCCACCTTCCAGTCATCCTGCAGGAAAAAAGACGGGTAGGTGGCGCGATTGAACTTGTACTCGCCGGTTCCCTGGTCGAACGTCCGGATAACGCCCAGGAAGTAGTCGGCCATGGCATGGCCTGTCACGTCGCCGCTGAACTGGAAGTGACCTGCCCGGCGGAACTCGTTGACGATGTCGGCCCGATTGCGGCTGATCTCGGTCCCGAACTGGACGCTGTGGCGGCCCCGCACCCAGCTCGTGCGATTGCCCCACTCAAACATGGTCCGCGGGAACTTTGCTTCCAGGTTGTCCCCGATGTTGAAGAAATTTACCACGTTAATCTCCGAGATCGAAGGCAGGGTCGGATACAGGGGCAGCCGGACCCCGAAATCCTGCATGCTCGGAACGCCCGAAAAGAACGGGCCGCGGGCGGCGTGGACGCGGTTGAATCCGAAGTGGAAGTCATTCAGCAGCGAGGGGCCAAACGTCCGCACCCAGTTCAGCACCGCGTTCTGGGTCCGCACCCGAGACGCAAGGGTGGGACCGCGGTAGGACAGAAGGTTGCTGGGATCGAAAGTGCCCGCGTTCTGGAAATGATCAATGAAGTATCGCCCGGTCAGCCGGTCCTTAGCGGTGAGCTGATGGTCGATCTTGATCACGCCCTGGTCCAGTTGATGCTTGATGGGCCGCGCAATCCGGGCGAGCCCGTCGCCCCCTACCGCCGGGATATAGGTGTTCACTTTCACCGAGGCGAGATCGAACCGGCTCACCGGAATCTGCTTGTTCGGGAAGTTCCCGCCGAGCGGGTCGCGCAGCGCGGCCACCCGGTCGCAGGTCCCGCCGCAGGTGTTAAAGTCTCCCCG
>Ga0247727_10015723_pt1 | contig 12355 bp, 12 predicted proteins | sample WisWelCaveWW1625_FD_202498 | JGI IMG/M metagenome (GOLD analysis project Ga0247727, IMG submission 202498) | Biofilm microbial communities from Wishing Well Cave, Virginia, United States - WW16-25 | ecosystem: Environmental > Aquatic > Deep subsurface > Groundwater > Cave microbial mat | place... | reverse complement strand
CTTCGATGCGCGCGATAGATGGTATTTGCAATTCGACCGGGGTGGGTAAATCTTCAGTGCAAGCCGCGGCTAAAATCAAAATGGGTAGAATGGATAATTCTATAGTCCCAACCCGGATGACTCCGCCCCACCTCCACAAATGCATAAGGAAGCGGAGCTGGGGCCGTAACCAAAAAAGAAACTCGCCAACGGATAGAAACAACCCAGCGGATAAAACATTTTTTTTCATCAGATGGGTTGTTTCTATCCGTTGGAAACTTTTTTGCTTTAACTGCAAAGGCTTGACTTGTAAGTGGCGGAGAAATCGGCGGGCACCCATGCTCATCCTATTCGTATTCAAGTTCGTTGTCGGTGATGACATTGACGCGATGTTCGGTTTTGTGAAGTTGGTGCGAGAGGTGATCGGGAGCAGCGAGAACTTGCGGCAGGCGTTGGCGCAATTCAATTAAATCGGCGACAACCTGATGCGCTTCGCGCAGATAATGCGACGGCAAAGTTGCCAGCACCGCCACCACCCACATGCCGGCGGCGCGCGCGGCATGGACACCGAGCGGGGCGTTTTCTATCACCAAACATTCTTCTGCCGCAACATTCAAACGTTGCGCGGCTTTCAAGAACGGCTCGGGATTGGGCTTGCCATGTTCCACATCTTCGCTCGCAACGACGCAATCGAACATGCTCTCGATTTCTTTTCCGAGTGTGCCCTCCACCTGCGCGCGAATCGATCCGGTGACTAAACCGAGGCGATAGCCGTCTTTTTTCAAATGCGCCAACAAATCATGCGCGCCATCCACGAGCATGGTTTGATTATTGGCGAGATACTGATCGCGCTTGGCGTCGACGATTTCTTGCAAAAGCTCCGTCGAAAAATCACGATCACGACGACGGAATAACTCCGCAGCGACTTCCTCGGTGCGGCTGCCTTCTTCAAGATAAATTTCTTCCGGCGAGATGGCCACATCATAGCGCCCCATGACTTCCAACCAAGCGGCAACGTGATACGGCATGCTGTTAACCAATACCCCGTCGTAATCAAAGAGCACGGCGCGGATCATGAGAGCTCCTCCAGTCGGGCGGTGAAATGACGCAGATAAGGGGCTTCGTAACCAGATGCAAGCCTTTGATGCGCTCGCGATTTTTGAAACTTTCAATGATCGATTCGGCAACGTAGTTCATGTGCATCATTGTGTAAACCCGGCGCAGAATGGCCAGGAGAACAAGCTCCAGTTCGGGACAAGTGATGGTTCCGGTTTCTGCATTTTTCGTTGGAAACATCAGACTGCCTATTTCCACGGCGCGAACGCCGGCCTCACGATACAACGCCACCGTAAGAGCCTGAGCTGGAAATTGATTCTGCGGAATATGCGGCAAAAATTCGTGCGCGTTTAGATAAACCGCGTATCCGCCAATCGGTTTAACAATCGAAACGCCCGCATCGGCCAGCAAGTTCCCCAAGTACCGAACTTGCCCGATGCGAAAAGCCAGATAGTCTTCGTTCAAAACTTCCTGCAAGCCGGGAGCTATGGCTTCAAGGTCGCGACCAGCGAGACCCCCATAAGTTGGAAATCCTTCGACCAGAATCAAGAGATTTGTTATTTTTTGCGATGCTCTTCATCGTTCATTGCCGCGGCGCCGCTATCGGCCGGCAAGCCCACATAATAAATAGATCCGGCAGGCACTTGAAGACATTATAACCGGCGTCGCGAATCAGGCGGTTGCGCTCTTCGCGCGTTGTGCGCTTGATCGGCTCGACGACTTTTAATTTAAAGGGTTTTGATGGGAAGAGCATTCGTGTCCTTGCTTATGTTTCACAAGAAGTCATAACAACCATCAACAAAGTCGAGAATCTTGCGCAAAACTCTCAGACAAACTTTATATCGGCTGCCTCTATAAAACCTATCTCAATTCCACGATGATTTTGGATGCGCACTCGCCGCCATTTTTCTAATTTCAGTAAATCTGCATCGTCGATGACGCCAAGCTTGTGTAGCACATTTACCAGCACCGGCGGTATGGCGCGGTTGGCGCCGTCGATCATTTTGATTGCGATTCCCAATGGCTCATCTTCGAGGATGCTCATACACTCAATACCCTCTGCGCCGGTTTTCGCCAACACTTTGCCGTCCGCAGCGATCATGATTTCCGTATCGAAGCGATCTTCACCGGCAATCATCGCAGGGTGAGTAATAAAGAGCTTATTAATTTTTTGTGAGACGGTTTCTCGAGAGCTTGCGAGTTTCGCATACATCAGCGCCATGTTGTAGATCGGAAGATGAAAAACTTGAGCGTTGCAACCATCCACGCCGCGCGCGATTTGTGCGGTCGAGAGATTCGCCCACGTCGCCATCGTCTCGTGAATGCGAACCTGATGCGGATGCGTCGGATCAAGATAATTTTCTATCGGTAAACGATGATGCACGCACGCAGCCAACATTCCAACATGTTTTCCCGAACAATTGTTTTGTAAGACCGTCGGCTTTTCGCCACGCTCGCTCAAAAGTTTCGCAGCTTTCACGCCAAGCGGTATGTGGATGCCGCATTGCAAATTCTCGGGAACGCAACCGATTTTTTTCAGGATGAGGGAGACCGCTTCAACGTGCCAAGCTTCGCCGTTGTGGCTGCTCATCATCACCGCCTGCTCCACATCATTTAGGCCGAACGCTTCGGGAATTTCATCTTCAAAGAGCGGAATAGCTTGAAACGGCTTGGCCGCCGAACGCATGAACGTGATGAAATCAGGATCACCGAGTGAATAGATAATTTTTCCGTCGCCATCGACGACTACGAGATGGCCGTAATGCTGGCTCTCGATCTTGCCGCTGCGAGTAACATTGGCGAGAAGCTGAGGTGACTTGGGCATTCGTTTTTCTCCTACTCGTACTCTTACTCGCTGTTCATGAATTCAAAAATCAAAAGCGAGTACGAGTAGGAGAGAGAGTACGAGTAAGAGCATTTCATCAATTATCGAATCAAATCCGTCATCTCCCGCACCGCGCGCTCCATTCCGACCATGATGGCTTTCGCCATAATTGAATGGCCGATGTTGAGTTCCTCGATCTGCGGGATTCTCGAAACGTCGCGGACGTTTTGATAATTCAGTCCATGCCCAGCGCTGACGCGCAGGCCGAGTTTCGATGCAGCCAGCGCCATCGAGCGCAGCTTTTCAAGCTCTTCGATGTAAATGTTCTCGTCGTCGGCGTTGGCGAATTTGCCGGTGTGCAGCTCGACGTAATCCGCTCCGGTGCGCGTGGAGGCTTTGATCTGGTCGATCGCTGGATCGATGAACAAGCTGACGACGATGTTGCTGGCGTGCAGCATGTTGACCGTTTCTTCGATGAATTCCTGATTAGCGGCAACGTCGAGTCCGCCCTCGGTGGTGATTTCTTCGCGGCGCTCGGGCACGAGCGTCACCATGTCGGGCAGCACTTCGATGGCCATGGTGCGCATCGCCTGTGTTGCCGCCATTTCGAGATTGAGATGAGTTTTGACAATTTCGCGGAGCAGGTAGAGATCTTTGTCTTTGATGTGACGACGGTCTTCGCGCAAGTGACAAACAATGCCGTTGGCCCCGGCCATCTCGGCAATCACCGCGGCAGCCACCGGATCCGGCATTTTCCCTTTGCGCGCCTCGCGCAGAGTTGCCACGTGATCAACATTGACTCCCAACCGCATAGCCTGATCTCCTCAAGAAGTTCGTTCCAATTCAAGCAGAAAAAATACGTTTATGTTCCCACGGAGTTCGGATTGATGGATTTTTGGATGGCTGGATTGTTGGAAGCTCAGTATTCGAGTGATCCAATAATCCATTGATCCATTAATCCAATCATCCAACCCTTTATCATCTTAGTCGATTTTTCGCCGCTGCTGCCGCCAATTGTGGAGTGCGAACGAGGTCGCCAACCTGCACAAACTGAAAGCCACGTTGCTGCAACACCGGCCCCAACGCTCTTATTACTTTTAGCGTATTTGTGTTGGGATGTCCGATACCAATGGCCCACCCTTTTTGCCCGGCGCGATCGGCAAGCTGCATAAATTTGTCGCTGATCCAGTCTTCGTCGTCGTTCGCGTCGAGAAATAAATCGTTCAACGCCGTTCTCAGCCCCAATTGCTTGGCGAGAATATGGGCTTGCGTATTTGGGTTCGTCCGGCTATCGATAAAAAACAAATTGGCCTGGCGAATTTCTTCCAGAGCCGGCCGTAAAAGCTGAACGTTGACTGTAGCCAGCGACCCCATATGATTGTTCAAGCCTTTGGCTTGCGGTAACTTGGCGACCGCTTTTTTGATGCGGTTGCGAATCTCCACGTCGCTCAACTTCGTGAAGAGAGTATAACCGTCGTCTTCGACACGCGCCTCGAGCGGCTCCATCGGCAAATGAATCATGATAGCCTTGCCGCGCTGTTGCAGGCGCTGCGCCACCTCTTGCGAGTGTTGCAGGCCGGGGATGATCGAGTACGTGATGTCGAATGGCAGGTCGAAAAAACCGTTGTAGACTTCGGTGCGATTGTATCCGAAGTCGTCGATGATGATGGCGATGCGCCCGCTGCGCCGTTGAATTTTTTCTTCCGGAATCAATCGAATCGTGCCGAGCTTTTTGCCGCTGAAGGAATAGGTGAGGACGTTGACGCCGGTTTTCAAATTTTCCGCGCCATGTTCGATCTGGCCGCCAAGCTCGCGGATGCGATCATGCAGAGTTTGATACACCACGGCCGGCGGCACGTTTGCCGGAATTCGCACATCGCGGTCGCTGCCGCGATATTTGATCAAATGAACGCTGATGCCGAAGTTGTCGAGCACGCGGTCCGTGGCCAGACGAATTTTTTCTTCTTGTGAGAGTCTGTAAATTCTTTGGGCTGGCGGATGAGATGCATTCGGTGGGATGGCATTTTTTTTCAGTGAACCCAGATCGGCGAAATTCACCAAAGCCAGCAGGCCGGCGCAGAATAAAAAGATGATGCCAATGTTTCTTTGAGATGTCGATTTTTTCTTGCGAGGCACGGCCTAGCTCAATTTGTGAATTCGAAATTCGGACTTAGCACCTGAGATGCGACGCCGGCTTTTCAGACAATCTGAAACCGGGAGCTTTGCGAACAGCATAAAAACCCTCGCCCACAGAAGTAGAACTCCCACAGAAATGAAAAAAATCAAGAGGCTTGTCTGTGGGATGTCATTTCTGCGGGCTTAAAATTTTCAGAATTTTATTCTCTTTTGATTTGGCAAGCTACCTTATTTTCAAGGTGAATCTGATCTTATCATGCTGGGTTTTTCCGCAGCACATACTCACTGCCCGAAGCTCGCCTTTAGCGCGCTCCACGTCGGCGTGCTGCCCGTGCTAAAATCCGACCAACGGTGAATCGCCCATTGTCCCAGATTGTCTCGCCGAAGAATGAAACGCGCTCGTCCTGCATACCGCACGGGGGTGCCATTTGCTTGGTCCGTGTGGTGAACGTTCAACCGATAGTCTTCGATGAAAATCGCCGAATCGCCGAGCGTGGTAGGTGGTTGAGCGGTGAAAATCAGTACACGCGTCGAATCCGGCGGCAAAACGGCGCTGGCGCTCAAATGACCGAAATAACGCTCTTCATCTTCAAGTCCCCAATTGGCAAATAAATCCGGCCGGGAGTTTTCAACCGCCGGGTCAGCCAGAAAACGAAACGTCCCGCCTCGTGAGGGATCTGCAAGGCTGCGCAAATAGTTCACTAAATTTTGTTCCACCACGGCGTTGCGCAAATTTGTGATCACCGCTTCAGGCGTCAACGGGGTGATGAACGTGCCGCGCGATTGCGTCGGCGGCTCCGGCGTTCGCGTCTGAAATGGATTCTCGCACGCGTATACGATGAGTGCAGCTAAAACCGCGACGACCGCCTGTGCGCCTCTTTTCATTTTTGCCAACTGATTTTGACGAGGCAATATAGTTCTTGCTCCAATTTTTATCAAGAATTTTGTTTTCATTCGAAAAGCGGCGCTGCTTTTTGCGTAATCCCTCAGTTACGTGTGGTAGCGCCCCGCTTGCGGGGCAGACAAGATGTCGGCGCTACGTTCTCCACCAATAACTGAGGCATTACCTTTTTGCCGTTTTTTCTCTTGACCATGCGATGATTTTTTTCTATTTTGCCCGCGTTGCTGCGTCGCTTCAGAACTGATTTCGACATCGATTCTCATCCCGGGAAAAGCAAACAGCAAAAGGAAAAGGGCAAACAGAAACAACAAAGCAGCCCCTATTTACCACGACACGAGGTAGAACTCTTCGTCAATTGTTTAGATTTTTTCTTTTTTGCCCTTTGCCGTTTGCCTTTTGCTTTTCCTCTCGCTGCCTCTGCACGACATGAAGATATTACATGCTCTCAAGGCGACAGGCAGGTTGTTTTCCTCATCCGGCATGCGGATGTTTTTAAGCCTCGCGCTCGTGGTGTGCATGGCCGTGTCCGATTCTACTCCTCCCGCGCATCGTGATTCGCAATCCATCACCTCGTATTCTTCCGCGTTGATGTTCGCCAATCCGCTCAAGTTGATAAGGCAGTCGTCGGGTGGTGATGAAGAAAACACTGCGGCTTCGGAATACCCGTCTTTGGAAACGCTCGAGGCGCGCTTCAGTAGATTAATTGCTGAATACCCGCATCTGGCTTCTATGTGTCAAATCGGTGCGTCGTCCGCGCATCGCCGTCCGATTTGGGCCATACGCGTTTCGGACAATCCCGATGTTGACGAAGACGAGCCAGCGGTTTTGTTCAGCGGCGTGCAACACGCGCGCGAGCCAATGGGCGCATTCATCTGCGCAGAGCTGCTGGAAGATTTGGTGAAGAACTATGGCACAAATCCGCTTTATCGCAAATTCATCGATAGCCTGGAAATCTGGCTTGTGCCCATCGTCAACCCAGATGGATACAAATTTATCATAGATAATCGCATGCAGTTTCCGTGGTGGCGGAAAAACCTCCGCGACAACAACGGCGATGGAGTTTTCAATCCGCTTGTCGATGGGGTTGATCTGAATCGGAATTATGGTTATAATTGGGGCGAAGGGGACGGGGGTGCGCCGGGAAGTTGGTTCTTTCATGGCAGCGCGCCGTTTTCGGAGCCGGAGATTTGCGGCCTCCGCGATTTGGCGCTCCGTGAAAACATCGTGCTCGGCGTCGACTATCACAGCTACGGCGAGTCGGTGCTTTTTCCGTGGGGAAATTTTTATCCCGCGCCTGATCACGCTTTGATTTACAACATCGCCGAAGGCTGCGCACGCCGCATTGGCAAAGAAAACGGCAGTGGGCAATATAGCCTCTTGCCGCTTAACGCGCGCGTTGGCCAAAGCTCAAACTGGATGTACGGCGAGCTGGCGGCCCTGCACTTTATTATCGAAACCGCCGCAAATTATTTTCCCCGGCTCGAGCGCGTGCAGGCGATAGCCAAGGAAAACCTGCGGGGCGCTGAATTTCTGATGGAGCGGGCGTTGCGCAGCGGTATCAGCGGCCACGTGCGCGACGCGGAAACCCGCACGCCGGTCCCGGCGCAAATTCTCGTCGATGGATTGACGGCAGATCACGTGCGTCCGCGCCATGCCGACGGAATTTTTGGCCGCTTCGATCGCCTCCTGCTGCCGGGAACTTACAAGGTGACGATTGTCGCCGATCATTACACACCCGAGGTGTTTACTTCTGTGCGCGTATATGAGGACAGGCGCACATTTCTCGAAGTAACGCTACGCCGTAAAGAAATCGCCTCGTCAGGAGCAAATTGAAAGTCGATGATCTGAGATCGGAAGAGATGGCGGTTATGCGCTTCTTGGCGATCATCAAATACAGAATAAACTCCTGAAAGATTTTCACTCACTGATTGAAGAATCCCACTGATAAGTTTTTCATCGGTGGGTTTCTTCAATCAGTGGGTTATTTAAAGGTTGATCGATAGCTTTCGTTTGTGCGTTTCTGAAAAAACGAGTTTAGAATGTAACCAGTTCGGAGGGTTGTGATGAAGAAGTTTTTAACAGGTATGCTGTGCGGTGTTGTGCTGGCAACCGGAATTCTCGGCCTTGCTCAAGATAAGTTCTACAAAGGCAAAACGGTTTTCGCAAAAATCGTAGACGCCAAGCTGCTCGAAAAACCCGACGGCGCAGCGCTCGCGACGGTGAATCGCGGCACGCCGATGATTGTGTTGCAGCAAAATGAGAAATGGTTGCTGGTGGCGTTGAATGGCGTGATACCGAAAGATGTGGTCACCGCTGAGGAAGGATCGCTGCGCGGCGCGGCATTTCGCGCTTACATGATTTTGGCGGCGAGCGAGCCGCAGGCTCAAGAAATACTCAAAGAGATTCAAGCCGGCGCGGATTTTCAGGACGTGGCGCGGAAGAAATCGACCGCGCCGAACAAAACCGCCGGCGGCGATCTCGGCGATGCCTACCCCGGCGATCTCTCGCCTGAATTTGAAAAAATCATTCTCGGCTTGAAAGTTGGCGAAGTTAGTCCTGTGTTGAAAACGTCTTTGGGCTATCAGATTTTTAAGAGAGTGAAGTGAAGCCAGTGATCAGTGAACAGTAAGCAGTAAGCAGTTTTACTATTCACAGTTCACTGATCACTGCTTACTGATCACTGATTTTCGCTTCCTGCCTTCTTGCGCTGCACTCGCAGCCGCCGCTTTTCAAGATCAGCGCGATGAAAATCCGTTTCGCCGCGCAACTCTTCACGAAGCTCGATCCCACGCAACGCGCGATCAATCAATGCCAGCGCCTGATCATAGTCCTTCACCCGATGCTCGTAGTGCTTTGCCAATTCAATATAAGGAAGAGGATGAAAGGCGAGTTTTTCGAGCGCCCTGTGCCACAACTGGCGCGCCTCGTCATAACGCTTCATGCGTTTATAACACCACGCCAGCTCGGCAAATGTATCGATGGTCTGCGCCTGAGCTTCTTTCTCAAGCAAATTCTCGAAGACCTCCACGCTGCGCTCAAGCTCGCGGGCTTTGCGCAACAGCTCGCCAATTCTCCGGCGCTCCGGCATCGTCGTTGACGCCAGCGGGTCTTGAATCATCCGGCAGAGGCGAACGGCCAACGCCGCCATCGACAGGATGTCTTGATGATTGTGCAGAAAAACTTCGCGCAACCCGTCGAGCGTTCCGCTGTGCAGATAATCAAAATAAATTTGCGGCACCAACGCACCAGGCACATCCTCGATGCGATGAACGCCGAGAATGCTCTTTTCCAACTCGCCGAGCGAGCACGATTTCACGAGATCGCGCCAGATGCGTCGCGCTGCGAAAAGAACATCGAAGTGCGGCATGCCGTCAAATATCGCGCGATGGCGGTTCATGATGTAACGGCTATTCAGCAGAGGAATGTCGAAGCTCCGGCCATTAAAGCTGATGAGCGCCGATGCAGCGTTGACCTGTTCGGCTAATCTTTTGAGCAGCGAAGATTCCTCGTGAAAGTCGCGCATAAAATATTGCCGCACGATGAACGAATCATCTTCGAGATAGCCAACGCCGACGAGGAACGCGACCATCCCGGCGCCTCCGGCAAGGCCGGTGGTTTCAGTATCGATGAAGAGCGTGCGACGAAGATCGACAGCTTTCAAGTTGTCATCTTTTCCTGCAATGGCGATCAGTTCCGGCGAGAGCGTCGATAAATCCGTGAGCGCGATGTTGCCGATGCTGGAAGCAAGCGGCGTGCGATATTCAATGACTATGCAATCGTCATCGGAAAGTTGTCGCGGCTGAATGTGAGCATGATTTTCATTCGCCCCAAAGAGTTCGCTGAAAACATCAACTCTTGTTTGCTTCGAAACGAGATGAGCCGGTTCGATTCGAGGCGAGTTATTTTTTTGTTGCACGCGATCAATCTCGCGCAGCCGCTCTTTGATGTTCATAAGCTGCATTGATATTCATAAGCTGCATTAAAAAATTGCCCAACGGATTAAAAAACGACCAACTGATTTTCTTTTTAAATCCGTTGGTCGCTTTTCCATCCGTTGGCCATATAAAACTTTTATGGCTTAACGCAGACGCTGTTTCTTGAAAATGTCTCGCAGCCGCATAAAAGTACTTTGATAGCGACCGCTGCGGAAATCCGGAAAGCTCCACTGGTAGGGATGATACTTCCCTTTTTCATAGCGCAACGTCGGGTCAGCCCAAATTCCGTGTGCGAGATAAATTTTCTGCGCGTTGGCTTTTGCAGAAGCCAAAATGAATTTGTCGGTGTCCAGGTATCCCGGATCGAGATTTACGCGCCGCTTGCCGTCGGAAGAAAACTGCGCTTCGAGCTGGTTCGTCGTGAGCTTGATCGTCGCCAACGTGCCTGGATCGATGAGATTTTGAAACCCGTAGAAAAGACGAAACAGCGGCTGTCCCATTTCCTCGGCGTAATAGTCGGTGATGTCGAAAGGAAAAACCTTGCTCGTGAAATCAATTTCTCCGAAGAGCTGAACAAGTGAGGCGCGCGGTGCTTCGCAGGCTTCCTGCTCGGCATACAAAACGGCGATGATCAGTTTTGCTAACGGCGGTTCTTGGGGTTCTGCCATAGGAGGTTAAGATCTATCAATAATGGTTTGTCCAACGGATAAAAAAGCGACCAACAGATTTGGAAGCTGCCCAAAGCGCCGGTTCAATTCAACAAGAAATCACCTTCGTCAATTCTTCATGCTTGAGCGCCATTTGAAATCCCCTCTGCGTTAGTCTGTTGGTCGCTTTTTTATCCGTTGGAGAAATGTTTTTGCAGAAGCTCGCGCCGCATGTTTTCTTGTAACGCCGCCTGTGCCTGCTCGACGAATTCCGCTGGAATGCCGAAACGCGCTTCAATCGTCGTGTGCAGATTTTGTTTGATGTTGAAATTGCGCTTGCCCTGCCACGAGCTTTCGCGCATAAAGCCGTTGTGAATGTAAATCAGCTCGTCGCGGTGAACACGGGAGAGGCAGAGGCCGTGCATGCCGTTGCGGTCAAACGAGGTCTGCCAATGTTCCAAGAACTCTTCCAGCGGCGTTGGCCGATCGACAAAAGTATAACGCCACTTGGTTTCTTGTTTGGAAAAAGTAAACAGACGAAAGTTTTGCAGCGTCTCATCATACACCAGCTCGATGCCGGTAAAGTCGGTGTGATGAATTTTTGCACGCAGCGGATCAATCAACAAGGGACGATCAAGTACGTAGCCCGGATCGGCCAAATATTTTGCGCCATCGAGCAGAACAATTAAAGCACAATGAACGTTGCGACCGGCGCGCATGTCGGCCATCACTGGATAACACACATAGCCCGAAGTCGTCAGAATCGATTGCAGGAAAAATGTCAACGAAAAGCAAGTGCCGCCAAGCTGCCAGCGGCGGTGATCGTCGATAATTTCTTCGGGCAGCCGCAAGCGTGCCGGGTCGTCGCCATGCTTGTTCAGTTTGATAATTTTGCTTAGATTCTCGTAGGGCAAATGTGAAAAGGCCGCGAGAATAGACTGAAGATGTTGCAACGACGGAGGCTGCTGCGCCAGCTCGAAGTGCTTGAAAAAAAACTCACTCGCTGTTGCATGCGCTTCGGGCTGAAGAATCAAATTTGTTTGATGGTTGTTCATTTCAGCGGCCCTCTTACGCGCGCACTTCCTCAATTGGGGGTGAAGACTGACCGGTCAGTGTTTGAAAAAGAAAATTGTGGGCAAATATTGCGTACTGCTCGAATTAAAAACTGACCGGTCAGCCAACCAGTAAGTGAGGTATTACTACGCGGCGAATATACGAAAGCGACGAACGTTTTCAAAACAAGAAAACCTTATGAAAAAAGCAGCCGGTGTTCAATGGGATCTCTCCGATCTGTTCAGCGACATCGATGATGCGAAGCTCGCCGAGTGCATGGCGCAGGCGCCGCAACGCGCCGAACAATTCGAACGCACTTATCGCGGCAAAATTGCCAACGTTGATTTGACTGCTGCCACGCTCTGTACGGCGCTTCGAGAATTTGAGGATATTCAGCGCGTCGTCGCGAAGCCATACTGGTTCGCGATTCTTGCGTTTTCCGCAAACTCCGCGGATGATCGAATCAAAGCATTGGTGTCACGATGCCAGGAGCTCGATGCGCGCGTCAACAACACCGTGCTTTTTTTCGAGCTGGAGATTCAGGAAATCTCTCCGAAAAAGTTTGATGAACTGATTGCAGACAAGGAAATAGCGGCGTACCGGCATTGGCTGGAGAACGTTCGCATTTTCAAGCCTTACACACTTTCCGAAAAAGAAGAACAAGTCATCAATCAAAAAGACCTCTCCGGCAAGCTTGCGTTCGTCAATTACTTCGATGAATTGACTTCGAGCTTTATGTGGGAGATGGAGCTTGACGGCGAGAAGAAAAAACTCACCGGCGAAGAAGTGCGAAATCTTTTGCGCCGCCCCGAGCCTGATATTC
>Ga0247727_10015722_pt1 | contig 12355 bp, 15 predicted proteins | sample WisWelCaveWW1625_FD_202498 | JGI IMG/M metagenome (GOLD analysis project Ga0247727, IMG submission 202498) | Biofilm microbial communities from Wishing Well Cave, Virginia, United States - WW16-25 | ecosystem: Environmental > Aquatic > Deep subsurface > Groundwater > Cave microbial mat | place... | reverse complement strand
ACAACTGACATTGGATATTTCGTCGATCGCGTGTGGGTCACCGAAGGCATCAAGCCCGGCGTCGTGGCCTGTTCGCATCATCTCGGCCGCTGGCGCCGCCCGCAGGATGCGCCGGGGAATCGGTGGGCGACATCGTTGGTTGAAATAACGTCAGTTGCCAGTGGCCAGTTGTCGGTTGTTGCTGGCGAAGAGCACCGGACAACTGGCAACGGACAACGGACAACGGGCCAACAATGGCACATGAAAACTCTCGATACAATCCGCCCTTTTAAAAGCAAAGACCCCGACTCCTCGCGAATTTTTTGGAGTGACGGCGGCGTGCATCAAAATATTACCTTCCCGGTTCATCCCGATCCGATCAGCGGCATGCATTGCTGGCATCAAAAAGTGCGTCTCGAAAAAGCGCATTGGGAAGATCGCTACGGCGAGGTGTTTGTCGATACGCAAAAGTCGTTTGAGATTTACCGGGAATGGTTGAAGATGACGCGTTCGGCGCCCGGGCCGAATGGATTGCGCCGGCCGTTGTGGCTGAATCGTCCGCTGCGACCCGCGGAAGAATTGTTTTATCTTTGAGCTGAAAAAAAATGGCCGGCGGATCGGTTTCGATTTTCATTAGATGAGCTGAATACCGGCGCGTGGAATAAAACGGCCGGCGCCACGTTCGGCGCGCAAGTCGCCGTCTTTATAGACTAACTTGCCACTGGCAACGACATGGGTGGGAACGCCTTTTACTTCAAAGCCTTCGAAGATGCTGCGATCGACTTTTTGATGATGCGTCCTGGCGCTGATCACCCGCGTTTTGGTGGGATCGAAGACGACGATATCAGCATCGGAGCCGGCGGCAATCGTGCCTTTGCGCGGATAAAGGCCGAAGATACGACACGCGTTCGTCGTGAAAAGATTCACGAACTGCTGCTCGCTGAGGCGTCCCATGCCGACGCCGTGATGCCACAACAAACTCATGCGATCTTCAATCGCCGCGCAGCCGTTGGGAATCATCGTGAAATCATCTTTGCCCATCGCCTTTTGACTGATGTTAAAGGGACAATGATCGGTGCCCGTCGTTTGAATCATGCCCGCTTTGATGCCGTCCCACAACGCTTCGGGATTGCCTTTTGGCCGGAAGGGAGGACTCATCACATACGCGGCGGCCTCGAAATTTGGTTTTTGATAAACGCTGTCATCGAGCACGAGATGATTGATGAGCGACTCCGCATACACCCCGCGTTGTCCACGCAAACGCGCCGCGATCACCGCCTCCAGCGCGGCTTTGCACGTCATGTGAACGATGTAAACCGGAATGCCAACCACTTCGGCGAGGCGAATGGCGCGATTGGTCGCCTCGCCTTCAACTTCGGGCGGGCGCGAAACCGCGTGCCATTCGGGGCCGGTTTTCCCTTCGCGCAATAATTTTTGTTGAAGATTCCACACCACATCGCCATTCTCCGCATGTATCGTTGCAATGCCGTTGAGCTCTTTAATGCGGCAGAAGCTGCGATAGAGCCCATCATCGTCGAGCATCAGCGCGCCTTTGTAAGCCATGAAATGTTTGAAGCTGGGAATGCCGCGCGCTTTCACGGCCTGCATTTCTTTTTCCACCTGCTCGCTGAACCAGGTGATGGCTATGTGGTAAGAGAAATCGGCAACGGCTTTCTTCGAACGCTCGTCCCAAATTTTCAGCGCTTCGAGCAAAGATTGTTTCGGCGCCGGAATGCAGAAATCAATGATGCACGTCACGCCGCCGCAAATTCCCGCCGCCGTGCCCGATTCAAAATCATCCGCACTCACGGTGCCCATGAACGGCAATTCCATGTGCACGTGCGGATCAAGCCCGCCGGGAAATACGAGCTGCCCGCTGGCGTCGATGACTTCCGTTCCTGCCGGAACCTCCAACTTCGCGCCGACGGCACGAATCACGCCATCGTCGCAATAAACATCACCGCGCATGCGATCCATGCCGGTGATGATCTCGCCGTTACGAATGAGTAGCTTTGCCATGTTTTTCCTCCTTGCCAAAATCAAAATTTGTTTATTGCTTCTTCGAGAATTCTTCAGTAAATTTGTGCTGAATAACTGGACAACAAGAGGTGCTTTATGCCAGTCAGGTTAGCTGCCGAAGTTAAAAAAACTAAGAACGGTAAAATTCGCATCGAAATTAGCCGTGACGAGTCTGAACGTTTTTGCAATACTTTTGGGTTTTTCCGAAAAGATTTTCTCAAGCTGCTCCGTGAATCTGAAAAGGATCATCAAGCTGGACGGATTACAAAGAGAAATAGTCTTTTCGAGCTTATCGGTGAATGATGCAAATTGTCACCACTAAAACTTTCGACAAACTCTTCATAGCGCTCGATAAGAAGATTCAGCGCAAAGCGGCACAAAAGACTGAATTGTTTAAGCAAAATCCATTCAATCCAATCCTCCAAACGGAAAAGCTTAACCCCAAAGCTCGTGGAGTTTGGAGGACTTTTTTATAATCAAGCAATGTGCTGGCGCGCAAAAGGATTCCTCCGGAATGACATATTGATGGAAGCTCAGGGCTTACCAGATTCAATCTCTCCAAGCACTTTATCCAACGTGTCCACAATAAAATCCGCATCGCTCAGGTTGATGCACATCGGCGGCTTGATGCGCAGCACGTTGCCGAAGAAGCCGCCTTTGCCGATGAGCAAGCCGTGATTTTTCGTGAGCTCCAAAACTTCGGCGGCTTCGGTTGCGGCCGGCTCTCTGGTGCCGCGATCTTTGACGAGCTCGACGCCCAACATCAAGCCGAGGCCGCGCACTTCGCCGATGAGGCGATGTTTGTCCATTAAGCCGGTAAGCTTCTCCTTCAGAGCATTTCCAACTTTTTGTGAATTGGCTTGCGCGCCCTCTTTGTCGATGACTTCGAGCGTCGCCAGTCCCTGCGCCATCGAAACCGGATTGCCGCCGAAGGTATTGAACCAAATTTTTCCGGACATCGCGTTGGCAATTTCGCGGCGCGTGGTAAGGGCGGAAAGCGGCACGCCGTTGCCAATGCCCTTCGCCATCGTGATCGCATCGGGTGTCACGCCCCAGTTGGAAATGCCCCAATAATGGCTGCCGGTGCGGCCGAAGCCGGTTTGCACTTCATCGCTGATATAAAGGCCGCCGTACTTTTTCACAATGTCGTAAAGTATTTTAAAATATTCCGGTGGCGGCGTCACCGCGCCGCCGATGCCCTGGATCGGCTCGGCAAGAATTGCCGCCACTTTGCCGCTGGTGCTGTAACGAATCACATTCTCCGCATCGCGCGCGCATTGCACGTTGCAATCGGGATATTTCAGATTGAACGGACAGCGATAACAATAACCGGGCGCGATCTGATGAAGATTGCCCGTCGTTGGAATCGGGAAACGCCACGTGCTGTGGCCGACCGCGCTCATCGTGGCGAGACTGGCGCCATGATAGCCGTTGCGCACGGTGAGAATATCGAGATTCCCGGTAAACAATCGTGCCATCGTCATCGCGAGATCGTTGGTCTCGCTGCCGGAGTTGGTGAAGAAACTGACTTTCAAATCCGCCTGTGGCATTTTCTCCGCGAGTTTTTTCGCGAGCAGCGGCATGGCCGGATGCAGATAAATCGTCGTCGCATGTTGCAGCCTGTCGATTTGCGCTTTGGTTTTTTTGATCACCTCCGGATGGCAATGTCCGACGCTGATGGTGACAATACCGCCGATGGCGTCGAGATATTGCTTGCCGGTCTCGTCGTAGAGATATTGCATGTCGCCGCGCACGAGGTTGATCGGCTCTTGGTAATACATGAAAACCGCCGGCGCGACGTACTCTCGGCGCAACGCCAGCACTTCATCACGCGTGAGCTCACGCTCGGATTCGATGGTCGTCGCCGATGACGAATTGGTTTTGGAAGGGTGAGAAGACGAAGCTTTTGTCGTAACATATTCCATCGCAGTCGCTGCTGTCGTTTCCATAAAAGTCCTTTCAGATTAAAGGGTGGGATTGTAAAGGGAAAAGCTCGTAGAAAAGATAGACAGCTTTTTTAAAAAAGTCAAGCGGCAATCCGAGGAATTTGTACAGAGGAATTTACGCCAAATCGCAGAATTAATTTCACCGAGAGGGAAAATTAAACGGAGGGCAATAAGATTTACCAACGATCACGCTGACTTTTGTAATCTCCGCCGCCGGCGTGAAGTTGTAGAGTGAATCTTATCATCGTGGTTCCTGGCGGCACGCATTTCTTTGATAAGCTTATTTGCCGTTTCTAATTGTTGCGCCCAATCATCGTGACCAAAAGAGATCTTCAATTCGATTAAAATATCCATCATCTCCTGAGTTTTCTGGTAGGCATTCCAATCGGATCGAGCCTGTTCCAGGAATGCTATCTGCCACTCCCTCAAGTCTATCATGCGGCAATCAGTTCACGAGAAAATACCCGGTGGTTCTCCAGGCTCCATCCTTCGGGCAGAGAAATGTCGTTTTGCAAAACCTTTTGCCATTCTTCCGGTTTGATCTCTGCGAGGTACAAAGCATAAGGGACTTCGTCAGAGGGCGGAAAATAAAACGACAGCACCTCGCCGGTGGGAGGCGTCTCCGGATTGATTTCGAGCAAACGAATGGCCGGCGTTTTTCCGGATTTGACCCAGATTACTTTTTCAAGGCTTTCGTCAAGCTCGAAATGCTCGTGGATTAAATTTTCAACGACATTCTCAAGAGTGCGATGATTTTGAGACATGGTAGTTTTGAAACTGATTGTATGTAAGGTTGATGATTGCACTATCTTTTATCCAAAGATATAAAATTCATAATCAAGTTGCAAGCTATTCGTTCTTGCTTTCTTATCGAAAACCCTGATTTTCAATCGTGACTTGCTTTTTGGCAAAAACCTATTTATCTTCTTGAAGACATTTCCATCGTTTAGTTTCTTACACTTCAAAAGGTGACAATTATGAAACCTTTGCTGCAACGTATTTCCATCAATCCCGCTATTTGCCATGGCCAGCCGTGCATTAAAGGGACGCGCATCATGGTGTGGCTGATTGTCGAGTTTTTGTCAAATGGCGATTCCATCGAAGATGTCCTTGCCGCCTATCCTGATTTGAAACGAGAAGATGTGTTTGCTGCTTTAGCTTATTCTGCCGAGATGACCAAAGAGCGGGTCATACCTTTTGAAGTCGCTATTGCCGCATGAAAATCAAATTCGATCAAAACATGGATCCTCGTGGCGCTACGATTTTAAAGCAAGCGGGACACGAGGTCTTGACGGTCAAAGAGCAAAATCTAATTGGCGCTGAGGACGAGGTAATTGCCAAAGTTTGTCAAGATGAATCGCGATGCCTCGTCACATTGGATTTGGATTTTGCGAACACGATTCTTTACCCGCCACAAAACTATTTTGGTCTTGTGGTATTGCGCCATCCCAAGCCGACGGCCAAAAGTTTATTGGAGTTGGTTCGACAATTCAGCGCGGCATTGCAAAGCCTGGATCCGACTCAAAAGCTGTGGATTGTCGAGCCGGGGCGCATTCGCGTTCGTGAATAACGCCAATCACTTCTCACTCACCTTATCGAATCAAAATCATCTTCCCCGACAAACTCACTCCCTTGCTCGTGATGAATCGATACAGATAAACCCCAGTGGCAACATTATTGCCCAATTCATTTCTTCCATCCCAGTTGAACCAGTAGCGCCCCGCCTCAATCGCGCCGTCATAAATTGTCTTCACCTCCGCGCCGAGCAGGTTGTAGATTTTTAGTTTGATTTCGGAAGCCACGGGAACCGCGACAGGAACGGTTGTCGTTGGGTTAAATGGATTCGGATAATTCGGTCCCAAAGCAAACTCTTTGGGCAGCGCCAATGAGTTGAGCTGCTCCTGCACTTTTTCTTTTCTACCGACTACAACCTTGAATTTCATCAGCTCTGCCACCGGCGTGAAATGATAGAGCGAATCTTCGCGCAGATTAACGGATTGCGCGCGGCTTTCGTCGAGAAGATAAACTTCAAAGTGATATGGGATTTCTTTAATGCCCGCGAAAGTGAGTTGCGCCGGTTGGCGCGAAATGGCGCGCGCGTCAAACTCCCAGCTTTCGGATTCTTCAAACTCGGGGCGGATGTCGGTGGCAAACGTGCTGAAGTTCGCATCCCACTGCGGGCGTTTGAATTCAACCGCCGGCGTCGCGGCCAGCGACCGCGGTTTGCGCCAGTCGAGGCGGTCGAGATCGGAACGCGCTTCCGCAGCGACGCCAAACGAGGTGATCGCGTCATTAAACTCGCCGGAAGATAATGCCATGTTGACACGCCAGGTTGCCGGATCGTGTTCTACCGCCGGAGAAGATGAGAAAAAAGCGGCATAAGGAATTTTGAGCGGCGTTGGATTGGCTCGCGTCTCGAAATAATAATATCCAACATAGGGAACAAAATTCGTTGAGAAATTATAGCCGGAAGCGCCATTATACTCATAGATCTTTTCGGCAATGTCAGCATTGGAAGATTGAATTTTTGACCATGCGATGGAAATCGTAAACGGATTGGTGATGAGATTCCATCCGGCGTGCACGGGCACTTCAATTTCTTGATTCGAATTTAAAACCACGGAGGGGGCATTAGGAATGTTGATACTCACATTCCGAGGGGACGCTGGCCGGTGAGCATTTCGTACAAGATGATTCCCAACGAAAAAATGTCTGACCGTTGATCCAGCTCTTCACCCCTCGCTTGCTCGGGCGACATGTAATCCGGCGTTCCGATGATGGCACGGGGCGGAGTCAAGTGCGGACTGCCTTGCAATTTGGCGAGGCCAAAGTCCGCAATTTTGACATTGACCTCTTCGTCGAGCAGAATATTGGCCGGCTTGAGATCGCGGTGCGTAATGCCGGCGCGATGGGCCGCGCTCAAGCCGTCACAAATTTGAATGCCGAGTTTGCACACGTCTTCGACGTTGAGCTCGGTTTGCGCCAATAAGCTGCGCAGCGAATCGCCTTCAACATACTCCATGACGATGAAGGAGTCGCCTTCATATTCGCCGGCTTCGTAAATGGTGATGATATGGCGATGCTTCAAAAGAGCCGCGGCTTTGGCCTCGCGTTTAAATCTCTCTTTGAATTGAGGATCGAGGGAATAGGACTCGAGTAGAAATTTGAGAACGACTTTGCGGGACAGCCTGGTGTCTTCCGCGAGGTAAACCGCGCCCATGCCGCCTTCCGCAAGTTTTTTGATGACGCGATAATGCCCGATGATTTCATCGGCATGCGATTGTCTCGCGATCATGGCAACCCCTTCCGAAATTTTTTGGGTGTTTGCGCTGTGTTAACCGAAATTAAGAACGCGTGCAGAATAACTTCCAACAACGGTCGACCTGAACACCGAGCCATAACTCGGAAGAGGCTCCGCCCGCACGATAAATATGTCTCCTACCCACAGCCTGGAGAGAGGTGATAGCTACTCGTTTGTTTTCAACAACCAAACTTAGTGGCTACCCAACAAAGTGAAAAGAAGATACATAGCTTTATGCAAAAAATCAAGAGGGAAGTTGCAGAAAAGCAAAAAAATGAGGAAAGTCGGTATGAAATTTTTGCAGAAAAAGCAACGGCGTTCATTTGGCCGCGGCAGGCCACGAAAAAATATCCTTTTTAAAAACCATCCTCCCGTTGATAAGCTCAAAAGGTCGTCCTTTCGCCAATTTATTGGCCTGTTCCAATGTCAATTGGTTCGAAGCCGAAGGAACAGCGGATTGCGCCTTTTCGATGGTGGCATATTCTTCAACAGCGAGGGACATGGTTTTCACCTGGTTTAATCCAAACTTTTGAACCGTTGGAGCAGATAACTAAGTCGTTCGCTTTTCAAGCCCGGCGAAAATATCCGGCACGGGCAGCTCGAAGTCGGGCAAAAGCTCCGGCGCGGTCAGTTTGTCACGAACAATGTATTTGCTCTCTTTCGTGCAAACCAACACTTCGCGCGTGCGCGTAATGACGATCCACACGAGCTTGACGCCTTGCGCGAGATACTCATCGGCTTTTTCCATCATATCTTCAAAGCTGTCATTAGGGGAAAGAATTTCAACGGCTAAATCCGGTACGATGGCAGGATAGCGGAACAGATTTTCAGGCAGACGATCGTTTAAAATGAACGAAACGTCCGGGGCGCGGGATTCCCGCTTGCGTTCCGGCCAAAGGCGATAATTCGCGTCGCCACCAACCACACCGATAGGATTGCTCTTTAAATAAATTCCGATCTCGGTTCCAATATTATTTTGAATGACCGCATGACCTAAATTAGCCATTTTGAAAACCACCTTTCCATTATAGAGTTCGGCGGGGAACGGCAGCGAGAGTTTTTCCAACTCGTCGACGGTCACATCGGTGCGTTGTTCAAGCGGTATTTCCTGATCGGGGAACGATTCTGCGGTTTGAGTTTGCTCGGTGATTTCAGTAGAGGTTGTTGAAATAGAGTTAGCCATATTTGCATCACACTTGGTTGTATAAATGATGGTCTTTATTATTTCGTTGCGGCGGTCGCCGCCGGTCTGGCAAAAATATCTTTAAACAAAATTTTTGTGTCGCCGGTTTTAAAGCCCGACAAAAATATCCTTCACCGCCAGCTCGAAGCCGGGCAAAAGTTCCGGCGCGGTCAGTTTGTCTTTGACGATGTATTTGCTCTGCGCAGTACAAACCAACACCTCGCGTCTTCGGCAAATGACGACCCATACCAGCTTGGCGCCTTGCGCGAGATACTCATCCACTTTTTCCATCATATCCTCGAAGTCGTTGCCCAGTGAAAGAATTTCAACCGCCAAATCCGGTGCTATCGACGGATAGCGGAACAGGTCTTTGGGAAGACGATCATTTAAAATGAACGAAACATCCGGAGCGCGGGATTCTTTGTTACGCTCGGGCCACAGGCGATAATTGCCATTGCCCATAGCCACTCCGATGGGATTGCTCTCCAGATAGTTCTCAATCTCATGACCGATTTTATTTTGGATTATAGCATGCGCGGGACTGGGCATTTTGAAAACCACCTTTCCATTATAAAGTTCGGCGGGAAACGGCAGCGAGAGTTTTTCCAGCTCATCGACGGTCACATCGGTGCGCTCTTCGAGCGGGATTTCCTGATCGGTGGCGAATGTTTTTGCGGTTTGGACCTGCTCTGTGGAAGCATTCGAAATGGAATTAGCCATATTTGCATCACCTGCGGTTTGATAAAAAGGGCGTTTAAATTTATAGGCGTAATTTAACACATCCGCTAATGAATCGCAAGCAACATTTTATCTATCATTGCGATTGAGGACAGAAGTATTGTCGGCAAGTAACACGCGCGCTTTCACATTTATTCACCGAGGACGAATCTAACGTTAGCGCACTTTTTCGACAATCCAATTTTCAAGTAAAACGTCGACGCGTAATTTCTTGCGCCTTGCTTGCGCCTCTAATTTCTTGAAAACCTCACGTTCAATTCCGACATATTGTTTTTTCCTCAATTTAAATTTGACCGCGACTTCTTCTGTGCCGTCAAACTCAATCAGGCTATGTTCATCCCAAAAGTCCGAGGCTTCTTGAATGGTCATACTGAGAGGAAGCAGGGATTTCCTATTATTTTTTGCCATGTCGTCTTTTCTCGCTTTGATTCATGTCACGTGCAGAAATGATTAATGCTCGATTTCCCAATTTTCTAATATAGAAAATCGATAAATACCGGCCAGTTTCCGTTCGGCCAAGCGCATTATAAACATCTTCGCCTTCGATTTTTCCTCGTTGATTTCGCAAATGCAACGTTCGTCGCGATTCTAAAACTTCTTCCACCTCAGCCGGCAAAACATGATGCTTCCATGCCAGTTTGTCGACAATATAATCAATCCAAATAATTTCCTCGAAAGTCATTTTCTAATTTAGCACAGTAGCCGATAAATCGCAAGAAACATTTATCTCTCAGCAAATCGCCGCGCCATCTCATAATGCGCCATCTGCGCGCGCAGCGGCGGATTGTCATTGCGATTGAGGACAGAAGTATTGTCGGAAAGCAGCACGCGCGCTTTCACATTGTCGTTGAGCTGCGTGTCGATAATCTCCTGCACTTGTTGTTGAATGGCGGGATCATAAATGGGGAAGGCGACCTCAACGCGGCGGTCGAGGTTGCGGGGCATCCAGTCAGCACTGGAGAGAAAATATTCGCGGTTGCCGGCGTTCTCGAAAATAAAAATGCGGGCGTGCTCGAGGAAGCGGTCGATGATGCTAATCGCGCGGATGTTGTCGCTGAGGCCGCAAAAATTGGGGCGCAAGCAGCAAATACCGCGCACGATGAGCTGAATCGTAACACCGGCGCGGTTGGCCAAATAAAGCTCATCAATGAGCATCGGATCGACCAGTGAATTCATTTTCGCCATGATGCCGGCGGGCCGGCCGGCTTTGGCGTTTTCAGCTTCGCGGCGAATGCGCGTAATGAAGCCGCGGCGCAAATGGTCCGGCGCCACCAGCAAATGTTTATAATTTTCCGGCGCGGCATATCCGGTCAGTAGATTGAACACGCTTTCAACTTCCTCGCAAATTTCTTCGCGACAGGTGAGCAAACCGAGATCGCTATAAAATTGCGCGGTGCGATCGTTGTAATTGCCGGTGCTCAAATGACAATAGCGGTGCAGCGCCTGCTCTTCACGGCGCACGATGAGACAGAGCTTGCAATGCGTTTTCAGGCCCGGCATGCCGAAGATGACGTGCGCGCCGGCATCGCCCAGCTTCTTTGCCCAGCGAATATTCGCCTCTTCATCGAATCGCGCTTTCAATTCCACCAATACCGTCACCTGCTTGCCTTTCTTTGCCGCCCGCGTCAAAGCCTCGGCCACTTGCGATTTCGGCGACACTCGATACAACGTCATCTTGATCGAGATGACTTCCGGATCGCCGGCGGCTTCTTCGAGCAGGCGAACCACGTAATCAAATTTTTGATAGGGATGATGCAGCAGATGATCGCGCTCGCGAATCGCCGCAAACAGCGAGCCGCTCTTTTCCAGCGCCGGAATGGGCTGCGGCGGCATGGGCGGATATTGCAAAGGCGGAATGTCGACGCCGGGAAACTGAAAAAAATCTGCGAACGAATGATAGCGCGCGCCCGGGAACATATTTTCCGGCGCGAGTTGGAGCTGCTGCAAAATCATCTCGAGCACGCGCGGCGGCATCTCGGCGTCATACAAAAAACGCGTTGCCGGCGCGGTGTGGCGCTGCTCCAAACTTTTGGCGATGCTTTCCAGCAAATCCGGCGCTTCCTCGTCAAAATCGAGCTCGGCATCGCGAATAACTTTGATCTGGTAACAACCCATGATCACATCGCCGGGAAAAAGCGCGGCGAGGTTCAGCCGGATCACGTCATCAAGCCGTATGAAACAAAAGGACTCTTTTGCAGAAGGAAGACGGACGAAACGGCCGAGGAGATTGGTGGGAATATTCAGCAAAGCCAGACGCGCGCGCGGCTTGTTGGCCGGCTTTTTTTTGCGCGCCAATTCCACGCAAAAATAGAGGGTTTTATTTTCGAGACGAGGGAAGGGATGCGCCGGATCGATCGCCAACGGCGTCATGACGGGCTTGAGGGATTTTTTAAAATATTTGATCAGATGCGCGCGCTGCTCTTCATTAACGCTTTTTTCATCGAGCAAAAAAATCCCCGCAGCTCGCAGGCGCGGCAAAATTTTTTCACGAAAACAATCGCCAATTTTTTCATGTGATTCATGGACGCGTTGCACGATCAACTGCATGGCCGCGGCGGGCGCCAATTTATCCGGGCCCGGCGTGTCGATACCGGCTTCAATTTGCCGGCGCAGCGCCGCCACCCGCACCATAAAAAATTCGTCGAGATTGGAAGCGTAAATCGCGAGAAATTTCAAGCGTTCCAAAAGCGGCACGGTGGAATCATCGGCCTCGGCCAGAACGCGATCGTTAAACGCCAGCCAGCTCAACTCGCGGTTTAAAAATCTTTCACCCGGCAAAATAACCGGCGACACGGAAGTTTTGCTGTCAAGCTCGAGGTCAGTCGAGGATAGCGAAGAACTGCTCTCGATTGTTGCAGATTCGGTTGTATTTGGCGCGGTGGTCATTTTAATTCTAAAGGCAGTTCCTTTGTAGTTAAATCTGCGCAAAAAAGCAAAGATTAAAGAAACCCGCAGATAAAAAAATCATCGGTGGGATTCTTCAATCCGTGGGGAAATTGGAGATGTTATCCGTTGGTCGCGGTCTATCTGTTGGGCAATTTTTTTAACCTTTTCGGTTGCGGCCTGTCCGCGTTATGTTGAATAAATGGCTTTCACTTCGCGAATCTCCTGTTGCATTTTAGCGGTATTCCAACCGCATTCCTTTGCCATGATCGCGGCGCAGCTTTTAACCGCCGCCTCATCGGGATA
>Ga0247727_10015721_pt1 | contig 12355 bp, 12 predicted proteins | sample WisWelCaveWW1625_FD_202498 | JGI IMG/M metagenome (GOLD analysis project Ga0247727, IMG submission 202498) | Biofilm microbial communities from Wishing Well Cave, Virginia, United States - WW16-25 | ecosystem: Environmental > Aquatic > Deep subsurface > Groundwater > Cave microbial mat | place... | reverse complement strand
TGCCGGCGCGCCTCATCGCTGGCCAACCCGCTGAACGGTCCCGAGGAGACCAGCACACCGTCGTCGACGAAAGAGCCCTTCGCCGGGGCGGTCACATCGCCGGCCGGCACAACGACGGCGCGGATGGGGATCCCAAACTTCGAGCAAAACTCGAAGTCGCGCTCGTCGTGCGCCGGAACGGCCATCACCGCCCCGGCGCCGTATTCCAGCAGCACGAAATTGGCGGTCCACACCGGCAGGCGCTCGCCGTTGAACGGATTGATGGCGTAGCGGCCGAGGGACACCCCGTCCTTTTCGAGGTCCGCCGCCTGGCGGCCCTGCCGCGAATCGATCAGCCGGCGCACGGCCGGCTCGAGATCCGGGCGGCCGGCGGCCAGAGCGTCGGTGAGCGCATGCTCGGGCGCGAGAAAAAGGGCCGTCGCGCCGTAGATCGTATCGATACGCGTGGTGAAAACCGGGATCGGCTCGCCGGCCCGGCCGTCGCGCTCCTCCAGGCGGAACTCGATCCGCGCGCCTTCCGAACGGCCGATCCAGTTGCGCTGCATCGCCAGCACACGCTCGGGCCAGCCAGCCTCGAGCTCCGCGATGTCCGCCAGCAGTTGGTCGGTGTAGGCGGTGATCTTCCAGAACCACTGCTCCAGCGCCCGCTGCTCGACGGGCGTATCTTCATGCCGCCAGCAGCAGCCGTCGACCACCTGCTCGTTGGCCAGCACCGTGTTGCAGCGCGGGCACCAGTTGACCTGGGCGTGACGCCGGTAGGCCAGTCCGCGCTCGAGCATCTTCAGGAAGAACCACTGGTTCCAGCGGTAGTATTCCGGCTCGCAGGTGGAGACTTCGGTCGACCAGTCGTAGCTGAAGCCGAAGCGCCGGTGCTGGCGCTTCATGTGGGCGATATTGGCGAGCGTCCACTCGCGCGGGTGGCGCTTGTTCTGGATGGCGGCGTTTTCAGCGGGCAGGCCGAAGGCGTCCCAGCCCATGGGGTGGAGTACCGAGTAGCCCCGCATCCACTTGTAGCGGGCCAGGGCGTCGCCGATGGAGTAGTTGCGGATGTGGCCCATGTGGAGCGTGCCGCTGGGGTACGGCAGCATTTCGAGTACATAGTACTTGGGCCGAGCCGGGTCCGGCGCCGCCCGGAACAGGTCGGCGGCCTCCCAGCGGGCCTGCCACTTGGCCTCGATCGCGGTGGGGTCGTAGTCCATGCGTTGGCGGCTCTCCCGATTCCTAGAGTAGCGGTTTGGAGCCGTCCCTTCAAGGCCCGGCTGTGCTGCGCTTGTGCTACTATTGCGCCATGACCTGGGTGCAGGTGGCGACCATCACGCTGTCAACCGTGATCGCCATCCTGGGGGCCGCCTGGCTCCAGAACAAGCGCTTCGACGACCTCAACAAACGCATCGACGACGTGCACAGGCGCATCGACGGTGTGGATTCGTCTCTCAGCAAACGCCTGGATGACGTGATGCTCATACTGCGAGACATTCAGTCCACTCTGAAGGACCTCGACCGGCGGGTCACGATCCTCGAGGAACGCTCCACGCCGATCCTGCGCGGCTGACGCGTCGCCGCTACGGCCGGCCAGCGGCCGCCAGCTCCTCGTCGATGATCTTCTCGAACGCCGACCGCGGCTGCGCCCCATTGAGGAAGACGCCGTTGATGAAAAACCCGGGCGTGCCGGAGACCCCGGCGCGGGATCCTTGCTGGATGTCTTCCTCGACCTTCGACCGGAACCGCCCGCTGGTCAGACAAGACTCGAACTGCTTGCCGTCCAGCGCCAGGCTCCGGGCATGTTCCCCGAGGCTGGCCGCGTCGAGCTTCGCGGGGTTGGCGAACAGCGCGTCGTGATACTCCCAGAACTTTCCCTGCTCGCCGGCGCAGCGGGAAGCTTCGGCCGCCGATTGCGCCTTGGGATGCATCTCGCGCAGCGGGAAGTCGCGGTAGGCCAGGCTTACCTTGCCTTCATACTTAGCCAGCAGCTCCTGGAGCACTGGCTGCACCCGGACGCAGAAGGGGCACTCGAAATCCGAGAACTCGACGATCGTCACCGGCGCTTTGGGGTTTCCGCGCAGCCGCGTGGGATCGAAGCCGACCTCCATCTTGGGCGGCCGCAACAGCACCGTGACGTCCGCCTTCTCCCGCAAGGAGTCCAGGAATGTCTCGCGGGCCGATTGCACCTTGGCGCGCTTCAAGGCGATGGCTAGTTGCGCGCGGACCTCGGCGAGCGGCCGGTTCAAACGGTCCTTCTGGGCGAGGTAGAACGACTCCACCTCGCTCTCGTTCGGGTCGCCGACCTTGTTGTCGGCCTCCAGTTGCAGCAGCCTCTCGGGGGGAACGGCGCGCTTCTTGGCCTCCGCCTCCAGCAGCTTCTGGCGGATCAAGCCGTCGAGTGCGCGGCGCTTGAGCTCGTACTCCTGGTTGCGGAGTTGGGTGAGCTGGGAGCTGGCGGCGGCAGCTAGCTCGTCTTCGGAGATGGACTGGCCGGCGACGACCGCAACGGGTCTCGCCGCCTGCGGCCGGTTTTGCGCCGGCGCCGCGCCTGGCCGGGCGGCTAATGCGACAACGGCCAACGACAATAGAAGGGTTTTGCTCGTCATGACGGGCCCCCGGTGATAGTGTACCAGCGGATCTCACTTGCCGCCGGGGGCCCGCGCTAAAAACCGGCCGTCGTTACGGGACCAGAATGCCCTGGTTCTTCACCAGCCGCACTTCTTCGACCGTCAGAGCGCCCCTTCCCACCAGGCCCTTGGCTTCGGAGTCCGCGCTGCTCGCGCTGGTGTCGATCTTCGCCTGCACGATGATGTTGTGCACGCCGGCGCCGAGATCATCGAGCACAAACGAAAACGAACTGGCCTCCAGCGTCTCGAGCAGCAGCTCGATTTCCTCGTCGAGCAGGCAGCCGGGAACGGTCGGGTCGAAGACCCCGCCCGGGAAGCACGCCCCGGTGATGATGCCTTGCAGCTTCGCGGTCAATTGCTGCTTGCGATGGCAGTAGTTGATGCCGGTATCGTCGCTGGCATCCGGCGTCGGGTCCGAGCCCGGCTCGGCGATTCGCGTCGCCGCGACGAACGCGCCGCCCGGTCCGGGATCCACCAGAATCCGCAGCTTCACGGTGGCGGTGGCGGTTTCGGTATCCGCATTGCCTCCCGACGACTTGGTGCGCGTCTTGGTCAATAACCCGCACTCGATCGACGAAACCAGGATGAGATCCTTCTGCTGCGAGGTGTGGATCCTGACCGCGTTGGCCGCCGTCGGATCGGCGTTTCCCAGAATCGTGGTCCAGCCCCCGGTCGTGGTCGTCTGCTCGATCAGCGTCACGCGGCTGACCTGCACCGTCTGCTTCGCCGACTGCGCCGGCGCAATCCCCTGGCTCGCCAGCGCGCCCGCCAGCGCCAGAAACAAAGTCTTCCTCATGCGTATCGCTCCTTAAGAGCTTAGTTGGGAGGGAGCCTCCGGCCTGAATCCTATCGCCCTTTCGGTACTTTTGCAATGGCCGGATGGGTCTAGGAGAGACAGGACCGAAACAGTCGGATCGTTCTAGAACCCTCATAGCACGCCGCCTGCAACGCGTTGACACGAAATCGCTTGCTATGGTAAACGTGAGATTCCAAGCAGGTCCGACCACAACCGAACCCGCCAGATGGCCGACGAACAAAAACCCTCACCCACAGCCGCGCACGCTCCGCCTAAGCCCCCTCCGGCGATGGCCACCACGCCCTGGGAGAGCGATCTCGTGTCGCGGATGAAGACCCGCTTTGGCGAGTCGATCCGCGAATTCTCGACCTACGCCGGTCAGAACTTCCTGCTCGCCGAGCCCGGCGCCGTCGTCCCAATCCTCGAATACCTCAAGATCGAGGAGGAGTTCGAGTACCTGGTCGACCTCACCGCCGTTCACTATCCCAAGCGCGAGCAGCAGTTCGACCTGCTCTACGTCCTCTACCGCTTTCCGCCGCACAACGAGCGGATCCGCGTCAAGACGCTGATCACGGAGGGCGATCGCCCACCGACGGTCACCGGCGTCTACGCCGGCGCCGACTGGATGGAGCGTGAAGTTTATGACATGTTCGGGATCGCCTTCGACGGCCACCAGAACATGAAGCGCATCCTGCTGCCCGACGAGTGGCACGGACATCCGCTGCGCAAGGAGTACGGCATCATTCAGCAGGATCAAAGGTGGGTGCAGGAGAATCTACAAATCGAGAGCGGTCAATAGCGGCCGATGCCCGAAGCGACATTCTTAGACTCGACCGAGCTGGTCCTGAACATGGGGCCACAGCACCCCTCGACCCATGGCGTGCTTCGCGTCATCCTCAAGCTGGACGGCGAGAGGGTTCTCGGGACCGAGTGCGTCATCGGTTACTTGCACCGGGGCGTCGAGAAGATCGCCGAGAACCGCACCTACGTGCAGTTCGCGCCCTATGTCGACCGCATGGACTACGTGGCCGCGGTCTCGAACGGCCTGGGCTACTGCCTGGCCGTGGAGAAGCTGCTGGGGATCGAGGCCCCGCCGCGGGCCCAGGCCGTGCGTGTCGCCCTGACCGAGCTAAACCGCATCTCGAGCCACCTGCTGTGGCTCGGCACCCACGCCCTCGATATCGGCGCCATCACGCCGGTATTCTACACCTTCCGCGAGCGCGAAGAGGCGCTGAAGATTTTCGAGAAGTACTGCGGCGCGCGCCTGACGACGCACGCCTTTCGCATCGGCGGGCTGCAATACGAGACCCACGACACCTACGAGAAAGACCTGCTGGCGTTCTGCGACATGTTCCCGGCCCGCGTCGACGAGTACGAGGAGCTGCTCACCGGCAACCGCATCTGGGTCGGGCGCACCCAGGGCGTCGGCATCCTGACGGTCGAGGACTGCAAGGAGCTGAGCGTCACCGGCCCGCCGCTGCGCGCCGCCGGTCTGGAGTGGGACCTTCGCAAGGCGCAGCCGTATTCGGGCTACGAGAAGTACGACTTCGAGATCCCCACCGGCGCCAACGCCGATACCTTCGACCGCTACCTGGTGCGCATGCGGGAAATGCGGCAGTCGGTGCGCATCATCCGCCAGGCCGTCGAGGGGCTGCCCTCGGGCCCCATCATGGCCAAGGTCCCCAAGGTGATCAAGCCCCCGGTGGGCGAGTGCTACGTGTCGATCGAATCGCCCAAGGGCGAGCTCGGCTACTTCGTCGTCAGCGACAACTCCACGCAGCCCTACCGCGTCCGCGTGCGGCCGCCGTCGTTCATCAATCTCCAGGCCCTGGACCGCATGTGCCGCGGGTGCCTGGTGGCTGACGTCGTCGCCATCATCGGCACGATCGACATCGTGCTGGGCGAGGTGGATCGGTGATGCCAAAGGCAAGGCAAAAGGCAAAAGGCAAACCGGCGCGGTTCGGCTCCAACGGTTTTGACTTTACTTTTGACTTTTGCCTTTTGACTTTTGCCTTTTGACTTTCTTTATGCCCGACCTCCCCTACCTCAAGCCGCTGCTGATCACCGCGGTCGTGATCCTGGTCTTCCCGCTGGTGGTCGGCTACATCGTGCTCGCCGAGCGGAAGGTCCTAGCCGACTACCAGGTCCGATTAGGGCCGATGCGCGTGGGGCCGTACGGGTTTTTGCAGCCGCTGGCCGACGCGGTCAAGCTTTTGATCAAGGAAGACATCGTCCCGGCGGCGTCGGACCGTTTTATCTTCTGGATCGCGCCGGTGCTGTCGACGGTCACGGCGCTGACCGCCTTCACGGTTCTGCCGCTCAGCGAGTGGATCTACATCACCGACGTCAACATCGGGCTGCTCTTTGTTCTGGCGCTCTCGTCGGTGGGGATTCTGGGGATCATTCTGGGCGGCTGGGCCTCCAACAGCCACTACTCGCTGCTCGGCGCGCTGCGCTCGGCGGCGCAGATGGTCAGCTACGAGGTGGCCATGGGCTTCGCCCTGGTCTCCGGCCTGATGGTCGCGGGTACTTTGAGTATGCAGGGGATCATCCAGGCCCAGAGGGATCGCCAGATCTGGTTCGCGTTCGAGAATTACGGCCTGATGATGGTTCCCTTCGTGGTCTACGCGATCGCCGCGGTGGCGGAAACCAATCGCGCGCCGTTCGACTTGCCGGAAGCCGAATCCGAGCTGGTCGCCGGCTTCCACACCGAGTACAGCGGCTTCCGCTGGTCGCTCTACATGCTGGCCGAGTACGCCAACATGTTCGCGGTTTCCTCGATCGCCGTGACGCTGTTCCTGGGCGGTTGGCTGCGGCCGTTCCCGAGCTTCGCCTGGCTGCACTTTCCTTTGAACGTCGCCTTTCCGGCCGGGCTGTTCCTGCTGATCAGCTTCGGCTGCCTCATGGGGTCGCGCAAGCAGCGCGGGCACCGGGTCAACACCGGCATCATGCTGGTGCTGACCGCCGCCACCGCGGGGCTGGGAGGCGCCTTCCTCGTGCCGCAGGTCAACGAGCGCATCATCGGCTTGTTCTGGTTCCTGTTCAAGGTTTCCGCGATCCTCTACTGCTACATCTGGTACCGAGGCACGTTCCCGCGTTTCCGCTACGATCAGCTGATGCGCATCGGCTGGCGCTACATGATCCCCATCGGCATGGGATCGCTCATCGTTAACGGCGTTGTGCTACTCTGGTCGCGACGAGGAGCGGCCCTATAAAGCCATGATCAAGTTCCTGCGGACCATCCTGCTTCTCGATCTATTGCAGGGCCTGTGGGTGACCTTCCGCAACCAGAAACCGTCCTACATCTACACCGAGCAGTACCCGGCGGAGCGCCCCCAGGTCGCCGAGCGCTACCGCGGCGCGCCGCGGTTGAACATTCACCCGGAGAGCGGCGAGACCCTCTGCATCGCCTGCAACCTGTGCGCCCTGGCGTGTCCGGAGACGCTGATCGTGGTCGGCAGCGAGCGCAACGAGAAGACGCGGCGCAAGGAGCTCACTATCTTTACCTACGACACATCCCGCTGCATGTTCTGCGGTCTGTGCGAGGACGCCTGCCCGGTGGACGCGCTCGAGTTGACCCAGGATTTCGAGCTCGCGAGCTATACCCGCGAGGGCGCCATCTGGGACCGCCAGATGCTCGAGGAAGGGCCGCTTCCCAAGCAATACAAAAGATAAGTCAAATGGCAAAGGTCAAATGGCAAATGGCAAAGGTGACCGCCTGCCGGCGACCGATGGTAGAGCGTCGGGACTTTACTTTTGCCGTTTGCCATTTGCCATTTGACTTTTGACCTGCCTTTCCATGCTGGACACCATCCTCTTCTACCTCTTCGGCCTGCTGGCGGTCGGCGGCGGCCTGCTCACCATCACCCGCCGCAGTCCGGTTCACAGCGCCATCTGGCTCATCACGAGCCTCCTCGGCGTCGCCGGCCTGTACCTGTTGCAGCGCGCCGAGTTTCTGGCCGGCGTGCAGGTGATTCTCTACATCGGCGGCATCATGGTGCTGTTTCTGTTCGTGATCATGCTGGTGAACCTGGAGCAGGTCGCCGGCGAGCGCCGCTTCAGCGGCCAGAAATGGATCGCCCTGGCTTGCGTGGGCGCGCTGGTGATCCAGGCGGTGTGGTTCATCACGGAAGGCGCGGAACGGTTCGTGCTGGCGGCGCCGTCGCCCTTCGGGGTGGCCGGCGGCGGCGAGGCCCTGGGCAACACCGAGCAAGTTAGCCGGCTGCTGTTTTCTCAGTACCTGCTGCCGTTCGAGCTGGCCTCCATTCTGCTGCTGGTGGCCATCGTGGGGGCCGTGGTGATGGCCAAGAGGCGGATCTGACCGTGCACCCCGTCACCACTTACCACTACCTGGTCCTGAGCGCGGCGCTGCTCGTGATCGGCACCATCGGGGTGCTGACCCGGCGCAACATCGTCGTCATCCTGATGTCCATCGAGCTGATTCTCAACGCGGTCAACGTCAACCTGATCGCCTTCTCGAACCAGCTCCAGAGCCTCAACGGCCAGGTCTTCGCTATTTTCGTCATCACCGACGCCGCCGCCGAAGCCGCCGTGGGACTCGGCATTCTCATCGCCTTGTTCCGCAACAAGGAAACCGTCAACGCCGACGAGGTGGACATCCTGAAATGGTGAGCGGCGACCTCGGCTTCTTCCTGCGTCACATCTGGCTGATCCCGCTGTTCCCCCTGTTCGGGGCGGTGCTGATGCTGCTGTTCGGCCGGCGGCTGGACCCGCAGCACGCTCACGGTCACGCTCACGGCCGCGGCGCAGGTCACGGCCTCATCAGCCTGCTGTGTCCGGGGATGGTCGGCGCCGCGTTTGTGTTCTCGCTGGGCGCTGTCGTCCAGCTCGCCGCGCTGGCCCCGGCCGACCGCTCCGTCGAGGTAGTGGTCTTCCAATGGCTCACCGGCAGCGGCAAGTTCCACGCCGACTGGGGATTCCTGCTCGATCCGCTCAGCTCGGTGATGATTCTGGTCGTCACCGGCGTCGGTTTTCTGATCCACGTTTACTCGGTCGGCTACATGGGCCACCAGGGCGGCTACTATCGCTTCTTCGGCTACCTGAACCTGTTTGTATTCTTCATGCTCATGCTGGTGCTGGCCAACAATTACGTCCTGCTGTTCGTCGGCTGGGAGGGCGTGGGATTGTGCAGCTACCTGCTGATCGGGTTCTATTTTCACCGCAAGTCCGCCTCCGACGCCGGCAACAAGGCGTTTCTCGTCAACCGCATCGGCGACGCCGCCTTCCTCCTCGGCATTCTGCTGCTGTTTGCCGCGCTCGGCACCGCGCAGTTCACCGAGATCACCCGGATCCTCCGCATCGGCGACTACTCCGCCGACACCCAGCAATACTTCAACCTGACCGCGCTGTGCCTGTTCATCGGCGCTTGCGGCAAGTCGGCGCAGTTGCCGCTCTACGTCTGGCTGCCCGACGCCATGGAGGGACCCACGCCGGTCTCCGCGCTGATCCACGCCGCGACCATGGTCACCGCCGGCGTCTATATGGTCGCGCGCTCCAACGCCCTGTTCGTGCTGGCGCCCGAGACGATGGGCCTGGTCGCGGTGATCGGCGCGGCTACGGCCATCTTCGCGGCCTCCATCGGCCTGGTCCAAAACGACATCAAGCGCGTGCTCGCCTACTCCACCGTGAGCCAGCTCGGCTACATGTTTCTGGCCTGCGGCGTCGGGGCGTTCTGGGTAGGTATTTTTCATCTCTACACGCACGCCTTCTTCAAGGCCCTGCTCTTTTTGGGATCCGGCTCGGTGATCCACGCGCTCTCCGGCGAGCAGGACATGCGCAAGATGGGCGCGCTCAAGGACAAGATTCCCTGGACGTTTCGCACCATGTTCGTCGGCGCCCTCGCGATCGCCGGCATTCCCGGCCTGGCCGGCTTTTTCTCGAAGGACGAGATCCTCTGGCAAACCTGGTCGTCGCAGGACGGCGCGCACCGCTTTCTGTACGATGTCGGCCTGGTCACCGCCGCCTTCACCGCGTTTTACATGTGGCGGCTGATGAACCTGACCTTCTACGGACGCTCGCGCGTCGCGCCGGATGTGGCGCATCGCATCCACGAGTCGCCGCCGGTGATGACCCTGCCGCTCGGGCTGCTGGCCGCCGGCAGCGTCGTCGCCGGGTGGATCGGCATCCCGAAAGTATTTCACTTCCCGGAGAGCTGGCCGAGCCTCGAGCACTGGCTCTCGCCCGTTTTCGCGAACCCGGTCGCGGAGACGGCCGCGACCGAGCACTCCTCGGCGGCCGCCGAATGGGGGCTGATGGCGCTCTCGGTGGCCATCGCGCTGGGCGGCATCTGGCTCGCCCGCCGGCTTTATCATCACAAGCCGGAAGCCGCCGACGCGCTGGAGCGCCGCTTCCGGCCGGTCCACACCCTTCTGTATAACAAGTACTATGTCGACGAGCTCTACAACGCCCTGTTCGTCAACGGCCTGGCCAAGGGCGGTGGAACGGCGCTCGGCCGCTTCGACGCCGTCATCATCGACGGCGGCGTCGACGGCGCCGGCTGGATGACCCGCTTCACCTCTACCGTCTCGATCTGGTGGGACACCTGGATCATCGACGGCGCCGTGCGCCTGGGATCCTTCCTCGTCAAGTTCTCCTCCTACCCGGTCCGCATCCTCCAGACCGGTCTGGTCCAGGGCTCCGCCCTGTTCATCGTGCTAGGCGTAATCTTGATTTTCGGGTACTATCTATGGGGTTAAATTGATGAAGTCGCGTCGCCGCCCTTCTGACTTCTGTCTTCTGACTTCTGACTTCTTATGCAACATTTCCTGAGCATCGTCCTGTTCATCCCGCTGGCCGGGATGTTCATCCTCCTGCTGATTCCCAAGGCGAACAAGACCGCCATCAAGGTCTGGGCCAACCTGGTGATGCTCATCGGCTTGCTGGCCTCCCTCCCGCTGTGGTGGATGTACGACCGCAGCAACGCCGGATTCCAGCTCGTCGAGCGCGTGCCGTGGATCCCCTCCATCCAGGCCGAATACTTCCTGGGCCTCGACGGCATCAGCCTGCTCATGGTGCTGCTGACCACGCTGGTGGGCTTCGTCTCGGTGCTCTCCTCCTGGTCGGCGATCGAGGACCGCGTCAAGGAATACTACGCCTTCTTCATGCTGCTCCAGACCGGCATGCTCGGCGTGTTCCTGTCGCTCGACCTGTTTCTGTTCTACGTGTTCTGGGAAGTGATGCTGGTGCCGATGTACTTCATCATCGGCGTCTGGGGCGGCCCGCGGAAACTCTACGCGGCCATCAAGTTCTTTCTGTACACCCTGTTCGGTTCGGTATTGATGCTGCTGGGCATTCTGAAGCTGTATTTCGACTACCACACCTTCGACCTGGAGAAGCTCAGCCAGATGCCGATCGACGCCCCCATGTGGGTCTTCTGGGCGTTTTTCGTGGCCTTCGCCATCAAGGTGCCGATGTTCCCCTTCCACACCTGGCTGCCCGACGCCCACACCGAGGCCCCCACGGCCGGCTCCGTGATCCTGGCCGGCGTGCTGCTGAAGATGGGCACTTACGGCTTCGTGCGCTTTTCCCTGCCCGTGCTGCCCAACGCCGCCCGCGACCCGCTCACCGTCCAGATCATCGCCTGGCTGTCGATCGTCGCCATCGTCTACGGCGCCTTGGTGTCGCTGATGCAGAAGGACTGGAAGAAGCTGGTGGCCTACTCCTCGGTCAGCCACCTCGGCTTCTGCACCCTCGGGATCATCGCGCTCAACCCCAACGGCCTGGCCGGTTCGGTGCTCCAGCAGATCAACCACGGCCTCTCGACCGGCCTGCTGTTCTTGATCGTCGGGATCGCCTACGAGCGCCGGCACACCCGCGAGATCGCCGAGTACGGCGGGCTCTCGAACGTCATGCCGGTCTACGCCATCGTCTTCTGCATCTCGATGCTGGCTTCGGCCGGGATGCCGCTGCTCAACGGCTTCATCGGCGAGTTCACGATCCTGCAGGGCGCTTTCGAGGTTTCGAAAGTTTGGGCGGCGTTCGGCGTTTCCGGAATCGTGCTCGGCGCCGCCTACCTGTTGTGGCTCTTCCAGCGCACCATGTTCGGGCCCGTCACCAATCCGAAGAACGAGAAGCTCGCCGACCTGAACTTCCGCGAGCTGGTCGTGATGGCGCCGCTGGTCTTCTGCTGCTTTTGGATCGGCATTTACCCCAAGCCCTACTTCGAGATTCTCGAGAAACCGGTGGCCAAGATCGTCAAGCGCGTCCAGCCCGACTACTTCGAGAAGCGCGGCATGAAGGATCCGCTGGCCGGCGGCGGCCCGGTTCGAGCCGCCGCGGCCCAACAGCGATGAACTTCGAATTCACGGCCACGGATTTCTTCCTGCTCAAGCCGGCCATCCTGCTCTCCCTGTTCGGCTGCGCCATCCTGCTGATGGACTTTCTGGTGGAGCCGCGCCAGAAGCACTTCAACGCCTGGATCGCCCTGGCCGGGCTGGGTTTCACCGGCTGGGCCGTCTGGCAGCAGCAGAGCCATCTCCGCGAGCACGGCCACAGTCACATCACCGGACTGGGCGGCGCCATCACCTTGGACGGCTTCAGCATCTTCTTCAACTGGATCTTCCTGATCTCTACCGCGCTGGCCATCTTCATTTCGACGCGCTATCTCGACATCGAGCGGGAGCACCACGGCGAATACTACTCGCTGCTGCTGTTCGCGCAGACCGGCATGGTGACACTGGCCACCGCCACGGAACTCGTGACGCTCTTCATCGGCCTGGAGCTGATGGCGCTGAGCTTCTATGTGATGGTCGGGTTCCTCCGCGGCGACAAACGCTCCAACGAGGCCGCCATCAAATACCTGCTGCTCGGCGCTTTCTCGAGCGGCATGCTGGCCTACGGCTTCTCGCTGTTCTACGGCATCGCCAACTCCACGCGCCTGGCCGACATCACCGTGGCCATCGCCGAGCGCGACGCCCGCGACCCGCTGGTG
>Ga0247727_10015720_pt1 | contig 12356 bp, 16 predicted proteins | sample WisWelCaveWW1625_FD_202498 | JGI IMG/M metagenome (GOLD analysis project Ga0247727, IMG submission 202498) | Biofilm microbial communities from Wishing Well Cave, Virginia, United States - WW16-25 | ecosystem: Environmental > Aquatic > Deep subsurface > Groundwater > Cave microbial mat | place... | reverse complement strand
ATGTCGGTTGCGATGCGAGCGCGTGACAAGGCGCTGGCCGGCGAGGAGCTGACTGCAAAGGAGAAGAAGGCGCTCAAGGAAGTCGAGCTAGAGAACCTGCGTAAGCACGGCACGGCTTACTTGCAGGCGATGCCCAAGATGGATTATTGCGGCATCATTGGCAAGCATCAAAAGCAGATGGCCGACGACCGTAGGTACGGCTTCCCGTGGCCCTTCGAGAAAGACGCTCGAATCAACGTTTGTGAGGTTTTGATTTGGTTTCACACTTGGATGTCCAAGAACGGACGCAAGATCATCTCCGGCGGCATCGAACCGAACGGCGACGAGCCGTGGCTGCAAGACGCCTCGAAAGAAATCAAAGACAAGTATATTCAGAAACGCATCGAGGGCGTTGAACTCGACAACGAGAAGAAGCGGGCAGAGCTAAGCAAAACATACGAGCAATTCGTGCCAATCGAACCAATCAGACAATGGCACAACCAGTCGGCCGAACTGATTCGGCGTCTCCGCGAACGACTATCGCGCGACTTCGATGGAGACAACCGCGAGCGTATCGAGCAAGGTTTCGACGATTTAATCGACGACCTCGTGCGACTCACCGACGAGCAGTTTGGCAATGATGGTGACAGCAGCACCGACAAGACAGACATGGCGACCGACGATCCACAGTGAGTTGAAACGGTTCAGCTCGCTCGCTCGCGGCCAGCGCATCCGATCTCGGGTGACATTCGCGCGCGAGTGTATCGTGCTGTCTGAAGGTCCGCATGAAGGGGAACACTGGCGGCCGCACTTCCAGCCGTACAGTTACCATCTGTTGAACCTGATGGACTCGAGCGGCTATCGTAAGTTCAGGTTTACCGGATGCGTGCAAAGCGGCAAGACATTGGTGGGCGTGATAAACGTACTCTGGCACTTGCTAGAGCGCCGCGAAACGCTCGTGTTCGGCGTCCCCGAAATGGGGACGGCCGAAGATAAGTGGATGGAGGAGCTGCTACCGATCATCCAGGCCAGCCAAGAGCTGCGGCAGTATTTACCACTTCACGGCCGGGCCAGCGACGGCGGATTCAACCAGCGTATTCAATTCCGCAACGGCGCGTCGCTGCGGTTCATGTCGAGCACTGGCAAGGATCATCGCCGCTCGCACTTCACTGCCCCGGTATTCTTTGGCACCGAAGTTGATCGGTACGATACGGCTGCCGAGATTTCTCGCGAGTCGTCGCCGATCGAACAAATGAACGCGCGCACCGAGGCGTTCGGCGATCGCGCGTTCAGCTACGAAGAATGCACGGTCACAACCGAAGATGGTCGCATCTGGTCCGAGTATCTTCGCGGCACACAGACGCAGCTCCATGTTACATGCCCGCATTGCAGCAATGTCGTGCTGCCAGATCGCGAGCATTTGGTCGGCGTTGACGACGCTGCCGACATCGAGGTAGCAGCGACAGAAGGCGCGTTCTGCTGCCCGCATTGCGGCGTCGTGTGGTCGGACGAAGATCGACGTAGCACGCTGCACGTCGACCGGCTAATTCCGCGTAATTGCAACGAAGGCAAGACGGACACGCTTAGTTTCCGCTGGACGGCGTTTCACAACAAGTTCTGGACAACCAAGAAGATCGCAACGGACGAATGGCAAGCGTTGTTCTCGCCGGACCCCGACGAAGCTGACTTGAAGCGACGCCAATTCGTTTGGACGCTGCCGGCCGAGCCTGATGAATTCTCGATCGTGCCACTGACTATCAACGATGTTTACACTCGCGGCGCGTTGACGCGAGGCGTAGTGCCGCCTGGTACGAAGTGGCTCTCGCTCGGCGCTGATGTGCGACAGACGGAGCTGCACTACGTTGTGCGAGCTTGGTCTAGCGACGAAGCCGGCATCATGCAGGGTCGAGCGATCGACTTCGACATACTTCCGGTCGACACGCAATCACTAGGCGTGCGCGATGCGATCATAACCGCGCTTGCTAATCTTCGCGAGAACATTGTCACGCGAGGCTACCGCGATGCAGATGGCATCGAGTATCCGGTGAACATCAAAATGGTCGACGCCGGCTGGATGGAAGAAGTGATTTGGTCTTTCATCTGCGACTGCGACGAGAAAAGAATCCCCGGCTGGTATCCGATTATTGGACGCGGCCAGTCTGAACCGCCCGGCAAAGGCAGTTATTCGCACCCGACGAGCACGAACCCGGACGGGCCGGTGCTGTGGATCGGTGAGCAATTCCACGTTCGCAAGTCTACGAAATACAAAATGCCATTCATCATGGCGAACAGCGACGAGTGGAAGTCGTTCGTGCATGATGGCTACGCGACGCCGGAAGGTCGCAACGGTGCGCTAACGCACTTCGACCCGGTGACGACTGCCGAAAAGCGATTACTACGCACCTATTCGCGGCACGTTGTCGCGGAGGAGCGCATTCGCAAAGTTGTTCCGCGGCGCGGCCCCGTCGAAGTGTGGATCGACAACAGCAAGAAGCCGAATCACTTTTTCGATTGCGATTATTACTCGTGCGTTGCCGGGTATCTCGCCGGCGTCCGCATCGCGACCCGCGAAAGGTTCGTTGTGCAGCGTAACTCGAAGAAAAAGCCTATTACCATGCCGGACGGCCAGCCGTTCGCAGTTACCAGGAGAGAAGAAACCTAAAGGAGAATGTTGATGGCGTCAGCAAAGTTGAAAACGGAAGAAGTAACGGAAGAAGTAAGCCAGCCGACTTCGGTGTTGTTCGAGTGCCCACCCGGCGAGCACTTCACAGGCTATCATCAGACGACGCTGAGCGTTAAAAGCCTCACGTCCGAGCAGGCTTACGCGTTGCAGCGGCTCACGGCGGCGCTGCGCAATGGTCACTTGCGATGCCAGAAGAACACGGCGCGCACTGACATGGGCGTTGTCGTTGATACGCCAGCGGACGCGGTGCGGTGGATTCTCGACCAGTTATACATTCAATACGATGAGGTAGCGAAGTGAGCAAAGCGAAAACGCAACAAGCCGACGTGAAGGATGCAATCGAAACGCTGTCGCGTTTTCGCGTGCGAGTCAAGGAGCTGGTACACGTCCCGGCGTCCGAGCTGGTCGCGCACCCGATGAACCCTCGCATTCACGACGACCGGCAGCGGGCACACGTCCGCGCATTGCTGCGGCAGGTCGGTTTTGCGAATGCGTTGCTGGCCTATCGCGACGAAGCCGGACAGCTCTGCTTAATAGACGGGCATCTGCGCAAAGACCTAGCCGACGATCAGCTCGTACCCGTGCTTGTCACTGATTTGACGAAGCAAGAAGCCGACACGATGATCGCGGCGATGGATCAGGTCGCGGGCATGGCGAAGCTCGATGACACATTGATGAGCGACTTGATCGGGTCGCTACAGTTCGACGACGCGGATATGCGCCGCTTGCTCGATGATTTATCTACGCTGGTTGGCAAGAACAAGGGCGACCACGAACCGGGTCAACCAGGCACAAACGACGGCAGCGAGCACGAGCACGCCGTCGATGAGCTGCTGCTCAAGCCGCACGAGCATTACGATTATATCGTGATTCTCGCCAGCGACGTTGGAACTTGGAACGTGCTATGCGAGAAGCTTGGCATCGTCAATCAACCATTATTCGGACGCAAGAAATCTCGGCTCGGCATCTGCCGCGCGATCAAAGCAGAGGAGGTACTCAAACGTGTATCGCATAGTTATGCCGAGCCGCAAGCGGCACCGCGCGGCTAAGAAGGCGCTCGCGATCTTCCCGACCGCGACGATTACCGTAAACGAGAGCGAGCTAGACGATTACAGGAAGGAGATACCGGATGCGGATATTGTGCCACATCCGGACATGCTCGGGCTGCCGAACGTCATCAACTGGTGCATGGATCATTTCGATGATGAGTGCCTTGTCTTTGCCGACGACGATATTATCGCTTGCCGAACGACAGTCCCCAGGAGTCGCAAGCTCACAGCTCCCGACGTGCAGACCGTGATAGAGAATGCGATGCAAGCGGTTGTCGATTTGGACCTGACGACGTTTTGCTTCGCGCGCTCGCCAAACGTGATTGTCTCGATTGATCCTATCAACGAGCCACTCAAACCGACGCAGCCGGTGTGTGTCGTGTTTGGTGTTCGCGGGGCCGCACGCCGCCGCAAGTATAGGTCTGAGCTGATCGGCCGTGCCGACATCGACTGGGCGCTGCAAACGCTCATGGAGGATCGTGTGCTCTATTGCGACACGCGATTCTACTTCGATTCAGGAAGGTACGGCAAGGGTTCCGGCGGCAACGTCGGATTGATTGACGACAAGCAACGCGCGAAGGCCACAAAGTTATTGAAAGAGCGCTGGGGTCGGCACGTCCGCTTGAAGGTTCTCGGCTACCAACAAAAACTAGAAAAGAGGCTCGTTCTACCGCTTCGCATCGGCGTATCTCGCAAGCACCCGAACGCATTAGGTTGATTTTTGTCGCCGCTAAACATCACTTGACAACGTGTTTCGGGACGCCGATACTATATATACAGGCGTATAGTACCCGCACTTAACACAACGGAGGCATAGCAATGGTCCCACGCACACACAACGGATTGGATTCGTTTGTCTGCCTATCGGCGATGCAGAAGTGCATTCGACGCGGGCTTGAACGCGAGGCGATGGAATTCGCCGTTGAGCTTGGCCACACTAGCAAAGGTTTCTTTACGATGGTGTGCAACCGGCTTGAGGTAATCTGTCACGAGGACATCGGCCTCGCGGACCCGCAAGCTGTGATGTTCGCCATGCAATCGATCGACGCGGCACGGCGTCACTATGACGACAAAAAACCCGGCAAGTGGCGCATGATGCTCGGCAACGCGTTGCGTTCGATGTCGCGGGCCTTCAAATCGCGCGAGGGCGACCACTTTCAGGCAGTTGTCGGCGTTCCGAATCTCGAAAAGAACATCGAGCCAGTCATCCCCGATTGGGCATACGATAAACACACGATGATGGGTCGCAAGATGGGCCGCGGCCTCGACCATTTTCGCCAGGAATCGGCGCAGCTTGTTCCATCTGCACCGAAGGACCAGTACGAAGATGAGGCTTACACACTCTGGCAATGGAAAATCGACAAAACCGCTGATGCTTCTGAGTCTCCCGAACAGTGGAAGCACATGGCTGGCGGCGCAGATGGCGGCGTCGATACGCAACGCTCGTTACTTTGAGATCGAGTATTTCAACCCGCTACAAAATGGCAAGCGGTTCCACGACTTACTAGATTGCTTCGGCTGCGAGCTTGCGAGCGGATACCAGAACATCGCGGCCGACGTACCGCAGTGGCGCATCGACAGATGTATCAGCAGAACATGGCTGCGAGACGATTACACGTTTACGAAAGAAGTGTTCTCGCCGTACAAGCTGCCGCTGCTCGTTGAGCATTTTCAATGCGCCGTCTTACTGAGCGAGTCGTCGCTCGTGTTCCCCCCGACGCGGCGCAGGATTTACGTTTTCTACGAACACGCTGCACGAGCTATCCGCGAGACTGGCCGCGCGTTCGTGCCGAGCGTCGCGTCACTACACGACACCGCAGTTGCGGCGCACGACACGATGGCGGCAGCGTTGTATCGCGATGCAATCGCGCTGCATGTACCCGTGATTCATTATCGCGACACGCTCACTGGCAATCTCGACGCGCTGCGAGAGTTGTGCGATTCGCTGCGATGGTCGCAGCTCGATTCTGACGCCGCCGCCGCGCGACTATTTGCTACGCGGCGGCTCCCCCCAGGCCGCGAATCTGCCGTCGCATAACCCCCACTTGCCGGGATTTAGCATACCCTCCCACTAGGGGGTACTTATTTTCTTTCAAAATAGCGGATTTTAGGCCGAGGAATAGACGTAAAATCTTGCTGGACAAAGAGTTACGGATGACAGATACTCCTGCTTAGCCGGGAATCACGCCCCGGCCGACTGCCGCTCTTTCACAACTTAAAATCTCCGAACTAGCTGACGCGACGCTCTTAAGCGCGTGCGGCCGGATACTTCTAACTACATCCCGTCGCGGGTGATGCGCGACGGGATTCTATAACTCGCACCGAAAGACAATCGACCGCGTGCTCGATTGTCTCGCGAACCTTGAGCATGGTCCGCCTGACGATGGTTGCTCACTTCCTTACGTCTTACCAGGAGATAAATCATGTACGACTACATCGCAACAATTAACCGGAATGGATATGTTTTCGACGTTCGCTATTCGATGCACTACAGGCAAGCGACGCCTAGCCACGTTCGCGAGCTGGCTACAAAGCAGTTCAATGGTAGCAAGGTAGTTCGGATTCGCAAGGCGAAGTAACGAGGGCACGATGCAACCGATCAACACGCCACGCGACCCCGTGGCAATCGAATACGATAAACGCGGCGAACGCACTCGCAAGGTGTTCACCGATCATTACGCAGCCCGGCGCTTTTACGTCGCGAAGGACAAGGCCGGCTGCAACCCGTCAGTCAAGAAAGGTTGAACATGAATTTGCAACTACCAGAAATCCACTTTAACGGCACAGGCAAGGAATCGCTGATAGAATCGCTTTGCAACGCAAGCAACGCTTTGAACGATGCCTACGCCGCGTTGCGGCAGGCATCGCCAAACGGCCGCGACTATTACACGCAGGGGCCGGATGCGATGGAGCGTGCGACCCGCGAACACCTTGACCGCATGAAGCGTCTCGACGAGATCAAGCTAGAAATCGACTGGATGACTTGCGAGATCGCCGAAAAGTAAACCACCAATTCAAAAGCGACGCCGCAGCGGTCTGTTACATCGCTGCGGCGTCTTACCACTAATCTCTACCAGGAGAGACCGAATGGCTATTTCTAATCCTAAACGCCAGACACGCATCAAGCTAGATGAGCAAGTTGAAGGTGCTCCGACTTCTCACATGGACCCGCCGCTTCACCTTGGGCCACGCAAGAAATCGATATACGAATCGACTTGCCCGAATTGCAACCAGCCAATCGGCAAGGGCGATTCAATTTCGCACGCGATTATTTACCGTAACGGCTGCCAGCGCAAGCGCTGGATTCACGTTGCTTGCAACCCGGCGCAGGCCGATGACGCGCCGATCGGAGAGCATGACGAAAAGCAACCCGGCATCGACGAGCTGGCTCGCCAGCAAATCGATGCGATGCAACGCCAGATCAACGAGCAATCCGAAACGATTGCGGCGGCGGCTCGCGAGTTCGAGTTGAAGCTCGAAGCGATCGAGGCTCGCACGCCACGCAAGGTGATCGTCAAGGTTGCCGACAAACCCGAGATCGAGCTAGACGAGCGGTTGCATCCGGCGTTTGACCGCGTGCTGCGGCTCGCTGTGATTCGCAAAAACATCTTCCTGCCCGGCCCGACCGGATGCGGCAAGACACACCTTGCAGCGCAGGTCGCGAAGGCACTCGGCCTCAAATTCGGAATGGTGAGTTGTTCGGCCGGCATGAGCGAAGGTCAGTTGACCGGCCGATTGCTTCCGGTCGGCAAGGCTGGAACGTTTGAATACATTATTTCCGAATTCGTGAAATGCTTCGAGACCGGCGGCGTGTTCCTGCTCGATGAAATCGACGCGGCCGACGAAAACGTTTTGCTGGTCATCAACGCCGCGCTCGCGAACGGCAAGATGGCCGTATCGAATCGCCCTAAGAAACCTTACGCCGAACGGCACCCGGATTTTATCTGCATCGCCGCCGCGAACACTTGGGGCACGGGTGCAGATCGCGAGTACGTCGGACGCAATCAACTCGACGGTGCAACGCTCGACCGTTTTCGTTTCGGCTGCACGCCGATGGATTATGACGAAGCGATGGAGCGGCAGCTTGTTGGAAACGACGAGCTGCACGACCGTTTGCTCGGATACCGAAAAGCAATCGCCGCCGCGAAGCTCAAGCGGCCGATGTCAACGCGGTTCATGCTCGATGCCCGCGATGGTTTCGCCGCCGGCTTTACATTCGAGGAAATCGACGAAGCGTTTTTCTCGGGCTGGCGCGTTGACGACATTATCAAAGTGAAGGGGAACTAACCATGCGACGACGCTACAGAAACCACCGGCCACAGCCGGTCAAGACATACGCTCCGCAAACGCAAGCGCCGGCCGAACCGATCGAGAATTGCGAATTCAAAACGTTTGAATCGGTCGGTGAGATCGTGGAACGATCAAAGTTGCCAGTTGGCGACTGCAATTGGGATGTGCGCCACTCTGGCAATTCGTATGTTCAAACAACCGGCGGATGGATTGGCCGTGAGTTCGCATCGTGGAAGGAAATGCAGGAAGCGGCAAACGGTCTCTGGCCGGATGGTATGGAGATTCTCAATCGGATGCGTCGCGATATCGCGGACACGCAACTACCGATGCCCGTCTCACGCCGCCGCAAACTGCGATGGAGCGAGGACAACGGCGACGAGGTTGATAACGACCGGCTTCGCTCTGGTCAACAGTTCTGGCGCGAATCGCATCGTGCGACGCGACGCGGACCAGCAACGCGAACGATCGTGGTCGACGTTGGGGCTAACTGCGGGACGGACCCGGCCGACATACTCTGGCGCGGCGCGGCGGCGGTCGCTCTCACCGAGGCGCTCGAATCGGCCGGCTATCGCATCGAACTATGGGCGGTGTGGCATACGCGGAACTGCTACTCAGACGGGCGCAAACCGGAGAATGCTTTGATATCCGTAAACTTAAAGCGCCCCAGCGACCAGCTAGAAGTTAGCTCACTGGTCAACGCGGTAAGCGGTTGGTTTTTCCGAACGGTGATGTTTCACGAGTTGCTGACTTCGCCGCGAAAAGTCAGCTACGGTCTCGGCAGTTCATCGCAACCTACCGAAGCGCAGTACGACGTAATCACAACAGACCCCGACCGGCTGTGCATCGCCGGCGCATGGAACTACGAAGATGCAGTCGAACTAATCCGCCGCGAGCTGGCTACGCTCTCGGCTTAACCACGAAAGGTAACGCAATGATTAAATATCCCGTGCTCGGAATCGATTGGGACGTGTTCACTCGCGACGACGGATTTATGCAAGTGCAGCGCGTCGACGAAGCGGAAACGATGACCGATGACGAAGCCATCGCCGAAGCGCGTAAGCTGAAAATGCGAATCGACGATGACGGGTTTCTGCTAACGAAGCAAGGCACTCGAAAAGAGTTGAGCGCATCGGTGAAGAAACGCAACGCGGTGCTGCGTGCCGCCGGTCTGCCGTGGGAACAACCAACTAACTAATCCGGACGCTGTTACCGTCCGCAACTTCACTACCCTACCAGGAGAATAGAAATGGCTACGGCTTTACTAATCCAATCTGATTCCACGACGCAACACGTCACTCCCGCGAACGGCGAGCACTTCACGCTCGAAGAAATGCAGCAGCACGTCGGCGGCTACATCGAAGTTGTGCGGCTCGGCGACGGTACGGTGTTGATCGTCAACGAAGATGGCAAGCCACAAGGTCAGCCGCGAAACGAATTCGCCACACGAATCTTCCAAGCGCGCGTCGGCCGGCACGATCATATCGTCGGCAACGTGTTACGCTGCGACGAGAAAACGGCCGGCGGCGGCGAGAAGGTTGAAGATCATTTTCAGGACGACTACTTCGGCAATGTCATCGTCTGCTACACGCGCAAGCAAGCAATCGATGATGGTGTGCTGTGGCAACTATCGGGGCCAGGCTACACGGGTGACGCGGAAATTCCGAAGCTGTGCCGCGAAGCCGGCTTCAAGATACCGATTGCGATTACGGCGACGGCAATGCACGAGTTTGTTCACCCGCTGCCCGAATCGAGCGAGGTACTCCGCGAGTGCCAGGACGCAAACGGCCGGCTGTGGGACGTACTCTGGATGACGTTGCACACAATGCGGACTACGCCGAACGGGCCGAACAAAAGCACGTTGATGGTCAAGCTAAGCGTCGTGCCGAACGGAACCGAGAACGACCGAGAGTGGAAGCCGGCCGTGCTTCGCACTATCAAATGCGTCTGCGGTCCCGACGACGACGGCTCGCCGTGTCTCACCTACATGCTCCCCCACGAGGACTGAACCGTGGCAAAGCGATATTGCGGACACTGCCACGAATGCGGCTTTGTCCTACAGCTTACGCTCGCTCGCGAGGAGTGGTGCCCGAATTGCAAAACACTTCGGCACTACAAATCGCACGAGCATAACCGCGATGCCGCTTGCCCTGAGCGCCTGGTCTCGCCGGGGCAAGCGGTGCGGTTTGAAAACAACGTGTACGCTCGGCAAGCGAAGCTCCTATCGGGCCTCGATTGCCTGCCGGGTCAACAAGATTTATTCAACGCATGAAAGGTAAAACGATGAAACCCAAGCATGAAGCTACTTGCCGCTACTGTCGCGGCGAGTTTTTCAACGGCGAGGCCGGTATGGTGTGCGGCGACTGCGGCGCACGGATTATTCCGGTGCCGCTTTACATGGCTTCGCTAAACATCCCCATCGCGTGGCGTAAGGTTCGCAAACTAACGCAACGCACCTTCCGCCGCTGGCGGTCGGCCGGCGAATCGCGGGCCGCACGGGCCGCGGCGCAGGCCCGTATCGGCTTACGCCAAACTACGCTATTCTAACATGCGTGACGCGGCAATCCACTACAAGCCCGCCGGCCCTCTCTACGGGGCCGGCGGGCTTTTCGCGTTTCTATATACGCCTCCCGGGCCTCCGGGACGCCGGATAGTCTCCGGCGAGTTCCTACGAGTCCATACGCGGCGGGCCGGTCCCGCCGGTTTACTCCATCACCCCGCTATCGGTCTCTTTTCGCCAACTGAATTTTGGGACAATAAAAGTATGCCATTGTCAGACGTAAACTCACAAACCACGCGCGCCGATGTTATTCGCGCGTATCGCGACAACCTCGACTATGACTTGGAGCAAAGTCTCGACAAGGCCAAGCAGTTTATCAAGGCGGGGCGCTGGTTGCTGCAAACGCCGCTCACCAAAGTATCGGGCGGCGACGGCGGCGAGGAAGTCGAGTTGAATCCGGAAATCGTTCAGGCGGCATTGAACCAAGCAGAGCAATGGTATCACGCGAGCTACGCCCGGCTTAGCGGCGGTGCGAATCGGCGATACGCCGATATGACCAACTTTAAGGAACATTGATGGTTGCGTCAGCACGCCCGCCACGGGTGAACAATACGGGAGTGATTGATTATTTTAATCAGCTCTCGGCAGACTACAACGCGACGAAGCAATCGCGATTCAAGCGCGTTGTGAAAGGCTTGCCGGCCAACGGCGCTGGCGCTGATTACCACTATCGATCGGAGTCGCAGTACCTAGCCTTGATGGAAATGGTGCGCGACTTCGAGCGTAACGACCCGATCATCAAAGCTGGATTTAATCGTCTGGTCAGCAACATTGTGCAGGGTGGTTTCACCTTGGACGTTGCAACCGGCGACGACGAAGTTGACAAGCTGCTCGCCGAGAAGTGGCTCAACTGGTCGACCGAAGCGGACAACTGCGATATTTCCGGCGAGCAAACTTTCGTCGACATGGAACGGCTTGCACCGCGAGCTGTGTTCCGCGACGGCGACATTTCGGCTGTGACGCTCGCGAGCGGCCACCTGAAATGGTACGAGGGGCATCGGCTTCGCACTCCCAAAAACACGAAGAAAAACGTCGTGCTCGGTGTGCTGCTCGACGAGCATCGACGCCGGCAAGAATACTGGTTCACGCGAGATGAAATCGAACCGTGGCGATCGGTTGATAAAGTCGGAGACATGACGCAGATTGCCGCCCGCGACGCGCAAGGCAACCGGCAAGTTCTGCATCTGTATTATCCGGATCGATTCAGCCAAACACGCGGCGTGACGGTGTGTGCCCCGGTGGTCGATACCATCGGAATGCACGACGATATTCAGTTTGCGAAGATGGTGCAGCAAAAGATGGTGAGCTGCTACGCGGTTTTCCGCAAGCGCCGCCAGTGGAAGCCAGGCGGCGCAGACGACGCAATTACGAGCGATGACTACTCGCAAGGCTTGCGTCGAGTGCTCGAAGATATCTACCCCGGTATGGTCATCGATTGCGATGAGGGGGAGGAGCTGCAAGGCTTCTCGCCGAACGTGCCGAACGCGGAATTCTTCTCGCACGCGATGCTATTGCTAGGCTTCATCGCGGCGGCGTTAGATTTGCCGCTGCAAGTTTTGCTGCTTGACCCAACCAAAACAAACTTCAGCGGTTGGCGCGGTGCGATCGATCAGGCGCGGATTCGATTCGAGGAAATTCAACGCTGGTTGATTCGCGTTTTTCACACGCCGGTTTATCGCTGGAAGGTTCGGCAGTGGCTCAAAGATGAGCCGTACTTGCAAGACGCACTCGCACGCGGCGTGAACATTTTCGGGCATCAGTGGAACCCACCGAGCTGGTCCTACATCGAACCGGAGAA
>Ga0247727_10015719_pt1 | contig 12356 bp, 7 predicted proteins | sample WisWelCaveWW1625_FD_202498 | JGI IMG/M metagenome (GOLD analysis project Ga0247727, IMG submission 202498) | Biofilm microbial communities from Wishing Well Cave, Virginia, United States - WW16-25 | ecosystem: Environmental > Aquatic > Deep subsurface > Groundwater > Cave microbial mat | place... | reverse complement strand
TTCGGCCTCGCTTCGTACACGATTCAAAAACGCACGAAAGAAATCGGCGTGCGCAAAGTCCTCGGCGCCTCGGCCGCGAGCATCGTCGGTTTGCTCTCGAAAGAATTTGTCAAGCTCGTGGTCATCGCCATGCTCATCGCCTCGCCATTGGCTTACTACATCATGAACCGCTGGCTGCAAGATTTTGCGTATCGTATCGATATTGGCGTGTTAACTTTCGTGTTGGCGGGAAGCGTTGCGTTGGTGATTGCGCTGTTGACGGTGAGTTTTCAATCGCTGAAAGCGGCGCTGGCGAATCCAGCGGAGGCGCTGCGTTACGAATAAAGCAAGGAGCCAAAAAAGATATAGAAGAAAATAAGCCAACGAGGGGTAGTTCGATTTGGCGCACTCAACGTTCAATCCAAAAAAGAAAAATGCCTCTCCTGAAAAAAATCGCTGTGCTGCTTTGGGCTTTGGCTTTATTCCCGCTGACGGTTTTTGCTTCTGACTTGACGATCTCCAACGTCGAGCTGATCTACAATCGCGACACGAGCAAAGAGGTGAGCGTGAAGTTTGATTTGAGTTGGAAGCATGCCTGGCATAGCGAAAAGAACTACGATGCCGCTTGGATTATCGTGAAGTTTTTGCAAGACGATAACGGCTATCGTCATGCGTTGCTTGCCGGAGGCGGGCATGCGGTGCTGCGCAACAATTTGAGCGACGCTTCGCGGCCCGCCATCAAAGTCGCGGGAGATCGCGTCGGCTGCTTCATCTATCCGGGCGCGACGCATCGCGGGCCGGTGGATTGGACGATTCGCGTGGCGCTCGATACGGCGCTGCTCGCCAACCGCAATTTTAATTTGGATAATGCGCGCATCGCGGTCTATGGTAGTGAGATGGTTTATATTCCCGCGGGCGTATTTACTTTGGGCGATCCCGATACGACGGCGCTGCGCTTTGGCGCGTTTTATCGCGCGGACGACGCGGGCAAGCCGGCGGGTTTGTTCAAAATCACCGCGGAGAAAACGCTCGTGAATATCGGCGCGGCAAAAGATCGGTTGTGCTATCGCACCGATACCGGTTATGAAGGTGATCGTTCCGGCTCTTTGTCCGCGGAGTTTCCCAAAGGCTATCAAGCGTTTTATATGATGAAGTATGAATTGGCGCAAGGCGAGTATGCCGCGTTTCTCAATTCGTTGAGCCGCGAGCAGAGCCAACCGCGCGCGAACTTTGGCGGCAAAGGTTATTATCGCTTACGCGGCGCGCTTAAAATTGAGCATGATATTTATGTCGCCGCTTCGCCGCAACGGCCGTGCAATTTTATCAGTTGGGACGATGCTTGCGCCTTCGCGGATTGGGTGGGGTTGCGTCCGATGACGGAGCTGGAATTTACTAAAGCGGGTCGCGGCCCGAATGAGCCGCTTGCGCATGAATATCCGTGGGGCACGGCTTCGAAAGCGCAGCTCGCGCGCGTGGTCGCGGAGAATGATGAGCTGATCATGAGCAACGGCATGAATGAAGGCCAACTCACAGACAAGAATCGCGAGGTGTTTGGCGCTTCATATTATTGGGTGATGGATTTGGCGGGCAGCTTGTGGGAGCGCGTGATAACCGTCGGCGATTCGCTCGGCAGAGCTTTTCTTGGAACCCACGGCGACGGGCGAGTGAATTACTACGGCTTTGCGAATAACGCCGATTGGCCCAAAGGCGATACCGAGATCGGCGGTTTCGGTTTTCGCGGCGGCGGTTATTATGAGCACCAGCGCGCTTATTCCGAATTTAATCCGCACAGCCCGATTGCATATCGCCGCTTCGGCGCATGGGCCGGCGGCAATCGCACGCATGCTTACGGCAGCCGCTTCGTGCGCACCGCGGAGTGAGGGCCTGAGGCAAGGCGTATTGCTTTCGGCGGGCCTACACGATCCGCGCCAAATCTTTGGCGGGAGAAAGTTGCCGCAAGAACTCCTCGCACGGCATGCAGAGAACATTCTTGCGCAGAAATTTTTCTTCGCCACGATAGAGCAAAAAAGCTTTGCTGCGCGGATAATCTTTTTGAAACTCGGTCAGCGAAGTCAAGTCTTCCTCGCGCACGCGTTTGGCGTTTTTGACTTCGAGGGCATAGATGCCTTTTTCGCCGTAGAGCACAAAATCAACTTCGATGCCGTGGCGGGAGCGCCAGTAGAATAGCTCGTAAGGATGGCCGCGATACGCATTCCACGCGCGAAGCTGCTGCGCGACCAGCCCTTCCAACGCCGCGCCGCCGATTTCTTCCGGACGATCAAGCGGGCCTTTGGGGCGCAGCGCGCGATACACGCCGGCGTCGAAGAAGAAAAATTTCGCGTGCGACACCAAGCTCCGCTTGGCTTTTTTCGAGAAAACCGGCAGCTTAAAACCCAGAAGAATATCTTCGAGAATTTTGACGTACCCTTCCACGACTTTGCGCTCCACTTCACATTCGCGCGCCACGCTGCTCACGTTCAAGAGCGCAGCGTGCGAAAAGCTGAGGGCTTCCAGGAAACGCGAAAAACTTCCGAGGTTGCGCACCAAGCTTTCCATTTGCACCTCTTCACGCACGTAAAGAGCGACATAGGTTTCCAAAACGTCCTTGGGATCGTGCGCGGCAACGACGATGGGCAATAAGCCGTTTTGCAGAGCGTTTTCGAAGGAGTACGAGGCCTGCAACTCTGAAAGCAAAAAGGGATGAAAGGTTTGCAGCACCGCTCTCCCGGCCAGCAGGTTCACGCCGGTGCGCTTGAGTCGCCGCGCGCTGGAGCCGGTGAGGATGAACGTTCTCTTGCTCTTCTCTTCGATCAAGCTATGAACGGCGCTCAACAACTCCGGCACTTTTTGGACTTCATCGACGATGATAATTTTCTTGCCGGGATTGCCGTGGACCAAGTCAATGATGCGCTCCGGTCTGGCCGCGTAGGTGCGGAACGTATCGGGCTTGAGCAGATCAACCCACAGGGCCTCGGGGTATTGCTGCCGCAAGAAGGTCGATTTGCCGGTGCCGCGCGGGCCGAAGAGGAAATAACCACGGCTCGGGGGGGTGAAAAATCTTGGAATGTACGTTTCCATTTTGCGCCTCATTGTGGAAGTGGAGTTTCCGAAATAACGGAAAGCCCGGCGAGGAATGCAAGCAGGAAAACTGGCGCGACAAGATGCGGCAATCAGGGAGACGGCGCTACGCTTGATCTAGTTTGAAAATGGCGGGAGGCAATTGCTTTGAAGTCGCCTCGCGCGAAGAAATAAAGGCCGGGATATATAATTAGCGGTTCCAGATTGCGCGTCATTGTGGAAACGACATTCCCGAAATAGCCGAGGCCCTGCCCGGCAAACCAAAACCAAAAGTGCAAAGACCTAGCATGCGGAGCACCGGCGCTTCTCCCGCCGCCGCGGATTACGGACAACAAACCACGGACCAAGCGCCATGTTCAAAAACTATTTCAAGATCGCGTTGCGCAATCTGCGCAAACACAAGCTGTTTTCTTTCATCAACATCCTCGGGCTTGCGCTCAGTTTGTCGTTCTGCTTGCTGGTGCTCGTGCTCATCAATGATCAAAGCAGCTTTGACCGGTTTCATCCGCGCGCGGGGGAGATTTATCGCGTGAATACCATCGCACATCGTAAAGACGGCGGGCTTGAGCCTTACGCAAGCTCGCCGCATCCGTTGGGTGTGGCTTTGCAAAGCGAAAGCTCCGCAATCGAAATTGTGGTGCGGCTCGCATGGGGACTGAACGGCGAAGCGCAACACGGCGAAACGGCTCTGCGCATGCGCGGCTTTTTCACGGACCCGGCTTTTTTCGAAGTGTTCGGTTTTGAGCTGGAGCACGGCGACGACGCCAGTGCATTGGCCGCTCCCAATGCGATTGTGCTGACGAAAAAAACGGCGGAGAAATTTTTTGGCAACGAAGAGCCTCTGGGCAAAACTTTGAGCTTTGCCAAGCTCGGCGAGTTTGTGGTCACAGGCGTGATGAAGCCCGCGCCCGGCAAAACGCATTTAGAGTTTGAAGCGCTCGGCTCGGCATTGGCTCTGCCTTTGTTGGAAAAAGAAAAGAAGATTGAGCCCGTGCTCGAGGATTGGAACAATTACTACATGACTTATAGCTATGTGCGCTTGCAGCCCGGCGCACGGGCGGAAGATTTGGGGCCCGCACTGCAAAAGATTCCACAAAAATATTATGGCGATTTGAAACTGGAAACGCGCGATCAAGGTTACTCGTTCGAGTTGCAACCGCTGAACAAAATTACGCCCGGCCCGGTGCTCTCTAATAACCTCGGCAAAGGTATGCCGCAAATGGTGCTCATCTTTTTGGGCGTGCTCGCGTTCGTGGGCATGGTTGCCGCGATTTTCAATTACACCAACCTCACGCTCGCCCGGGCATTGGCGCGCGCGAAGGAAGTCGGCATTCGCAAAGTTACGGGCGCATCGCGGGCACACCTGTTCTATCAATTCATGGGCGAGGCGATTTTGATGGCGCTGCTGGCTTTTGCCGCCGCAGAATTGTTATTGCGCACGCTGCTCATTCCCGCGTTCGAGCAATTGCAGCTTGCGCAGGCGCTTGAAATTGATTTCGTGATCGACGGCAAAGTGTATCTCTATTTTCTCGGCTTCTCTATTTTGATCGGCGCGATTGCCGGTCTGCTGCCCGCGGCGTTTATCTCCGCGTTTCAACCGGCGCAAGTGCTAAAGGATCTTTCCAAAGTTCGATTCTTTTCGAAGATCACGCTGCGCAAAGTGCTCATCGTGTTTCAATTCGCGCTGGCGCTCCTGCTCGTCATTGTGCTCACCGTGATGTACAAGCAGGTCGATTACGCATTGCAATTGGATTACGGCTTTTCCTGGCAGAACGTGATCAATATCGATCTGCAAGGCCGGCCGTATCACCTCGTCGCGCAGGAAATGGCGCAGCATTCCGAAGTGGCGAACTACTCGGCTTCATCCCACAACATGGGCACGTGGGAAGACAGCTCGATCGATGTGCGCAAAGCCGCGAACGAAGAGCCGATAACCGTGCGCGATTACAGCGTCGATGCGCGCTTCTTAGAAAATTTTGGATTGACGCTCGTGGCCGGAACGAATTTCAAGGCCGAGGCAATTTATCAATCCAACATTTTGGTCAATCAAAAATTTTTGGAGCGGTTTCAACTTGGCACGCCCCAATCAGCGCTCGGGCAAACGCTGATTTTGGGAGACAGCCAGCGCGTGCAGGTCGCAGGCGTGGTGCAAAATTTCTTGTTCAAGCCTGTCGTTTATGAATTGCAGCCGGTGCTTTTGCGCCACGATCCCCAGCATTGGCAAGTGTTGCATCTGAAAATTCACGGCAAAGACGCCGCCGGCGTGATTGCGCATTGCGAAAAGGTGTGGAAGACGATTGACCCCGCCCATCCACTACAATACAAATTTTATGCAGACATTTTGCACGAGGTCTACACCACTTTTCGCGATATTGTTCTCATGGTCGGCTTTCTCGCGCTGCTTGCGTTTACGATCTCGTTGCTCGGGCTTTTGGGCATCGCCACCTTCACGGCGGAGACGAAGGTTAAAGAAGTCGGCATTCGCAAAGTCTTGGGCGCGGGCGTTTACAATCTCATGGTACTGCTCTCGGGGCATTACATGATTCTGCTCTGCGTTGCGGCCGCCATCGCCGTGCCTCTCAGCTTTTGGCTTTCGAATTTGCTCTTGCAGCAATTTGCTTATCGCATCTCTCTGAGTCCAACGTTGGCCTTGCCCGGCCTTTTTGCCGTGTTCTTCGCCGGCGGAGTGACTGTTGGCTGGCAAGCGCTGCGCGCCGCGTTGACGAATCCGGTGCAGGCGCTCAGACACGAATAGAGCAAGGAGCCAAAAGAGATAAAAAAGATAAAGAGCCAAGTTTGTTCGAGATTGTCATTGATTGAGAAAAAGGCCGTGCTTGCGCACGGCCTTTTTTTGTTAGGGAAGCCGGACTTTGCAAATGAGTGTGGAAGAAGAATCTCATTCAATGCGAAAGCTTTCATTCAAACCTGAGGCGGCAAAGTCCAGCTTCGCTCGCCTTGCGGTGGTTTGATATTTCCAGATAAGAATCGTGCCGAGCAGGCTGGGCGCGAGCAGGTTGATGATAAAAAGCAGCAAGCCGGCGTCGAAAGCGGCTTGCGGCGAGAGGCCCATGCGCGCGAAGAAGAATGCCGCTGCGCCTTCACGCACGCCGAGATCGCCGAGGGCGATGGGCAAAAGGCTCTTGACTAAAAACGCGGCGGAACCGCCAATGTACCCCTCAAAAAAAGAAATTGCAACGAAGCCGCGCAGCAAGAGGACGAACTGCAACGAATAAGTGAGCACGAATAAAAACGAGATGAGCCAAACGACACACAGATTTTGCCGCGAGATCCGAGTGAGCACACGCAAGGTTGAGCGCTTCGTGGCGCGTCGTTTATAAAGTATGCGCGTCAAGCCTTTGAGCGCACGCGGTTGCAAAACGAGCACATTCAACCATACGAAGCAACACAATAGCACAACCACGGGCCCAAGTAAAACTTGGGGGAGCATTTCTTTTATGATGAGATATAGCAGCGCGAACGCGCCGAGCAACATGCCGAGGAATAGATCGAAGACCTTATCGAACGCAGCGAGCACCATGACCCTGCGCTCGTGAAGCTGCGGCAAGAATAACGCGCGCCCCAATTCACCCCAACGCCCCGGCGTGAGCAGGCCCAGCGGAAACCCGGCTAGGAGCGAGAAAAACGAGAGCCGTGGCGCGAGCGGCTGTCCTGTTGCGCTGCGCAGCAGATAATGCCATTTCAAAAATTGCAGGCCGAGATTCAGCGGCAACAAAGCACAGGCGAGCACGATTGCCGAGTGGCGCACTTGCCGAAATGCGGCGAGGAGGTCGTGCGAACGGAGATAGAAAATCAGCCCCGAGAGGAGTGCGAAGGTGAGCAGGAGTTTAAAAAGATAAAGCCCGCGGCGTTTAGATAAAAAGCCCCAGGCCTTGATTACAATTCTTGCAGATGTCGAGGTCATCGCGCTGCTTCAACATTTGATCGCGGAAGCTCGTGTATGCTTCCGATTGCCAAACCGCGAGAAATTTTTTATCCGTACGCAAATCGCCGGTGATATGATGGCCGTTCTTATCGAAGCAACACGGCACAACGCCGCCATCCCAATTTACCATCGTGGTGAGCCACGGACGAATGCACACGCCTTTGCCGCGCTTGACCGTGAACTCCTCTTTCGTGAGATGATAACGCCGAAATTTTTCTGCTCGCGGCAGCCACGTCTTCGCTTCCGCGATGGTTTCGACTTGCGTGGTTTTGATGAGCAAACGATCCACGCCCAATTCGCGCGCCATACGCTTCATCGCCGGAAGCTCGTGCTCGTTGTGTTGCATCACGAGAAATTGCATGTAGAGATAAGGCGTTTTGCTGCGCAAGCGCTGCTTCGCTTCCACGAGCGCGCGAATGCCGCTCTGCACTTTGGCGAGCGAGCCGCCGACGCGATAGTGCGCATACGTGTCTTGCGTGGCGCCGTCAACGGAGAGCACGATCGTGTCCATGCCGCTGCGCACCGTGGCTTCCGCGGTTTCGGCGTCGAAGTAATGCGCATTCGTGCTCGTGGTAACATAAATGCCGTGGCGTTTCGCATAAGCCACGAACTCATTCAACCGGCGGTGCAAATACGGCTCGCCTTGATTGAAGAAAACGAGATAGAACACGCGGTTGCCAACTTCGTCGATCAAACGCGTAAACGTATCGAAATCCATGCGGCCATAGGCGCGCTCCATTGTGCCATTGCCGGTGACGCATAGCGGACAACGTAGATTGCAAACGTTCGTCGGCTCGATGGTGAGCACCGGCGGTATTCCCCAAACGATGGGGCGCTTGGTAAGAATCGAAAGCACCAACGCGACGAGAATTTGAAGCGCATTCCAAACACGTTTGAACGTCAACGCTTTGAAAAGCTGAATGAAGGAAACTTCTTTGCCTAAACCGAAGTCGATTTTATTTAAAACAGAAGCCGATGCGCCCGCAAGCTCGTGATCGGAAGAAAGAGGCGTGTTTAAGATGGGCAGAGAGGTCATGATTGGGCAAGTTTATGTGCAGCCGCGATCCAACAAAGCGGCGGCAAAGTATCGAACCACGTTTCAAAAGGCAAGGAAGATTTCGCGTAGAAAAAAATAAGGGACATGGTGCGCGATACCATGTCCCTCTTCTTTGGGGTAGGTGTCCTTAAAAAAGCTAGTTTTTTAAGGATGGAAGTATATGGATGATGGGGTAGCCGAATCTGGTGTTGTACAGTTCTTATTTCATCATCTGTACGCCTTTCTTTTTTGCACATCATATGCCAGTGCGAAAATCCTTTCATCGTGGACAACGTTTCAAAACATAACCTTCATAAAGTTCGGCGCTTGTCGCGAATGTGCGTTTGAAGAAAAAGTTTAAAAAAATGTCTCACGGCAAAACAGTGTTCGCGGCACAGTCTCGCAAGTGGACATTTCCAAGTGCGGATAAAAAAATTTTGCCGCAAAACCTCGCGCGTGGCGGGCAAAAGCATTGACATTGTAACCAAATTCTGATACTTTCGCGCGCGTCAAAAGTCGCGAAGTGGCTGCCCTCAGATCATTTTACTCGCACATGATTCTAAAATTAAAATACGGCTTGGGCCGCGTGGAAGCGGAGTTTCGCCCGCCGCGCCAAACTGCCGAGCTAAAAACCAAACGCATCGCTACGCTGCAGAAGCCCGAAGAAATCATCAATCAGGCTTTGGACCAGCCCATCGGATGCTTTCCGTTCACACAACTTTTCAAAAAGGCGGGCCACATTCTTTTGCTCGTGCCGGATGAGGTTCACGACACGGGCGGTGCTTTCTATTTGCCTTTGTTGTTGCGGCGCTTGAAAGCGTTGGGCGTGTCCATGCGCGAGGTGACGATTCTCGTGGCCAGTGTTTGGGGTACGCGGCGCAATGGCGTGCCGCATTTGATTGAGGTGGAAAAAGACGACAAGGGTTTTCCGCGCGTGGTTTATCATGACGCGAACGAGGCGAAGTCGTTGGAATATGTGGGTGAAACGAAGCGCGGCACGCCCGTGTTGGTGAATCGTTTGCTTGTTGACGCGGAGTACGTGATCATTTGCGGCGCGAGTGGCTATCATTCTTTTGCCGGTTATCGCGGCGGCCCGGAGATGGTCGTCTCCTCATGCGCCGGTCGCGAAACGCTTGAGCGGAATCTGCTGCTCGCGTGCGATCTCGCGCAAGGCCGTTTGCATCCGCGCTGCTATGACGGCGTGCTCACCGGCAATCCCGTGCAAGAAGACATGCGCGAAGCTTTTCGCTTTCTCTCGTTCAATTTTCTTTTGCACACGGTTTTAAATGATCGCAATCAAGTCGTGAGCGCGGTTGCGGGCGAACCCTTGCAGGCGCATGCCGCGGGCTGCCATATGGTCGATGATATTTATCGCGTGCCCGTGTCGCAAATGGCGGATTTGACCATCGTGAGCTGCGGCGGCCATCCGCATGATCGCAATTTTCTCGAAGCGCACCGCGCGCTGCACCATGCGTGTCGCGTCACGAATCCCGGCGGCACTATTATTTTAGTAGCCGAATGTGCGAAGGGACTCGGCTCGCCACATTTGCTTCCTGCGAACAGCGCGGAAACTTTGCAACTCGTTGCGCCGCAAGAGCTCGGGCACTATCCGCCGGAAATGGTTTGGGCGCTCTCAACCAAACAAAAGACGCGCGACTATCGCATCATCGCGGTTACCAACCTTGCCGAAAAAATTGCGACGGGATTAGGCTTCACGCCCGCGGCCTCTTTGCGCGAGGCCTTGCAGCTCGCGCAACCGTCGCTCGGCGAAAACCGGTTTTGTTACCTCATTCCCAATGGCTCGACCACGGTTCCTGAAATCGTTTGAGTTGGCGTGAGTTTCAACTGTTTCCAACCGCCTTTCGTAATTCGATATCCGTTTGCAGAACGCAGCTTCAGTCCATTCCCTTCATCAGCTTAACTCTTATGGTTCACGAAAGACGCGAATGAGACTAAAAGCCTTTCGCGTCTTTTGCGTATTTCGTGGGCAAGAGTTATTAAGTACTCGCCCCAAAATTTGAGGAGATAAATTCATGTCCAAGTCGTCCGGCCTTTTAAGCACCCTCCCGCAGATACAACAATTTCTACAACGCGAAAATTTAGGCGGATGGTTGATCTATGATTTTCACGGCATCAATGCCCTAGCGCGCGAGCTTGTTCCGCCGGATAAATATCACGTGACGCGGCGTTGGTATTATTTTATCCCCGCGCACGGCGAAGCCACTTTGCTGGCGCACAAAATCGAGCAGACGAATTATCCGCCGATGCCCGGCCGCAAGCAATACTATGCCGGCTTGCAAGAGCTGAATGAGCATCTGCGCGCTTTGCTGCCCGCGGGCATCACTGTGGCAATGGAATACTCGCCGATGAACGACGTGCCCACGGTTTCGTATGTCGATGCGGGCACGATTGAGTTGCTTCGAGCTCTCGGTGTGAACGTGGTGACTTCGGCGCAACTGATTCAAGAGTTCCAAGTGCGTTGGAGCGCAGAACAATTGCAAACGCACATGGCCGCGGCCAAAGTTTTACACGAAGCACAAAGCGAAGCTTTTCGTTTAATTGAAAAGCAGCTGCAAGCGCGGAACCCGATTAACGAATATGAGGTGCAAAGCTGCATTTTAGAAAAGATCGCCGCGGGCGATTGCACGAGCGACGCCGCGCCCATCGTTGCCGTGAATGCCAATGCCAGCAATCCGCACTACGCTCCGACGGCGCAAGTACACAGCCCGATCAAAAAAGGCGACGTGATACTCATCGACCTTTGGGCGAAGAAGAAAACGCCCGGCGCCGTATTCGCGGATATCACCTGGATGGGCTATGCGGGCACGAACGTGCCCTCGCGCGTGCAAGAGGTTTTCAATATCGTCACCGGCGCGCGCGACACGGGCGTGAGAGTTATTCAAGAGCATGCGAAAGCCGGCCAGCCGTTGCAAGGCTATCGCATCGATGAAGCCGTGCGGCGCTATATCACCGAGGCGGGATTCGGCAAATACTTTTTCCATCGCACGGGCCACAGCCTCGGCGTGCTCACGCACGATAACGGCGTGAATATCGATAGCTATGAAACCCGCGATACGCGCGTGCTCACGCCCGGCATCGCATTCTCGATTGAGCCGGGCATTTATTTAGAAGAGTTCGGCACGCGCAGCGAGATCAACGTTTACATCGGCGCGCACGGCCCGGAGATTCACACGCCGCCGCAAACGGAGATCACGAAGTTGGCGGTTTAAACCCACCACATGAAAGCGCACATCGATATTCCTGGCCAAATGAATTTTGACTTTGAAGCCCGGCAATGTTCAGCCGCGGTTTGACCGCGGCTTTATCAGATCACCCCTTCACGAGTATATCACCTCCTCTCATTCATGACCTCCTCCCTCAAGAAAGGTTCCGAAGTCGAGCTTGAAATTGATTCGCTCGCGTTTGGCGCGAAGGGTTTGGCTCGGCTCAATGGATATGTCGTTTTCGTTGAGCAAGCTTTGCCCGGCCAGCGCGTGCGCGCTCTTCTCACCAAAAAAAAGCGCGACTATGCCGAAGCCCGGCTCGTGGAAGTTTTGCAGCAATCGCCGGATTATGTTACGCCGCGTTGCTCGCATTTCCACGATTGCGGCGGCTGTCTGCTGCAAAATTTTCGGTATGAAAAACAACTCGAAGCCAAGCGGCGCCAAATCGAAGAAGTGCTCGTTCATCTCGGCGGCGTCGCGCAGCCGCAGGTGGCAAACGTGATCGGATCGCCGCAACAGTTTTTCTATCGCAATAAGATGGAGTTCTCGTTTGCGCGGCAACGCTGGCTCACGCGCGCGGAGATTGCCGGCGCGCAAAACATTACCGAACGCAACTTTGCCCTGGGCTTGCACGCGCGCAATAGCTTCGACAAAACGCTAGACATTCGCGCCTGCTATTTGTTCTCGGAGATCAGCAATGACATTCTCGCGGCCGTGCGCACGTTTGCGAAGAACTCATCACTATTGCCTTATACCACCCGCGACCACACCGGCTTTTGGCGTTTTCTGGTTATGCGCGAGGGCAAACGCACCGGCGAGTTCATGCTCAACTTCGTCACGGCCGATTCGCCGGAAGGCAGAGCTGCGGTCGCAGAATTGAGCGCGGCGTTCGTGCGCGAGTTTCCGATCATCACCACAATCGTACACAATATCAATCGCAGCAAAGCGCAGATTGCGTTTGGGGAAGAAGAGATCATTCTGCACGGGCGGGGTTACTTGCGCGAGCAGATCGCGGATTGCACTTTTCACATTTCAGCCAATTCTTTTTTTCAAACGAACACGCTAGGCGCGGAGCAATTATATGCCGTCGCGCGCG
>Ga0247727_10015718_pt1 | contig 12358 bp, 14 predicted proteins | sample WisWelCaveWW1625_FD_202498 | JGI IMG/M metagenome (GOLD analysis project Ga0247727, IMG submission 202498) | Biofilm microbial communities from Wishing Well Cave, Virginia, United States - WW16-25 | ecosystem: Environmental > Aquatic > Deep subsurface > Groundwater > Cave microbial mat | place... | reverse complement strand
CAATTACCTGGATGCTGTCGATCATCGTCGCTCCAGTTCCGTCGCCGGATACCGGGCAGCAGGAGGGTAGCAGGGTAGTCCTGTCCTACCTCGCCGCCAGGCGCTGCCTGAGGTGGGCGTGAACCGATGGCCACTCGTCATCCGTGACGCTGTACCAGGCGCTGTCTCGGTTCTCACCGTCGCGAACGAGCATGTGCTTGCGATGGATGCCCTCGAACGTGCAGCCGAGAGCCTTGAGCGCTCGACGCGCGCGCTCGTTCAGCGCGTCGGTCTTGAGCTCGACGCGGCGGCAGCCCCACGTCTCGAAGGCGTGCCGGAGCTGGAGGAGCTTCGCCTCGATGTTTCGATGCCGGCACCTGCGGCTCCCAGAGCCTGCTCCATCCAAGCATGCCACTCCTCGGGAGTCTCCGGCTGGACGATGCTCAGCCAGCGCCACGTTCGCGGATCGCGCGATGCGAGCCAGAGGCCCTCCTCGTGATCGAGGGAGAGCGGCTCGAGCCGCACGATCCGGCCTTCGAGCACGGGGACTGTCCACCGCTCCACCGCCTCCGACAGTACACTCGCCGCGTGCCGATATACGAGTACGCGTGCATGGAGTGCGAGTCGCACTTCGAGGAGCTCGTCCGCTCGGGCGAGCAGGCGGTGACGTGTCCTGAGTGCGGAGCCGCGAAGGTGCTGAAGCAGTTCTCCACCTTCGCCGTGCACGGCGCGACGCCCAAGCCGAGCTTCGCCGGCCCGTCGTCCGGCGGAGGCGGCTGCTGCGGCGGCTCCTGCGGCTGCGGGCACTGACGAACTCCTTCTGACGCATCCGGGCCGCGACGTAAACTGGCGGTCCGATGGACGCCGTCGTCGAGCGCGCAGCGGCGCTCCGGGAGTACGCGGAGCAGACGGCCTCGTGCACGAGATGCGCGCTCGCCGCAGGGCGCACTCAGGTCGTCTTCGGCTCGGGGAATCCTGACGCCGACCTCATGTTCGTGGGCGAGGCGCCCGGCTTCCACGAGGACCAGCAGGGCGTTCCGTTCGTAGGGCAGGCGGGGAAGCTGCTCGACCGGCTGCTCGAAGGGATCGGATTGACGAGAGCCGATGTCTATGTCGGCAATGTCATCAAATGCCGACCGCCCGGGAACCGCGACCCGCTGCCCGACGAGATCGCGGCCTGCGAGCCGCACCTCTTCCGCCAGATCGAGCTGATCGAGCCAAAGCTCGTCGCGACTCTCGGAAACTTCGCCACGAAGCTGCTCTCCGGCCGTCCGGCTGGGATCACGCGTGTGCACGGGCGCGAGCAGGAGGTCACGCTCGGCTCGAGGACGGTCCTCCTCTACCCGCTCTACCATCCAGCGGCCGCGCTCTACACGCCCTCGATGCTGAAAGTGCTCGAGGAGGACTTCTCGCGCATCCCGGACGTGCTCGGGCGCACGGTCGAGCCACCGGCCGTTGCCGACGAACCCGTTCGGGCTTTCGAGGCCGAGCCCGAGACCGTCCAGCTCGGCCTGTTTTAATGGGGTCAGACCCCGAGGGGTCTGACCCCAAGGAAAACTCGAAGGAAATCCGACTCGAGACGAGCTCGGCGCGGGAGACGGAGGCCGTTGCCGCACGGCTCGCCGAGCGCCTGGAGCCCGGCGATGTGATCACCGTCTCGGGTGAGCTCGGAACCGGCAAGACGACGTTCGTCCGCGGTGCCTGCCGCGCCCTCGGCGTCACCGCGCCCGTCACCAGCCCGACGTTCACGATCGGACATCGCCACCGAGGACGCGTGCTCGTCTCGCACCTCGACCTCTTCCGCTTCACGGGTCTCTCGCCCGCCGAGTGGGGCGACCTCGAGCCCTACTTCCACGACGCGGTGGTGTTCGTCGAATGGCCCGAGGCCGGACTCGCGGCGCTTCCGCCCGCGCGCGTCTCGGTTCGGATCGAGCACGCGGGCGACGACCGGCGCCAGATCGAGCTCGCCGCCGAGGAGATCGCGGTGCTAGAAGGCATCGGGTAATGCTCGTGCTCGCCTTCGACACCGCGACCGACGTCGCCACGAGCGCCCTGGTCCGGGACCGGGAGCTCCTCGGAGAGCGGATGTCGATTGCGCGCACCCTGCTCGAGGACGTCGACGAGCTGCTTCGCGGCGCGGGAGCCGAGCCGGCGGACGTGGACGCTCTCGTCGTCGGCACCGGGCCGGGAAGCTTCACGAGCACGCGCATCGGACTCGCGGTTGCCCGCGGCCTTGCCCTTGCCCTCGACCTTCCCGTCGCCGGAGTGTCGACGCTGGATGCGCTCTCGGCCGCGCGGGAGCATGCGTACCCTGTTGTCGACGCGCGCCGGCGCGAGGTCTTCGTCCCCGGGCCTCGTGCCCTGACGCCGGACGATCTCGAGCTCGAGCCTGGAACGCTGTGCATCGGGAGCGGAGCCGTCCGCTACAGGCGTACCCTCGAGGACAAGGGCGCGGTCGTCCCCCCCGACGGGGACGGCGTGCACATTCCGCACGCGCGTCTGCACGCGTTGCTCGCGAACGAGTTCGGCGCCGCCGAGAGCGTCCTTCCGATCTACGTCCGCGCCCCTGACGCGACGGTGAGAACCTCCGCGTGAACAACGCTCGCCTTCGGCTCGCGTTCGTGGGGGAAACCATGTTTCCCCCACGTGCCCCCTTCTTTCTTGAGAGCGTGGGGGAACCTCCCGGTCCCCCCACACCCCCTCCACACGTTCATGGGCCAAAGGCGGGCCCGTGAACGTCGAGCTGCGACGTCTCGAGCCGCGCGACCTCGACACGGTGGAAGAGATCGAGCGCGCGTCGTACCCGACCCCGTGGTCGCGTTCGATGTTCGCGGCCGAGCTGCGGAAGCCGAGCTCGCTGGCGATCGGGGCATACCTGGAGGCGGGAGATCTCGTCGGCTACGCGTTCGTCTCCCGGTACGTGGATGCCTGGCACGTGATGAACGTCGCCGTCGCATCCGAGTACCGTCGGCGAGGAATCGCCACCACGCTCCTCGAGCGAGCCTTCGAAGTCACGGCAGCCGACCCGCGGCGCGGCTACACGCTCGAGGTTCGCGTGTCGAACACGGATGCGATCCAGCTGTACGAGCGGCTCGGGTTCGAGCACCGAGGCATCCGGCGCGGCTACTACACGGACAATCGTGAGGACGCTCTGATCATGTGGCGAGAACCCCCTCCTGACGAGAAGGCGTCGTGATCCTGGGAATCGAGACCTCCTGCGACGAGACGGCGGCCGCGATCGTCACGATGGACGGCCGCGTGCTCTCGTCCGTGGTCTCTTCTCAGGCCGGGCTCCATGACCGCTACGGCGGCGTCGTCCCAGAGGTCGCCTCGCGGCGGCACCTCGAGCTCGTCACGCCCGTCGTTCGCGATGCGCTCGAGGTAGCCGGAACCCCGCTCGGGCGGATCGAGCGAGTCGCGGTGACGCAGGGCCCAGGCCTCGTCGGCGCACTGCTCGTCGGGCTCGCCGCAGCGAAGGCGATCGCATGGGCCGGCCGGATTCCGCTCGCTCCCGTCGACCACCTCCAGGGGCACGTGGCCTCGCTCTACCTCGAGCCGGAGCCGCTGGAGCCGCCGTTTCTCTGCCTGCTGGCGAGCGGCGGGCACACGCTCCTCCTCGCGGTTCGCGAGCGCGGTCGCTCGGAGCGTCTCGGGACGACGCTCGATGACGCGGCCGGCGAGGCGTTCGACAAGGGAGCGCGGCTGCTCGGGCTCGGCTATCCCGGTGGCGCCGAGATCGACCGGCTCGCGCGCGCCGGCGTCGCCGAGGCGTTCCCCTTCCCCGTAGCCCGCGTCCCCGGGCTCGACTTCTCCTTCTCCGGCCTCAAGACCGCACTGCTCTACACCGTGCGCGCGCTCGGGGAGACGGAGACCGAGCGGAGGAAAGCCGATCTCGCGGCTTCGTACCAGCGCGCGATCGTCCGCGCCCTCGTCGAGCGGTCGCGTCTCGCGGCGGAGCAAGCCGGCCTCGAGCGCCTCGCTGTCGTCGGCGGCGTCGCCGCGAACTCCTCGCTCCGCGAGGCGCTTCCCGATGCGCGCTTCGTGTCTTCAGACCTCTGCACGGACAATGCCGCGATGATCGCCTCGGCAGCCCGCTTCGCCGACCCGCTCCCGTATCCCAGCTATCTCGGACTCGATGCGTATGCCTCGATCTCGTAGGCGGAGGCTCTGGGTGGCGGCCGGCGCAGCCGCCGCTGCCGTCGTCCTCCTGGGCGCGGTCGGTGCCGGGGCGCAGGAGCCGCCGTCGGTCGCCTCGATCGACGAGGCCGGATGGCAGGGCGTGCTCGGCGTGCGCGCGGCGATCTCGACCGCGCAGCGATACGTCGTCCTGCTCGACGGGCCCTCACTCGACACCCGCGTGCGCGCGGCCGGCGGCCGGGCCTCGGAATCGGAGATGCGTGCGTGGACCGCCGCGGCCGTCGGCTTGCAGGAGCAGTTCCTGGCGCGGATGGCGGCGGTGGGGGCCCGCATCGCCCCCGAGTACCGGTACGTCCGGGTGGTCAACGGATTCTCCTCGAGGCTCGATCCGACGTCGCTCTCGCTCCTCGATCGGGACCGCGAGGTGGCAGGCGTCTACCCGGTTCGGATCGCGTACCCGGCGCAGAGTGACGAGTCGGCCGGCGCGATCCCCTCGGCCGTCACCGGGCTCGAGGTTCCGGGGTTCGACGGCACCGGCGTCACGGTCGCCCTGCTCGACACGGGCGTCGACTCGTCTCATCCCTACCTACGCGAGAGCGTGCAGTCGGGCATCGACGTCATCAACCCAGGGAGCGGCGGCATCGCCCAGCCGCATCCGACGATTCCCGGCCGACCCGAGCGTCACGCGACCGAGCTCGCCGGGATCGTCGCTGGTTCGGAGGGGCCCGGCGGGCTCCAGGGCGTCGCGCCCGGTGCGTCGATCCTGCCGGTCCGCGTCGCCGGCTGGCAGCCCGACGCGGAGGGAGGCTACGCCGTCTACTCCCGGACCGACCAGATCCTCGCGGGGCTCGAGGTGGCGGTGGACCCGAATGACGACGGCGACACACATGACGCCGCTCGCGTCGCCCTCGTCGGCGTGGTCGAGCCGTATGCGGCCTTCCCTGACGGCCCGCTCGCCCGGGCCGTCGCAGGCGCGACCGCCCTCGACACGCTCGTCGTCGTACCGGCAGGGAACGACGGGCGAGCGGGACCGAGCTTCGGCAGCATCGCAGGGCCCGGTGGCTCGCCCGCAGCGCTCACCGTGGCTGCGTCCGATGCCCGCCTCGCCGCTCCGACCGTCCGCGTGCACATTCGTGCAGGTCTGCGGGTCCTCTTCGAGAGCGCGCTTCCGCTCGGCGGCGCTCCGACCCGCACGGTGACCGCAGGCGTCGTCCCGGTGACGCGGGCTGCGGCCGCGAAGGGGATCTCGGGTCTCTTTGGGGACGACGGAGTCAGCACCGTCGCCGGCCGTGCGGTCTTGCTGCCGCGCGTGGTGCTCTCCGAGGAGACGGTCGAGGAAGCGACGGCGGCAGGTGCGGTCGCCCTGCTCGTCGACGGGCCGCTCCCGGCCGGTGCCTTCAGCCTCGACGTGCCCGCCGGCGTGTCGGTTGTCGGACTGCCCGCTGGGCTCGTGGGGGAGATTCGAGCGCTCGTCTCGGCGGGGATACCGGTGACCGCTGCGGTCGGGTCCGTGGATCTTGCCGAGAACGACGGGGGCGGATCCATCGCGGCGTTCTCTTCGCGGGGACTCGCGTTCGGCGGCGGCCTCAAGCCCGATCTCGTCGCGGCCGGTGTCTCTGTCCCGACATCCGAGCCGGGGCGGGGCGACGGAGGCGAGGTTCGCTTCGGGACGGTGAGCGGAACGAGCGCCGCCGCCGCCGTCGTTGCCGGCGCCGCCGCGGTTCTCGCCGAAGCGCGGCCGCGCGTCGACGCGGCGGGTCTGCACGCACTTCTCGTCGGATCGTCACGGAGGACTGATCTCGATCCGGCCGCGTCCGGGGCGGGTCTGATCGACCTGCGGGCCGCGGTCCAGCAGGAGGTCGCCTCGGACCCGGCCGTCCTGTCGTTCGGCTCCGTCGAGAGCAGAAGCGAGTTCGATCCCTTCGGAATCGAGCGGACGCTTCGGATCTCGAACGTCTCGACACGCCGGCTGACGGTCTCGATCGAGTCGGCCGCGCTCGCGCCCAAAGGTGTCGAGATCACCGTGGATCCCCAGCGGCTCCGGCTTCGCGCCGGGCGCAGCGCGGAGGTCGTCGTCCGCGCCGACACGCGCGAGCTGTCCGAGCAAGCGGGTGTTGCCACCGGCGAGCTCGTCCTGCGCGTGGCTGACTCGCAGGAGGTCCACGTGCCCTGGGCGGTCGGGGTTCCCGATGAGGAGGCCGACCTGCTCTCGCAGGTCTCGCTCCTGGCGACCGGAGGTCGCGTCTCCGATGCGACGCCGGCCGTGCTCGGTCTCGTCGCGGGAGCCGTGACTGCCACGCCGGACCCGCAGGTGAGAGCCGTCGACGTGCTCGAGGTCCAGCTTTGGCGCGCCGGCGAGCTCCTCGGCGTGCTCGCGCGGCGCCGCGAGCTCCTGCCAGGGCGGTACACATTCGGATTGACCGGCCGCGGGCCGGACGGCGAGCGGCTCGAGGCCGGGAGCTATGTCGTCCGGATCGTCGCGCGCCCGGGAGACGGCACGCGGCGCCAGGTCGAGAGCCTCACCTACGTGGTCCGTTAACCGACCTATACTCGCGACCGTCCAGACGAGCCAGGAGGCCTTACTCGATGACAACTGCTGAGGCGGAATCCCACCTCCGCGAGAACCCGTTCGAGCTGGCGAAGGCGCAGCTTCGGAGGGTGGGGGAGATCTTCGCCCTCGACCCGAACCTGATCCGCGTTCTTTCCCAGTGCAAGAAGGCAGTCGAGGTCTCGATCCCCGTCGCCATGGACGACGGCTCGATCGACGTCTTCCTCGGCTACCGCGTGACCCACAACGTCGCGCGCGGACCCTCGAAGGGAGGGATCCGCTACCACCCCGACGTCACCCTGGACGAAGTGAAGGCGCTCTCCATGTGGATGACCTGGAAGTGCGCCCTCATGGGGCTGCCGTTCGGCGGCGCCAAGGGCGGCGTCGTCTGCAACCCGAAGCGCTTGTCAATGTCCGAGCTCGAGCGCCTGACGCGCCGCTATACCAGCGAGATCATCAACGACATCGGGCCCGAGCGGGACATCCCCGCGCCGGACGTCGGAACCGACGGCCGTGTGATGGCGTGGATCTTCGACACGTACTCGATGAACAAGGGCCACTCCGTTCTCGGCGTCGTCACGGGCAAGCCGCTGTCGGTCGGCGGCTCCTTGGGCCGTTTGGAGGCGACGGCTCGGGGAGCGCTGTACTGCATCCAGGCGCTCTCCATGAAGCAGGGCGCTCGCATGGACGAGTACTCCGTCGCGATCCAAGGCTTCGGGAACGTCGGCGCCCACTTGGCGCGTCTGCTCCACCTCGAGGGCGCCAAGGTCGTCGCCGTCTCCGACTCGGGCGGCGGGATGCACAACCCCAACGGCATCGACGTGCCGGCCGCACTCGTGTACAAGCAGGAGCATGGGACGCTCGCCGGCCTCGCGAATGCCGAGCCCGTCACGAACGAGGAGCTCGTCGAGCTGCCGTGCGACATCCTCGCGCCGTGTGCCCTCGAGCAGGTGGTCACCGAGGAAAACGCGGATCGCGTGAAGGCCGCAGTCATCTGCGAGGGTGCAAACGGGCCGGTGACGCCGTCTGCCGACGTGATTCTCGAAGAGCGCGGCGTGCTCGTCCTGCCGGACGTCCTCGCCAACGCGGGAGGCGTCGTCGTCTCCTACTTCGAGTGGGTGCAAGGCCTCCAGGAGTACTTCTGGAGGGAGGACGAGGTGAACGCGAAGTTGCACGACATCGTCGCGCGCGCCTTCGAGGAGGCGTGGCACACGCGAGAGCGGTATGCCACGAGCCTCCGGATGTCCTCGTACGGGCTCGCGGTACAGCGGGTGGCCGAGGCGACCACTACGAGGGGCCTCTACCCGTAGCCCAGGTCGTCGTCTACCACGCGGCCGACTGCCGCCTCTGCGAGCGTGCGCTCGAAGTCGTGCGCGACGCACGGGCCGAGCTCGGCTTCGAGCTCGAGCTCGTCGACATCGGTGGCGACCCGGAGCTCGAGGCGCGCTACCGGGAGCTCCTGCCGGTCGTGGAGATCGACGGCGAGCAAGCGTTCACGTACTTCGTGGAACCTGAAGCGCTCCGGTCGCGGCTTTCGCGCTGACGGTTGTCTCGGCCGGCAGAGGGACGTCGCTGGCAGAATCGTGACGTTTTGTTACAAGCCGCGAGGAGAGGGAGCATGTGGCCGAGCGTCTGACCGTCGGAGTCGCTGCGCGCCTGAGCCGTTACCTGCAAGTTCTGACTCAGGCGAGGAAGATGGGCAAGGAACGGATCTCGTCGCAGGAGATCTCGGAGTACACGAACATCAACGCGACGCAGATCCGCCGCGATCTGTCGGCGTTCGGGAAGTTCGGCAAGCGCGGCGTCGGCTACCGCACCGAGGCGCTGCTCGACGAGATCCGGAAGATCCTCCGCACGCAGGGCCAGCACAACATCGCCCTCGCGGGGGCGGGCCGCCTGGGGAGCGCGATCGCGAGGTCCCCGATCTTCGCCGAGCACGGCATCAACATCGCCGCGATTCTCGAGAAGGACCCGGAGAAGGTGGGCGAGCGGGTCGGCGACCTCTTGATCAGCTCGATCGACGACGTGGCCGAGATCTGCCGCGAGCGGAACATCATCGTGGGCGTGATCGCCGTACCCGCCGACCATGCCCAGGAGGCGGCGGACTCGCTCATCGGCGCCGGCGCGAAGATCATCTTCAACTACTCGGAGGCCTTGCTCGACACGCCGAGCGACGTCCAGGTGCATACGTCGAATCCGGCGGTCGAGCTGCTCTACGCCCTGTACTTTCACTTGACGTAGGCCCCAGCTCGTAGGGGCCGGGCATGCCCGGCCCTACAGTAGGGTCGGCCGAATGAGGATCTTCCTCTGGCACGGGTACCTGCTCGGCGGGACAGGCTCTAACGTCTACACGCGGCAGCTCGCGCGCGAGTGGAGCCGCGCCGGGCACGACGTCACCGTCTTCTGCCAAGACCCGCACCCGGAGCTCCACGACGTTGGAGGCGCCGACGTCGCGAGGCCGGACGTCGGGGGATTGCTACCCGTCTTCGTGCTCGACCGGTACGAGGGTTACGAGGTCAAGCTCCTCCAGGACTGCACTCGCGCCGAGCTCGACCGCTGGGTCGACACGAACGCCGCGGCGTTGCGAGAGCGGCTCCCCGCAGACCTCGTCTTCTGCAACCACGTCCTCCTCGGCGGGGCGGTGGGGGCCGCGAGCGGGGCTCGCTACGCGGTCAAAGCCCACGGCTCCGAGCTCGAGTACTCGATGCGTGGCCGCCCAGAGCTCGAGCAGTGGGGGACACAGGTTCTCGCCGAGGCGGGGGCGGTGTTCGTCGGCTCGGCTCACATCCGCGCGGTGCTCGAGGACGTCTGCGGTCACGTCGACCGCGTGCACGAGGTGCCGCCAGGGGTCGACGTCGACGAGTGGCGTCCGCGTTCGCGCGACGAGGCTCTCGCGGAGCTGATCGGCGAGGCGCGGCGCGACCCGCCGAACCCGGGCTCGACTAACGAACGCCTGCCCGACGAGGGGAACGTCGAACGCTTGACGGCGTTTCTCGCAGGCGAGACGCCCACGGTCGTCTACTTCGGAAAGCTCCTCTACAACAAGGGTGTCCACGTCCTCGTGGAGGCGCTCGACGGAGTGGCAGCGCGAACCGTGATTGTCGGCTTCGGCGACTACCGCGACGAGCTCGAACGGATCGCGGATCCCACACGAATCCTCTTCACCGGACCGCTCGAGCACCGCCACCTCGTCCACCTGCTCGCACTCGCGGACGTCTGCGTCGTCCCGTCGATCTTCCCGGAAGCCTTTGGGATGGTTGCGGCCGAGGCCGCGGCGGCCGGCTGTCCGCCTGTCGTCGCCCGTCACTCGGGTCTCGCGGAGGTCGCGGTCGGGCTCGAGGCCGAGTACCCGCCGGAGCTGCGACCACTCGCCTCCTTCGCCACCGGCGACGCCGCCGATCTGCGCGACAAGCTCACCGCGTTCCTCACGCTCTCGGCGGCCGACCGGGTCGTCCTCTCGCTCGCTGCGCGCCGCGCCGCGGTCGCGCGCTGGAGCTGGAAGAGCGTCGCGGAGCGGCTGCTCGCCGCAGCGCTTCATTTACTCTAGTGCGCCCATGGGTGACGAGCAGCGACTCTCTCCGGACGAGTTGATCGCGCAGGCGCGCGAGCAGTTCGAGACTGCAACCGACTTCACCGTCGCGGTCGAGGAGGAGTTCGCGATCCTCGATCCGGAGACGCTCGACCTCATGAACCGCTTCGAAGACGTCCACGCGGCCGCCCGCGGCACGTCTCTGCAGGAACATCTCGTCGGCGAGCTGATCGCGTCCGAGGTGGAGGTCCGGACGGGCCGTTGCGAGACCTTCGCGGACGTCCCGGCGACGATGGCCGAGCGCCGCACCCAGCTTCAGACGCTGGTCGAGCCGATGGGGTTCCTCCTTGGGGCCACGGGAACGCACCCGTGGGCCGACTGGAAGGCGCAGCGAATCATCGACACGCCCCACTACCGCCGAAACGACGAGCTGCTGCGCTACGTCGTCTGGCGTAACAACACCTTCGGCCTCCACGTCCACGTTGCGATCAACGGGCCTGACCGGGCGATCGCCGTCGCCGGTGCGATGCGGAACTTCCTCCCGGAGCTGCTCACGCTCTCGGCCAGCTCGCCGTTCGTCGAGAGCGTCAACTCGGGACTCCACTCGGCGCGCACCCAGATCTTCACGCGCTTCTTTCCCCGTTGCGGCGTCCCCGACGCATTCGCGTCCTGGGACGAATACGAGCGCTTCGTCCGCTTCCTCTACGACACGGGCTCGATCACGGAGCACACGCAGATCTGGTGGAGCGTGCGCCCGCACCTCGCCTTCCCGACCGTCGAGATCCGAATCTGCGACGGCCAGCCGGAGCTCGCAGAGGCGCAGTCGCTGGCCGCGTTCGCCGTCTCGCTGACCGCCCGTGTCGCACGCGCCTACGACGAGGGCGAACCGGTCGAGCCCCTTCCGCACCGCCTCATCGAGGAGAACTTCTGGCGTGCCATCCGCTGGGGGCTCTCCGGGGAGCTGCTCGACTTCGAGCGAGGGGCCCCGATCCCGGCCCGACAGCGGATCGAGGAGCTGATCGAGTGGGCACTGCCGGCTGCGGAGGAGATCGGCGCGGCGCCGTACCTCGCCGTTCCCGAGCGGAACGCCGCCGAGCGCCAGATCGAGCGCTTCGAGGAAGGTGCCTCGTTCGAGCAGATCTACGCCGAGCAGGTCAAGGCCACGGAGAAGATCGGTGGCTGAGGACGAGCAGCGCACCCAGGAGTTCGAGTTGCGCGAGGCGGTAGAACGGATAAGCGTGGCCGACACGCTCGTCTCGTTGCTGAACGGCGTTGCGTCACTTGGGTTCTACAAGCTCTCGGCGGAAACCCGCGACCTCGCCCAAGCTCGTCTTGCGATCGAGGCGCTCCGCGCGCTCGAGCCCGTTCTGCGGGAGCGGGGCATCGAGGAGCAGCTCGTTCGCGACCTCGAGCAAGCGCGGACGAACCTCCAACTGGCGTACGCCAAGGCGGTCGAGGAGCAGAACGCGGGCTGACGAGCCCCGCGCTTGTGATAGATAATCCGCCGCGCCGAGCCGACTCGGCGCTCAGTTTGTGACGGGCGGGAGACCGGAGGACCATGGATTTCTTCGTTGACCACGCCGTCGGGTTCGCGCTTGCGTGCGCGGCCGTGGCGGTGCTGTACGGGCTGTACCTCACCTGGTGGCTGCTCAAGCAGCCGGCGGGGAACGAACGGATGCAGGAGATCGGGCGTGCGATCCAGGAGGGCGCGGCCGCGTACCTGCGCAAGCAGTACACGACGATCGCCGTCGTCGCGATCGTGCCGTTCTTCCTGCTCGGCTTCTACAACGAGCTCGGCTGGGGCACCGCGTTCGGCTTCCTGATCGGGGCGCTGTTCTCGGCCGCCGCGGGCTTCATCGGCATGAACGTCGCCGTGCGCTCGAACGTGCGCACCGCGGAAGCCGCCCGGGAGGGTCTGCAGCCTGCGTTCAAGGTCGCCTTCCGCGCGGGCTCGGTGACCGGCCTCCTCGTCGTCGGCCTCGGCCTGCTCGGGGTCGCCGGCTACTACTGGGTGCTCACCGACTGGATCGGCAACAGCCCGGAGTCAGCCGTGGACGACCTCATAGGGCTCGCCTTCGGCGGGTCGCTGATCTCGGTCTTCGCCCGTCTCGGCGGCGGCATCTACACGAAGGCCGCGGACGTCGGTGCCGACCTCGTCGGGAAGC
>Ga0247727_10015717_pt1 | contig 12358 bp, 7 predicted proteins | sample WisWelCaveWW1625_FD_202498 | JGI IMG/M metagenome (GOLD analysis project Ga0247727, IMG submission 202498) | Biofilm microbial communities from Wishing Well Cave, Virginia, United States - WW16-25 | ecosystem: Environmental > Aquatic > Deep subsurface > Groundwater > Cave microbial mat | place... | reverse complement strand
ATGAATCCCCCTATGAAAAGAAACATGATGGGGTCCATGTATTCGTTTGCGATGGCGGTGGTATCGGCAATGCCGAGCACGGGAATAAGCAAAAAGGGCAGGAGGGAAGTTACGGCAAGGTGCACCACTTCAGTGAGCCACCACAGCGCCATCCACACCGTTACTGCGAGCATTCGCGTAATCATCGGGTTGCCGGCATCCACATCCACAAACAGAATCATTAAAAGCGCGGCAAGCGGACCTGCGAAAAAACGAATGAGGTAGGAAATATTCACGTGGCGAAAGTAAAAGATTTGGGCGCGCCACCGCGAAGCGCGCTGTCGGGCTATCCACTACAATCTCTGACCGAAGCGTCAGAGGATTTCCGCTGTTATCCCTCACGCAAATAAAAAAGGCGAACAAAAACTTCCCCTCTTTCTTTTTTCTCCCCTCTAAAAAACTATCTTCCTTTTCCCTTCTCCTCAAGGAGAAGGTGTCCGCCAATTGGCGGACGGATGAGGCAAGCGAGGGGTTGGGGTGAGTTCTTTTACACCTGCGGATTGCTCACACGCTCCATCTCCTCATCGTCAGACTACCACACATAATTAAACGTAACCGTAAAATCACCATCCTCAAATCCGTAACTCGGGTGGTCTGGATTTTTTCCCGTGAAGCGGTTGATTACCCAGTTGCCGTAGGTGAGAGAAAATTTAAAGGAGCGCCAATCAAAAATTCCAAACCCGTAAGTGAAGTCAGGATCCCATGGCAATTGCTGGCGTTTGTCGAGGTAATAATAAACAGCACCCTCCATAAAAAATTTCTTTACAATAGTATATCTTGACGAAAAGCAAAAACTGGTTTTGCCATTATCCCATCCGCCAAGCACATTTTGCTCTTTGTCAAAATAGTAGGGAGAAAAACGCGCCATATAGGAAAAACTGATTTTAGAAGTTTCATCCCATTTTATTTTTTTCAAAAGCTTTTCCGGTAGATTGTGCTGGTAGGAAAGAAAAACATATCCAAGTTTCATTTTGTCCAAAAGAGTTTCTCCATTATCATCATAACGATTATTCGCATAATTTTCATAGCCGTAACTGAATGTGTTCGGACGCCAGTTGAAACGCTTCAGCGAATAAAAAAAATCTGCCGTCCATTTCTGGTAAGCGTTCTGATTTAAGTGATTGTAAAAAGTTCCGTTCAAACTGACTTCTTCAACTAATTTTATTTTTATGTTTGCTCCGAGCGTGTTTCGGAATTCTTTTCGCACTTTTCCATTTTCATCAAATACCATTCTTCCGAGTGTATATGAAAAATTCCCGCTTATGATCCCCTTTCCAAGCAAAAATTTATTGCTTCCAAATACATCACCCATACTTTGCGATTCCTTTTTCTCCTTTAAGGGTTTCTGCTCAGGGATTTTCAACACTTGCCCTGCATGTACACCATCTTTCAGAAAAGGATTTTCAGTGAGAAGAATTTCTGAAGTTATCTTATATGCTTCCGCTATTGCTTCAGCGGTTTCTCCGTATTGAACGGTGTGCAGGTAATATTTTTTTCCGTTAACCTTTTCGGTTTTATCGGATATTTTTATTTGCTGGGTAAAGGCAAAATAGGCAACGCATAATAAAATGGCAAGACAAAAAACATTTTTCATGTCAAAAATAATTGCATGACAAATATAGAATTAATAGACAACATTCAGATTATTCCGTTTCAAAAAAAGTGCGATTCTAAACTAATTTTTACTAATATTGTCTACCATTCCACATCAGATGTTTCCGAAACAAAACCATCTATTATTTTTTATTTTATTTTTCTCCGTAAAGACTTTTTCGCAAAACATTTTCTGGACTGAAAATTTTAACAACGGATGTACGAGCAACTGCCCAGCAAATTCATATAACAGTCCAAACGGGCAATGGCTTGTGACAGATATTGGCATGCAGGGGTTTATTTCCAACAATTGGTTTGTGAGTTGCGCGGAAAACGGAAACGGAGTCAATAATTGCAGCGGTCCCTGTAATTCTAGTGCCACACTTCACATAGGGGAAAACAACTGGCCGAATTTTGACGCAGGAGCAACGTACGGAAAAGGCGGTGGTTTTCAGAGCACTGCCACAAACAAGCGTGCAGAGTCTCCATTAATTTCCACTCTTGGAAAAACAACCATTACACTGAGTTTTTTGTATATAGAAAATGGGGACGGGACAAATGACAATGGATTAGTTGAATACAGTATTAACGGTGGGAGTTCGTGGAATCCTCTTGTGAATACCTCGAAGACAACTGTTTGTGGAAGCGGAGACGGAATATGGACTCTGTATTCTTCCGTGCTTCCGACTTCCTGCGAAAATATTTCCAATCTCAAAATTGGTTTTGTGTGGATAAATAATAATGATGGCACAGGCACCGACCCTTCTTTTTCCATAGATGATATGACACTCAGCACTCCATCCACTGGCGGAAGTGCGCCTGTTGCGGATTTCATTGCGAACAGTGCCACCATTTGCGCTGGGCAATGCGTTAACTTCACAGACCTCAGCACTAATACTCCTACATCGTGGAGTTGGACTTTTACTGGCGCGTCCACCACTTCGTCATCAATTCAGAATCCGATCAATATCTGTTATCCAACTACAGGAACTTTCAATGTTTCTCTCACCGCAACAAACGCAAATGGAACCGACACAGTAACAAAAACAAATTACATCACGGTTATTTCATCTTCATCAGCACCAGGAAATATCATTGGATCCGATACGGTTTGCTCTGGGCAGTCAAATATTTCTTTCAGCATTACGCCTGTGGGCGGAGCGATTTCCTATAGTTGGATTGTTCCTGCGGGTACCGTTTTGGTTTCGGGACAAGGCACCACAAGCATCACTGTGAACTTCGCCAACAACGGTGGAAACATTTGTGTGTCTGCCGTGAATGCCTGCGGAAGCAGTTCGCAGAGTTGCTTCTTTGTGTACGTTGACCCCTGCACTGCGTCTCCTATTGCAAATTTTTCTGCGAACGATACAGCAATCTGTCGGAATGAATGCATAAATTTTTTTGATATGAGTTCAAACAGTGCGTCTTCGTGGAGTTGGAGTTTTTCTGGTGCATCGCCCTCTTCCTCTTCCGCTCAGAATCCATCCAATATATGTTATCCGAATTCTGGAACATACCCTGTAACATTGATTGCTTCAAACGTTGCAGGAACAGACACTATCATCAAAAATTCTTACATCGCTGTTCTGACAGGAGCCATTATTTCTGCATATCCCGATACTTCGGTTGCAGTTGGTGCGCCCGTGCAGTTGTATGCTTCTGGCGGAATCAGTTATTCATGGATGCCAGCAACTTTTCTCAACAGCACTAATATTTCCAACCCTGTAAGTTCGCCTACTGCGCCTATCACCTACACAGTTTTTGCAACGGACGCAAATGGGTGTGTTTCTTCTGATACTGTGAGAATTGAAATAATTTACAAAAACATTCTCTGGGTTCCAGGTGCGTTTTCTCCCAACGGAGACGGATTGAATGATATTTTGTTTGCGCATGCTACTAACGTTAAGAATTTTTACTTTGCTGTTTTCAATCGATGGGAACAAAAAGTCTTTGACACTACTGACGCATTGAAAGGATGGGACGGCACTGTAAACGGAGAAATCGCTAACACAGGAATTTTTATCTGCCACGCCCGTGTTGAATTTACAGATGGAACCAAAGATGAAAAAAATGGAACAGTAATGTTGATGAAATAAACACGAGCCCATCCTACCTGCCCGTCCGGCAGGCGGGAATTCTTCCCTTAGGGAAGGACTATAAAAAATGAAAGAACAACAGACATATAAAAAAAGAAGCACAGTTAAAAATATTTTTATCGGATGTTCTTTGTTTTTTTTCTTTCTCCCTTCCCTTTGGGAAGGGGCGGGGATGGGCCTTTTTTCTCAGGATGCATTCTTCTCCCAATATAATTCCGCACCGCTTTTGCTGAATCCCGCTCATACGGGAAACATGGATGGAAAAATGAGAGCCTGCGCCAATTATAAAAATCAATGGAAGTCGTTCGGAGCGGAAGCAAAAGTTTCAGCGCTGTCGGTTGATTTTTCTTTGTTCAGTGATTCGGCAAAAAAAGAAAAACTCGGCATAGGAATTTTTTTCTTCAACGATAAAATTGGAACTATGGCGTATTCCACCACTGACTTTGGAATTTCAATCGCTTTCCATACAAAGAATATTGAGAAGAAACAATATTTCTCTGCGGGCTTGCAGGGTGGAGCGTTTCAGAAATCGGTGGATATAAATAATCTTTCATGGAGCAGCCAGTTTGTGGGCGACCATTATGATAACACGCTTTTGTCTGGAGAAATTTTTTATTCCGATAAAGTTCTTCGGGAAAATTTTTCTGTGGGTGCGCTTTGGCAATATCTTCCTTCTGAAAAATTCAACGCGCATTGCGGAATGAGCATTTACCACGTCAATCGCCCCGATGTTTCATTCATGAAAAACAATGTGGATAAATTAGAAAGCCGTTTTTCTCTTCATGCGGGAATGGATGTTGCGCTGAGTGGAGATAATTTCTTTTTGTCTCCAAAATTTCTTTACATGAAACAAGGATACTCCCGCCAATATACTATAGGACTATCTGCGAAAAAAATGCTTGGGAAAAATTCACAGCAGAACTCTTCTTTCAGCGCGGGTGTTTTTTACCGCTTTTCAGCGATTGCTCCTGTGGTACAATTAGAATTTAACGGCATGAAACTTGGCATAAGTTATGACGTGAACGCGGGAGATTTTCAATCAGCATTCGGAAATAAAGGCGGGATGGAAATTTCCCTCACATATGTTCCATCTAGAAAAACAAACAGCAACCCCTCGTTTCATAAATGATAAATAAAAAAATATTCTTCTTTTTTCTTTTTTCTCTGATTGTATTTCATCGGAGCGAGGCACAGTTTAAATCCGTCATAGAAGATTTCGAGGGCTTTGCCGATGGGCAAACTGATTTTTCAAAAGAAGGGATTTTTTCTTTTGGAGGTGTGAAACTCACTGCGCTTCAGCACATCACAACAGGAAACGGTTATTCAGGTACACGCGCACTCAAAGCACAATGGACAGGCAAAGAATGGTTTGGTGGATGGGGAATCGGGCTTGGGCTGAATAAGGAACTCGATGTGAATACCGATTATCTTGATTTTTATTTCTACTGCCCGAAAACAGATACGACTTCTTTAGACCGTCTGAAAATTTATATCGAAGATGACGATGACGATAATGGAAAATTTGAAACAGAAAAAGATGATTCCTGGTTTTATGATTTGACCGTTTCCCGCGCGGATTACTGGCAATTGATTTCCATGCCGCTTGCGGATTTCAAAGACGGAAACAAGGGAGGAGACGGGAAATTCAATATCTCTTTCAAAGACGGAAAACTTCTCACGCTCTTCATTACTTTTCAGGATATAGAAAGATATACTCCCGCGCATTACTGGTATTTTGATTTCATTTCTTTCTCGAAAGGAAAACTCAAAACGCATGACGGGCTTTTCATTCCGTTTCCTGCAACAAAAGAATCTTCCTGCATGCTTGGCGCATGGTCAAGAGTCGAATATGATTTAAATTATGTTCTCATTGCGCAGGACTTTGAAAAAAACTTTAATTGGGCAAAACAGAAAAAAATTTCCATTGTGAGTTTTTACAAGCCATTTTCTGTAGATGGAAAAAATATTCCAAATATATTTCCTGCCCTGAATGATTTAAACAAACTCACTGCCAGCGGATATACTCCGATGGTTACACTTGAATCGCATTTTGCCAAAACTACTGATACTGCTATTATCCAGCCGAATTTATACAGCATTAACGAAGGGCATCTCGATTATTATTTTTCCGATTGGGCAAGACGGCTGAAAAATGTGAAAGGAGATGTTTACCTCCGCATTCTTCATGAGTTTAATGGTGATTGGTATCCATGGTGCATTGCGAACAATGACAAAAATCCGAAACTTTTTATTCAGGCGTTTCAACACATACGCCAGATTTTCTGGAAAGAAAAAGCCGACAATGTAAAATTCATCTGGTGTCCCAATTCGATGTCAACCCCGCAGGCAAGTTGGAATAATTTCATGGATGCCTATCCTGGCGATGAATATGTGGATGTGGTTGGGCTGGATGTGTTTAACGGAGCAGGACAAACAGGAATTCCGGCATGGCATTCGTTCAGGCATGAAGTAATGGACGCTTACTTTCTTGTTGTAGAAAAAATTCCGAACAAAATGTTAATCATTTGCGAAACATCCTCACGCGAACGTTATCAAAACGAAAAAGGATTTTTGTCTGACAAAGCAGAATGGATAAAGCAAATGGCAGAAGCGCTGAAAACTGATTTGTCAAAAATCAAAGCCGTGGTTTGGTTCAACCAGTATGAATATTACAAAGTGAATTCATCGCTTGAATCGCAAGGAGCATATTTAAAATATATTTGGAATGACGATTATTTTAAATAAGAAACCGAGGCGTTTTATAAGTAGAGTTTTTAAAAAATGGCATTGATTTCACCCCGCACATACTTCGGCAAAATTGAACTTATCAGGTTCTGTTGTGCTTTTATGATTGTCATCTTCCATGCATTTTACGGCTGGCACGACAATTATGGCTGGCCCTCTTTCCTGACTGATGGAAGCGGAAACCTTTCTTCATTTGGGAAATTGGTAGAGAATGCAGTACACAATCTCGTGCTGAACGTAGATGTTTTTTTTCTCGTCAGCGGATTTGTAATAACGCATATTCTTCTTTCTGAACAGGAAAAGACAGGGACTGTCCATTTCGGAAAATATTTTCTCAGCCGCGGCTCGAGAATTCTTCCCTTGTATTATGTCGTGCTTGCCATCACGCCTTTGTATAATTATTTTTTCCATGAGCCAGAACCCGACTATCTGAAATATGTTTTCATGACAGGTAATTTTGAACTAATAAATAAGGGATGGGGAGCTGCTACGATAAATCCGTTATGGACGCTCTGTATCGAAGCGCAGTTTTATTTTGTATGGCCGTTTGTCATTCGTTACATTCCAAGAAAAAACCTTGCGCATTTCTTTTTCCTGCTCATTGCCGCAAGCGTGCTCTTCCGCGCATTGACGCTTCACAGCGAAAACTGGTGGATGACTGTTTACATGCATACCCTAAGCCGTATGGATGTGATTGCCATAGGCGCGCTCATTGCACTCTGGTATCATAACAGCAAAACACTTACGATAAACATTCCGAGAAGTTTGCGCCTGCTTGTCTATACAGTTTTCATTTTCGTTTTTATCAATGACGATTTAGGAAACTGGGATGGAATGTTTCTGGTTACGGTAAAAAAGTATTTTTATGTTGGCGTAGCTGCATTTGCTTTCGTAAATTATCTTTTCAATCCTACCGCCATGTTTGCCCTGCGCGAAGGGCACCCGTTTGAGAAACTCGGAAAAATAACGTATGGAATGTATGCGTTTAATATTGTCGTTGTGGCACTCGTCATTAAAACATGGAACGCCTACGGAATAAAAAATATGTTTTTGTTTTACGCACTCATACTTGTTTCCGCGCTCGTTGTTGCGGTAATTTCCTATTTCGCCATTGAACGTCCTTTCCTGAATATGAAAGATATAAAATTCAAGCGGGGATTTTTTTCGAAGAAGAAATCAGATTCCTGAAAGTTTCCCTTTTCTTTTATAGTTGAGCGCTTCAAGAATTATTCCGTTCGTATTGGCGGTAATCGCTTTGTTCGGCTTGGTATTTTTTTCATAGCGTCCCGCATACCATCCTTTATTTTCATCATATAATCCTTTCACATTCTCAAAAAGAAGTTTGCTGTATTCATCGTCAAATAAAACATACCATCCGAAAGCAGTTTTTACGCTGAATGTTTTGAATTCCGTTGCGTCATCTCCGTTTTCGGCAATGCAATTCCAAGGAGAGCCATCAGCATACACTGAATTGTAGACAAAGTAGGGCGGTTGATCTAAATGGTCTTCGCTCACCGAGGTAATAATTTTTTCATGCTTGTATTTTTCCTTCTGCGCGCTGAAAATCCGGTAAGCGAGTTCGCGCGAGTTTACATCCCATCCGTATTCAATGCCGTCCAGCACATACGGTTCAGACAAAATATAATTGTAAGCGGGATTGTATTTCACTTCACGCGTATCAATTCCGATTTCAATGCCGTAAATTTTTTTGAAGCGGATGAAGTCGGTGTAAACCATTGCTTCGTACACATCGTAGCCCGCCATCATCAACCCTTTCGAGCAGTATTCTTCATAGCCGAGTTTTCCTTCCTGCACAATGTGCGGTGCTCGGTCTTTCGTGCTGAAAGCAATGCCGTGGAGCGTGCCGTCAATAATCATTTCGGAAATTTTCCAATTGGAAATTATTTTTTTCAGTTCAGGATAATACTGTGTGTAGTCGGTTTTTATTTTATTTACAAAAGAAAAAAACCTGCCGATGTCCATAGCCGACCACCCTACGCCTTCTTCGCTCGGGCGGTTGTCGTAATTCGTCATCATCAGGTTCATGGTATTGTAAACTTTGTTGGGAAGTTTTCCCTGATAAAGTTTTATTTTACTGAGCGACTCAAAACATTTTTTCAGCCGCAAATCCAATGTTGAACTGTCAATAATCCCAAGTTCGTGAGCAGAAACCATTCCCATCAGGTAACTTGTCAAATCCCAAAATGTGGTGCTCGGATACATGTCCGTGCTGTTCACAAAACCTGTTTCGGGCTGATAATTGCTTTCAAAATATTTCCATGCAATTTTTGCGTAGCGAATTTCTTCTTCAGAAAGTTTTTCTGAAGGCGTACGCAACGGATATTTTTCCGAACGCTCAATTACAATTTCTTTTTTGAAAATGTCTTTGTAAAATCCAAAATCAGATGGGCGGAGGGCTTCAATGTATAGCACAAGTAATGATGTTCCCCCCAATCCAAGTATGAAAACAACTGGTTTAATGATGAAGTTATAGTTTATTTTTTTCATGCTACTAATTCATTTTTCCATAATCCCGCTCTCACAAATGCACTTAATTGGTAAATATTATAAGTCCCCCAAATGCAGTTTGCGGTAAATGCAGAATAACTCGGGTGCTGTCCGTTTAGCGCGAGAGCAAAGTTATAAATCATTCCTGCAAGCGTAATTCCTATAATGAAAATATGCGGAAGAGTATGCCGGAAAGATTTATCTCCTATGGAAATATTTTTTGACGTCACATTGAACGCAACTTTTTTTCCAATAAGCACCGTCCATAGTGACTTAAGAAAAAGCCAGAAACTTGCCACATAATATTGTTCCGAACGCCTCGTGGAAATTCCCCAGTTGCCAAGCGCGATTACCAGTGTGTTTAGCGCCATGAACGGAATAAAATATTTGAAGAAGTCAAAATTAAATGCCATCACAGGAGGAGTAAGCGTAAAGAAAAAAATTGCGGGGCTGATTAAAAAAATTACGAGCCAGAGCGGTGAGAAATAAGAATAAAGTGTTGTGAGATACGACACCCTCTGCCAGAACGAAAGTCCGGGGAGGAAAAGCGGAGTGTACCTTCCGAAACCAATATCAAGCGAACCCGTTGCATATCGCGTTCGCTGTTTCACCCACCCATCAAGCGATTGGGGAGAAAGCATTTTGCATTCCACTTTCTGGTGCTGAATGGAGTGCCATCCTTCTGCGTGCAGAAACATGGAAGTATAAATATCTTCTGAGGCATGAAGCATGAAAGGAGTTTTATCTTCCGTGATTTTTCCCGCGAAATGTTTTTCTGCTAATTGTTTCAGCGCCTCCCTTCGGTGAATGGAGCCTGCGCCACAGCAAAAGGAAGCGTTGTAATTATTTCTTCTGCGCAGAATCGCATCGTAAAAAAGCTTAGGTTCATTGCCAAAAATATCTTTTCCTGTAATAATGCCGAATATTTTTTTCGGTTCAGTTAAATCGTAAAACCACTGCGGAGTTTGCGCCCATGCAAGTTTTTTATTTTGAAAATACCCCGTAGTGTTCACAAGAAAATTTTCAAACGGGCGGGTGTCTGCATCTAATATCACAATTAAATCCCCTTTGGTTTGCATGAACGCATTATTGAGGTTGCCCGCTTTGAAACCGATATTATTTTCTCGGGAAAAATAATTCACGCCTTCTTCCTCCGCCAGCGCTTTGAAATTTTCTTTTGCTGAATCTCTGCCGTCCCTTCTTCCGTCATCCAGCAGGTGAATGTTGATTTTCACATCTTCAAAAGGATAATGCATCTTTTTTGCATCTCGCATAGTTTGGCGCACGAGTTCAAGGTCTTCATTATAACTGGCAATGAAAACATCTATGGAAACAGGATGGTCATTTTCATCTGAAGAAATATTTTTCAATTCAGAAATAAAATGAATCGGCTTTTGCTGAACAGGGTCTTTGTTTGACCAGTAGTTGATTACGATGAGAAGGGACCCTGCGAACGCAAGCGTTTCTGCCATAACAAGCGGAACAGCAAACCAAAGCGCATCTGGGTTGAGAGAATAATTCCATCGCCACCACAGATAAGCAATCCCCATTCCAATAAAAACAAGCGACAGTATCTGGAATAACAATGTCCGAACTTTTGAATCGGGAACAAAATCTTCAGGTATCCGGTTCTCAAATCGAAGATAATATGACATAAAAACAAAGATAGGATTTGTTGATATAGACATAGCATCCTTTGATACCCAAGTAGAGCCAGATGATACCCGTAACACATCCTTTACATCGGACGCAGGTCGCATTGATACCCTTAAAATCCCCTCTGAAACGCATGAAGAACGAACTGCGAAGCATGACGGCTCCTCTGCGAAGCACGAAGCATCGGATGATAAAGCCCAACCTGTCATTGAGGCAGCTCAAGCATCAATTGCGAGACACGAAGAGGCGATTACATGACACTAACCCGTCATTGATTCAGGCGAAGACCCTTCCGCGATACACGAAGCGGTAATTGAGACACCCTCCGCCTCGATTACATGACACGACCTGCCTGCCCCGACCTGTCCCGTATTCATCGGGAGGACTATCGGGTTCATTGATTCAGACGAAAACGCGTCCTGAAAATTCTTTGCCGCTTGCCAACTGCCGACTCCCAACTTTTCTCTATCTTCACGCCCCGAAGCGATTAATATCCTTCCACACTTCGGATGTCAAATTCAACAAAATATATTTTCGTAACGGGCGGTGTTACTTCCTCGCTCGGCAAAGGAATTATTGCCGCATCGCTCGCAAAACTTTTGCAGGCGCGCGGATATTCGGTCACCATTCAAAAGTTAGACCCGTATATAAATGTTGACCCCGGCACGATGAACCCGTATGAGCACGGTGAGTGTTACGTGACGGATGATGGCGCGGAAACGGATTTGGATTTGGGACATTATGAACGGTTTTTGAGTGTGCCCACTTCGCAGGCGAACAACGTGACTACGGGAAAAATTTATCTGAACGTTATTGAGAAAGAGCGCAGGGGAGATTATCTGGGCAAAACGGTGCAGGTGATTCCGCACATTACGGATGAAATAAAATCACGCATTCGTTTGCTCGGAAAAACCGACAAGTATCAAATCGTGATTACCGAAATTGGCGGAACCGTGGGTGATATTGAATCGCATCCTTATGTGGAGGCAGTGCGCCAGATGAAATGGGAAATGGGAAAAGATTGTCTCGTGGTTCATCTCACGCTCATTCCGCATTTGTCCACAACGGGAGAACTGAAAACAAAACCTACACAACATTCCGTTAAAACATTGTTGGAATACGGAGTTCAGCCTGATATTTTGGTTTGCCGAACAGAACATAAACTGAATAAAGACATCCGAAATAAAATTGCGCTCTTCTGCAACGTGGAAACAGAATCGGTAATTGAAGCGATGGACGCAAGCACGATTTACGAAGTTCCGCTTCTGATGGAAAAAGAAAAACTGGATGTGGTGGTGCTGAACAAACTGCATTTGCCTGTTCCTGAAAATATTCAGATGGAGGATTGGAAAGAGTTTCTGCACAAGTTGAAGAATCCTAAGTTTGAAGTGAAGATTGGTCTCATCGGAAAATATGTGGAGCTGAAAGATTCTTACAAATCAATTGCCGAATCGCTGATTCACGCAGGTGCTGTGAACAATTGCCGTGTGAATGTTCAGTGGATTCATTCAGAATGGATAAATGAAGAAAATGTTGCAGAGAAACTGAAAGGACTTTCGGGAATAATTGTAGCGCCCGGTTTCGGCAAGCGCGGAATTGAGGGAAAAATATCCGCCATACGATATGCCCGTGAGAATGAAGTTCCGTTTTTAGGAATTTGCCTCGGTATGCAATGCGCGGTGATCGAGTTCGCCCGCAACGTAATGGGAAAGACAGACGCG
>Ga0247727_10015716_pt1 | contig 12359 bp, 5 predicted proteins | sample WisWelCaveWW1625_FD_202498 | JGI IMG/M metagenome (GOLD analysis project Ga0247727, IMG submission 202498) | Biofilm microbial communities from Wishing Well Cave, Virginia, United States - WW16-25 | ecosystem: Environmental > Aquatic > Deep subsurface > Groundwater > Cave microbial mat | place... | reverse complement strand
AACCGGAGTCGATCCACGCTCTTTTCTGACACAACTTTCAGGAGAAGTTTCCGCAGGATACTTTCCCGCGATCAATAACCATCAGGGTTCGGCTTTCATCGTGTTCGTCAAGAACGAAAAGGAAATGAAGGAATTCCTGGAGCTCAAGCTGGATCCGGCTTTGAAACGAAGAATGGTCGATCTGAAGATGTCCGAAGCAACCCATGAAGGTATTCTGTACCGAAAATACAGCAGTTCGGAGTTTCCTCAAGATTTTTCTCCGTGTTACTTTCTTGCGGATCACCATTTTGTCCTCAGCCATTCGGAGGCAGGCATCAAAATGCTTTTGGAAGTCAGGGCGCGCAAAGCCAAACCTTTACGAGATAACGCAAGCTTTCGAAAAACTCGAAAGGAAACGGGCTTCAATGACGGCGTTTTCCTGTTTATCAACGCACATCAAATGCTACGCCGTGTTGGAGAACAGGTTCCTGAAAGGGCCAGACCGTACTGGCCCGGGGTACTGAGTGCGACAGGCATAGAAGCGGTACACGGGATGGCTTATAAGCTTGGTTTTGAGGGTGATGGGTTTGGTGAAACGATGTATGTTTATATTGACGAAAAAAGAGACGGCTTACTCAAAATATATCTGAACCAAAAGCCCCAAAAATTGAACGGTCTTGACCTTGCTCCTGCCGAAAGCCGAACATCCGGCGCCGGCACCCTTCCCAGCGGAATCGAAATGTGGAAAGAATTTGATTCACAGATCTCAAAAAGGGGATTTTCCCAACTCGGAGCCATGTTGAAACTCGCCGAAGCCTTTACCGGCATCAACCTGCAGCACGACCTTATCGAACCCCTGGGAAATGAATTTGCGTTTGCGCTCGGTCGCAGGGAAAACGGAGTTCATGATTCGGACGCATTTCTGGTTGCGTTCCATTTGCGCTCTCCGGACCACTTCAGGACAGTTTTGAAGCGACTCGCCGGCGTCGCCAGGGAGCATGGGATGGTCGCCACCGAAGAGGTTTACCAGGGCAAGGAAATAACGATCGTGGATTCTTCGGCCGAAACTGGTCCTCAACCGGCCTTTTTTCTCGATGGAAGCTGGTTTTATTTCTCTACGGATTACGCCTTTCTAAAACAATCGATTGATGCAAGAAAGAATGGATCAAGCGTATCCTCTCTAGCGGATTACAGCAGAGTTACTTCCGGTTTTCCCGGAGAAGTAAATGGCATTTCCTACACAAACACCCGTAGTTCTCTTCAGCGTATTGCCGAAATTCTGGAAAAAACGGCCAATACAGAAGAACGTAGATGGATTCGTGAATATGGACTGACGCAGGAAATCAACGAACTTTCGCAAAAGCTGTTCGGATCGGCATCGTTTACTCTGTTTGAAAAGGAAGGGATTCGCTATCATGCTTATTCTTCAGTGCCTTCCGGCTTGTTGATTCTCCCCGCTTTTCTTTGAGCCTTATTGTGAACGCTCGATGAGACAGAAAAAGTTTAAATAGCAAGAATGACTTATTCACTCTCTTGGCCCGCCCCCTGAGGGATATCTGTGTGGAATGTATGCTTGTCATCGGGCGCTCAGTTGTCAACGCTTGTTGATAGGGCTTACCATGTGTTCAACACTGCTTGAAATATGAAGGCTTTGGTACGTTTTCAGATCTGTTTAATTGAGAAGGAGATCCCTTCTTCTCTAAGCTTGCTAGCAGCGTTATTGAGAAATAGCAGGGTCCTCTCGTCCGGAGTATGATAACAGCTCAATTGAATTCTAACTGGCTTTTCTATTGAGTCTGGGAATTTCCTAACCATCTCCCCCTCAAGGGCGAAGGCCACATACCTATTAATTTTTTGTTGAAGTTGACGAATCCGTTCTATTGAACCATCCCATCCACGAGTCTCAACCATAATCAGGATGAATTCCCCGCTCTCGGGATCTTGGCTAACAAGATCAAGCATCTGTGGGTTTTGTACACCTGGTTCATTGCTCATGTCGCACCCGTACCTTTGTTGGTCCGATTGGCTCGCCAGGTTTCAATCCAGCGGCTGCAGCGTTCTTACCCCGCGGAATCGCTCCTTCACTCGCAACCTTTGGAAAGTTCTTTGCTTGGTTGGGATTTACTCCAGCTTTTGGACCAAACTTTGACTCAACAAACTCAAGGATTCCATCAGGCAGTTCCACAAGCAGGTCAGGTCTGGTTGTGCCGGAGCTTGTTTCCAGGGTTATCTCTTTGCCCCTAATTTTGTTTCCTTCAGCTACTTCAGCGGCGATTGCTCTTTCCACGCCCTCTTGTCCTTTCATAACAGGAGCTTTCCCTCCCTTTACGCCACCGCCCACAAGGGTTAAGGCCATCTGCTGCCCGGGTGTTACCGTTGCAAGCGCTTCGTCTAAGTATTTGGCTACAGGGTTAGAGGCATTGCCTTGTAGGAAAGGACCCTTGTATGGGCCTGCAGACATGAGTGCTATGCCTACGGCTTGCTTCAAAACTTGACTGAAGCTTTTCTCGGAAAGGCCATCAGGGTCAATAAGGTTTACCGGATCATTCAAGGAATATGCGTAACGATTCCAGCTTTGAGGATTAGAAGCATCCCAACTTGCGGCCGGGTCGACGCTCGTGAATCGTGTCAGATCGTTGCTCAAATACCGTGCTCCGAAGTATTGAAGTCCTGATTCGTTGTCACGGAGCTTACCGGTAAACTGCTGTGAGCTTTCGCGGCACCCGGTTGCTGACTTGGCCTCGCCGAAGGGATACTGTTCGAAAGACCCTGTGACTACACCGCTCTGATTGGTGATGATGCGGGCGGTTCCCAGGTGATCATTCAGGTTGTAATAGAACGGGGCTGACGCATAGCTGTTAAGTGGACCATCCGTGTTCGCGTTCGTCGTAGAAAATGTATGCCCGATTTGGACGGATTGCTGGCCTTCTGTGCCGCCGCTGTAAACCGGTTTAACACGGTAAAAATAACGCGTGTTGTTGACAACATTCAAATCATCGTACAAGCTCGTTGATAAGCAACAATTGCTTGCGATCTTTGTGTAAGGGCCGCCACTTACAGTTGCCCGGTAAACATTGACACCTGTGATCCGGCATCCATAGAGCGGTTTCCAGGATAGCCGAACCTTGTTTGTGATATTGGTTGCGGCAATCGCGCGCGGGACTTCATCGAAGTTTACGGACACAAGCGTTCCGGTTGGGCCAAGGACATACTCCTTATCAATATAGGCCGGGGACGTACTTCCGTGCTGACTCAATTCGGAAAGAAGTGTTCCGGCTTCATCATAAACGAAGAACCGCGTAATGCCGGTAATGGCATCTGCAGACTTGATTCGGTTTCCTTTTCCATCATAAGCGTAGGTTACGTTAATGCCGGTGGCGGTTACCTGTTTCAGCCGGTTGTCATCGTTATAGCTCAAAGTTTTTCCGGCAAATGACAACTGATTTCCACTTGCGGAATACGACACCCCTGAAATTCGGTTACTGGAATACGAGTAGGAGGCTGTGAGCGGCCCGCTTTTGCTTGTAAGATTACCGAAGTTATCGAAATTGTAGTTCAATGTTCCGGTGTCGGAACTGAAAGTATCGATTCGAGCGCGAGAATCGTATACAACATTGCGGTTGACAGTCGATGAATTGTTCTGACTGGTCCTGATCTGATCGATCAATCCGCGTGAATTGTATCGATAATCAAGAAACAACTTTGATGTAGCGCTCATGACATCGGGCCGATTCCGGGTGTCTGAGCTGATGCTAAGCGTCACGCCATTTCCATATGCCAGTGAATTGGGTAAGACCGCCGCATTGTAATTGATTGAGCTCAACAAAGTCGCATTGGGAGTACCCGTAAACTCCCGCGTAATCTGACTGATTGCGTTGGCGTCATTTCTCGGTATTCGTATGATTTGGCCGCTTGGGTAAGTGATCGAATCAAGATTTCCCCGTGTATCATAGGTATAATCCAGAGAAAGAGCGCCGGTGAATCCGGTAAGGTATAAATCTCTGGAGAGGACCTCTTCGCGGGATGAAAACTGTGGCCAGATCGTAGTGCCGGCGCCATCCACCATCCCGGTCAGATGGGATTTGGGATTTATATAGGTTACTGTTCGGCCTGGAACAGCATCGCCGTCATAATAGAAAGTAACATCGGCATCATTTGGATAATTGATGGTTTCGATTCGGTCTCGCAAATCATAGGTATACTGAATGGGAGTAGCTGCGCCTGCGAATTTCCTGGTACTCAACCGCCCCAGGGTGTCGTAAGTATACGTCGTTGTGCCGGATTCCGGATGCGTTTCGGAAAGTAAGTTGCCCCTCGAGCTGTATGAAAGCGTGCGCGTAGAAAGGCCTGTTTGCGCTACAGAGGTCAATCGGTCTAAAGCATCATAACCGTATGTAGTGGTGAAGTTATTCGGATCGACTACTGAGGTCAGTCGCCCGCCGGCATCGTACGTCATCCGGGTATCAAGCGTTGTTCCAAACTCGCTGTGAACGCGGACCGTCACGTCGGGCCCGTTATAAATGTATTCCGTTAGTCCATCCGGAGTATCGACCGACCTGATACGATTAAGGCCATCGTAGGTTGTACTTGTACTTACGGTGGAACTGCTGCTAAAGCTTTTTTCAGTTTGATTTATAACATTGTCGAGAGAATCGTATGAAAACTTCTGGTATGAAAATTGACCTGACGCAACCTCAGTCCTTCTTTCAATCATGCGGCCGCGGCCGTCGAACGTTTCAACCGTAGAGGATGCGCCCTGTGTCAGGGTCACCTGCCGGTTTGAATCGCTATAACTAATGGAGATTGAGCTGCCGGATGGCGGGGATATGAGCGTAAGGCGCTGATCTCTATCCCAACTATAACTTGTAGTTTCGTCATTTGGACTTTGGGTACTCGTGTAAAGGTGTGGCTCCTTGTCAACAGTACCCTCGAAAATGGGACCGGCTGAAGTGACATTATCAGTGACGTTCGTCACCAGATTGCAGGATCTGGCTAAGTTTGTTGTACGATCCGTGGTCCCATTCTCGTCTACAATCTGGGAAACCTGTCTGTAACTATCGTATGAGTACCTTTTATCGAGGAATAAACCGGTTTCACTATTCCATGTACTTGCCGTAGCAACGAGGCCAAACGTATTGTAAGTAGTCGGCGTGCTGTTATATGTATACGTACTCTCGGAGACCCGTGTTCCTGACCCGTTCAAAACCTTTACATTCGAAATAGCTCGCACCACGTGAGCCTCAGTCATTATAGAATCGTTCGAGTCACCATCCCTGTGCTCATATTGATACTCTGTTCTTCGGAGTTGCGATCCGCTGAAATGCTTCTCGATCATGAAGTCGGCGTTTCCGAAGCGATCATAATTGGCGGAAGTTCCGAAGGAAGTTACTGCTTGCTGACCTGTTTGGGAATATGTTTTCGTCGTTTGAAGAAGTACGGGTATTTTCATTGTATCAAGCAGATTTGCCTGAGGATCAGGCGTATTTGAGATCTGCTTGAAATCGTAGATATTGTCGATCGAGATCAAACTTGAGCAGCAAGCATTAAATGTTTCATCCTTGAGAATGGAACCAACTTTCCACACTGTAGAACCGATATTTGCATATCCCTGAAACGTCACTTCACGCTTGTCTCCTTCCGGATTAGTGACCTCTACTTTATGGACGGTAGCCGTTGCCGCGGGATACGCATATGTCCACGTGTTCAAAGACGAATTGGTATTCGTTAATTGTTTCTGGGTGACAACACGAGCGCAGGCGCTGCTGATGAAGAGGGGGTTCATGTAAAAATTCTTGCTTGCGTAGGTATATTCAATAACCACATCCCCGGCTCCGATGCTTGCGTCGGTTGACACAGTCATTTTTGTAAGTTCAAAGGTAGCCGGATCGTAGTCATATTGATAAGTTCGTCCCAGAGGGGTGGAAAAACTTCTCAGAAGTTTACGTCCGTTCTGAGTGACTACGTTGTAGCTGTAAGTTACGTTTGTTCCGCCGATCCATGGAACTGTAATACTGGTGAGTGTTCCTGAAGTTGTCCAATTGAAGAAGATACTTTGTTCAGAAGTCGTGTTGCAGGCTTCGCGAAGTTCGCGAGGCCAACTATGTCCGGATGAGTCTTTTGCATATATGATGCGGGTTGTAACTGGACTGCTTGTTCCGCTACGATACAATGACCAGTATTCCGCATGCAGCAACAGCCTTCCGTCCCTTGTATCGTTTGTAGTTGTGAAAAATTGAAGCTTAACCATATCGGGCCCTGGTGAGGTTGCTTCATAGAACTGGGTTCCCGAGGAGTTGGTCTCTCTCCGCAGAATCCACATTGACTTCGTAATCATTTGTTCGGGATGCGAGGTGGGCCGATTCGTGTCAGTGTAGAACATATGATGGCTTCCGTCTGGAAGTTCTAATACGGGATTGATTCCGTTGTAGTCCCAAAGGCGTCCGAAATGGAGACTCCAACCAAGGCCCACGAACTCATCATCTACCGTATCCGCGTAAGGATTGCAGGACCCGCTTATGGATTCCTGCCGATAGATTTTACTGCTGTATGTGCGAGTAATCAGTGGACTGAAATTCTGAAAAGCTTCGAAGTTCGGAACCCGCACATCACGATGTGAAAGGTTTAAAGCCCCGGTAAAGAGATCAATGGATTCTTCGGGCAGTATGCCATCGTAAGCATGACCTGGATCGTATCCGGGTTTTTCGTACTCATGCTTCGGTTCCACGGCTGCGATCGCCAATGAACTGCTGAAAACAACCAGAAGTAAAAAAAGAAGCACAGATTTTCGTTTCATTATGATCAGTATTCCCCTGTTGAGATGGAGTCGCTTGTCATTCTTCAAGACGACTTACCGGAGCGTAACGGGTCGGGAAGTATATTAGATGCTTCACGATTTTGTCAAGTGAAATCATGTTTTTGATATGTTTGCTCGATCTTCCGCTGCTTTGAGAGCAGTACGGAGATGTTCATGGATGGCTCATTCTGCTGATGCGAATGAATTCCTTACCGCCAAACCACACTCAGGCGTCAACAAACTAAAAATTGACTTTGAAGCGCGACGGTGCGTATATATTTATTATAGAGTGTGGAGGTCCAAACCCAATGAAAGAGGGCACATTAAACGGCCAGGACATTCTGGCATCACTGAGTGAGATGGTTGATCCGGAGAGATTCCGGAAACTGCACTGGGAGGGAACTTTTGAAGAGTACCTTTCCATGGTTGCCCGCAATCCACGCATTGCCCGCACGTCGTTTCAGCGCATTTACGACATGATCATGTCTCACGGAACCGAGGAATTTTACGACGGCAAAGAAAAGATTGTACGCTACAATTTTTTTTCAAATCCTCCTTTTTCGCATGGGGACGCGATATACGGATTGGAACGATCGCTGATGCATCTGGTCCAGTTTTTCAGATCGGCGGCGCAGCGATACGGGCCGGAAAGGCGGGTGCTCCTGTTGCACGGTCCGGTCGGCAGTTCGAAAAGCACGATTGTTCGTTCGATCAAACGGGGTGTCGAGGAGTATTCGCGTTCTGACGAAGGCGCGGTCTACTCATTTGGCTGGGCCATCTCGGACGATCCGGAACGGCGCGGCGCCCGACAGGAAGTCCGGTGGTGCCCGATGAATGAAGAGCCGCTTCATCTGATTCCGATGGAACTGCGGACAAAATTTCTACATACGATCAACGAAGATCGTTCTCCTGAGCAGCAAATATACATCGAAGGGGATTTGTGTCCTTCTTGCCGTTTTACGTACAAAGAAATGATGAAAAAGTATGACGGTAACTGGCAAAAAGTGATTCATCATGTGCCGATTCGTAGAATTCTGCTGTCTGAAAAAGACCGTGTTGGAATTGGAACTTTTCAACCCAAGGATGAAAAGAACCAGGATTCCACCGAGCTGACGGGCGATATTAATTACCGCAAAATAGCGGAATACGGGTCCGATTCCGATCCGCGCGCGTTTAATTTTGACGGTGAATTCAATATCGCCAACCGCGGTCTGATCGAATTCATCGAAGTGCTGAAGCTGGACGTTGCCTTTTTGTACGATCTTCTGGGCGCGTCTCAGGAACACAGCATTAAGCCGAAAAAATTTGCTCAAACCGACATAGATGAAGTCATCATCGCGCATACCAACGAACCCGAATATCGAAAGCTCCAAAACAATGAGTACATGGAAGCGTTGCGTGACCGTACGTTGAAAATCGATATCCCTTATATAACACGATTGGATGATGAGATTAAGATTTACAGAAAGGATTACAATCCGGATAAAATCCGGGGAAAGCACATTGCTCCCCATACTCTGGAAATGGCTTCGATGTGGGCGGTGCTTACAAGGATGGAAGATCCAAAACACGCGCAGCTTTCGTTAATGCAAAAGCTGAAGCTTTACAACGGAAAGACTCTGCCCGGTTTTACAGCGGACAATATTAAAGAGCTCAAAAAAGAGGCAAAACGGGAAGGTATGTTCGGCATCTCTCCGCGCTACATCCAGGACAAAATTTCAAATTCCCTTGTGAGCGACATGAATGAGTCCTGCGTGAATCCATTCATGGTGATGAACGAGATTGAGTCCGGATTGAAACACCACAGTCTGATCACAAGCGAAGAACAGAGAAAGAGATTTAAAGAATTGCTCGCAATGGTGAAAGAGGAATATGAAGAAATTACGAAGAATGAGGTCCAACGCGCCATTTCTGTGGATGAAGAAGCGATCAAAAGACTTTGTTCAAACTACATAGACAATGTGAAAGCATATACACAGGGAGAGAAGGTCAAGAACAAATACACGGGCAATGACGAAGAACCGGACGAGAGGTTGATGCGTTCCATTGAAGAAAAGATCGACATTCCCGACAACCGCAAAGAAGATTTTCGCAGAGAAGTCATGAACTACATCGGCGCGCTGGCTGTCAGCGGGAAGACCTTTGATTACAAATCAAATGAGCGTCTCCACCGGGCGCTGGAGATGAAACTGTTTGAGGACCAGAAGGATTCCATCAAGCTGTCCAGTCTGGTTTCCAGCGTGATCGACAGGGAAACTCAGGAAAAAATTGATGTGGTGAAAGCCCGCATGACCAACAATTACGGATATTGTGATGTTTGCGCGACAGACGTCCTGAATTTTGTTGCCAGCATCTTTGCGCGCGGGGACGTCAAGAAGGAGGCGCGAAGGTAATTGGTATCCAAGATTGAGCAGGACCACAGTCGTTTCAAGCAGATCGTTCGCGGCAAGATCAAGAAGGAGCTCAAGAAGTACATTACTCAGGGCGAACTGATCGGCAGAAAAGGCAAAAACATTGTTTCTATCCCTCTACCCCGTATTGATTTGCCGCGTTTCCGTTTTAACACAAAGCAGACAGGAGGCGTCGGACAGGGTGACGGCGATGTCGGAGCGGCACTCGGCCCCGGTTCTCCGCAGGATGGATCCGGCAAAGCGGGTGATCAGCCGGGAAGTCATCTGCTCGAAGTCGAAATATCACTCGAAGAACTCGCGTTGATTCTGGGTGAGGAGCTCGAGCTGCCTAATGTGGAAGCTCGCGGCAAGAAGAACATAATCGCCGAAAAAGAAAAATATACAGGGATCAGCCGTTCGGGACCCGAATCACTTCGTCATTTCAAACGGACTTACAAGGAAGCATTGCGCCGGCAGATTTCATCCGGCACGTATAACTACGAGGATCCTGTCATCGTGCCGATCAGGGATGACAAACGATTTCGCTCCTGGAAACTCAGCGACGTTCCGGAAAGCAATGCCGTGATTATCTATATGATGGATGTTTCAGGTTCCATGGGGCCGGAACAAAAAGAAATTGTGCGTCTGGAATCCTTCTGGATCGATACCTGGCTTCGATCTCAATACAACCACATCGAGCTGCGGTACATCGTGCACGACGCCATGGCCAAAGAAGTGGATCACGACACTTTCTTTTATATCCGGGAGGGGGGCGGAACAAAGATTTCATCCGCATACAAGCTCGCAGGCCGGATGATCGCCGAATTGTTTTCCCCTTTGGACTGGAACATTTATCTTTTTCATTTTTCCGATGGAGATAACTGGGATGGCGGTGATACCGCCGAATGCGTGTCCATTCTGGAACATGACCTCCTGCCGAAAATCAATCTCTTTTGCTACGGTCAGGTTAAAAGCGCCTACGGCAGCGGTGATTTTCTGTATGGACTGGAAGAAGCGATTCCGGATGAACCCAGATTGATTACATCCAGGATCAACAATAAGGAAGAAATTTACGATTCCATTAAATCGTTTCTGGGGAAGGGACGCTAGATGTTGAATTTGAGTCCCGAGCTCGAAAAACTTCGGGATGAAATCAAAGAGTACGCGCTTGAATACGGGCTCGATCCATTCGAAACTGTGTTTGAAATCCTGGACTTCGACCAGATCAACGAAGTCGCGAGCCTGGGCGGCTTTCCCACGCGTTATCCGCACTGGACCTTCGGAATGGAGTACGAGCAGCTCAAAAAATCGTACGCTTACGGCCTGCACAAAATCTATGAAATGGTGATTAACAACGATCCATCCTATGCCTATCTCATGGAGAACAACGCGCTGGTCGATCAAAAAATCGTGATTGCCCATGTATACGGGCACACCGATTTCTTTAAAAACAATCAGTGGTTCTCCGCAACAAATCGAAAAATGATGGACGGCATGGCAAATCACGGAACCATCATCCGTCGCTACGCCGAAAAATTCGGCTATGAACAGGTCGAAGCCTTTCTCGACCTCTGCCTCTCAATTGATGATTTGATTGATTTTCATTCTCTCTTTATCAAGAGACGTCCGGCGGCGCGGCGTGAACCGGTGGAAGACGATGAAGATCCGCAGGTATCTTTGAAATTGCGTTCCAAAGACTACATGGATGGTTTCGTGAATCCGCCCGAGTTCATCGAAGAGCAGATGCGTAAACAGGCTGAAAAAAAAGAGCAATCGTCACGCTTTCCGGAACATCCGGAAAAGGACATTTTGATGTTTCTGATCGATCATGCGCCGATCGAAAACTGGCAGAAAGTCGTTTTATCGATTATTCGCGATGAAAGCTACTACTTCGCTCCGCAACGCGTCACCAAAATCATGAATGAAGGATGGGCCTCCTACTGGCACTCCACGATCATGACGGAAAAATGCCTGAAGGATTCCGAATTAATTGATTATGCGGACCATCATTCCGGGACCCTGGGATCAAGTCCGGGCGCGCTGAATCCGTACAAGCTTGGAATCGAGCTCTGGAAAGACATTGAAGACCGCTGGAACAAAGGAAAGTTCGGTAAAGAATACGATGAATGCGATGATATGGATGCCCGAAAGAACTGGGACAGGCATCTGGGCCTCGGCCGGCAGAAAATTTTTGAAGTGCGGAGGGTGGCCAACGACATTACCATGATTGATAATTTCTTGACAAAAGAATTTTGTGAGCGGCACAGGCTCTTTGCTTACAGGTACAATGATGCAACCGGCATGTTCGAGATCTCCGATCGCGAATTCAAGACTATCAAAGACAAGCTTCTTTTTCAGTTAACAAACTTCGGACAGCCGATCATCATTGCATCAGACGGCAATTTCAAAAACCGCGGTGAATTGTATCTCTTTCATAAACACGAAGGTATTGATCTGGATATTGAATATGCCAGGGACACCCTTCAACACATTCAGCGGATCTGGAAACGCACTGTGCACCTTGAAACGAGAATGGGTGACCGCGGTAAACTGTTTACGTTCGACGGAAAGGACCACATAGAGCTTAACATCACCGGAACCCAGGGTTAACGGGGGTACCAATGACTCGAATTACTGCAACCATTACCTGGATACTGTTTTTTTGCTTTGAACTTTACGGCGCGCCTCAGGCGGATCTCATTGTCACCAATGCGAGGATACGTACGATGGATTCGGCGCAACCGGAAGCTCGGGCGGTTGCGATTCTTGGCGATCGCATTGTCGCTGTTGGAACCGCAGATGAAATCAATGCCTGGCGCGGGGCCGGCACGAAAGTGCTGGACGCCGAAGGCAAACTGGTTTTACCCGGCTTCAATGATTCACATGTTCATCTGGTGTCGGGTGGAATGCAGCTCACGAACGTTGCGCTGAAGGATGCATCGTCCCGCGATGAATTTGTCCGGCGAATTGCAGAGCGCGCACGGACTTCGCCCGGAGGAGAATGGATTCTTGGCGGTGACTGGGACGACCAGCAATTGGTTCCGGTGCAGCTTCCGGAAAAAGAATGGATCGACCCGGTAACGCCGGATCATCCGGTTTTCGTCTACCGCTATGACGGCCATATGGCGCTTGCCAATTCTCTCGCACTGCGTCTCGCAGGAGTAACGAATCAAACCCCTGATCCCCCGGGCGGAACC
>Ga0247727_10015715_pt1 | contig 12359 bp, 13 predicted proteins | sample WisWelCaveWW1625_FD_202498 | JGI IMG/M metagenome (GOLD analysis project Ga0247727, IMG submission 202498) | Biofilm microbial communities from Wishing Well Cave, Virginia, United States - WW16-25 | ecosystem: Environmental > Aquatic > Deep subsurface > Groundwater > Cave microbial mat | place... | reverse complement strand
TTTTCGATCTGTTCGCACAGCGTGTGCGCGGCGCGGACGCTCATATCACCGGGAACGAGCAAATGAAATTCGATAAAACGCTGCGAGCCGGATTTGCGCGTGCGCAAATTGTGATAAACCCGGTTGGTTCCGATATACTTTCCCAGGACTTCTTCAATAGCAGCCTGCTCATGATCCGGCAGACGAAAATCCATGAGTCCATGAAATGAACGCCGTAACAGATCAATACCGGAAAAAATAATATTGCCGCCGACGGCAAACGCAATCAGCGGATCGATGATCATCCAGCCGGTGAATTTGATGATCACCAGCGCGGCCAGCACGCCGACCGTCGTCCACACATCCGTCAGCAAATGTTTCGCATCGGCTTCAATCGCAATCGAATCATGCTCGCGCGCAGCGCGCAGCAGAAGTTTCGCGACGAGAAAATTGGTCGCCGCCGCGGCGAGGCCGAGCAACAATCCGATATCGAGATCTGCCAGTGGCATTGGATTTAACAACCGTTGAACCGCCGAGAAAATAATGCCCGCCGCTGCAACTAAAATCAGCGTGCCTTCCACCCCGCTGGAAAAATATTCGATCTTCTCGTGCCCGTATGGATGCGTTTCATCCGCCGGACGTCCGGCAATCATCAGTGCGACGAACGCCACGAACGCCGCGACCAAATTCACGATCGACTCCAGCGCATCCGAGAGCAGGCCGACCGAGCCGGTGATCCCGTACGCCGCAAACTTCATCGCCATCGTGATCAGCGCGGCGGCGATGGAGAGATAGAGGATGCGGTTTTTATGAAGGAGCGTCGGCATTTATTTCATTTAGCGCTTTCATTTGATAAGCAAATATCGAATAAATTGCGCCGGTTGTTTAGCAAGCTAAACCTTTATTTAAATTAAAAATAAAACAAAGCCGATCACTTTGCTTATCAAAATTGCTTATCATGCCCAATTCGCTTTCTTATCATGATAAGCAATTATTTAATTTTGTTCGATCTGCTCGTGCCCGTATTGACATTTATTTAGCGTTTTATTTAATAAGCGGCATCGGTTATTTAGCATGCTAAATATTTATTTAAAATTAAATGACTTTTTTGATTGAATAGCGCGTCTTTTTCTTGCTCTGACCTAAGGATTCAAGAAAATCCAGTGACCGCAATAAATTCGATGCCTTTACAACCGCAGTCGGCGAACTTCCCAATCCCAGCAACTCACGACATTCTTTGTTATTAATGGAATCATGCTGTTTTACGAAAGCGCGAATAAGCTCGGGATAACGAATCGCCTCAATATCCCGTGTTCGTGTGTAAGCGGCTTTGCCCAACAACTCGCCGGCTGCGTTCGAATTGAGGTGATAGGTAACGCCCTTCTTTCTGCCTCGCCGCTCCAACCACGCCTCAGGTTGCAGCACCAGCCCTTCGAGAATGTCGCGCATCGTTTCGGGCGGGCGTTGACAAATCTGCGCGGCGGCGGGGATATCGATCTCGCTGTGACTCCGCAAATAAAACAGCAGCAGCAAATCGTCGAGGTCAAATATCCTGCCGTCCCGATGACGTTTGGCAATGAAACCGGCTAAAGCTTCACGGCGGCTTCACTCCTTTGGGCGCGCGGACGAGCAAGAGCCGCCCTTCCGGCGCATCGACGGTTTCGATTTCCACGGTGAGGTGCGGGCGCGTGGCATCGTAAATGGCTCGCCGCCAAACATCCACGTCATATCCCGCGCATCCGGAAATGGCCGCGTTTCCGACTCCAGATCGTCGGCAATTTTGCCTTTGTCGAGCTCGTCCAGCAAGCGCAGGATATCTTCACGAGAAGGGATCAGCGCCATGAGTGCACCATTTTATTGCTTTATAAAACCTTCCAGCGTTTTGAGCATTTTGCTCTCGCCCTTGATACTTTTTATCAGCTTCTCCAAACTTTCCACTCTCGTATTGATGATCTCATGCAAGCGATGCGCTTCATTGGGCAACCCATAATCTTGCGTATTCACTTTAGCCTCCCGTGCCGCTTTCAAAATCCATTCTTCCAATCTCGGACACAACACGATCAACCGATTTTGCGCTTTGTCATCATGCAAGAGCTTAATGTCATGTTGATGAAAGTGCAGTTTCAACTTTCCAATATAATTCGGCTGCGGGCTCGCCGGATCTTCATCCACCATTCCTTTGGAATGGCTGCTTTTCGCTAATTTGTTGCAAACATTTCCTTTGCTGTAAGCATGCTTGATTTCTTTATTTGGCATGCCCAAAGCTTTAACCAGCGCCTTATCGGGATCACATTCCAAATAGATCATGTTTCCCCCAGAAATTGGTCGAGGTTAAAGAACACGCTGGCATCAAGATCAAGGACTTCCGGCATTTCATTTTCGGTCAGCGGCCGGACCTTCGTTTGATAATCTTTAAAATGAGTTATAAAAATCCCCATGTCATCTTTTGGCGTTTTTTCCAAAACGGAAAGAAGAAAATACGGATTATGGGTCGAAATGAAATACTGATTCGACTCGTCAAGGGCTATTCTTTCGGCGAGAAATTTCGCATGGAAAGGAAAGGCGTGGGCTTCGGGTTCTTCAAAAATGATGGTCGAATTTTTGTTCGTTTCCATAGCAACAAGATGAAAAATCACTCGCTGCAAAGTATCGGAAAGCAGAGCATACGGATAATACGTGACGACATTTTCTTCAATTTCTTTTGGCGTATCTTTCTGAATTTCGATTTTATGCTCCTGAGGTTTTAAGACCATCTTGAATCCATATTCGCTGAATAGACCCGCCACGACTTTCCTCAACTCCTTATGGGTAAGGAGAATTTGCAAGAGATTCTCCCCGCGCGGCGGCATGAGAAAATCGGCTTCCCATCCGGCAAACCTATCCATAACGGCAAAGCGATAAAATTTGACTGGAGAATTTTGAAAACCTCCGGTTTCCCGTTTTCCGTCATAATCAAGCTCCAGGTTGAATTCTTCCTGTTTATCTTTGTCTTCTCCCCTTACTTTGAACTTTCCATTTTCAAATTTAATCGCAAGCGCAGTCGCATCGGCGGTTATTTCTATTTTTTCGTTCACCTCGTGGTCATGAAACAGGTTCGTCATATTTTCAAAGCGGACGATCTCCTTGAGATTTCCGGACACATACGGCAAAGAAAAAATGCCAACGCTTTCCAGTATGTTCGACTTGCCGGTATTGGGCTTGCCAATGAAAAGATTGACGCGCTTGCAATCGAGTTTCAGATGCTTGATCGATTTGAAGTTTTTAATTTCGAGAGTTTTTATCATAAATTCTGCTCCATCCAACTACTGGCATGCATTAAATCCAAAGGCATATTTTTGCGGGCCTCGGCAAAGCCGGGAATATCAACCAGTTTTGTTACTTTTGTTTCAGCGGCTTGAGAGTCACGATGAAAAACCAAAACATTCTTCAGGCTTTCTTCTCTCAAATGATCGAGAAAATAAGGCGAATGCGTCGAGGCAATGATTTGTATTTTTCGCGAAGCCGTAACCTGCTCCAGAAAGCATCGCAACAATGATGGCAAGAAAGCGCAGTGTTCCATCGGACATGCTGCGAGCAGAAATAATTACACCATTCGGCTCTTTTACAGCTAAAAGCACATCGCCTAATTTTGTTTCGATAAAATCGAAATCAACGATTTCTTGCGGGCAAAGTTCTTGAACCCAATCCAGCACGGTTCGACGGTGATCCGGATTTGACGCTAATTTGAAAAGTATAGCAGAGAGGTTTTCACCACGCATGCCGATTTCGGGTCGATTTTTGGGAACATAATCTCGCATTAATGATGGTGCCAGATTGAGAAAATAAAAATTTTTTAACCACGTTCGTAGCACAGGCGCAGCATTGGGAAGATTCTTGTGGTCTCGATTAGAAACTACCGGTGCAAATAAATTAGCGACAACGTCTTCTCCAACTTCCGGCAACTCTGAGTTATATTCTTCGTTTCCAACCGCTATGTGTTCGTGAAATAGAGTTAGTGTTTTTTCAGAAAGGCCGACTTTAATGCGATAATTTCCCTTATATAAATTGACGGCTTCAGTAAGTTCCCAATGTATCCCAATTTCAAATTGTTTAGCATTCTCATGAAGATCAAAGGCTTCCTGTGCGCCACCACGAATAGGCGTGTAAATTGTTGCCCTCCCTCCCATTTTCCTGAAAATATCTCACCTAATGTCAAACCTCGCGCGCAGCCCTGCAAAAACCGTAACGCATCGACAAAATTGCTTTTGCCGCTTGCATTAGCGCCAACCATCAATGTCAGCGGCGCCAATTCGAATGTGCTGTCGCGAAAGCTTTTGAAATTACGCAGAGTTATTTTTTTTAGCATCTTAACCACTCGTTATTTCTTTTTCTTCGGCATCGGTTGTTCCGGGGCCGTCGTCGGCGGACTCGCGACCGAAGTATGATCATGCACGATCCTCCACCCTTCCGGCACGCGATGAAAGATCAGCGTGTACAGCCCGCGCGACATCGGCGGCGCAGTAGCGGCTTTCTTAGAATCTTTCGGAAACAATTTCCATTCGCCCAAAACTTTCGCCCATGTTTCGCCCATGAAATCAATCTGCTGAATATCGAATTTCAATTGTCCGGCTTTTTCTGCGGTGTCGTAGCCTTTTTTGTAGCGGCTCAGCATTTGGTTCCAGCCGCGTGAGGCTTCGCCGCCGGAGGCGAAAATCGTGGAATCATTTTTCCAGTAGCCGCGCATGAAGCGGTCGAGGTCGAAATCATTCCACGCGCGCTCCTGCTGCGCCAGCACGGCACGGATTTCGCGCTCATCGCGGCGCTGCGGTCGGAGGCGCTTTTGCAATTCTTCAACGCGATACAATTTGCCATTGCGTAGCACGATTATCGGCTCGCGCAAAGTCTTGATATTGGCAAACGGATCTTCATTCACCACGACAATGTCCGCGAGCCTGCCGGCAGTGAGCTCGCCGAGACGATCCGAAAGTTTTAGCGCGAGAGTGGCGTTGGTCGTCGCGGCTTCGATGGCGAAGCGCGGCTCAAGGCCGGCGGCAACCCAGCTTTCCAGCTCGTCGTGCAGCGTGATGCGATCATTGCGATGAATGCCGTAATCCGAACCGGCGAGCAACGGCACCTGCAGATCAAAGGCGAGACGCAACATGGCGGCAAATTTTTGCGCCGTCTGCTCGGCCAGCGGCGCCTGTCGCGTTGCGACCTCGTTTCGCAGAATCGCCAACTCCGTGGCTAACGTCGGCGTAAAAAAAGTCGCATTGCTGGCGAAAAACTGCATTTTACTGCGGGCGTTTTTATCGGGCTGAACTTTTTCCCACGCCATGAGGTAAGTGGGAAACCAGCGTTTCGCCAGCTCCCTGCGATCACCGCCGCTGACATAATCCGTGACCAGCCCGCTCGTGCCTTCGAGAATATCAATGCGCGCTTTCGCCGCTTCCTGATATGAGGTCGCGACCAGATGCCCGATCGCCGGCAGCCCCTGCGCGTGCGCTTCGTCAATCGCGGCTTTGGCCATATCTGCCGGGACATTCGAATCGATTTTAATGGCGTCAACGCCGTCGGCTTTCAGTTGGCGAACGATGTTTTTAACCTCGGCCGCGTTGGCCACGATGAAGCGTTGCGTTGCCGAATCCACCCCGGCGATTTTTTCGCCGAAGAGCGGGCTGCCACTGTGCAAAAAACGCGGCCCATTCCACTCTTGCATTTGTGATCTTTTCTTTATATCTTTTAAACTTTCGAGACGTCCGCCCAGATCGAACACGGTGGTAATGCCGCTCGCGAGCAACTCGATAAACTCCTGTTCATCTTCGGGCCAGCGCAAATCCCGCAGGGCCATGTGAACGTGGGTATCAATAAGGCCGGGCAACGCCCATTTGCCGGCGCAATCAATGGCGAACGCATCGGCGGGCAGCGGGCGGCCCGTCGGGCGAACCGCAATAATTTTTTCGCCCTGAATAAAAATATCCTGCCCGCGCAGCTCGGTGTTGCCGCCGAGCGCGGGGATAGAAACATTGCGCAGGACGATCGTTTTCGCTTCCTGAGCGAAAAGAGAAAATGAAAAAAGAAAAAAAGAAAAAATGACAAAAAGACAATGGCGCATCGTGCTTCTTTCTTTGCTGTAGTAGTTTTTATTTCGCGCTGTTGTTAACGCTTCGCTTTAAAATATAACCGTGTGTGCCGGGAATTGCAACTAAAAATTTCTCAACTTTTGCCCTGCTGCAACGTCAAATAAAATGAAGAAATGCAAACCGAGGAACCGACAGCCGTAGAATCACGCGCTGGGTTGGCGGAAGCCGAATTGCTCGCGAGTTGCCGCGCCGGAAAGCCCGAAGCGCTCAACGAGCTGGTTCGGCGTTATCACACCGCGGTGTTGCGGGTTTGTGTTTCGCTGCTCGGCAGCCGCGACGTCGACGATCTCGTGCAGGAGATTTTCATAAAAATCTTGCGGCGCCTCGACACCTTTGCCGGACGGTCGGCGCTCTTCACGTGGATGTATGAGATTACGGTGAATCATTGCCGCGACGAGCTGCGCCGGCGCAAACGCAGGCGCTGGTTCTCGCTGCAAAGTCTGCCGGCGGAAACCGTGGAGGGAATCAAGGCGGACGAAGTTTCAGCAAGCGAGCGTCTTGAAACCGAGGAACTGCACGCGCATCTGCACGCGGCATTGAAGCAGTTGGAACCGAAATATCGCGAGTTGATCGTGCTGCGCGATCTGGAAGGTTTGAGTTACGAAGAAATTGCAAAGATCAACCGCATGGATGAGAGGTTGGTGAAATCGCGGCTTTATCAGGCGCGGCAGGCGCTGGCGGAAAAAATGCAAAAATATGCGGAGGCGTTTTATGAGTGAGAGTGGACAGCATCTTGAGGACGCGGCGCTGTGGCAGTGGCGCGACGGCGAGTTGAATGAACGGGAAAGGCACGCCATGCAATCGCACCTTGACCGGTGCGTGTCGTGCCGCAAACGTGTCGCCACCACGGAACGGCTTTTCACGGCCATGCGCAAAACGCATCATGCCGTGCAGCCGACGCTGGCGGAGCAGATGCGGCTGGCGCGCATATTGGAGGAACAATTCGTTCGCGAGGAGTTGCCGGGCATTCTGGTTGATGCCAGCCGCCGGCTCTTGCGCTGGCTGGCGCCGGCGGTGGCGATTTTAGCCACGCTGTTCGTGTTGCTGCAACAGAAACAAACTTCTTCGACCAGCGCTCTGGCGAACTTGCTTCCGGAAACGCCGGAGTCGCAGCTTTTGCTCGCCGACACCGATGAACAATATCAGCAGGCAATGTGGGACGTGGCGCTGAGTCTCGAGGAAAATCAGAAATAAAATACCCCGCTTTTACTTTATATAACTAATAAGGAAGAGCGGGGTTTGACTTTTGTATGTGCTGAATAATGAATTATGAAGACGAAAATTTTGGTGATTGCAGCCTTCGTGTTGACGTTTGCGGTCGGCGTTCTGACCGGCGCCATTATGGTTCGGGAGTATGGCCGCCCGGCGTCGCCGTGGACGCGCCGGGAGCATGATCCCGACCGGCATCGCCCGCTTCAATTGGAAATGCTACAGTCGCGGCTCAATTTGAGCGAAAAACAGAGCGCGCGGGTGGCCGAGATTATTTCCGCCCAGCATGAACGATTGCGCAACCACTTCAGCCAGATCAGGCCGCAATCGCATCAGATTATAAAGGAAATGACGATGCAAATCGACAGCGTGCTGACGCCGGAGCAGCGGCTGAAATTTCATGAGGCCTTTCCTTTTCCGCCGCCGTTCCGGAAAATGCCGCATCGGCCGCGCCGGGCGCCGGATGACAGTCTCGAAAAGAAGTTTTGACTGCGCCAGTTATTACAATATTAACCACGGCACTACATCTTAAGGAGAAAATTATATGAAATCAAAAGCTGTCAGATTCCTGAGCGTTTTTGTTCTTGCAGGGCTGCTGTTGCCGGCGCCATCTTTCGCGCAGGCAAAAACGGATTCCAGCCGCAGGGCTTTAAAAGCAAAATCAGATTCCAGCCGCGCGCTTTTAAAAACGAGAATGGATTCAACGCATTTTTCCATCGATTCGCTGAAAATCCGGCTGGCCCTGACCCCCGAACAGGAAATGAAAATTCGTGAAATTATTAAAGTCAATCGAGAGCAGGCGAAACAAGATCGTGAACTCTATAAAGGCGTTGCAACGGCGCAGCTTCGCGCTGCGAAGGAGCGTTTTGACAAATCCGACGGGGAAATTCTCGCCCTGCTGGACGCGAATCAGAAGAAAAAATATGAAGCGCTTAAAAAAGAGCGTTTGGGCCGCATAAAAGAAACGCAGAAAACAAAAGCTCCCAAAAAAGAAACCACGAGCAGCACGCCGTAATCAGTGCCGCGGGTTATAAGCCGCCACCTGAAATTTCTTCTCGCCTGCTGAAAGAAAATTTGCCGAAAACATTTTTCAGCGGCGCTTTTATTTCGGCGGGCGATTTTTTTCTTTTGAAACTTTTTGATGCGTGCATTTCAGCCCCGGGTTCCCATGCTTGAATTTCGCTTACAACCAGAGACGCAGAAAAAAATTTATTATTTAGCCGCGTTTTTGGTGTGCGGTTTCGGTTTCAGGCTGGCGCATTCCATTTCTGCGCCCACGCCTTCCCGAAATCCCGTCGTCGTTTACATTTTCCTCGCCGAAGACTGCAAAATCTGCCAGAGTTACACGCTCACGTTGAAAGACCTGCATCGGGAATATTCACAACATGGTTTTGAGTTTGCCGGCGTTTTTCCCAACGCCGCTTCGACGCCGGAAGCGCTGTCTGCTTTTCAAGAGAAATACAGTTTGCCGTTTCAGGTCAAACTTGATGTGAACAATCAACTTTCTCGCGCGCTCGGAGCGCAAATAACGCCCGAGGCGATTGTCGTGGAGAGCGCCTCAAATAAGATTTTATATCAGGGCCGCATTGACAATACCTTTTTTGCGCTCGGCCAGCGCCGCAGCATTACGACCACGCAGGAATTGCGTGAGGCGCTTGCCGCGATTAAATCCGGACAAAAGATCAAGGTGACAAAAACAGAGGCGGTGGGCTGTTTGATTACACCGCGAAAAGCAGATGATTTAAAGCGCCTGAAATCAAATAAAGCAAACACCGAATAAGTTTAAAAACAATTTTTCCAACGGATGAAAAACGACCAACGGAAAGGAGGACCACTATGAAAAAATTCGCGACGATTTCAATTCTGTGCGCCGTGCTGTCCGGTTCAGTGCTCGCGCAATCGGTGAATTTCAGCGAGCAGATTTCGCCGATTATTTACAACAATTGCACGAAGTGCCATCGCCCCGGCGAGATCGGGCCGTTTGCGATGACGAATTACGCCGAGGTCGCGAGCCGGGCGAACATGATCAAATATGTCACCGGCACGCGTTACATGCCGCCGTGGATGCCGGACGTGACTTACAGAAAATTTCTCGATCAGCGTTATCTGACCGACGCGCAGATCAAGCTCATCGCGGACTGGGTGGACGCCGGGGCGCCGCAGGGCGATCCGCATCTCGAAGCGCCGTTGCCGGTTTTTCCAACCGGCTCGCAACTCGGCAAACCCGATCTGGTGCTGTCGATGCGGCAAGCCTACAAAATTCCGGGCAACAATGTCGATGAATATCGGGTGTTCGTTTTGCCGACCGGTTTGTTGAACGCGCAGGATATTGCGGCGGTGGAGTTTCGGCCGGGCAATAAAAAAATCGTCCATCACGCGCTGATTGGCATTGACACGACGGGACAGGGCGCGGCGCAGGATCAAAAGGATGCGGCTTATGGTTATCAATCGTTCGGCGGTTTTGGCGTGCCGATTCAGGGACAGCTGCCGGGCTATGCGCCGGGGGCGACGCCGCGATTTTATCCCGAGGGCATCGGCCAGCGCATTCCGCGCCGGGCGGATTTGCTGCTGCAAATTCATTATGCGCCGTGGCCGCTGGCGGAAAAGGATTCGTCGTCGATCAACATTTTTTTCGCGAAGAAGCCGATCCGGCGGCACGTGCAATCGCGCATCATCCTGCCGTTTGATCTTGTGACCGGCGCATTGTCGTTTGTCATTCCCCCCGGCCAGGTCACGCAGTTTCATGGCGTCGTTAACGTGACGAAAGATGTTTCATTGCTCGCGCTGGCGCCGCACTGTCATTTGCTGGGAAAATCGTGGGAAGTTTATTTTGAAAATACGCCTGGGCAGCGCACGAATTTGATTCGCCTCAATGATTGGAATTTCAACTGGCAGGGCGCTTATTATCCCGAGCGGCTGATCAAAATTCCCGCGGGATCGAAGATCCATGCGTTTGCCACTTACGACAACACAACGAACAATCCGCGCAACCCGCACCATCCGCCGCAACGCGTGACGTGGGGCGAGAAAACGACGGACGAGATGTATTATTTCCCGCTGGCGTTTGTGGATTATCAACCCGGGGATGAGAATGTCGATCTCGCGACGGAAGTGAAAAATCCCGCGCTGATTGCTACGATCGAAGGCTATGAGCTGGCGCAAAATTATCCGAACCCATTTAACCCGACGACGGCGATCAAATTTTCGCTGCCACGTGCCGGAGAAGTCGAGTTGGTTATTTTCGACGTGCTTGGTCGCAAAGTCGCAACACTCGTTGCGAATGAAGTTTTAACTGCAGGTCAGCATGTTCGCAACTGGGAGGCGCAAAATGCCGGCAGTGGAATTTATTTCTATCGAATAACGGCGGGAAGTTTTCAGAAAACGATGAAAATGATTCTGGTCAGATAGCGCGGCGAGAGTATCCCCAAAAAGCGAAGCCGAACCTGCGCCGGAGCACTGCAGATGCGCAAGTTCGACTTCACGATACCGCCCGCGTGACCACACAGTCAGGCCGCTTGATTCGGCGATGAGAATAACAGGCAGACCCGGCGCCATTCCGGGGACTTCACGGAGCAGACTCAAGTTGGAATTGCCCGGCATTTGAATATCCGCGATCAGCAGATCATATTCCCGCCGCCGTCATAAATGGGCCGCACCGAGCGCATCCGTCACACAGTCCACAAGCCTATCCCGCTCGGCGTAATAGCTCGGCTGTCGAATCCAGAAAAAAGAGTTCGTCGTCCGCAGGAAGAATGCGGCCCATTTCAACCATCGCTGCGCCTCAAAGGGGTTGCAGACTCACTTCCTGGTTTCTTCTCCCTAAAATAAAAAAGGCGCAATCGTCACACTCATTTTTATTCCAAGTGTTACGATTACGCCTTCACTTGCAGGGCTGTTCCCGACCCGCAAAGACGCCTATGCTTTCAACAGAGATTTTTGCGGCGATACGACTACAGTCACAACATCCCTCATCGGCAAAATCGATTATCTTTATCCGGAACGTGTCGCAATACGATTTAGATAATTTAAACATTATCGGGAAATATGCAAGCAAAATTTTAAAAAAATATTGCAACTGAGCGATCATTTATTTATTTTAGAGCAGCTTTTCATCCGCTGGCAATTATTTTTTTGATTGATGAAACGGTTATGATTCCCCAAAATCATCAGGAAACTTCGGCGGCGGATGCCAGAGCGATTGAAGCCGACTTACGAGTCGCACTTAATCTCATTGTGCATGACAGCCTGAAGCCAGTTGCAACCGGACTCAGCGTGATGCTGATCGTGCTGACCATCGCCCTGCTGGTGTTTTCACCGCGAGAGGGCGCCGGCCTGCTGATCGTGGTGAATGCGCTTGCGGCCATCGGGATGTTCGGTTTTCGCATGGCGCTGCAGCGCTGGTCGATTCCATTGCGAACGACCGAGCTGAATGCCGCGGCGGAAGCGTTGCGCCAAAGTGAAGAACGTTATCGCATTACCGAGCAAAAACTCAGTCAGGAAATTCGCGAGCGCTATACGCACATGCAGGCGGCGCTGGTGCGGGCGAATAAATCGCTGGTGAGCACAATTGATCTCGACAGCCTGCTTGTCAAAATACTCGCGGCGGCGCATGAAGCGGTGCCGGCCATGGAAAAAGGCACGATTCTGTTGTGGGATGAAAACGCCCCGGGATTGCGGATGAAAAGTGTTTATGGTTATCAGGATCCCCGAGTGGCGCAGGTATTTCTTTCAACGCCCGAAGGTTTTGTCGCGCGCGTGGCCTCGCAGCGCCAACCGCTGGTCATCAAAAATGTGCGCGAACATCCCGAGCTGCAGTATCACGGCGAAATTGAGGAGATGCAGGCGATACAGAGCGCCGTCGTAGCGCCATTGCTCGTGCAGGATCGCCTGCTGGGCGTCATCAGTCTCGACGCCACTCGTGCGCGCGCTTTTACGGAAGATGATCTCACGTTGCTGGTCACTTTTGCCAATCAAGCGGCGCTGGCGATTGACAATGCGCGCTTATACGAACAGGCGCGTATTTCCGAAGAACGCTATCGGGCATTGTATGAA
>Ga0247727_10015714_pt1 | contig 12359 bp, 11 predicted proteins | sample WisWelCaveWW1625_FD_202498 | JGI IMG/M metagenome (GOLD analysis project Ga0247727, IMG submission 202498) | Biofilm microbial communities from Wishing Well Cave, Virginia, United States - WW16-25 | ecosystem: Environmental > Aquatic > Deep subsurface > Groundwater > Cave microbial mat | place... | reverse complement strand
TTCCCCGCTTCATCTGAGAAGAGATAGAGCATCGCGGCAACGATATCATCGGGCGTTGTGCCCATGCCTTTGCGCGTAGCGTCAACGTCTATGGCGCGCACTTGAATGATATTCGCTGTCACACCTGATGATTTGAGTTCCGCGGCAAGAGTCAGGACAAGATTCTCCTGCGCAGCTTTCGCGGCAGTATAGGCTCCCGCTTTGCCAGGCGGATTTGGCACAGTGGATGCAGAGACGATCATCAGGCGCCCCCAGCCATTCGATGTGAGTTTCGGCGCGAAGGATTGGAACAGGTGGAACGTCGTCCACACGTGTTGGCTGAGCATGGATGTCAGATCCTCATCGCTGGCTTCGGGGAGGGTCTTGCCTCCAATCCATCCGCCGACGAGATGGATGAGTGCGTGAACGCCGCCGAATTTAACGGAAACAGCCTCCGCTGTGGAACGAACCGATTCTCCATTCCCAAGATCAAGGACCGAAGTGAAGAGGCGGTCATCGGGCAGATTCAAGCCGCTTGCCAATGCATCCAGCCTGTTTTGATTGGTGCCAAGCAAAGCCAGTGAATGTCCGCGCGCGGCGAATGCATGAGCGGTTTTATTTCCGAGCGCGCCGGTCGCGCCCGTGATGACGATGACTTTGGGCGAAGGGTTACTCACTCAACGCTCCGATTTGGGCTTCGCTCATGCCTTCGATGATCGGGCGATCATACTGTTCGGGCAGGTGTTCCCTGCCAAGAAAATCAATCATATGACCTGATTTCGCCGCCTTGGTTTCAAGATAGAAACGGTTGTATTCGTTCGGAGCCATGATGTGCGGAATGCGCCCGTTCACTTTGATGCCATATTGTGTGAGTTGGTCTATCTTCTTTGGGTTATTGGTCATCAATTGGATCGATTCGATTTTGAGCGACATCAACATGTGCGCGGCGACCGCATAATCGCGTTCGTCATCGCGGAAGCCGAGCGCAAGGTTGGCTTGAACCGTATCGAGTCCTTCGTCCTGCAAACTATAGGCGCGGATCTTGTTGATCAAACCGATGCCGCGTCCCTCCTGGCGCAGATAAAGCACCATGCCCTTGTCCATCTGACCGATTGCCTTCAAGGACGCCTCGAGTTGATCGCGGCAGTCACAACGCAGCGAACCAACCACATCGCCGGTCAGGCATTCCGAATGCAGCCGCACAGGCACATCCGACGCACCGATCATATCGCCTTTTGTGATCGCAATGTGTTCCTTTCCATCACGATTATTTTCAAACGCAATAATATGGAAATTGCCAAAGCGCGAGGGCAATTCAGCCATCGCCACGATGCGCACGCAGACCTTATCCTTGCCCAAGCCTTCACAATCGTGATCGCCTTCCTGTTCAAGTAACAAATCAAACTTTTCATGCATGGTTGTCGTCATATTGACCTCTCAAGTTGATATTTCAAAACTACCCCTCCATCGTCCCATCTCTCCACATCGATCAATTTCAGCGGGACGGCTTCGCTTCTTTCCAGACCTGAACCTGCCGCCATTGTCGGAGCGGATTCGCCCCCGAAGATCATCGGCGCGATGTAAGCCGACACTTCATCCACCAGCCCAAGCCGAATCAGTTCAAAGTTAAGTGTACTCCCGCCTTCCACCATCAGGCGATTGATGCCGAGTCCCTTCAAAGTTGCGAGCGCGCCCTGCAAATTGACTCTTTCCGAGTCATCTGTATATACATTCACTCCATGAGACCTCAACAGGGAAATTTGGTCTTTAGATGTCCGATGCGTTGTAAATATTACGATATTCGCGGGACCGGCGTTGAGAAATTCTGAACCTGGTTTAATGTTTGCGTCTGTAACGATCCCAACTTTGACTGGATTCGGCGAAAGCCTGCGCGCAACGCGTTCGGCGCGCAAAGCTTCAGATCTGACAGTTAATTTCGGGTCTTCGTCGAGCAGCGTTCTCCCACCCACCATGACAGCATCGGATTCAGCGCGCAGCCTGTCGACGCGTTGCTTATCTCCCTGCGATGAGATGGACGCGCCTTTGCGCGCGAACGTGTCAATTTTTCCGTCGGCAGTCATTGCGACGTTGATGAAAACATAAGGGCGGTTCATTGTCCCCGGCAATTATAGTTTCAAAACACAACTTATAGATGTTTTGCTCGAATCTGTTGCTTAGACTCAACCGCGAATTACACGAATTTTCGCGAACGAGCATCTTTACTTTTAAATAATAATCGAGCGGACCGAAAGTCCGCTCGATTATTTTCCTGACTGCTTCATCACCGAATGGTTGACGAAGAGCTGCTTTTCCATAGCTGATAGAGCGCTTTGGCGAGTTCAATTCCCTGAATAATCATAACGATGATCAAAATAATGGGGAACATGGTGGTGAAAACAGTCGTCAGTGTTTGCGCGGTCTCTGCGCTGAGCGGTGAACCAGCGAACGATTCTGTCGTGAACCCGATAATGCCCGGTGTATTGAAGATCGCAATTGTAATTGCAAGGCTGGCGGCTTCCACAATAACCTTAGCCACTCTGGTGATGACGGACCAGGTATTTTGGCGTATGAGGTATATGTCGAGAATGATTTCCGCCAGCAGAGTCAGGTTGATCCACGGCAGGAAGCGGAAGAAAGCATCCGAGAACATGGGAATGGAGAACCATTCTCCATCCACAGGGAAACTTATCCCAATGATTTGCGGGTAAAAATTTAGCACAACTACAGCCGCAAATGTGAAAATGATCTCTGCGATCAACTCACCGCGTTTCACCATAGCGGGGTCTTGTTCTTTGAGCAGGGTAGCAGGATCCCATTCTTCGCTGGTGTTGAAGCCTTTTATTTCAGAGTCAGGTAGGACGCGGTCCAGGATGGCGAATACAACCACAATATTGCCAAAGGCAGTGATCGCTCCGCCAACATAACCGCCTGCTGTTTGCATCAGCGCTTGGGCAAATTCACGCCCAGCAAACCCGACCCTGCTCAACGTCACGACCAATCCAACCAAAGCCAAAGCGCTCAACACGGTAAACACAATCTTCAGCACAAAGATGAACATAGGATACATACGCGGCCCGATCAGGTACTGAGTTGAATGATACGTATCAGCCACTTTATCAGGCGCGCCGTATTCTTTGAGCAACTCAAGTTCCATGGCTTCATCTGCAGGGCGACCCAATTTCTGCGCGCGGTCCTCCAGCATATCCTCCAGCGTGGACTTTAATTCCTTCTCGATATCTTCCCGCGTTTTTGCAGGAAGGTGTTTGCCAACCTGGGCAACATAACGGTTAATGAGGTTCATTTTATTTTCCTTCGTAGTTATTAAAATTCGAACTTTATTTGGAAAGGCGTCTGGACTTACGAACAGAGTCGACAATGCTCCACACATACGTGCCTGCAATAACAGCGGCGCTGATGTCAATGGTCCACGCGACTACCTCACGCAACTCAGACGAGCCTGCCGCATTATCAAGCATTGCCAGAAAGTTCGGATTTACCAGATCCTGGGTTATTGCAAGCGCGGCGATGTAAATAATTGAAATAAGGCTCAATATCACATTCGTCGCCATGAGTGCAGGCGTCCAGTTCCCGATCTTTAGCTTGAATACTTCGAGGATCAGGGTCAGACCCAGGATCACAAAAAAGAGTGGTAACCAGAGATTCCAAAGGTTTGGATGCAGGAATGGCACACTCACAGGATTTCCTTGAAGTCGAGCCAGGGTAAAGGGCAAGGCGATCCATATCAAGACAAAGAGAATGGATACAATGTTGAGCACTGTCTCAGCGACTCTGATCTGGCGTTTTTTAGGCAACTTGGGCAACTGAGCAACGGTCCAGGCCCGTGTATCTGCACCCTTTGGCATATTCGGTACTTCATCCGAACGCTCCAGGAATACGAACACGATGGTCATCCAGAACAATATCTGTAATCCCACGTTGAACGCGCCGCCAACTGCCTCACCGACCGCATTTATGAAATCCAGGGGATTTTCCGTCAGTGTAAGAATAAACGTCACAGCGGCGAAAATAGGCAGCACCGTTAAGAGGACGCGCTGGAGGGTTTTCAAATAGACATCATACCAACCAGGACCAATCAGATAGCGCTTGAGCGGAGTGTATTTGGAGGCGAGCAATTGAGGGTCACCGAGTTGTTCAAGCGTCTCTGCGATAATTTCGTCATCTGTAGATTTCGTCGCGTGATGCCTACGCTCCTCGACCATATCTTCCAGCGTGGAGCGGATCTCGGCTTCGATATCCGAGCGATCCTTCTCGGGGAGGTGTCTGCCCACTTCAGCGATATATCTATCAATCAGACTCATTTCATTCTCCTTCTTTACGACAGCATTTGTTTCATGGTCTCAACCATCGCAGACCATTCACGTTTGAGTTTGGTCAGCACCGCCTTGCCTTGTGTGCTGATGACGTAATAGCGCCGTGGACGAGATTCATCCGCAATTCGCCAATCGGACTGCAACAATCCCTGGGATTCGAGTCTGCGGAGCAGGGGGTAGAGCGTGCTCTGGTCAATCTCCAGGCCCTGGTCAGAGAGCGCCTTGAGCAGTGAATAACCGTACTGCTCCCTGCTCAACTGACTCAGCACCGCAATCGAGAGGATGCCGCGCCGCAGTTCCAACACCATGTTTTGTACAAGTTCATCGTTTTCCATATATCACCTATGGTCACATAATACTGTATATCATACAGTATGTCAAGGAGGAAAGTATAGGGTGATGTATGCCAAACAGGCAGACCGAATCGTCTGTCTGTTTTATTCCCCCAGGTGAGTTAGGCTGATTTGTCCCTTGGCTTGTCTCTTCGAAAGTTTTCCACCCTTCGAATAAACCTGTATATCGGTGGACCGATCAGGATGGCAATCACAATGAACAGAAATAAGAATTCTTCCCAACCAATTGCGATCACAGGGCGGCAGGCAAGCATGCTCAACAACAAAACAAAGAAGCCCGCCAAACTGTAAAGAGATTTTTGATTCATCGGTTACTTCAACATTGGCATTTTGATTCCATGACGTTTTGCGGCTTCAATTGCGATCTCATACCCCGCGTCTGCGTGTCGGACCACGCCCATGCCTGGATCTGTTGTCAGGACTCTTTCCAACCTCCGCGCCGCTTCGGGAGTCCCATCCGCAACGATGACTTGTCCCGCGTGTTGGGAATATCCCATGCCAACGCCGCCTCCATGGTGAAATGAAACCCACGTTGCACCACCGACCGCGTTGATAAGTGCGTTCAAAATTGCCCAATCTGAGATTGCATCTGAACCGTCTTTCATTGCTTCGGTTTCGCGGTTGGGTGAAGCGACAGAACCTGAGTCAAGGTGGTCACGCCCGATCACGATCGGCGCTTTGACTTTTCCGCTCGCGACCAATTCATTGAACATCAAGCCTGCTTTCACGCGTTCACCATAACCTAGCCAGCAGATGCGCGCGGGCAATCCCTGAAACGGAACTTTCTCGCGCGCCATCTTCAACCAGCGATGCAAATGCGCGTCGTTGGGGAACAACTCCATAATGGCTTGGTCGGTTGTGTAAATATCTTCCTTGTCACCTGAAAGCGCGACCCAGCGGAACGGTCCCTTCCCCTCACAGAACAACGGACGAATATACGCGGGAACGAATCCTGGAAATTCAAACGCGTCGCTCACGCCATTGTTGAATGCTTGTTGACGGATATTGTTTCCATAATCAAATACTTCTGCGCCCGCGCGTTGAAAATCGAGCATGGCGCGCACGTGTTTCGACATTGAATCCATTGCCATCTTTTTATATTTTTCCGGGTCGGATGTACGTAACTCATCCGCGACTGTCACCGATAAACCGGAGGGAATATAAAACAGCGCCTCATGCGCGGACGTTTGGTCTGTCACCACATCTGGAATGACTCCACGCTGAAAGAGTTCCGCATAAACATCCGCGGCGTTGCCGATCAAGCCAATAGAGATGGCATTGCCAGCAGATTTATTTTCCTCCACGAGTGTCATCGCTTCTTCAAGCGTATCCACGACTATATCCACATACCCAATTGCGCGTCTGCGTTCTGCGCGTTCGCGGTCCACTTCAACGATGAGTCCCACGCCCTCGTTCATTGTAATTGAAAGCGGCTGCGCGCCACCCATGCCGCCGAGACCTGCTGTGAGAACAAATTTCCCTTTTAGCGATCCCCAGCCTTTGAGTTTAGCCAGCGCGCCGAAAGTCTCGTATGTGCCTTGCAAGATGCCCTGCGTGCCGATGTAAATCCATGAGCCAGCTGTCATTTGCCCGTACATGATGAGTCCCTTTTTGGCGAGTTCATCGAAGTGTTCCCACGTTGCCCAATGTGGCACAAGATTTGAATTTGCAATTAAAACTTTTGGGGCGTCTTTATGCGATTTGAATACAACCACAGGTTTGCCCGATTGCACAAGAAGCGTTTCATCTTCTTCAAGGTTTTTGAGCGACTCAAGGATTGCATCGAACGATTCCCAATCGCGCGCTGCCTTTCCACGCCCGCCATAGACTACGAGGTCCTCCGGCTTTTCCGCGACCTCGGGGTCGAGATTATTTTGGATCATACGATAGGCGGCTTCGCTGAGCCAGTTCTTGCAGGTGAGGTCAATGCCCCTCGGGGCGCGGACAGTTCTGGGTCCAGGCATGATGCGGTCTCCTCATTGTCACTCTGAGGAAGCGATAGCGACCGACGCTTGCACCTGGCGCAAGTGCAGGTGAGAGTCTCGCGTTTTCGGAGATCCTTCGCTACGCTCAGGACGACATACTTGAAATAAAAACCCTCCCAACAATTATACGCCGGGGGGTTTTGAAAAATACGGCTAGGGTTTTATGAGCTCGATCGAGTCCATGATGTTATCCAGGATGGGGAAAAGTTCCTCCGCAAATTGTTGCGGGGTCGCCAATTGGATCATAATCAACTTGCCATTTGTCTGGAAAACAATGGCTTTGGAGCGCGCCTGAACATTGGCTCCTGTGGCTGTCGGTGATGATTGCTGGAAATCAAAACTCCCGATCTCAACTCCATTGGCATTGGTTGTTGCAAGTTCATGGCTTGATATGATCTTTGCGCCACTTTGTTTCAGTTGTTCCTCAACGGCGCCAGTGACAAAATCTACAGGCATGGATGCCAGTAACTTATCCTCGATGGCAGTTACTGTCAGGTTTGTCGAAAAGCCGTTGAAAATGTAATCAGAGTTTTCATTGATCGCGATTACCCGGATCACATTTGGGTCAAGTTGTTTGAATGCATCTGCCGTGTCTTTAAGATCGGGATTTGCTTCCGCCATATTTTTTAGAATATCGGCAATATCCTCCGCGCTGAGCGGAATGACAAACCAGCCTTGTGGAAGCGCCAACTGATAATTATTGTCATAGTCAATGAATAATGTCGAGCCGTCTGATTGCTCTTCGGTTTTTACGCCGGTTGGCAGCGGAGTTGGCGTCGGCGTTTGCGAAGCAGTCGGTGTTGGGCTGGGTGTGAATGTGGGGCTGGGTGTGAGGGTGAGCGTCGGCGTGGGCGTCTCGGTGGCGAACATGCTGGAAATATCTGCAACCCCGCAAGACAAACCAGCAAGGGCAAGGACCGACATGAAAAGAACGAAACTTCGAAAACCTCTATGTTTTTTCATGGACTCCTCCTTGAGTTTCAAAGAAAAACCTTCCCGGTCATTATAGCCGGGAAGGTCGGAATTGAAGAGTCGCATTCTGCCTGGAAAATGAAAAGCAGTCTATTCCTTGATTGTCACACTTCCCGCGCCTATGTTGACCACAATCGTAAGGGTGGGACCCGAACCTTCCTGTGAATAAACATTTCCATTCTGAGACCAGCCCTCGCCAGCCTTTATTTCGCTTAACCCGCTATCCACGGTGACAACTGCGTTCACGCCGGAAGGGATGATGATGTCCAGGCTGCTCAACCCCGCGTCAACTCTGACATTTGCATCACGTTGCAACTCACCCGAAAAATCCAGCGTATAACTGCCCGCGCCACCGTCAAAATCGAGCGCGCTGAAGTTTGCGTTTGCCAGGCCCGTCAACTTCACTTCCGATGCGCCTGTTGAATAAGCCAGCCTGGACATTTCAATCAGGTTCGGCTCCGAGAATGAAAGGTTCACACTTGCCGCTCCATCCTTCACGGTCAAGCTTTTTAATGCCAGCCCGCCAAGTTCCACCTTTGCTTCATAGGCGCCTGCTTCAATCGTCAAATCCATTTGCGTTTTGCCGAGCTGAAGATCCCAGTCGTTCTTGATTTCATCAAACGGCGGGATGCCCTCAAAATTGCCCTGCTTGATCTCGATGTTCCCACCATCTTTGACGATCTCAGGCTTGAACTCTCTGACGTTGTAAAGCGCGGTCCCTTCGACGAGGCCCTTCGCGCCCGGGGATAATGTCAGAGTGCCAGCGCCAAATGAAAGCGACAAGCGCGTCTCATCCGACTTTGGGTCTGGTACCGTTATTTCATCGGTGACATCCGGTCCTGCTTTTACCTGATTCGGCAGGTCAACACTGAACCCGCACGCCATGCTTGCGAGTGGAGTGAGTGCAAGCACAAGTATTGCCGAAACGATTTTTCCGTTCATTTTATTTCTCCTTCTGCCCTTTATACGGAGGAGTTATAAATTGGTTGCAAAAACAAATTCCCCTCTCCTTTCAGGAGAGGGGTTAGGGGTGAGGTCACGCCATCTTCCGCCCTTTCGGCAGTTCTCTGGAACTGGCAAGCGCCGCATCCAACGCCTGTTGAATGGACCTGACCTCAATGATCTCGATCCCATTGGGATAAGGCTCGCCTTTCCGCAAAGCCTTTGGCACAATCGCTGTCTTGAAGCCCAGTTTCTGCGCTTCTCTCAAACGCGCCTGCATTTGACCGGGCATCCGCAATTCACCCGCGAGACCAATCTCACCGATCAACACCGCATCTGCCTTTACCGAAATATCCTTCCATGAGGATGCGATTGCAGAGGCAATGGCGAGGTCTGCGGCGGGTTCGTCTATTTGCAAGCCGCCAACGACGTTTACAAAAATATCCTGTTCTGAAAGTTTAAGCCCGACCCTGCGAGTAAGCACAGCCGAGATCAATAGCAGACGGTTGAAGTCAACTCCGTTTGCGGTTCTACGCGCGTTACCGAATTGAGTCGGAGAGGTGAGTCCTTGAATTTCAACCAGGATGGGACGCGTGCCTTCCATCGTCACAGCAATGGCTGAACCTGCCGCGTTGATCATCCGCTCAGCAAGAAACGCCTCGGATGGATTGGTCACTTCAATGAGACCGCCCTCCCGCATTTCAAAGACGCCGACTTCGGACGTCGCGCCGAAACGATTCTTCACCGAGCGCAACAAGCGATAAGCCTGAAAGCGGTCTCCCTCAAGATAAAGAACAGTATCAACAATATGTTCCAGCACGCGCGGGCCCGCAATGGTTCCTTCTTTTGTCACATGCCCAATCACAAAGACGGAAATGCCGCTGGTCTTTGCCAGTTCACGCAATTGCGATGAACATTCGCGCACCTGACTCACCGAACCAGCGGATGAATCCATGTTGGAGAGATACACCGTTTGAATAGAGTCAACGATCAACAAATCAGGCTTGACTTCACGGATGTGATTGAAGATGACTTCGAGATTGGTCTCCGTGACCAATAATAAATTTGCGGGTAGGGGCGAAGCATGCTTCGCCCCTACATTTGAATTCAAACGCACGGCGCGCATCTTGATCTGTCTTTCGGACTCTTCCCCCGATACATAAAGCACCCGCTTTTTATCCGCCATCTCCATTGCCATTTGCAGCATCAATGTGGATTTGCCGATACCGGGGTCGCCGCCCACCAGTACGATGGAACCGGGGACAATGCCGCCGCCGAGCACGCGCGCAAACTCTCCGATTGGCAGGTTGATGCGGTCCTCCGCGTCAGAGGAGACATCGCCAATTGAACGCGGCGCAGACCGACCCGTCAGGCCCCGAACCGCAGTGTTCCTCGAAGAGGTCGCAGGCTCATCGTGGATGACTTCCTCCACCATACTGTTGAACGATCCGCATTGCGGGCATTTCCCCATGTAAGACGCGGTGACGCGCCCACATTCCTGACAGACGTAGCGTGTTTGTGTTTTTGCCATTTCGATCTCCCCCTCTCCCTTTCGCGCTGAGCAGAGCGCTAGCGAAGTCGAAGCGGGAGAGGGAAGGGTGAGGGTGTGATGCCGAGTATAACAGAATTTATGTTCTATCCATCTGTGAGGATGTGTCGCACCAGCCGGGTGGGGACCCGCGCGCTAACAAGAATCAACTCTCGTTTTGAGCATTCCCGCTTATGAGGGTGCGACGCATCTATGCCATCGTGGCATACACTTGATTCAACATCTCTAAAAATTCCCCCGCTGGTCTCTCCTTCAAAATCTCCTTGCGTGAGTCGCGGTCGAGCGTTTTCAATAACAGATATTGAACGGCATATTTGCGGAAGAGTCTTTGCCCGTCCTCTTCGCCGTAGAACTGAATACTCTTTTGCAAATGTTCGCGCACGGTTTCTTGCAACAACCTAGGTGAGACTTGCTCGCGATCCATGCCCGCGAAGATCCATGGATTGGCAATCGCGGCACGACCGATCATTACGGCATTACAACCTGTATATTGCTTCATTCTTTGGATATCAGCAATAGTCTTTATATCACCGCTCCCGATTACCGGGATTTTGACCAGCGACTTTACTTCGGCGATCGCGTCCCAATCTGCATTGCCGCTGTAGCGTTGTTCCTTTGTCCGCCCGTGAATGGCGATGAGCGAGCCGCCGTTCTCTTCCACGATGCGCGCGATCAACTTATAGTTCTTATCCCGGTCCCATCCCAAACGGATCTTTCCCGTTACAGGAACTTTCAGAGTGGATGTCAGTTTCCTGAACGTGCGAGCGATCTTCAATGGCGAAGGCATCATCCCAACGCCCGCGCCGCGATCTGCAATGCTCTTGGCGGGGCACCCCATGTTGATATCAATGATATCTGGCTTCCACTCTTGCACGTGCAACGCGGCTTTCAGGATCAAATCCGGGTCATCGCCATAAATTTGAAAAGTAACAGGTCTTTCGGCTTCTTCAAAGTACAGCCGTTTCGCGGGTTCCTTTGAGCGGCTGAGAATCTTCTCCACTTTCACGAACTCGGTATAGCTCATTGCCGAACCCAACGCGCGGCAAATGGAGCGGAAGGGCCAGTCCGAATAGCCGTCCATGGGCGCGAGGATCGTATCTCCATAAATGGGGACATCGCGCACGTAAAAACTGGGGGTCAAGGTTTCATTCATATGGTGACGGCAAGTATAACAAAAAAATAGACCCTAAAGGTTTTCGAAACCTTTAGGGTCTTTGTGAACTACGCGGGTTGCTTCTTCAACATCTCCAGGTGATGCTTGCGGAACTTGGACACCTTCGGCGCGACCACTGCCTGACAATACGGCTGGTATGGATTGCGCGCGAAGTATTCCTGGTGATAATCCTCCGCCATGTAGAACTTATCCAGTTTCTCTACTTGAGTGACGATGGGCTTGTCCCAGATTTTCTGCGCGTTCAATTCCTTGATCAATTCCTCGGCGACCATCTTCTGCTCATCGTCATGATAGAAGATGGCGGAACGGTATTGCGTGCCAACGTCTCCGCCCTGGCGATTCAGTGTGGTGGGATCATGAATGGCGAAGAAGACATTCAACAGGTCACGGTATGAGACGACATTCGAGTCGAAGTGGACTTGCACGACTTCGGCGTGTCCTGTGTTCCCATTGCAGACTTCGCGGTAGGATGGATTCGCCATCGCCCCGCCAGCATAACCCGACTCCACGCCATGCACGCCCTTGACATCATCGAAAACAGCTTCGAGACACCAGAAACATCCCCCAGCCAATGTTGCAGTTTGAAGATTGGTGTTCATGATAAATTCTCCTTTTCCAGTTTTCTCTTCGCCCAATAGACGCTATGTGGTAGTAAAATCTTATTAAGGAAGTATTACAGGTTTTTCCTGTTTTGTCAGCATTAGGTTGCCCGTTGGTTACTTCTTTGTCTTTCCCCTGACAGACAAATCGAAGCCGGATGGTACAAATTCATTCTTGATGTTCCACATCCGATATAGATCAACTGCTCTTTCGATCAACCACTTCTCCCCAGGCGGAATCAATAATCTCACTTTCGGGGAAGCCAACTCATCCAGACTCCACCAGCGAAATTCGCTTCCATGCATATCATCGCCTGGCTGAACTATTCCACCGTCATATGCCAGGAGATACCCAACGCTCAACATATAGCGGACGCTCTCATCGTAGTGAAATGTTGAGACATGCACGGTTCCAAGTGGGCGAACCCGAAGAGTAGTCCCTGCCTCCTCATGTGTTTCCCTCAGGGCAGCCTGG
>Ga0247727_10015712_pt1 | contig 12361 bp, 8 predicted proteins | sample WisWelCaveWW1625_FD_202498 | JGI IMG/M metagenome (GOLD analysis project Ga0247727, IMG submission 202498) | Biofilm microbial communities from Wishing Well Cave, Virginia, United States - WW16-25 | ecosystem: Environmental > Aquatic > Deep subsurface > Groundwater > Cave microbial mat | place... | reverse complement strand
AGGAACTCGCCCGCCAGCAGGTTCTCGATGATGTTGGCGTGCACCTCGACACCGGGGAACAGCTTGCCGTAGGGCGTCACGCGCATGTCGCCGATACCCTGGGCCGTGTTGCCGATCAGCACCACCCGGCCGCGCAGCAGCGCGGGGTCCGCGCTTGCCTCGAGAATGTCGGCGATGGAAACCGTGTCGAAGCTGCCCTCGCGCCCGCGGTAGCGCACCAGCAACCGGCCCTGCTCGTCGAGCGGCACCTGCCGGCCGCCGATGCTGACGCTGTCGATGCCGTAGTCCGCGACACCGACTGCGAGATCGTCGGTGCCGAGGAAAGCGCGCGCCGCCTGCACGTCGAAGGAGGGGAAGTAGCGCCCGCCGTAGCGCACCACGAGCGGCACCCGCCGCACCACGCCGTCCGCATCGGGCACGACGTTCAGGTGGCCGGCGTAGGCGGCGGCCTTCTGCAGTTCGTCGATGCTGACGATGACGCCGTAGGGCTCCTGCGCGGGGCCGGCGGCGCTGCCATCACCGCTAGAGCGCACCTTGTCCAGCGCCAGCGGCTCGATCGCGCGCTTCGCCTGCTCCAACCGGGCCGCGCCCAGGTGCCGCGCCTCTTCCCGCCCGACGAGGAACAGCGTGCCGAGCAGCACCTTGCGCGACGCACCGATGGCGCGCGCGAACTGGGCGTCCGCGCGGGGCGACTCCCGCTCGGGGAAGAACATGTCGAAGGCGACGACTTTGGCACCGAGCTGGTCCAGCCGCTCGGCCAGCCTGGCGTGGACGGTGCGGCTCCACGGCCAGCGGCCGAGCGCGGCGAGGCTGCGCTCGTCGATGGCGGCGATGGTGACGTGGCTCGGGCGCACCGATTTGAGCGTGCGCAGCCGGATGTCGTAGGTCTTCAGCTCGAGGTGCTCGAGCAGCGGCACATCTGTCAAAAAGAGTGAAATCGTGCCCAGCGTGAGCAGCGCGGCGGCCGCCTTCGCCAGTCGGCCCGGTGCTAGAATCCTCCACGCTCTCGTTCCGCCTTGTTTCTCGGTCGTCTGGGCCATGCGGTTCGAGGTGCGCAATTGGGGGAGTCGCCGTGGATCCTGGCTATTCTAGGGAGAAAACTGCGGCCCGTAGAAATGTCGCCGTGTTCGCTGCGGCGTGGTCACTGAGCCTGGCGGCTGCGGCGCAGCAGCCCGAGGTGCAGTTTCTCCGCAGCTGGCAGCCCGCCGATCGCGGCGTGTTCTCCGAGCTCAGCGGCTTCGCGCTTACGGGCGACGGGGCGGCGCTGGTCGCCGATCGCGACCGCGGCGCGCTGTGGAGCGTTACGGCCGAGGCGGCCGGCGCGGTGGACCTCGCGGGCAGCGGCCGGGCATTCGACGCGAAAAAGCTGGGCGGCGTCGCCTGGCTGGGACCGAACCGCATCGCGCTGAGCAACACGCGCAACGACCTGCTGGCGATCGTCGACGCGCAGGGCCGCGCGGAGCGCGTGTTCGCCGCCAGCGGCAAGGGCAACGGCGAGCTCGACGACCCCGAGGGCATCGCCTTCTCCGCGCAACGGCGCCTGTACGTGGCCGACCGCGGCAACAACCGCGTCGCGGTGTATTCCGAGTTCGGCGTATTCCTGCACTCCATCGGCCTCTCCAAGGACCCGGCGCTTGCGCTGGAAAAACCGGCGCAGGTGGCGGTGGACGGCGCGGAACGCGTCTACGTGCTGGAGCAAACGGGCTCCGGGCGGCTCTCCATCTACAGCCACACGGGCAGGCTGCTCAAGCGGCTGACCACGGAATCGGTGCCAGGCAGCCAGAACGCACGCTGGCGCGCTCTCGCCGTGGACCAGGGCGGACGCCTGTTCGTCGCCGACAGCGGCAACGGCAATATCACCGAGATCGACTGGGAGCGCGGCCAGGTGCGCCGCCGTTTCGGCAGCCCGGGCAGCGGCCGCGGCCAGTTCGCCGAGATCGCCGCGCTGGCGATTTCCGGGCGCGAGCTGGCCATCGCCGACAGCGGAAACCGCAAGATCGAATTCTTCCGTCTGCCGGAGCCGCAGGCCGCGGCGGCGGCGGCCGAGCGCCTGCCCAGCGTGCGGCGCGGCGCACCGGCCAGCCTCGAGTTCTGCACGCGCGCCTACGCCTTCGAGGGCGGCGATCTGCTGTGCCTCGACAACAACAAGCGCCGCGTCATGCGGCTGGATGCGGCAGCGCGGCTGAAGAGCACTTTCCCCACGAGGTTCGAACGGCCGAAGCACGCCGCGATCGACGCCAGGGACATCGCGCTCGCCGACGGCGACAGCGTCAAGATCCTCTCGCACGATGGCGCGCTGCGCTTCACCGTCGGCAGCGGCGGCTCGCGCGACGGCGAGTTCAGCGATATAGGCGGGCTGCACCTCGCCAACTATCTCTACGTTGCGGATACGGGCAACCGGCGGGTGCAGATGTTCACCCGCGACGGCATCCTGGTGAACAAGCTCGCCGACGCGAGCGGCGGCGGCGATCAGCCGCGCCGCGTCGGCCGGCCGGTCGCGGTGGTCACCGACGCGCAGGGCAACATCTACGTCGCCGACGCGGACAGCAAGCTGGTGCAGGTGTTCTCCGCCGCGCGCGAGTGGCGCCACGCGCTGGGCGGCCCGGCGCGCGGCTACGACGCGATCCACGGCCTGGGGGTGGACGCCGACAACCGCGTCTACGTGCACGCCTCGACCGAGCGCGCTCGGCAGGTGGTGGACGTGTATCACGGCACCGAGCTGGAGTTCTCCTTTTCCGCCTACCGCGCCCCGCGCGTCGAGGCTTCTTCCGCGGCGACCTTGTCGATCCCGCCCGCCGGCTACGACCTGGTCCTGCACGACGCGGAGCGCAAGGAAGTGGCGACCTACCACTTCCTGCAGCCGCCGCAGCGCGTCGGCGGCGTCGAAGTGCGCGGCGAGCCGGCACGGGTGCAGGTCAAGTGGCGCAAGTCGCCCGAGCGCCACGTCGCCTCCTACCGCGTCTACGCGGCAGCGGAACGCAATGGCGCCTACGAGCGGGTGCTCGAGACGAAGGACACCGAGGCCGCGCTCGGCGCCGAGCCGGCCAGCCGTTACAGCTTTTACCGCGTGGGCGCCTACACCCGGCTCGAGGTCGAGGGCGAATCTTCCGCTCCGGCTGAAGATCTGTTCCGCGCGGGCTACCGCGAATTCGCAGCTGGCCGCTACGAGGCGGCGCTGGCCGGGCTCGATCGCGCGGCGAAGGCAGCCCCTGACCATGCGGCGCCGGTCGAGTACCTGGGCCGCAGCCTGCTCGCCCTCGGACGCAACGATGCCGCGCTGGCCCATTTCCAGGATCTCGCGCGGCGCCCCGGCCACGAGGTGACCGGGCGCCGCTTCGAGGCGCAGGCGCTCGCCGCCGCCGGCGACCTGCTCGGCGCGCGCGCGGTCACCGAGCGCGCCATCGCGGCGGGCAATGCCGACGCTGCGACCTACGCGCAGTGCGCCGACCTGAGCCTGCGGCTCAACGATCCGGCGGGCGCGGCCCGCTGCGTGGAGACGGCGCTGGCGAAGGATCCGGGCAACGCCGCCGCCCGCGCGATGCTGGGCGAGGCCCAGGTCAGGCTGGGCGCCGTGGACAAGGGACTCGCCGAGCTGGATGCCGCCACCGCGGCCAGCCCGGCGGACGCCGGACCCTGGCGCCGCGCCGCGCGCGTGCTGGAGGGCCTGGGCCGCCACAAAGAGGCCCTTGGGCGTTACTCGCGCGTGCTGGAGATCGCGCCGGGCGATGCCGACGCCCGCCTGGCAAGCGCCGACCTGTACCTCGCGCTCGGCGAACTCGACCAGGCACGCACCATCGCGCTGTCGCTCGTCGGCAGTCCGGTACAGGAAAGCCGCAGTCAATACGTGCTGGGCCGCATCGCCGTGAAGCAGGACAAGCCCGAGGAGGCGGTGATCGCCTTCTCCCGCGCCGCCAAACTCGATGCCAGGAACGGCGCGGCCTGGGCCGGGCTGGCCGAGGCCTACCTGGCGCTGAAGGACGAGGGCAAGGCGCGTGCGGCTTTGGCCAACGCCGCCGCCCTGCCTGGCGCCGACGTCATGGTGTACCGCCGGCTGGCCGAGGTGGAAACCCGCGCCGGCCGGCCGGCCGCGGCCTTGCCCGCGCTGGAGCGCGCCATCGCCCTGGCCCCCGGCGAATACGCCCTGCGCCTGGCGCAGGCGCGCGCCCTCGCCGCGCTGGAGCGCTGGCATGAATGCGCCAACGCCGCGCGCGAAGCGCAGCGCCTGGAGCCGAAGAACATCGAAGCGCTGGTGCTCGGCGCCGAAGCCGCCTACCGCCAGGGCAAGAACGGCGAGGCGATCGAGACGCTCAAGCGCGCGCTGGCGATCGAGCCGGATTCCTACGACGTGCAGGTCAAGCTGGGCCGCAGCTACGCGGACAACAACCTGTTCATCGAGGCACAGACGCATCTCGAGCGCGCGGCGCGCCTGAATGACCGAAATGACGCGCCGCTCGTGATGCTGGCGCAGATGCATCTAGGCCAGCGTTCCTACGACGCCGCGATCGCCTCCCTCACCCAGGCGGTCACGCTCAATCCGAGCGATGCCAACAAGCGCGAACTGGACGGCGCCTACGACCGCAAGAAGAAAGCGCAGGCGGGCACCGGCGGGCGCATCGCGATGGAAAACCTGCGTCTCGAGCGCGTCTTCGTGGCGGCGCACAAGCAGTACGCGACCGAGCCGCTCGGCCGCGTCAAGGTGCGCAACGACAGCGCCGAGGACTACAAGAACCTGAAGCTCTCGTTCTTCATCAAGGAGTACATGGATTTCCCGGTGACCAAGGAAATCCCCGAGCTGAAATCGAAGAGTTCGCTCGAGCTCACGCTTAACGCGACCTTCAACAACAAGGTGCTCGGCATCGATGAGGACACGCGCGTGCTGGTGGTGGCCACTCTCGCCATGGCCGATGCGCGCGACGGCTCGCAGGAAGTCACGCAGGCCATGACCCTGTACGGCAAGAACGCCATCGTCTGGTCCAACGGCGACATGATCGGCTCGTTCGTCACTCCGCGCGACGACACCCTGCGCAATTTCGTGCGCGAGGCCGCCAACCGCTACGCGCCGCCGCGCCAGGACGTGCTGAACCGGCCGCTCAGCCAGGCGGCCACGCTGTTCAACACCCTGGGCGCGCTGGGGCTGCGCTACCAGCCCGACCCGAACACGCCCTACTCCCGCCTCAGCGCGGGCCAGGTCGACTACGTGCAATTCCCGCGCGAGACGCTGCGCCTGAAGAGCGGCGACTGCGACGACCTCTCCGTGCTGCTCGCCGCGGCGTTCGAGAACCTCGGCATCGAATCGGCCTTCGTGGAAGTGCCGGAGCATCTTTTCTTGATGTTCCGCACCGGCCTGAAGGAAGCCGACCGGGGCCTCATCAGCCTGCAGGAAGAGCTGTTCGCGATCCGGGACGGCGAGGTCTGGATCCCGGTGGAAGCGACTCTGATCGCGACCTCGTTCTCCGAGGCCTGGGCCGAAGGCGCGCGGCGCTACCGCGAGGCCGCGGCGAAAAAACAGGTCAGGGTGCTTTCGCTGCGACAAGCCTGGGAGCGGTACCCGCCCGCCACGCTGGCGCCGAGCGCGCTGGCGGTCGAAGTGCCCTCCGGGGAACGCGTCGCGAAACTGATCGAGCGCGAGCAACGCCTGCTGGTGGCACGGCGGCTGGAGCGCGAGGTGATGCCCTACCGCCAGGCGCTGGCCGCCAACCCGAAGGACATCGACGCGCGCCTGCAGATCGGCACCATCTATGCGCGCAACGGCGTCGTCGACGTGGCGCAGCGCGAGTTCGACGCGATCCTGCAGCAGGACCCGCGGCATGCCTCGGCCGCGAACAACCGCGGCAACCTGTACTTCGGCGGCGGCGACTTCGAGCGCGCGCTCGAAGCTTATCGCTTCGCAGAAGAGCTCGATCCTGCCGACGGCGGCATCCGCTTGAATTCCGCGCTCGCCTATTACCGCCTGGGCAAGCTGGCCGAGGCGCGCGGCAAGTACCGCGAGGCAGCGCAAATGAAGAAAGACATCCCGGCGCAGTACGGCGCCTTCGCCAAGTTGCTGGGGAACTAGGAGCCGCCATGAAGCGCATCTCGCTCGTCGCCAGCCTGCTCGCCGCCCTGCTCGCCGCCGCACCCGCCGGCGCGCAGAGCCCGGCCATGAAGGACTTGCTCGGTAATCTCTGGGCGCGGCTGCGCGCGGCGACGCCGCGCGCCAATCCGGCGGTTGCCACCACCACCGTGACGGCCGGCCTGCGTGGCGCCGAGGCCACCGAATCCGAGTTGAAGCCCTACTGGAGGGGCGACCGCGAGCAAGATCCCGCGACGCTGGCCGAGCGCCAGGCGATGGAGAGCGCGCAAGCGCTGGCCGATGCCGGCAACTACGCGGCGGCGGCGAGCGCGTTCGACGCGTTCCTGCAAGCCAATCCGCGCAGCACGCTGGCACCGAACGCCCAGTTCGGCGGCGCGCTGGCGCGCGCCGCGCTGGGTGACCGCGCCCGCGCCAGCGCCGCGCTGGAAGCTTTTCTCAAGCAGGCCCCGCAGCACCCGCTGGCGCGCGACGCCGAGCAGGCGCTGGCCGCCCTGCGCTAGCCGGCCGACGCGAATAAAGGTACAGTTTCCTCCCAACGGCGGCTTGAGCCGCCGTTTTGCATTGTGGAGGATGACGCCATGAGCCACGTGATGAACACCTACGCCCGGCAGCCGGTGGCGTTCGTGCGCGGCCAGGGCGTGTGGCTGTGGGACGAGGCGGGCAAGCAGTACCTGGACGCCCTCGCGGGCATCGCCGTCAACACCCTCGGCCACAACCACCCGCGGCTGGTGCGCGCGTTGACGGAACAGATCGGGCGCATCATCCACAGTTCCAACCTGTTCCAGATCCCGCTGCAGGAGCAGGCGGCCGACCGCATCGCCGCGATCACGGGCCTGGACGAGGTGTTCTTCTGCAACTCGGGGCTCGAGGCCAACGAGGCGGCGATCAAGGTGGCGCGCAAGTACGGCCACGACCGCGGCGTCGCCGAGCCGGCGATCATCGTCATGGAGAAGGCTTTCCACGGCCGCTCGCTCGCCACGCTGTCGGCCACCGGCAGCCGCAAGGTGCAGGCAGGCTTCGAGCCGCTGGTGCAGGGCTTCGTGCGCGTGCCGCTGAACGACCTGGAGGCGGTGCGCCAGGTCGCGGCGCACAACAAGAACGTGGTGGCGGTGTTCGTCGAGCCGATCCAGGGCGAAGGCGGCATCAACGTGTCGCGCCTGGAATACCTGCGCGGGCTGAAGGAGATCTGCGACGCGAACGAATGGCTGTTCATGTCCGACGAGGTCCAGTGCGGCCTGGGGCGCACCGGCAAATGGTTCGTCTACCAGCATGCCGGGTTCCAGCCGGATGTGGTGCCGCTCGCCAAGGGCCTCGCCTCGGGCGTGCCGGTGGGCGCCTGCGTGGTCGGCAATCGGGCCAGGGGCGTGTTCAAGCCCGGCAACCACGGCTCCACCTTCGGCGGCAATCCGCTCGCCATGTGCGGCGTGGTGACGACGCTCGACACCATGCGGGATGAAGGCTTGCTGGAGAACGCGGTCCGGGTCGGCGACGCGATCCGCAACGGGCTGGCGGCGGGGCTCGCCGGAGTCGCCGGCGTCGTCGAGATCCGCGGCATGGGCATGATGATCGGCGTCGAACTCGACCGGCCCTGCGGCGAGATCGTGAAAACGGCGCTCTCGCGCGGCCTGGTGACCAACGTCACCGCCGACAACGTGATCCGCATCGTGCCGCCGCTGGTGATGAACGAGGTCGAGGGCCGGCAGGTGGTCGAGCGCCTCGCGCCGATCGTGCGGGAATTCCTCGAGCAGTCCGCCGCAGCTCCGCGCGCCGCCGCGGCGCGCTGAAGGCCGGGGAACGCCCGCATGGCGAAGTTGCGCCATTTCCTGCAATTCAACGACTTCTCGCGCGGCGAGTTCGAGCAGCTGTTCGCGCGCACGCGCTGGATCAAGGACCAGTTCAAGCGCTACCGGCGCTACTGGCCGCTGGAAGACCGCACCCTGGTGATGATCTTCGAGAAGCAGTCCACGCGCACGCGGCTCTCCTTCGAGGCCGGCATGCACCAGCTGGGCGGCGCCGCCATCTTCCTCAGCACGCGCGACTCGCAGCTCGGGCGCGGCGAACCGGTGGAGGACGCGGCGCAGGTGATCTCGCGCATGTGCGACGTGGTGATGATCCGCACCTTCGAGCAGGAGATCATCGAGCGTTTCGCCGCCCACTCGCGCGTGCCGGTGATCAACGGCCTGACCAACGAGTACCATCCCTGCCAGGTGCTGGCCGACATCTACACCTTCACCGAGCAGCGCGGCCCGATCCGGGGCAAGACCGTGGCCTGGATCGGCGACTCGAACAACGTCTGCAATACCTGGCTGCAGGCGGCGGAGGTGTTCGACTTCAACGTGCACGTCTCCACCCCGCCGGGCTACGAAGTCGAGCCGGAGCGCGCGAACCTCTACGGCACCGACCACTACGAGGAATTCCGCGACCCGATGCAGGCGGCCAAGGGTGCGCATCTGGTGAGCACCGACGTGTGGACCAGCATGGGCTTCGAGGCGGAGAACGAGGAACGCAAGCGCGACTTCGAGGACTGGCAGGTGGACGCGGAAATGATGAAAGCCGCCAGGAAAGACGCCCTGTTCATGCACTGCCTGCCGGCGCACCGCGGCGAGGAGGTCGCCGCCGCGGTGATCGACGGCAAGCAGAGCGCGGTCTGGGAAGAGGCGGAGAACAGGCTGCACACGCAGAAGGCGCTGCTGGAATTCCTGTTGCTGGGCAAGGTGAAAACGGTGAAGAAGAAATGAAGCAGGGGAGAATCCGCAAGGTAGTGCTCGCCTACTCCGGCGGCCTGGACACCTCGGTGATCCTGAAGTGGCTGCAGGACGTCTACCGCTGCGAGGTGGTCACCTTCACCGCCGACATCGGCCAGGGCGAGGAGATCGCGCCGGCGCGCAGGAAGGCGCTGCAGCTCGGCGTTAGTCCGCGGAACATCGTCATCGAGGACCTGCGCGAGGAGTTCGTGCGCGATTTCGTGTTCCCGATGTTCCGCGCCAACGCGGTCTACGAGGGCGAGTACCTGCTCGGCACCTCGATCGCGCGGCCGCTGATCGCGAAGAACATGATCAAGGTGGCGCGCAGGACCGGCGCGGACGCGATTTCCCACGGCGCCACCGGAAAAGGCAATGACCAGGTGAGGTTCGAACTCGGCGCCTACGCGTTGATGCCGGACGTCAGGATCATCGCGCCCTGGCGCGAGTGGGACCTGCTGTCGCGCGACAAGCTGCTCGCCTATGCGAAGAAGCACGGCATCCCGGTGGAGTACAAGCGCAAGAAGGGCGGCGCCCCCTACTCCATGGACGCCAACCTGCTGCACATCTCCTACGAAGGCGGCATTCTCGAGGACCCGGCCTGCGAGCCCGAGGAGTCGATGTGGCGCATCACCGTGGCACCGGAAAAGGCGCCGGCGAAGCCTGAGCACGCCGAGCTCGAGTACCGCAGGGGCGACATCGTGGCGGTGAACGGCAGGAAGCTGTCGCCGGCGCGGGTGCTGACGGAACTCAACCGTCTCGGCGGCAGGCACGGCGTGGGCCGGCTGGACATCGTGGAGAACCGCTACGTCGGCATGAAATCGCGCGGCTGCTACGAGACGCCGGGCGGCACGATCATGCTGCGCGCGCACCGCGCCATCGAATCGATCACGCTGGACCGCGAGGTGCTGGCGATCAAGGACGACCTGATGCCGCGCTACGCGCGCCTGGTCTACAACGGGTACTGGTTCAGCCCGGAGAGGAAGCTGCTGCAGACGCTGATCGACGCCTCGCAGGCGCCGGTCAACGGCAAGGTGCGCGTGAAGCTGACCAAGGGCACGGTGCTGGTGACCGGACGCAGCTCGAAGGATTCGCTGTTCGACCCGCGCATCGCCACCTTCGACGACGACCAGGGCGCCTACCACCAGGCCGACGCCGCGGGCTTCATCCGGCTCAACGCGCTGCGCATGCGCATCGCGGCGAGGAAAGGCCGCCGCGCGCCATGAAGGGCTGGCTGGCCGCGCTGCTCCTTGCGGTGGGCGCGCATGCGTGGGCGGCGCCGTTCGCCGTGCGCCTGGGCACCGAGCGCATCGCGCTCGACACGCCGCCGGGCTTCGCCGACACCCTGGACCTCGCCTCGCCGCGCCTGCTGGAACTGGCCGAAGCGCTGACCTCGGCCTCCAACCGCATCCTGCTGTTCGCGCTCACCGACGCGGACTTGCGCCGGTTTACGCAGGGGGACACGCCGGACCTGCGCCGGTACCTGCTGGTGGCGACGCCGCGCGCCATGGAGCGCGATCGCGTCAACTCCGTGCAGTTCGGCGCTTTCGTCGGCGAATCGCTGCTTGGCTTGGACAAGGCCGCCGAGCCGGCCGACACCCGAAAGTTCCTCGATGCGCAGCCGCAGGGACGCGCGAACCTGCTGTGGGAGCTGCGCCGCACGCCGGAGGCCGTGTCCGTGATGCAGGGTACCCGCCTGGCGACGAAGCCGAACGCGCCAGCGCAGTACCTGCTGTCCACCAGCACGCTGCTGCTGGTGCGCGGCAGGGCCCTCAGCGTCTCGGCGTTCGCCGGGTACTACGAGGCGGCGGACGCCGACTGGCTGCGCGCCATGACCTTGCGCTGGGTGGACGAGCTGCTGCGCCTGAACTCGCGCTAACCCGCAACCGTCCCATGCCCTCCTTCGACATCGTCTCCCAGGTCAACCAGCAGGAAGTGAAGAACGCGCTCGAGCAGGCCAACAAGGAAATCCAGAACCGCTACGACTTCAAGGGCTCCGACGCGCGCATCGAGCAGGACGAACTGGCGCTCACCGTCTTTGCCGACGACGAGTTCAAGCTCGGCCAGGTGACCGACGTGCTGCGCCAGAGGATGGCCAGGCGCAACATCGACGTGCGCTGCCTGGAGCTGGGCGCGGTGGAGAAGATCTCCGGCGACAAGGCCAAGCGGCTGGTCACGGTGAAGACCGGCATCGCGCAGGAAAAAGCCAAGCAGATCCAGAAGCTGATCAAGGACGCCAAGCTCAAGGTGCAGGGCTCCATCCAGGGCGACCTGGTGCGCATCTCCGGGGCCAAGAAGGACGAGCTGCAGGCGGCGATCCAGCTGGTGCGGCAGCAGGTGACCGATCTGCCGTTGCAATTCATCAATTTCCGGGACTAGGAACAGGGGACCGGGCGTCCCCCGTTACCCCCTCGGAAGGCCTTCGATCCACCTGTCGTAAATGCGGTCCGCGACCCCGTGCAGCGCCGTCACGCGCCGCTCCAGGTCGCGCTCGATCTCACAGGGCTTCTGCACGCCGGCCGAGTCCTCCGACCGCTCGATCTCCCGCGCGCCGCCGCGCAGCCAGTCGCGCACCAGTTCCGCGGTCATTTCCACATGGCATTGCATGCCGAAGTGTTTTCCGATGGCGAATGCCTGGTTGGCGCAGTGCGCGTTCTCCAGCACGCGCGTGCCGCCGGGAGGGATGGAGAAGGTCTCGCCATGCCAGTGGAACGATTCGAAGGACTGCAGGGACCCGAGCCATTCGCGCGCCACGCCGTTCGCCGCCACCCGCACCTCGCCCCAGCCGATCTCCTTCACCGGGGTGGCGCGCACCGTGCCGCCGAAGGCCTTCGCCATCAGCTGGCCGCCGAGGCAATGGCCGAGCACCGGCACGTCCTTTCGCACCGCGTCGCGCACCAGCTCGAGCGCCGCAGCCACCCACGGCAGGTCGTCGTTCACGCTCATCGGCCCGCCCATGAGGGCAAGCCCGGAGAAGCGCCGCGCGTCCTTCGGCACCGTGCGGCCCTCGTCGAGCGCGACCAGCTTCCACGGAATCCCCTTGCGCTCGAGGGTAGTGGCAAAATAGCCCGGACCCTCGCTCGGAGAATGCCTGAAGATGGCTACCGGTTTCATGGCCCGCAATTGTAGTGCGCTGCTGCTCCTGCTGGTGGCCCTGCCGGCCGCCGCGACGGACGTCAGTTTCGTCGGCGCGATCGGCGACAAGGCGGCGATCCTGGTGATCGACGGCGGCGCGCCGCGCACGGTGAAGGTGGGGCACAAGCTCGGTCCGGTGACCGTGCTCTCGGTCGACGGCGAGCGCGCGGTGATCGAGGTCGACGGCGAGCGCCGCAGCTTGCTGCGCGGCCAGCATTTCCAGACCGGCGCCAGCGACCGCCAGAGCACGGTGCTCGCCGCGGACAGTCGCGGCCACTACATCACCGAGGGCGCCGTCAACGGCAAGCCCGTGCGCTTCGTCGTGGATACCGGCGCCACGGTGGTCGCGCTGCCGGCGAGCGACGCCGTGCGCCTGGGCATCGACTACCGCAAAGGCCGCCCCGGCTCCACC
>Ga0247727_10015711_pt1 | contig 12361 bp, 10 predicted proteins | sample WisWelCaveWW1625_FD_202498 | JGI IMG/M metagenome (GOLD analysis project Ga0247727, IMG submission 202498) | Biofilm microbial communities from Wishing Well Cave, Virginia, United States - WW16-25 | ecosystem: Environmental > Aquatic > Deep subsurface > Groundwater > Cave microbial mat | place... | reverse complement strand
CAGCATAGCAAGCCTGCAGAAAGCTGTGGAAAATGAAGAAGCGCAACCGATGCTCATTCCCGATGAGGAAATTGTGGTTCCGGAACGAATGCCCTTCATTGTCATTTTTATCGACGAATTGGCCGATCTCATGCTCACCGCTCCCGTGGATGCGGAGGATGCTGTTACCCGCATCACCCAGATGGCCCGCGCCGCAGGCATCCACCTGGTGGTCGCCACACAAACCCCCAGGGCGGATATTGTCACGGGAACAATCAAGACAAACCTTCCCTCAAAAATTTCATTTCGAGTGGCCTCCAAGGTTGATTCACGTGTTATTCTCGACGAGAACGGCGCGGAAAACCTGCTCGGCAAGGGCGACATGATCTACAAGTCATATGATTCCTCCGTGCTTCGTCGCGCACAGGGAGCCTTTATATCGGATGATGAAGTCCGGGACGTGGTGGATTGCTGCACGAAACAAATCTCCGCGAGCTACGACGTGGAAATCCATGAGAAACTCTCCAAACCACCTTCGGACACTCCGGAAACCAGCGATGATGATGAAGACCTTGTCCAACAATGTATTCACGTGATTCGACAGGAAGGACGCGCTTCAACCTCCCTCCTGCAACGCCGTCTTCGACTTGGCTATACCCGCGCGGCGCGCGTCATGGATATTTTGGAGGAACGCGGCGTCGTGGGACCCGTGCAAGGCTCCAAGGATCGAGAGATCCTCATGCGTCTTGATGACTCCCCATCGCAGAACTAATGGGCACATCGAACGGGACCCGGTCTTCGCCACCCATGTCGATGGAACGTGCTTGTAACGGAAAGATGAGCCGGTTATACGTCATGTGGTTGTTATTCTATATCCATGCCTTCCATCGGTGAGATTCTTAGAGAGGCTCGGAATAAAAAGGGAATTTCCGAGGAAACCGCAGCCAGGATTCTTCGAATCAAGGCTCAGCGCGTGCTTGATCTTGAGGAAGACCGATACGATAAATTTCCGGCCCTTATCTATGCGCGTGGTTTTCTGCGACAGTATGCCAACTACCTTGAAATCGACACGGACGTGATCCTGCAGCGATTCACTGAGGAACATCCAGCACCCGATCCAAGGCATGTTTTTGAAATTACAGAAGACCAGCGCCGATCAAGCTCCACCATTCAGCCGCATATGCCCGTTCAGCCCCCCCAATCCTCTCTCACTTCGACAGGTAAAACCGTTCTGATCGCCATTCTGATTTTTTTAATGATTGTCGCTATTGCCATCTGGTGGGTTTTCATGAATCAACCTGCGCCTATGAAGAACGGGTTTGCCTCCCCTGAAACAACAGACGTTTCTGATGCAGATCCACCCGTTGCAGATCCCTCAAAAAAATGGGAAACACCCGCTTTACCTGAGGCCATTCCTGCTGTGTCTCTTTCGCTGACCAACAGTCTGCCTTCCGAGTCAGGCCTCCATCCGTGAAGTCTTCTGTTCATTTGTTGAGCCTTGGCTGCGCCAAGAACCTGGTTGATTCCGAGGTGATGCTGGGCGTCCTGCTGAAGGCGGGCCACCCCATCGAACGGAATCAAAAAGATGCTGACGTGGTGATCATCAACACATGTGGCTTTGTGGAGAACTCCAAACAGGAATCCATCAACGCCATCCTCGAAGCCAATCAACTGCGCTCTCTTCGACCCGGCCAAAAACTTCTGGTTGCCGGTTGCATGGCTCAACGCTATGCGAAGGAACTCCAAAAGGAATTGCCGGAGGTGGCGGCTTTCATTGGCATCAATGAAGTTCCTCGTGTCCATGAAATCATTACATCACTTGAAGTTCAGAGTTCAAAGGTCTCCGCCAATATCCCTGAGCCTGCAATCAAAAATCCGAAATCTGAAATCCCAAATCCGCAATCCTTTGTCACCCGGCGACCCACCTATCTTTATGACTTCTCCACCCCCCGCTATCAGCTGACCCCGCGCCACTATGCTTATTTGAAAGTGGGGGAAGGTTGCAACCATCCGTGCGCTTTTTGCTCCATCCCATTGATGCGAGGGCGTCATCGCAGTCGTACTCTTGAGGATGTGGAGTCCGAGGCACAATCCCTGATCCAGCGGGGAGTCAAGGAGCTGCTCCTGATATCACAGGATACCACCTACTTTGGCAAAGACCTGGGTGTGCCGGATGGCCTCAGCCAACTTCTGACCCGCTTGAACGCTATCGACGGCGATTTCTGGATACGGATTCTTTACACCCACCCGGCTCACTGGAATGAACGTTTGATGGAAACCATTGCCTCCTGCCCGAAAGTCTGCCGTTATGTGGATATTCCTCTTCAGCATATTCACGATGCCATGCTTTTGCGCATGAGGCGTGAAACATCCCGCGCTCACATTGAGAATATCATCACCCGACTCCGGACCATGATTCCAGAGATTACCATCCGCACCACGTTCATCGTTGGGTTTCCAGGGGAAACAGAAACACACTTTGAAACCCTGCTCGACTTTGTGAGGAAAACCCGTTTTGAGCGTCTCGGTGTATTCGAATATTCACAGGAAGATGGCACGGTGGCGGGACGGATGGACCAACAGATACCTGCCAGGGTGAAGCGATCTCGTCGTGAGCAACTGATGCTTGTGCAGCAAAAAATCTCATCGGAGCTGATGACGGCCAGGGTCGGTCAAACCATGCGTATTCTGGTCGAAAAAAATGGAAAATGCCTTGTGGGCCGTGCTGAATCCGATGCTCCAGAGATTGACGGGCGGGTTTTGCTGCGTGGAAGAGGTTGGAGGGAAGGGCGGTTTCAACGGGCTACCATCATGGATTCGACAGAATACGATCTGATTGGATGTCCCGCAAGTGAAGCTCCACCACCAGAGGTGGTGGCTTCTTTTGATTTCATTTTTGCGAAACCGCGCCGTAGCCCCAGCCCGCCTTCGCCAAAGGCTTTGGCGAGGCCCGTCCCTCGCCATTCCATCCATCCCGAAGGTTTTCGGGATGGCTTTCCCCGTCGGGGCGAGGTCTTGTGGAAGCGGATGGCGAAGGCGGGTAATTGAAAACCGCAGGCTGAAAATTGAACCTTCCCAACAAGATCACACTCTTTCGCCTGCCGCTGACCGCACTTTTTTTTATTTTCTTCTTCGACAAACCGCTGCCGCATCTTTTTCCGAACATCCCTCCCACTCCCCATCACCACACCATTGCCTTTTTCTGTTTCATCCTGGCGTGCATCTCAGATTGGTCGGATGGCTATCTGGCCCGAAAGCACAGCCAAATCACCACTTTTGGAAAACTTTGGGACCCCATTGCGGATAAAATCTTGGTTACTGCGGCATGGGTTACACTGATTGCCAACGACGCCATGCCGGCCTGGATTGCCCTGGTGTTGCTGGCTCGTGATTTTGCCGTCTCCGGCCTGCGCATGTTGGCTGCGGAGCAAGGGGTGACCCTCGCGGCGGAAACCGGTGGTAAAATCAAGACCATGGTCCAGCTTTTTACAATCGGTGTGTTAAGCGCCCAATATGCTCTTGTTAATGATTGGGGCTGGCAATTGCCCATGCCCGGGTTCGGCTGGTTTGAATTATGGCTGTTATACCCCGCCTGTCTTTTCACCAGCCTCATTTCTGCCGGAAATTACTTCCGGAAAAACTGGTCCCTGCTGAAAACTTAACCGCATGTCGGACGATCTCGTTGGGCTGATCACCATCCCCACCATCCCTGTGCGATTCCCTTTTCCACGAAGCGATGTCCCACTGACACGCTGGGGAGCAACCACCGGGGCATGGTTTGCATCAACACCGCGCTCAATATGGCATGAGAAAGAGCAATGGCATAGAGATTCGGTTGCTGCTGATAACACCGTGCCCAGAAATACATTCCAAAAAGAGTTCCCAGCATCAGCCCCGGATTCGGCGCGTGCAGTATCATGAAGAAAATACTGAGAATCCATGCGGTCTTGCGGCCCGTGCCAAACCAGAGAACAAGTTGACGATAAAAAAACAGCTGGATTGCCATCTGCTGGATCAACGCGGGAAGAGGAATGAGCCTCTTCCAAAAACGCAGACCAAACTCCAGCGGGTGACTTGATGCTCCAAAGACCAGCAGGATCGCCGATCCAATCAATGTCGGCAGCCATAATTTGTGAAGCGCGCCTGAAAAGTATTGAACGCCAAGTCCACATTCTCGAATGGATATCCCGGATTTCCAAGTCACGCGCAGGGCATAATAAAAAAGCGGTGGGAAAAGCAGGTAATCCCATCTCAAAGGCCATACATCCGTCGGCTTGAAGGCTCCCAGGACCAAAAGGGCGTCGAGGAACGGTTGTGGAATGTCCGCAGCCCACAGGGTATAAGGCAATGGCGGCAGCCACAGAACAATGAGGGAAGTCAGACCAACCACGAATATGGCCGGGCTTCTTTTCGGGGCGGATGACGGCTCTGCCTTCCGCATTCCGCATTCCGCATTCGACATTCGAGCTATTCCTTGTCGACCTCCAAAAACCCTTCGAGCTGATGAATGCGGGTGGGATGCCGCATTTTCCGAAGGGCCTTGGCTTCGATCTGTCGGATGCGTTCGCGGGTAACCTTAAACTGTCTTCCAACCTCCTCCAGTGTGCGGGAATACCCGTCTCCCAGACCAAATCGCAGGGTCAGCACATCGCGCTCGCGTTCAGTCAGACTACCCAAAACATCCCCGAGTTTTTCCCGCAATAGCACATGCGAGGTCATTTCCGATGGATTATCGGCGGATTTATCCTCGATGAAATCCCCAAAACTGGTGTCATCGGAATCACCCACCGGGCTTTGCAATGAAATTGGCTGTTGCGCCATCTTCATGATCGTGCGCACACGCTCAACCGGCATTTGGATCTCATCCGCGATTTCGTCCGGGGATGGTTCCCGTCCATAGGCCTGAAGCAGCGCCTTCTGTACGCGCATCAATTTATTGATGGTCTCGATCATGTGAACCGGGATGCGGATTGTCCGGGCCTGGTCCGCAATGGAACGGGTGATGGCCTGGCGGATCCACCAGGTCGCATACGTGCTGAATTTATAACCACGACGGTATTCGAACTTTTCAACGGCTTTCATCAATCCCATGTTGCCCTCCTGAATCAGATCCAGGAATGAGAGCCCGCGGTTTGTGTATTTTTTGGCGATGGAGATGACCAGCCGCAGATTCGCCTCGACCATTTCAGTTTTGGCTTTGAGAGCCGCGGCAAGCCAGCGTCTCAGCTCATCATGCGTCTTCAGAAAAACATCAAGAGACATTCGGGCGCGTCTTTCCATTTCGAGCATTTTCTGCTGGCACTCGCGTAATTTGGATCGAGTTTCGGCAAGCTTGGATTTGCGCAACCGGTCCGAATCGCGCATCAAATGCTCCACCTCGGTGCGGAATTCCTCGGTTTCATCCACCATTTCCTCCGTGACCTTTTGTTTCAGGTAGAAACGGGGATAAAGGCTCTTCAATTTGCCATGCGCCCTTTCCATTTCACGACGGAGGGAAGCCTGATGCGCACGGGATGCATTGCGCAAACGCTCGTAAAGGTGGGCCGTGTGCTCATCAGCCCTTTTGACAGCCTGGCACAGTCTGGGCAGGAGTTTGAGATACTTTTCGCGGCTGGAAATTTTTTTATCAAGAATCACCCGATCGAACCGCTCCTTCCCCTGCAGCAGTCGTTCTGAAATCTGCAGATGTTCGTGGGCGATAAAACCGAATTGGTTCAACAGTTCCTGCAATTTTTCCTCGGCTTCTTCAATTCGTTTGGAGATTTCGACTTCCTGTTCCCGTGTCAGCAGAGGAACCTGTCCCATCTGTTTCAGATACATGCGAACAGGATCATCCAGAACATCGATTTTGGACTGGATCTTGGCCTCTTCTTCGGTATCGTCCCGTTGCTTGACACGATCCACTTCGGAGGCATCAATGATATCGATTTCCAGACCACGCAGGAGAATGACCACGGAATCAAGCTCCTCTGCAGAAACCACGCTATCCGGCAAAACATCATTGATATCGCCGTAAGTCAGATGTCCCTGTTCCTGGGCAAGTTTGATCAATTCCTTGATCTTCTCGTTCTTGAGAGCCCGGTTCATGTGAGGGCGTTCCCCACCATCCTCGACCGTCTGCAAGGATTTCAGAACGTGATTTCCAACAGGCGACTTGCCATTACTCGAACTCGAGGACGAGGCCATTCGCCGCTCTTTCCGAATCCCATGGACAGAGGCCAGCAGATTTGCCTGTGCTGCATCGGCCATGGATGACGCGATGGCCGCCGCCTGTCCCATTGAGGATTTTGAATCGCGCGATTGAGAGTTTGTCTTTCTCTCAGAACGCGCCTCCTTTACAGCCTCTTTTGCAGATTTTTTGTGGGCGGATTTCTTATGTTTCATCGCAGAATGATGATTCCGGCGGGTGTCGCCGGAATCGAACAGAATCTCTAAGTTTACTTTATTTGTTTTTCCAAGTCAAGGAGCTCTGTCTGGAACTGGATGCGTTCCTTCTCCCCCAGGTCTGTATTTTTCAGCAGACGGGTTCGTTCCCCATGCTGTTCCAGCAACCAGGCGCGCCGTACCCGGGCGATGGCATCCTGAATGCCGATAGCCATATCACGCGAACTCATTCTGATCGGGTGCATCAACAACCGCGCCACCATCTGGCTCTCCCCATCATCAAGATCAAGATCCAATCCATTCCATCCGGGCTGCCATTTCCCGCTCCTGGATTTTCGGACCACGTGAAAGAGCACGCGTCGCAGAGCATAACCGCCAAACCATGCCTCTTCCAGATCATTGGCAAGTATCTGTGCGGCCACTTTCTCAGTCAACGCAAGCTGAAGGAAATAATCTCCAAAACCCAACATTTGATCTTCCAGTCCAGCCCCGGAAGGCACCACCTGTGTCTTTTCCGCCGTGGATATTGAGCTGTTCCTGGACAGACGGCGACGCTGTCGGTCAAATTCATGCAGAAAGGCCGGGGTGTCCATCTTGAGTATGTCGCAAATATTTTGAATCAGCTGTTGACGTCTTGGTTCGTCCTCGACCAATTGCAGCAGCGGGGTCATTTCGAGAACAACCTTCTGGTGGTTACGCGACTCCTTCATATTGAGAGATTGCGCGAAAGAAAGAGCCTTGTATTCAAACACGTCCAAGGCCTGTTTCAGTCTGTCCTTCAGTGCGTCTGCTCCGGATTTGTGGATGAAACTGTCCGGATCCTCACCATCGGGCAGGCGGGCGGCCTTTACCGAAAGCCCTGCCGCAATGAGTGTTTCAGCATTGCGCCAGGTGGCTTTCTGTCCCGCAACATCCGAATCGAAACATAGCACCACTTCCTCCACATAACGGTTGAGGATGCGCGCCTGTTCTTCAGTAAATGCAGTTCCCTGCGGCGCAATCACATTACGGATTCCCGACTCAAAACACCGGATCCAATCAAACTGCCCCTCGCAGATCACAGCCAGATTGTTCTCCTGCAAATCGCGCTTGCTTCGGTCCAGCCCGAATAAAATACGTCCCTTTTTAAAAATGGCCGTCTCCGGTGAGTTGATATACCTGGCCTCTTTCGCATCGGCGGAAAGCAACCGTCCGCTGAATCCAACCGTTCTTCCATTTTCATCATTAATCGGAATCATCAACCGATCTCGAAATCGATCGTAGACATTTTGCCTGCCCTTCAGAACAAGCCCTGATTCCTCCAGGAGTCTGCTCTCGATGCCATGGGCGCTCCCCCACCGAAGCAGCGCATCCCAGGCTGGAAGCGCATAGCCCAGTTTAAACTCCATGGCTGTGGCTGAAGTAAAGCCGCGCTCACGCAGATAACGACGCGCCGTCCCGGCCTGTCGTGAACGCATCAGGTTGGCATGAAACCAATCCCCAACCTTGAGATGGACATGGCAAAGCTGATCACGTTGTTCCCGGTTCGGCCCCATTGGGGCGGTGGAACCTTCCGGAATGGTTATTCTCGCCCGTTCAGCCAGCCGACGGGTGGCATCGGGAAATTCCAACCCCTCACGAGCCATCACAAATTTGAAAACATCTCCTGCAGCTCCACATCCAAAACAGTGATAGGCCTGCCGTTCCCGCCTCACATGAAATGAAGGCGTCTTTTCCTTGTGAAAGGGGCATAATGCCCGATAGCTGGCCCCTGATTTTTTTAACGGCACATTCAACCATTGGATGACGTCCACGATATCGCTGGCAGCCCGAATCTGGTCGATCACTTCCTGTGCAATAAAACGACTCATGACCTCAACAACACACCGTTAATATGAACTTGCTTATTTGGCCGCCTTCGACATCTGTTCAACAGCCGGGAAGCTATGAAAAACCCGATTCCCCATCCAGGAACCCTCCACGGGAAATGAGGTGGGCGCGAGCACAGCCACCAGGGCCATAAACCATGTTGCAAAAGCGACACCCAGAATCATGCCGGGAACAATGGCAATAGCCCGGTCCATTTTACGCTGCCATGTCTCCTTCTGGTGCCCCAGAAGACGATGGGTTAATATCCAGGCAGGCATCATCAAAACCACTGAAAGGATTAAAAAGGCGGTATTGGTGGCCATCCTGTCCGGTAGCGCAAAACGGAAGTGAATCCATATGCCAAATTCGACAAACCATCGACACACCATGATCACCGCCACCCAGATCGCCACTGCGCGGATGGAACCCCAAAACCATCCAATCTGTCTGGCAATGGGAATTCCCACAAGAAAAGCAACGACACCAAAACAATCGACCCAATTGACAGAAATTGGAACAGTCCGGATGGAAGGTGAATCCGTTGACTCCACAAGCTGGATGATATCCTCCTCCGCCTGCCTTGGAGGCTGAGACGCAGGTGGAACAGTGGGACTGGCAGTTGCCACCTTCTCAGGCGTTGGTTGCTGCTGGGGGGCCGGCACCGGCTTTTCCTCACCAACAGGAGGCGTCGGGGAACTTAAGGCGGAAGGGGTCTCCGGCCTGGAAGCGACAGGTTTTTGAGTAGTTGTCGTTTCCTTTTGCGGAAGCTTCTGTTTGGACGTCAATACAAGCACAACCAGCAAGGCCAACAGCACAGCCCCTCCCACAGCCACCACAAGTGACTTCCAGTGTGGTTTTTCTGTGGTATGCGAATCAGGGGCTTCCGTTTTGCGCAATTTGACTTTCTGAAAAATAACCGGCTGGCCTTTTTCCAATCGTTCGATTGCCTGGATCAACTCATCCATACTCTGGAAACGCCTGGCAGGATCCTTCTGCATCATCTGCGTGATCAAATCACTGAAGCCATCGCCAAGCGCTGCATTCTTGCGCCGTGGATCAATCAACTGCTCATTCATATGCTTGGCCATCACCTCGGCTGCAGAAATTCCATGGAATGGAACACTCCCCGTAACCAGATGGTAAAACGTTGCTCCCAGCGAATAGATATCGGTTCGCGCATCCACACGCTTGGCATCCCTGGCCTGCTCGGGAGAAATATAATAGGGTGTGCCAATCACCGTGCCTGACATGGTCATCGAAAAGTTCTCGTTCGCCTCCAGGTTCTTGGAGAGACCGAGGTCGGCGACTTTGATTTTGCCATCCTTGGTGAGCATGATGTTCTCCGGCTTCAGATCCCTGTGCACAATCCTCCGTGAATGAGCATAACTGAGGGCGTGCGCCGTTTGTTTGATCCAGGGCAGAACCTGTGCCTCCTTCACCTTGTCCTGGACTCGCAAAAAATGAGCAAGGTTCACCCCATCCACATACTCCATTACCATGAAATGCGTGCCATCCTCCTGTCCCGATTCGAACACACGGATGATGTTTTCGTGATCGAGAAGCGCACACGCCGCGCCTTCATTCATAAAGCGATTTACGAATTCATTCTTGGAAGCGTACTCCGCCGACAAAAACTTGATGGCAACCTGCCGGCTCGTTTGCTGATTATGCCCGAGGTACACCGATCCCATCGCGCCTTGTCCCAGTAACTTTGCCAGGACATACTCCCGGAATTGCATTCCAACCAGCGGATCTTTTTCCTCGGCCATAAGGGGAGTATTGCTTGTTACATGCAACGCAACTTGGCAGGTTTCCTGAAGTATGTTTGAAAATCAACCATGATCCATAGCCTAGCACCAATGCGCGCGATTTTCAAAACAACCTGCGTTGTCATCCGTCACTTTACCATTACAGGCACACTCATCCTTGCCACCTGCCTTTCCATCCTGATCGCCGAAGATGTTCGAGTTCCACCCCGTGCCCGTGTGGTTCGCGCTACAGATCCCCAGGCTGTTCTGCTTCTGGCGCCGCAACCGCAGCGTGTCCATAAACTCCTGGAAACTGCAATTCTAAAGTATGCTCACGCCAACGATCCAGCCACTGCATGGAAAAGGATCGTCCTCCCGACGGACCGTATCGGCATCAAAATCCATACCAAACCGGGACAGGTCATGGCCACACGCCAGATCGTCGTGGAGGCAGTCATTGATGGCCTGGAGATGGCCGGCCTCAAACGCACCCAGATCATCGTTTTCGACCGGTACGCCTCTCAAATGGAATCGGCAGGCTATCCCGTCGGTCAGCGGGCGGACGGGATTACCATCACGGCAACAGTCCCCACTGTGGGATACGATCCGAATGCTCCCCTGGATATTCCCATTCCCGGCAAACTGATATGGGGCGATCTCGAATTCAAAAAGGGAATCTCCGAGGAAGAGGATCAGCTCAGCACCAAGTCCCATCTGACCCGCGTCCTGACGCAGGAAATCGACAAAATGATCAACATTGCCGTGCCTGTAACAGATCTGCATCTGGGGATTTACGGGTGCCAGCTCAATGCTTCACTTTCCTTGATTGATAACTTCCGCCGACTCCAGCGGCAAAGTTTCACGCGCGAAGATTCCCTCCTTCAGCTTTTTTCAAACAACATCGTTCAGAAAAAGTGCGTGTTGCACATCCTCGACGGGCTGGTTGCACAGTACGCCGCCGGGCCCGGCTTTGACCCGAATTATTGCTGGCCACTGCAAACCATCTACGTGAGCCATGACCCGATTGCCATTGATGCCCTGGCGCTTCAACAGATCAATGAACATCGTGTCAAAGCCGAGATTGCTCCTCTCAAGGATGAAGTCGCTTATATTTCGGCAGCGGCAAACGCCGGCCTGGGCGTGGCTGACCTCTCCAGAATTGATGTGCTGGATGCACGAATGGACCATTAGATAACGCCGGGCTATGAACACGAAAAAGCTCATCATTCATTTGGTGCTTGTCTGTACCTCTCCCCTGGCCATGGCCCATCCCGGCCACAAAAACGGTCGGCTGTCACCGTTACTGCTGACATCCAACCACCGGTGCAAAGTCGCGTTTCGGTCAAAGTGGAGGGGAACTTTCGCATCATCGAAGCCAACGGCATTCCCAACCATCCCACCGGCAAGTTTCCGAATGCTGGTAATCCGAACACCATTACTGAACAAAACTATCATTACCGCGTTCCTGCCAGGCCTCAAGTGGCTGATAAACCTACCCCACTTATCCACCAACCCTTTGGCATCGCCGTCAACGGTGTTCTCTTTGACCCTGATACTGCTGAATATTGGCAAAGTGATCGTTCCTCCCCATGGAACTACGGGGCTCTCAGCGGCAGGATCGGCCTCGGCCTTGATGAGAACCACGCTCACGTTCAACCAAATGGCGCATATCACTATCATGGCATTCCCACCACCTTACTCAAGAAGCTGTCGAAAGGTGAGAAGAAAATGATCTTGCTGGGCTGGGCGGCTGATGGCTTTTTCATCTATGGTCCATTGGCTATCGAAAATTCGAAGAGCCTTCAAAGCCCCCTGCGCGAAATGAAATCCAGCTACAAGATCAAAACGGGTCCACGTCCGAGTGGTAGAGACAGTCCCGGTGGCAATTATGACGGCACCTTTACCCTTGACTACGAATACGACGCAGGCTCTGGCGACCTCGACGAGTGTAATGGACGTTTTGGTCCCACTCCTGAATTTCCGGAAGGCACCTTTTACTACGTTCTCACCGAAGAGCATCCCTTCATCCCACGCTTTTTCAAAGGCGGCCCTGACGCCAGCTTTCAACGCCGGGGCCCACCCGGAGGTCCCGGCATTCCTCGTTCGAGAGAACCAGGCAAACATGATGGCCCACTTTCACCGCAAGACCGATGAACTTCCATTATATGTAGATAATAATGCTCTTTTACACCTGGCTGCTGGCAACTCGTTTTTTGACTGTCAGTATTGGTTTGCTCTCTTTACGATAATCACCATGCCCAAGTCATCGTCCACAAAGCGGACCGGATCAGCCCCATCGCGTCCCAGCCCGGGCCTTGGTAGAGGACTTAGCGAGATCATCTCTCAAAGTGCCAGCTCACCCGCCACCGGCAAGGGACTGCAATTGAATGTCCCGGCAACCA
>Ga0247727_10015710_pt1 | contig 12362 bp, 13 predicted proteins | sample WisWelCaveWW1625_FD_202498 | JGI IMG/M metagenome (GOLD analysis project Ga0247727, IMG submission 202498) | Biofilm microbial communities from Wishing Well Cave, Virginia, United States - WW16-25 | ecosystem: Environmental > Aquatic > Deep subsurface > Groundwater > Cave microbial mat | place... | reverse complement strand
TGTCTCGCCCCTGGGAGAGTTTTCGATGTTGGAAGATACCGGAGGAGGAACGTTTGTTCGGAGATATAAGGATGGCAGAGTAGTGACTTTTAATGTCGATGGACTTGAAATCTCGGACAAGAATCGCAATGGCAATGAAACCGTTTTTGCCTACAACCCGGACAAGACTCTGGCCAGTATCGCTGACCCGGTTGGCCTGGTCACAACCTTCAGCTATGGGGGCGGCAAGCTTGCCTCGATCACGGATCCTGCCGGCAGGACCACCTCTTTCACCGTGGATGCCCATGGAGACTTGATCCGGGTTCAGAATCCGGACGGGACGCTGCGAAGCTTTGGATACGATCTGGATCATTTGATGGTGAGTCAGGTCAATGAGAGAGGGTTTCCAACGACCTATCAATATGAGATGGGGTTGGTGAAGGGATCAACCCGGGCAGATGGATCGAGTGTGGGCGTGACGGCTATTCAGGGAATCGGGCTGGATGCCAATGGGGGAGCAAGTTCGCCTTCACCAGTGATCCGGCCGGAGGCGGTGGAAGCTCGGTTCGTAGATGGGAATGGAGGTGTGGAGAAGGTGAAGACAGATATCCGTGGGGCGGCAACGAGTGTGACTGATCCATTGGGGCATGAGACGCTCACAGAGAGGGATGGCAACTCTTTACCGACCAAAGTGACCAATGCGCGTGGAGCCATCTCGACTTTCACCTGGAGTGACATGGGGAATCTCCTCTCAGCAACACAGCAGGATATCGGGGCGACGGTGACGATTGAGTATGAACCGGTCTTCAATCAGCCGACGAAAATCATAGATGCCGAAGGGAGGGAGACGTTGATTCGATATGACAGTAAGGGTAACCCCACCGAGATTGAGAATGCGCTCCATGAGATCACGAAAATTGAATATGAAACTCATGGGTTGCCGACCACGATCACGGACGCCCTGAATCATTCGATTACGATTGAGTATAATAGTCAGCTCCTCCCCTTCCGGGTGACGGATGCTTTGGGGAGGAAGACAGAAAGAAGTTTTGATGCAGCCGGGAATGTATTGGGCGTAGCCGATGCCTTGAACCGGAGCACCAGCTCGACGTATGACGTGATGAATCGGCGGTTGACGGTGACCGATGCCAATGGAGGGGTGACGCGCTCGGAGTATGACCTGGGTGGCAATCAGACGGCGCTCATCGATGCGAAAAGTCAAAGGACGGAGTGGGTTTTTGATAAACTGGATCGTGTGGAATCGGTGAAGAACCCGCTTGGAGAGATCGAGAGCTACGAGCGGGATTTGGAGGGGAACATCATGGCGAGGATCACGCGCAACGGCGCACGTATCACGCAGGAATATAATGAGCGGAATGAGCTGGTGAAGAAAACGGTTTCTGGGGTCGGTGATTTTATCTTTGCCTACAACGAGGTTGGGCAGTTGACGGAGGCGACGAATCCATTCAGTGTTCTTGGCAACGTCTTTGATCTGGCAGGGAGGTTAACAGGCACATCTACCGTTGGAAGTGCCAACCAACCCGGCGTAGCGATTTCCTATCAATTGGATAAGGTTGGAAACAGGAAGCGGATGGATGATCCGACCGGTTCAACAACATATACGGTGGATGATTTGGATCGGGTGAAGGAACTGATCAACTCGGCGAATCAGAAGTGGAACTGGGGTTTTGATCCGGCCGGGAGGCTGATGAGCCAAAGCAATCCAAATAACACGACCGTCAATCTGAATTTCGACAATGCAGATCAGCTTTTGCAGATTAAACATCTTTTTGGCGCCAATGTCCTTGCCCAATTTGATTATGCACTCAACGACGTCGGGAATCGTACCCAGCAGGTCGAGAAGGTGGGTCTTGGATTGCGAACACGGGATTTGGGGTACGATTTGCTGGATCGGTTAACCGCTGTCAATTCCACAGATAGTGCGAATGAAAACTTCTCTTTCGATGCTGTGGGAAACCAGACACAAAGCGGACAGCAACACAACACTGCCAATCGACTCTTGGAAGATGTGAACTTCTTCTATGAGCACGATAAGAATGGGAATCTCACAAAGAAAACGAGCAAGGCCAATCCCGCTGAAATTACAGTTTATGAATGGGATGCCGAGGATCGGTTGATCAGAGTAATCACACCTACTCATCTGGTAGAATTTAAGTATGATGCTCTTAATAGAAGAATTGAAAAGAAAGCCACAGAAATTGCTACAACCCAAAGTACGATCACTCGCTTCATTCATGATGGGGCTGATTTGCTTCTCGAAGCCGATGAAACAAATACCATCAAAGTTAAATATACGCATGCGGCAGGGATTGACAGGCCATTGCTCCGTGAAGAGTTAGACTCCGGCCTCAACACTGTTGCCACGCAGTTTTACCATCAGGATGGCAACAATAACGTAGTCGCGCTGACCGACCTCACCGGAAACCTGATTGAGAGTTACGAATACCTAGCATTTGGCAGGATTTCCGTTTTCGATGCAAATCATAATCCCACCACAGGGCCACCGCTGCAGCCATTTACGTTTATGGGAAGGGAGTTCGACTTCGAAACAGGCCTTTATTTCTACCGTGAACGTTACTACAATCCATTTATAGGTCGGTTCCTAAGCGAAGATGCGTTGGGATTTGATGCGGGGGATGTCAATTTATTTGCTTGCGTCTTCAACAACCCTGCCAACGATACAGATCCCACTGGTTTACAAGCACTCACGTCAACAAACCAATTAGCAAATATTATTTTCCAAGAGACCTCAGGCCTACGACCTCAAGCAGGTAATACTAATGAACTGAGAAGAGCACGGGCTACTGTCGGCCAGGTTGCTCAGACTCTTTATATCCTTGAACATCCTGGGAGGGTGGCTCGCCCTGGAGCTATCCCTAACGATCCGATATCAGCACGAGAATTCACGAACTGCTTAGGATCTGCCCAGAACATACTCTCTAATACCAACCTAAATCTCAGAGGAGGACCCCAACATTTTTGGATAGGTCGTCCTGGGACGCGCCCTCCTGCTCATGTTGTCCCTACTAATGCGCAGCCGGTGGCAACCTATGGTCCCTTCCGGAATGTCGCTGGGGGTGGGGATGTACCTCGGGGATCCAATATTTGGATCACCATTTATCGATGAAGTGCTTATTCATTTCATCTTGTGTAGTCGGCGTGCTCGTTTTAGCGGACGTGGGTGAGCGGACGAAGAAGTTTACCCAGCAGGACTTGGTTAGATCAGTTGAGGAAGCAATTTTGGACGAGTTTTGGGACCGCAGTTACGTTGATTGTTTTAAAAAGTTGCCATCCAAGCTGATTGCCCATATTAAACCACTGTCGAGCGACCAAACTTCAGCTGTCATCTACGAGTTTCCACTTCCATTTGGAGAGGTATATCGAGAAGCTTATCTTCAAAAAAACGGCTTGGTTATCCTTGCTGAAAACCACGTGCTTCCTCCCTATGACGAGAGCTATGCCAAATCCATAAAAGAAGATAAAGATTTGTACTGGTGGGCGTTTAGACCCACCAAATCATGGGCTATGAGAACAGTGTATATGGATTCCAATGAATTAACTAAAATGAAGAAGGAATGGCGAAAAATCGAAATAACTATGAGGAAGCCAACGAAAAATGAGTTAGAAAAAGCAAGAAAGCGTGAAGCGCAGAGGTATAAACTCGTCATGTCGAAATGATTGCTGCAACAATAACGTAAACGTAACCATGTCCCTCCAATTATCATCATCCGGGTGTTTGCTGCTGTTGGTAGGAGCGGCGTTGCAGCGCGCAACCGGTTCGACGCAGGCTTCCTTCTCTTTGCGGCTGACAGTAAAAAAGGATGTCCTGGATCCAATGAAAATCACCGATGCCAAGGGGAATGTCACAGAGATCACGCGGGATACAAAGGGTAATGCTATTGAGATTAAGAATGCCAAGGAAGAGAAGATCATGCTGGAGTATAACACTCGCGGTCAGGTGACCAAGATTACGGACGCGTTGGGGCATGAGGTGATTTTGAGATATGACACATTGGGAAGGCTCACGGAAGTGGAGGATGCGCTGCATCGGAAGATAACGCAGGTTCTGGACACAGCCGGAAGTTTAAACGGACAACCATAGCATGGCGAATGCCACCCATTTGTAAAAATACCAAAGCAGCTTCTCAGCTATTCACGGCCTGCACAATGAAGGACAGCTTTCGCTTATCATCCGAACGCTTCAACGCTGGGGCCACCCACATCCCACGCTGTCCTCGGCCAACCTCGGAAAACTTCGATGCGATCTTCCACCACCAAGAGATGGTTCGCCGAGAAATTTCCTGCGAAAACCAAGTGAGAAACGCGACTGCTCTGGCTCTGAAAAGATTCTTGAAGCAGATTCGATTTGTAGTCAACACTCAGACAGCACGGCTTTCTTCGATTGCTCTGCCCAACGGCCAGACAACAACATTTGATTATTTTTACCGCCACCGATAATGAATTTCGAGGATACCCTACACCTGAATTCCATACAATTTTTATGAAGGAGTCAGGCAACGTTTTGTGATGAAACACATTTATTTTCTATTTTTTGCCTTCTGCGTTCTTCTTGGGCAAGGCGGTCATGCTTCCCTTGTCATAGGAGATTTTGACAAAAGGGATCGGGCAGAGTCGGCGAGGAATTCTTTGGGAGATGTGGAGAAAGGGAATGTGACGAAGATCACAGATCAGAAGCTGCAAGAAACGCGGTTCGTGTTGGATGAGCTGGATCGGGTGATTGAAGCGATCAATCCATTGAGTTTATCGGAAAAGTCCAGGTACGATGAAGAGGAAAATCTCATCGAGTTCACCACAAAGAATCTGGTGACGATTCTGTATCGGTACAACGATCGGAATGAATTGATTGGTAAGACAGTTTCCGGCATAGGAGATTTAGTCTCTTTCAGCCTGCAGTTACCATCAGCTACACCTTCGACAAAAATAGAAATCTACAAGTAACTCGACGGCTTTCCTAATGAATTTGACACAGATATCATCCATCGCACCCTTCATCGGCGCTACCGAACATGGCGTCAAACACACTGTACATGAACTGACCCAGTATGCGCCCACGTTATTTCACATTGGCACGATTCCAGTGAGCAATTCCATGCTGGTTTCCTGGATTGTGACGATCGTCATTATTTTCATGGTCCGCGCTGCTGCAGGCAAGGTTGTGCTAGTGCCACTTGGCATGCAGAACTTTTTGGAATTCCTGATCGAATCGCTTTATGAGATGCTGGAGGCGATCCTGGGTTTGCATCTGGTGCGAAAAACGTTCTGGTTCTTTGCAAGCCTTTTTCTTTTTATTCTTTTTGCAAACTGGTTGAGCTTGGTGCCGTTGGTGGGCAATTTGACAGTTGTGCCGGCGTCTGATTTGAATTCCGGAGAGACTCATCCGGTTGGTCTCTTCCGGGCCGCAAATTCAGATTTGAACATGCCACTCGCTCTTGCAAGTATTTACGGGCTGTTATGGCTTTATTGGACAATAACAGAAATCGGAGTTGGAGGTTCGATTAAACATATTTTCGGGGCGCCAAGCGGAAGTGAAGGCGTTATGAAACTGCTCCTTCCTGTTATCTTTTTTTGCGTGGGACTTATTGAGGTGATTTCCATTATGTTTCGGCAGGTATCTCTTCCTCTGCGTCTCTATGGCAATATTTTTGCCGGAGAAACCCTGCTGGAAACCATGACCCATCTGGGTATTAGCATGGATGGTTTCGGAAAAATTCTTGGCTTTCTCCTTCCTTTACCCTTTTATTTTCTGGAAGTTCTTGTCGCTTTGGTGCAGGCACTTGTATTCATGTTGCTCACCTCGGTGTTCACGACACTGATGTGCCAGCATAATGACGAAGAAGCCCATTGATTTTTGTGTGAAATCTACCTCGCTCACAACCGGGATGACGAACTAAAATAAACCAAACGAACCAAAAGGAGAAAAAATGGATCTGCCCCTCGCCGAAATTGTTTTCAATGCCAAATTCGCAGTCGCCATTGCCGGTGCCGGTGCTGGCATTGGCATAGGACTTATTGGATATGGCGCCGCGCAGGCAACCGGACGCAACCCCGGTGCCTTCAAGGATATCCGTCAGATTGCGATCATCGGAATGGCGCTTGCTGAAGCAATTGCCTTTTACGCCATCTTTCTCGGGAACGCATAGCCCTTTGCCACCTTCACAAGGAAAGCTCTCCTTGTGAAAAAGCTTGGGGGATGACTTATGAACCAAATCCGCGAAGTCCTTACATCGTTTGGTGTTTCGTGGCCCAGTTTTTTAGCCTCGGTATTGAACTTCAGCATACTGCTCTGGATTCTCCAGCGCTTTGCTTACAAACCATTGCTGGAAATGCTGGATGAAAGGCGGCGGCGGATCGCCGAATCCATGAAACAGGCTGAACAAATCAGGGAGGAACTGGCCAAAACACAGGCGGCGCGGGAGGAAATCCTGTCCAGGGCAAATGAATCCGCTCAAAAAATGATCGATGAAGCGCGCCTCGCCGCTGAAAAATTCCGTGACCAGAAATTGAATGAGGCTTTACAGTCTGCCCAGGAAACCCTTCGAAAAGCCCAGGAGGCCGGACGTCAGGAACGAGAGAAAATGCTCGTCGATCTGCGGCGCGAAATGGTGAGCCTGGTTGTGGCCACCACAGCCCGCGTCACCGGCAAAATCCTGACGACGGAGGATCAGAAACGGCTGGCCCAGGAAACACTCAAGGAACTGGCGGCATGAAACTGAGCCGGGAAGCGCGGCGAATGGGGAGAAAGCTCTTCCGGGCTTGTCTGGTGAACGGGCGCATGGATGAACAGCGTGTCCGCAGTCTGGCATCAACCCTTGTGGCCCAAAAGCCACGCCATTACCTTGGCATTCTTGCTCAAATCCAAAAGCTGGTTAAAACCGAAACGCAAAAATATGCGCTCCGGGTGGAGTCGGCTGTCTTGCTCGATGAAACCCAGTTCCGGGTAATCCAGTCGAAAGTAGAGGCGCGTTTCCCGGTACCACTTACTGCAACCCACGCCATCAATTCCGCTCTCATCGGAGGCATCCGGGTCAAGGTGGGCAATGATGTGTGGGATGGTTCAATCGCTGCGCGATTGAACCAATTAAAAATGCAAAATTAAAAGTGAAAAAAGACATTTTACCGCGCACCTTCGATTTTGGCATTGCAATCATTGAGTTGGTCCGTCAACTCCCCAGGGAAACTGCTTCCTATGTTTTGGGACGCCAGTTACTTCGGGCAGGAACCTCCATCGCAGCCAATGTTGAGGAAGCACAGGCAGGGGTTAGTCGTGCTGATTTTTCAAATAAAATTGGGATTGCCCTTAAAGAAGCAAGGGAGACCAACCTTTGGTTGCGATTCATAAATAAAGCCGAAGTCGTCAATTCGAGCCGCATACAACCTCTTATCGATGAGTCTGAACAGATCAAAAAGATTCTTGGCAGCATATGTAAAAAAGTAAACCTTGGCGCAAATTAGTTTTAAAATTTTTAACTTTGAATTTTGAATTTTCTTAGAATTTTATGAGCACCCTCCTCGAAGACATCCAATCCCAAATCTCCGGCCTCAAAACTTCCGTCACCCGCCAAAATGTTGGCATTGTGCGCGAAATCGGCGATGGCGTTGCCAAAATTGAAGGGCTCAGCGATGTGATGCTCAATGAAATGATTGAGTTTCCCGGCGGTCTTTATGGATTGGCGCTCAACCTCGAGGAAACGGAGGTCGGAGCCGTCATTCTCGGTGATTACAAACATGTAAAGGAAGGTGATGAAGTCAAGACCACCGGCCGTCTTCTCCAGGTGCCCGTTGGGAAAGGCCTGCTCGGTCGCGTCGTCAATGTGCTGGGACAGCCGCTCGACGGCAAGGGTCCCGTCAAATCAGAAACCGCCTATCCCATTGAAAAGATCGCTCCGGGAATCATCAAACGTCGCAGTGTAAGCCAGCCGGTTCAGACAGGCATCCTGGCCATCGATGCCATGATCCCCATCGGTCGTGGACAGCGTGAGCTTATCATTGGGGATCGGGCGACTGGAAAAACCACCATCGCCGTGGACACCATCATCAACCAGGCGCATCTCAACCACGCTGCCGAGACCGCTGGCGACAAGGAATACCGTCCACTTTATTGTATTTATGTCGCGGTGGGACAAAAAAACTCAAGTGTTGCCCGCACCATTGGTGTGCTCGAAAAGGAAGGCGCCCTGGATTATACAACGATCGTTTCCGCACCGGCTTCCGAAACAGCCACCAATCAATATCTGGCGCCCTTTGCGGGCGCGTCCATCGGTGAATGGTTCATGGATCATGGCATGGACGCATTGATCATTTATGACGATCTCTCCAAACATGCGGTTGCCTACCGGCAGGTGTCGCTTCTCCTCAAGCGTCCCTCAGGACGCGAAGCCTATCCCGGCGACGTCTTCTACCTGCATTCCCGTCTTTTGGAACGGGCTGCGCGTCTTAACGAAGCAAGCGGCAACGGTTCACTGACCGCATTGCCCATTATCGAAACCCAGGCGGGTGATGTGTCCGCCTATATTCCAACCAACGTCATCTCCATCACCGACGGCCAGATTTATCTTGAAACGGATTTGTTTTATCAGGGTGTGCGGCCCGCTATTTCCGTTGGATTATCAGTATCGCGCGTCGGCTCGGCAGCGCAAGTCAAGGCCATGAAGCAGGTCGCGGGAAAAATCAAACTTGAGCTCGCGCAATATCGTGAACTTGCCGCCTTCGCGCAATTTGGTTCCGATCTGGATGCCCAGACCAGGGCAACATTGAATCGGGGTCAACGTACCGTAGAGGTTTTCAAACAAACGCAGTACCAGCCGCAAGCTGTGGAAATCCAAGTGATCACGCTCTGGGCGGTAACCAATGCATATATGGATGATGTGCCGGTTGAAAAGGTGAAGGATTTTCAGACGAAACTTGTGGATTTTCTAATCACCCGGAAGGAACCTCTCCTGGCCCAGGTCCGGAAGGAAAAGGCGCTGAATGATGCGCTGACTGCCGAGCTGAAAAAGACGGTGGAGGAATTTAAACAGGGCTATAAGCCTTCTTCATCCTGATCGTAATCCCAATCTTAATTCCCAGACTCGTCATATGAAATTGCTCTTCGATCACGAAAAGCTGCAGGTTTATCAAGAAGCAATTGCGTTTGTCTCGTGGACGGACGCAGTCCTGCAGAAGATCGCAAAAACACTTGCGGTCGCGGGTCAACTTGATCGAGCCTCTACTTCCATTCCCCTGAATATTGCCGAAGGAAATGTATCCATGCTTGTCGGCCTGATTCGAAGCAATTCTTCAAATCGCCTGCATGAAGATATGGCATGTTACGTTACTGAAGGAGAGAAGGATTAAGATTAGGATTTAGAGGCAAGATTAGGATTTTAATATGCCCAATACCCGACACATTCGCCGGCGCATCAAGTCCATCAAAAACACGGCGCAGATCACCCGGGCCATGCAGATGGTTGCCGCTTCCAAAATGCGAAAGGCCCAGATGCAGGCGCTGGCAGGACGCCCCTACGCCCGGCTGATGAATGCCATGCTGGCTTCCTGCAAGCGCGGGGTTGAGGAGCAGACACATCCCCTGCTCGATCATCGCCAGGTCAAACATGTTGGCGTGCTTCTCATCAGCACCGACAAGGGTCTTTGCGGCGGACTGAACACAAATCTTCTCCGGGAAGCCAGCCTGTGTGATCCAGCTACCACGTGTTTTGTCACCCTTGGCCGCAAGGGGAAAGCGTTTCTTGCCCGGATGAAACGAAATCTGACTGCTGATTTTGAGATGAAGGAACCCGCCACCCTGGCTTACACCAAACGCATCTCTCAATTCATGATTAACAGTTTCTTGAAGGGTGAAATCGACCGGATCGATGTGCTTTACACAGACTTTATCTCAACCATCAACCAGAAACTGACGCGTAAACAGCTTGTGCCCATCGTTGAAGTCAAAAGCTTGCAGGTTGGCGTTGAAGGCGTTCACACACATGGCGAAGAATCAACCGGGGAGGCGTTTGTTCCCGAGGAGACTTTTGAGCCGTCCGCTGCCGCCGTTTTCGGAGCGCTTTTGCCTCATTACATTCATTTTCAGATTTACCAATGTTATCTGGAAGCGAAAGCCAGTGAACATTCAGCGCGCATGGTGGCCATGAAAAATGCAACCGATAACGCCAACCAGATCATCAAGGACCTGACTCTTGAATACAACAAAGCCAGGCAGGCTGGTATTACCAATGAACTCCTGGAAATCACAACCGCCCAGATGGCAATGGGATAGCTCGTGGAATTAAGAATTGAGAATTATGAATTCGACAAAACCAGCTTCATTTTGATCTTCTCACAGTCCTTAATTTTATATGATCATTCATTTTTAATTTCTTAATTATTCTTCTTATGAGTTCTCAAGGTCATGTCGTTCAAGTGATTGGCGCTGTCGTGGATGTGGAATTTGCTGACAGCGCGCTCCCGCCGATTTATCAGGCTCTCGAGGTGAATTACGAGGTCCAAGGCAAACCCACCCGGCTTGTGCTGGAGGTGCAACAGCATCTCGGAGAAGGCTGGGTTCGCACGGTCGCCATGGGACCATCCGAAGGACTCAAGCGCGGCATTCCTGTCAAAGACACCGGTGCTCCCATTTCTGTGCCGGTGGGTGAAGGCATTCTTGGCCGTATTTTTAATGTGCTTGGTGAGCCGGTGGATGAAAAGGGTCCCGTAAAATTTGAAAAGCGATATCCCATTCATCGTCCTGCTCCGACATTGGAAGAACAGGAAATCAAGTCCACCATCCTCGAAACGGGGATCAAGGTCATCGACCTGATCTGCCCATTCACCAAGGGAGGAAAGGTTGGCGCTTTCGGAGGCGCCGGGGTGGGCAAAACCGTGGTGATCATGGAGCTGATCAATAACATCGCCAAGGCGCATGGCGGCTATTCCGTTTTTGCCGGTGTGGGCGAGCGCACGCGCGAAGGAAATGATCTCTACCATGAAATGTCTGAGGCGGGGGTGATCAACCAAAAGGACCTGTCCAAATCCAAGGTTGCCCTGGTTTACGGACAGATGAACGAACCTCCGGGAGCTCGTTTGCGCGTGGGCCTTTCGGCCCTTGCGATGACCGAATATTTTCGTGACGAGAAAAATCAGGACGTACTGCTCTTCATTGATAATATTTTTCGTTTCTCCCAGGCCGGCTCTGAAGTGTCCGCGCTCTTGGGACGCATTCCCAGCGCTGTGGGTTATCAGCCCACACTCGCCGCGGAAATGGGTGATCTCCAGGAACGCATCACATCAACCAAAAAAGGTTCCATTACATCCTTTCAGGCCATCTACGTGCCGGCGGATGATTTGACCGACCCGGCGCCGGCCACCACGTTTGCCCACCTCGACTCAACCATTGTTCTTGAACGCGCCATTGCGGAATTGGGTATTTACCCGGCAGTAGATCCTTTGGCCTCCACTTCCAAGGCTCTCACACCGGAAATTGTCGGGAAGGAACATTATGAAGTCGCGCGCGGCGTGCAACGCACACTTCAGCGTTACAAGGATTTGCAGGATATCATTGCCATCCTCGGCATGGACGAATTGAGCCCTGAAGACAAATTGACAGTATTCCGGGCCCGTAAAATTCAACGATTCCTGAGCCAGCCATTTCAAGTCGCACAGGTCTTCACGGGCACTGAAGGTCAATACGTGACCTCCAAGGAAACTGTTCGTGGTTTCAAGGAAATCCTGGAAGGCAAACATGACGACAAACCAGAGAGCGCCTTTTACATGAAAGGCGGCATTGATATGGTGAAGGCCTAGAAAATAATTATGAATTGAGAATGAAGAATTAAGAATGAAGACAAAGCCAATAGCCCGCCCATTTCATCAACCCCAATTTTTAATTCCTAATTCTTAATTCCTAATTTGCTCATGCCTCTTCGCCTCGAAATCATCACTCCTGAAGCCAAAACCTTTTCCGACGAGGTGGAACAGGTTGTTTTGCCCGGTGTTGAAGGTGAATTTGGTGTCCTGCCCGGACATCAGCCATTGGTCACCCAGATTCACCCGGGCGAACTTGATGTCGTTCAAAATGGCAGGCAACTTTATCTTGCTGTCGGCGAAGGTTTTGTTGAAGTGCAGCCCGATCGTGTTTCCGTGCTGACTGATATGGCTGTGCGCACCGACGATATCAACGAAGCAGAAGCCGAGGCTGCCCGGAAAAGAGCTGAAGAAGCTCTCTCGCATAAACTTTCGCCGGATGAGGAAGCCACCATACAGGCCGCGCTTCAAAGATCACTCGCTCAGCTCCAGGTCAAGCGTCGTCGACCCAGATCAGGATAGTGTCAAAGCAAACCGAGGATGGTTTTCCATGACGGACCATC